>Ga0265339_10003159_pt1 | contig 11595 bp, 7 predicted proteins | sample 4CB219metaG_FD_202085 | JGI IMG/M metagenome (GOLD analysis project Ga0265339, IMG submission 202085) | Rhizosphere microbial communities from Carex aquatilis grown in University of Washington, Seatle, WA, United States - 4-CB2-19 metaG | ecosystem: Host-associated > Plants > Roots > Rhizosphere...
CAATGGAATTAATGGAGGCTCACGCCGCGCACGACATCCTCGTCATCTCCGACTCCGACGTCCGCGTCGCCCCCGACTATCTCCGCTCCGTCGCGCTTCCCTTCTCCGACCCGCGCGTCGGCGGCATCACCTGCCCTTATCGCGGCGTAGCGGCGCCTAAAACCGGAGAAAAGACTGGCATCTGGGCGCGGCTAGAAGCCGTCGGTATGTCCGTCGAGATGACCTCCGGCGTGCTGGTAGCGCGCAGCCTTGAAGGCATGCAGTTCACCCTCGGCCCCACCATGGCCTTCCGCCGCGACACCATCCGCCGAATGGGCGGCTTCAGCGTCACCGCCGACTACTGCGCCGACGACTTCATCCTCGGCAATGAAACATTCAAACTCGGCCAGCACGTCGTCCTCAGCCATCAACCCATCGACCACATCGTCATCAACTCCAGCTTCCGGCAATCCATGCTGCACCAGGTGCGCTGGATGAAATCCACGCGCTTCTCGCGCCCCAAAGGCCACTTTGGCACCGCGCTCACCTTCAGCATGCCCTTCGGCGTCCTTGCGCTCGCTGCCGCCGCGGCCACGCATCACCTCTCGCTCGGCATCGGACTTCTTGCCTGGGCCATCGCCACGCGCCTCGCCCTCGCCATCGCCGTGGGCAACTGGGTTGTGGGCGACCATGACTGGCTCAACCTCCTAGTCCTCTATCCCATCCGCGATCTCATGGGCTTCTGCTTCTGGGCTGCCAGTTACACTTCCAGCCGCATCTGGTGGCGCGGCCGCCGCTTCCAGCTCCTCCACGGCGGCAAAATGCGCCCGCTCTGATCGCTGATCACTGATCACTCCATGGCCTTCGTCTAACATTGCTGTTGTGAACATCCTCACCGCCGCCGAAATGCAGGCCTGCGACCGCGCCACCACGGAGCAGCACGGCATCCCATCCCTGCAACTCATGCGCAACGCCGGCGCGGCGGTGGCCGACTTCGCCCGCCGCCACTTCCCGCGCGCGCGCCGCATCGCCATCCTCTGCGGCCGCGGCAACAATGGCGGAGACGGCATGATGGCCGCGCGTCTGCTCGGCGGCTCCGGCCTCCAGGTCACCCTGCTCCTTCTCGGCTCGCCCGACGGCCTCAAGGGCGATGCCGCCGAGGCCTGGCGCAAACTCCAGCACGCCGCCAACTGCCGCATCGCCGTTATTGAAGACGAAGCCGCGCTGGCCCAGCACCAGGCCGCGCTGCATTCCGACCTCATCATCGACGCGGTCCTCGGCACCGGCTTCACTCCGCCCATGCGCGGCCTGCCCCTTGCCGCGCTGCGCTGGATCAAAGACAGCACCGCGCCCATCCTCGCAATCGATCTGCCTTCCGGCTGGCCCGCCGACGAAACCCGCGCGTCCAGTCCCGATCCCGCGTTTCCCGCCGACGCCGTTATCACCTTCACCACGCCCAAGCCCGCGCACGTCTTTGCGCAACTTACGCGCCGCTGGGACCAGCCCGTAGTGGTCGCTCCCATCGGCTCGCCGCCGGAAGCCATCGTCTCCACGAAGAACCTCCACTGGGCCGGCGCCTCGCAATCGCTGGTCCACGCGCCGCGCCCCGCTGACTCCAACAAGGGCAACTACGGCCACGTCCTTGTTGTGGGAGGCGCCTTCGGCTTTGCCGGCGGCAAATCCGGCGCGCCCACCATGGCTTCGCTCGCCGCGCTGCGCATTGGCGCGGGCCTTGTCACCGCCGCCGTTCCCGCGCCTGCGCTGCCCGTCGTTGCCTCCTTCGCGCCGGAGCTCATGACCGCGCCGCTTGAAACCACGGTCGACGGCCACATCTCTCCCGCAAATCTCGCCTCCGGCCGCCTTGCCGACTTAGCTCGCGGCATCACCGTCCTCGCCCTCGGACCCGGCCTGGGCCAGTGTGAAGCCACCGCCGAGTTCTGCATCGGATTGCTGGATGCAACCACCAAGCCCGCGGTCATCGATGCCGACGCGCTCAACATTCTCGCCGGGCAACCGGACCGCTTGTCCACACTGGCTCGCGGCGGCCGCACTGTCATCCTCACGCCGCATCCCGGCGAGATGGCGCGCCTTGCCGGACTCACTGTCGCCGAGGTTCAATCCGACCGCCTGGGCATTGCCCGCGCCTTCGCCGCGCGCCACGGCGTCACCGTGGTGCTCAAGGGCGCGCGCACCATCATCGCCCATCCTGACGGCCGCGCCGCCATCAACACTTCCGGCAATCCCGGCATGGCCAAGGGCGGCAGCGGCGACCTCCTCACCGGCGTTGTGGCCGGCCTTCTCGCCCAGTATCCCCGCGATCCGGCGCGCGCCGTTGAAGCCGCGGTATGGCTGCACGGCCTGGCCGCCGACCTCACCGTGCGCGACACCGACGAGCACACCCTGCTCGCCACGGATAGTCTGTCCCGGTTTTCCTCTGCCTTTCGCTTTCACAGCCGTGCCGCAAACGGTTATCTTTGGTTACAGGGATTGCCTCCAACCACAGCAGCGGGAACAAGCGAGGAACCGGAATGACCAAGGACGCGCCGGTGGCGGAAAGCCGGGTCCACCAGTTCACCACCCACAGCGGCGCGGACACCATTGAGGTGGGCCGCAAGCTGGCTGCATTGCTCCAGCCGCCGCAGCTTCTGTTGCTTCAGGGCGATCTCGGCACCGGCAAAACTACGCTCGTAAAAGGCATCGCCCAGGCGCTTGACGCCGCCGACCCCGACGAAGTCACCAGCCCAACGTTCACGCTGATCCATGAGTACAAAGGCGAACGCGACGGCAAGCCGGTCAAGCTCTTCCATTTGGATGTTTACCGGCTCGAAGGCGAGCGCCAGCTTGATGGCCTCGGACTGGATGAGTTGCTGACGCCGGATGCGCTGGTCCTGGTGGAGTGGGGCGAAAAATTCCCCAGCCTCAAGAAGCGCGCCACCGGCGAAATCCTCATCGCCTCCGCAGGCGGCGACGACCGCAAGATCACGGTCACGCTGAAGGAATAGCGCCGCAATCAACTTCGACACAATGAGCTTTGTCGCCCAGAGCGGAGCGAAGGATCCGCGGTTGTTATTCACTGACCACAACCTGAATCTGTCTTCGATATTCTGTCCATGATGGAAGTTCCCGAAATCATCGAAGCGATCCGCAATGCGACCGGCAAGTTCGCGCTGGAAGCTGTTGAGGCCGCCATCGCCCGCCGCGAAGAAGTCACGCCCGCGCTTCTGGCCATCCTTGAAGATGTTGCACGCCCCGGCGCCGCATCGAACATCGCGCCAGATTTTATTGCGCCGCTGTACTCCGCTTATTTGCTTTCCCAGTTTCGTGAGACCCGCGCACACCCGGTCATGGTTCGCATGGCGCTCCTTCCTGAGGAAGAGCTCGAGATCATCTTCGGAGAGGACTTTGTCACTTCCAGTCTCGGTTCCATTCTTGCGTCCACTTTCGGTGGCGATCTCACCGGCATCAAATCAATCGTTGAAGACGAAGCCGTGAACCCGTGGGCGCGCGGCGCGGCGCTGGATTCCCTTGTCACGCTCTTCAACTGCGGTCGCCTGAGCCGTGAAGAAGTGGTGGAGTATTTTCGAGAACTGTTCTCAGGCAAGCTTGCACGCACTGAGGAGAACATCGAGTTATGGTCACAACTCGTCGCCAACGTCGATGAGCTTTATCCGGAAGAGCTTTTGGATGAAATCGAACAGGCTTACGAGGACGATCTGGTCAACCAGGGATTCATAGGACCAGCGGACATTGCACGCAGCATGGCAGCCGGAAGGGACAAGGTTCTTGCCAGGCTCGCCACCAACTCCACCCATAATCTCATCAACGACACGATCAAGGAATTGGGTTCCTGGGCCTGCTTCCACGAGGACGAAAGCCAATCTCGCGGTGGCTATTCATCTGACCTGGACGACCTCGACCCATTCGAGGAGGACGAAGACCTGCCGGATTGGTACTCCAACTCGACGGAGTACGTTGTGGATCGTCTTGGCACGGCCAAACGCATCGAGCCCAAGGTGGGCCGCAATGAACCCTGCCCCTGCGGCAGCGGTAAGAAATACAAGAAGTGCTGCGGCGCGTAGCCCGGCATGAGGTTAGGCCACTTCCCCCATTTGCGTCTCTATCCGGTCCCCTGGACGTTGACACCCCGTATAATCGGAGCCAAACTGTTGATATGAGCGTTGTTGAAGATGTCCGTCAGGTAGTTCAGGACTTTCTCGCACCTGAGTTGCGCGCATTGAAGGTCGGCATCGATGCCCAACGGCAGGTTATGGAGTCGAACTTCAAACTGATGGACGCCCGCCTCGACGCAATCGATCAGAAGATCGAGCACCTCGTCGAATCTCTCGCGCTCGATCGCCGGCTGGCAAAGCTCGAAGCCGCCCAGCAGCCAGCTTCGCCGCAGTAGTCGTCATCCTGAGCGCAGCGAAGGATCTGCGGTTGCTTTTCGCCGCCTACTCCAATCGATTGGAGTAGAACCCACGAATCGAAGTGAGCGCCGGGTACTCTGCAAGCATTCCAACAATCCAGATCGGCTTGAAGAAAGGCGCGCATTCGATGATGATGATCCAGATTGTGCAATGAATGATCAGCGCTAGCGCTGATGTTGTCCGAAACGCCCTTAGCTTCCTCGCAGCGGCGCTGTTCTTAAGGTACCCGCTGAACAGGACGGCAGTGCCGGCAATCACCGCAATCCAGGGCATCGCTTTCTTGATATCCAGGTTTGAGCTCAGGATGATGATGAGAATGATCGCTCCCGCTACAGCGATAAGAAACAAACGGACTGCATGCTTCACACCAGACGCAAATCCTGCTTGAGTCGCTGATCTCATACGCGCTCCGAAGCTCCGGTGTTACTCGATTACTTAACGGGATTCTACACCCAGCGGGAATCCGGCCGAAGCCGCCCGTGTAAGATGGTGACCAATCTGTTGAGTCCGCATTCGGAGGTCCTATGCGCGCCAGTCGCCGCTCGCTGCTCGCGTTTCTTCTGCTTCCACTGTTTGTCTTAGCCGCTCAAATGCAGCTTCCCGCCCAATCTTCTGACCACCACATCTTCCAGCGTCCGGCTCTCTCGAAAGACCTCATCTGCTTCGGCTACGCCGACGATCTCTGGACCGTCCCGCGCGCCGGCGGCAAGGCAACCATACTCACCACCGGCGTGGGCATTGAGACCGCGCCCGTCTTCTCGCCGGACGGCCAGACCATCGCCTTCACCGGCGACTACGACGGCAACACTGACGTCTTTACCATTCCCGCCGGCGGCGGCATTCCTTTTCGCGTCACTTACCATCCCGCGCCCGACTTCGCTGTAGGCTGGTCGAACGACGGCAAGGAGATCCTCTTCCGCTCCTCGCGCGACTCCGCCAGCCGGTACACCCAGCTCTACACCGTCCCCGCCAAGGGCGGACCAGCCAGAATACTGCCGCTGCCCATGGCCTTCCAGGGCGTCTACTCGCTTGACGCAAAAGAGATCGCTTACTCGCCGCTCTCCCCCGGCTCCAGCTTCAACTACACCACCTATGTCGCCTGGGGCAATTACCACGGCGGCCTCGCCGGCAGCATCTGGATCACCACCCTGCCCGGCCTTGACTCCGTCCAGATCCCCCACGAGAAGGCCACCGACTACTCGCCCGTCTACGCCGGCGGCAGCATTTACTTCCTCTCCGGACGCAACGGACCCATCACCATCTTCAAATACGATCCGGCAAAGAAGACCGTCACTGAGGTGCTGAAGAACTCCGGCCCGGACATCCGCACTCTCTCCGGCGAGGGCGACACTCTGGTCTACGACCAGCTCGGCGAGATTTACCTCTACGACACCGCGACCGGCAAGAGCCATCAAGTGCCCATCGAGGTTGACGCGGACCTGCCCGAGGTTCGCCCGCACATCATGAGCGTTGCCGATCAGATTGAGAACGTGCACATCTCGCCCACCGGTGTACGCGCCGTCATTGAGGCCCACGGCGACATTTTCACCGTCGCCGCCAAGCACGGCCCCACGCGCGATGTCACCAACACGCCCGGCGCAATGGAACGCGAGCCCGCCTGGTCGCCTGACGGCCAATCCATCGCCTGGTTCTCCGATGAGTCGGGCCTCTACCAGCTCTGCGTCGCGCCGCAGACAGGCAATGCCGTGGCCGGCGCGGCCCCGGTGAAGAAATTTCCCCTTGCCTCCGAGCCTGCTTACTACTTCAATCCCATCTGGTCGCCCGACTCGAAGAAGATCGCCTTCAACGATAACCGCCTGCACACTTACCTGCTCGACCTCGCCACGGGCAAGCTCACCACCGTCGGCGACCCCAACATCTATGGCGGCTTCTCTGACACCAGCTACGACGTCTCCTGGGCGCCCGACTCCAAGTGGCTGGCCTACACGCGCTCAATGGCAAACCACCTGCACGCGCTGTTCCTCTACTCGCTTGATTCCGGGCAATCAACGCAGCTCACAAGCCAGATGGCCGATTCCACCCAGCCGGCCTTCGATCGCGAGGGCAAGTACCTTTTCTTCATTGCCAGCACCAACGCCGGAGCAACCAGCGACGGCTTGGACATGACCAGCGACCTCTACGAGGTCACATCGAACATCTACGCCATCACCCTGGCCAAAAGCACGCCTTCGCCAATCGCTCCGGAACTCGACGACGAGAAGCCCGCGTCCGGCGACCAGGCCGACAGCAAGAAGCCAGAGGGCGGCGACCACAACGGCGACAGCGATGAAAAGCCGCACGGCAAGCCCGCTCCGCCCAAGCCGGTCAAGATCGATCTCGATGGCATTGAATCGCGCGCTGTGGCGCTGCCCCTTCCTGCCGCTGTGTATGAGAGCCTGACCGGCGGTCTCAAGGGTTCCATCTACTTCCTTGAGGAGGGCCCCGTCTCCGCGCGGTTCGGAGGGCGTGACCGGACCCTCAACCGCTGGATGATGGAAGACCGCAAGACTGAGAAGCTGGCAGAGCACGTGGAGTCGTTCGAGCTCTCGGCCAATGGCGAGAAGATGCTGCTCTCGCTCGGGCATCCCCGCCCCGATGGCGGCGAGCCTGGCCCGGGCGGCGGCAGGCCCAACTGGGTCATTGTCCCCGCCAATGCGCCGGTAAAGCCCGGCGAGGGCGGGCTCAACTTTGGCGACATCAAGCTCAAGGTGGTTCCCCACGAGGAATGGGCGCAGATGTACCACGAAGTGTGGCGCGTGGAGCGTGCTTACTTCTACGACGCCGACTACCACGGGGTGAAGGCAGACGCGGACGAAAAGCGCTTTGAGCCCTGGGTCCAGTCCATCGCCTCGCGCGCCGACCTCAATTACATCTTCCAGGAGATGCTGAGCGCCTTCTCCGTGGGGCACCTGCGCGGCAACGGCGGTGAGATCCCCGAGGCAAAGCACGTCCCCGGCGGGCTGCTCGGCGCCGATTACGAGGTGAAGAACAACCGCTACTGCATCGCCAAGATCTACACCGGCGGCGAGTTCAACGACTATAGCAGCACCCTGGCCAAGGCCCCGCTGGCGCAACCCGGCCTTAACGTCAAGGTGGGCGACTGCATCCTGGACATCAACGGCCGTGAGCTGACCGCCGAGACCGACATCCAGGAGCCGCTGGAGGGCACGGCGGGCCAGGTCGTCAGCCTGCGCATTGGCTCGGCGGATGGCGCCAACACCCGCGACATCAACGTGATCCCCATTCTCAGTGAGGCAGGGCTGCGCAACCGCGATTGGATCGATGGCAACCAGAAGAAAGTAAGCGAGTTGTCCGGCGGCAAGCTGGCCTACGTTTACCTGCCTGACACCGGCGCTAACGGCTTTACCTACTTCAACCGCTACTACTTTGCCCAGACGGACAAGCAGGGCGCAATCATTGACGAGCGCTTCAATGGCGGCGGGCAGGTGGCCGACTACTTTATTGAGGTGCTGGGGCGGCACCTCGAGTCCTACTGGGCACCGCGCTACGGGGCCATCGAGCACACGCCGAACGCCGCCATTTACGGGCCCAAAGTGATGATCGCCAACGAGTTCTCCGGCTCCGGCGGCGACGCTCTACCGTGGCTTTTCAAGCAGGGGAAGCTGGGGCCGCTGGTGGGCAAGCGGACATGGGGAGGGCTGGTGGGCATCGGGCAGATCCCGGTGCTGATGGATGGCGGCCATGTGACCTCGCCCAGTGTCGCGTTTTTCTCGCCCAAGGGTGAGTGGGACGTTGAGAATCATGGAGTTGAGCCGGACTACGAGGTGGAGCAGGACCCCAAAGCAGTGAGCGAGGGGCATGACCCGCAGCTTGAGAAGGCAGTGGCGCTGGCCATGGAGGAGCTTAAGGCGCATCCTCCGGCGGAAGCGAAGCGGCCTCCGTATCCTAACTACCATAATATCTATTAGTTGGCGATTATTCTTTGCCGGGCTCCCGTCTTTTCGCCGAAGGGATGGGAGCCTGGCTGACCGGAAAAGCGTACAAATAAAAAACGATGATGTCCTGTAGAATCAGCGATTTAAGGGACAAATCTGCAGACATTTGCACGCCTTTGCCGGGTAGGGGTCCGTAGAGGTTTGCCGGCGCGGTCTGCGTTGTTGTTCATGCGGCTGTTTCCCCCTGAAATGCTTTTGCCCGCCTAGTGGCGGGCGCATTTCAGCTCACAATTGGAGTCTAGCTGGATCATAGGAGCCTGAATGTGACGGCGGATACAGGAGTCAGGCATCGGAGTTGGGAGGGCCAGTTAGTGGAGCTGGGCAGGCAAGATGGTGGGTGTTTTCGCCTTATGTTCGCTATTTTCGCTCGGCGTTTGCACGTGATTCTGCACAACTAATGGTGCGTTTTGGGGCCAAATCTGGCTAGCACGCCAGAATAGAGGCTAAATTGTTAGAACCAAAAGAGATAAGCGTCGCAAAGACGATGAGACGGACGATCCGGCGGGGGTTTGGGTGAGTTGTCAGTTTTCAGTTGTCAGGGTTGGTTGATCGCATCGTTCCCCGGTCCCCAAATACGCAGGATGGGGTTACCCGCCCACCCGGCGGAGGAGTGGTGAGTCCCGGGTCCCAAAACCGGGGATCCGGGGCACCCAGGATGTGTGGGGGAATGAGCATTTCCAGACCCGGGCCACCCGTCGGGGGAACGTCCCGTCCCCGGTTTCCGGGACGGTCCCGGTTGAAACCGTGAAAGTTATACGACCCAATCACGTTTCGGGTCTTTCACGTATAAACGTTTTACAGTGCCGCAAGAGGTGCACAGGTCAGCAAAAAGGGTCTCCCGTTTCTCCTTTTCGGACCATTTGAAAAAGCCTTTCTCTTTCTCTTTGCAGAGGAGGCCGGGACGTACGTCACCACCACCACCAGAAGCAGAAACAGTGAGACCGCTGATGAGTTGGGAACCGCCGCAGTATTCACATGTATTGTTGGGCATGGACAGCTATAGTAATTCATGATCCCCGTACCGTCTTACAAAGGGGAAATAGAGGAATAGGGGTTCACTCCACCCGCCGAATGAGCGGAAATATTCCGTCCCCGGTTTCCCGGTTTCCGGCCCCGGTTTCCCGGTCCAGGCAGGCGCATGGGCCGGGCATGTGACGGTGGATACAGATTGGGCTAACCGGCCAGATCTCAAATAGTTATCCTGATGTGCGGTCCGGTGCAGGCGCCTTTCCACGCTCCTGCCTTGGTCTGTTGCGGTGTGAATTACCTTCCGCGTCTCACAGGCCCAAACGGGCCGGTTCTCATCGAACACGCACCTACCATCATTGGTCCGGTTTCGATTGCAACGTCACCATGAGCTCAAGTTCGTTCAGGGCTTTCGAGTGCCGTAACCAAGCAAAGGACATCACGACCTATGCCGAGTTTTGCTACATGGCAGTCGCGGCCGGTCTTTATTACATCCACATTCCGCGACATGCAAGCCGAGCGCGACTGGCTTCATACGCACGTTTTTCCGGCGCTCGCCGAATGGCTGCGCGAACGCTACCACTACCTTGAACCCATCGACCTCCGCTGGGGCGTGGAACTGAGCGGGGCAAGCGATCAGCAATCGAAGGAACTGCTGGTGCTAACGGTGTGCATGGACGAAATCAAGCGCAGCCGCCCCTTCCTGATCGGACTCATTGGGGACCGCTACGGCTGGACACCGCCTTTCGAGCGCCTGCAGGACGCCGCTCTGGAATCGGGATACCAAGGCTCGCTCGAGGGCCGCAGCGTGACGGCGCTCGAGATCGAGTACGGCGTACTGGAAGATCCCGGCCAGCAACGCCGCAGCCGGTTTTATCTGCGTGATCCGTTGCCCTACGAAAAGATGGGGGCCGCGGCAAGCGAGTATTGTGACCTGTACTCTGCTGAACCTGGCGCTGAGGAGGCGCATCAGCGGCTCGAAGCGTTGAAGGCGAGGCTGGGCCGGGAGCTTCCCGGCCGGGTGCGAACTTATCGCGCGGGTTGGGAAGAGAAGAGCGGCGTGGTGACCGGATTGGAGGACTGGGGCCAGATGGTCCTAAATGATCTGCGGGCCGATCTAGAGGAAGAAACGGGGGCTTTCGCGCACGCCGCGCCTGCCACCTGGCAGCAGGAAGAAGCCTGGGTGCTGGAACAGTTCGCCGCCACGCAGTGCCCCGATTTCATCGGCCGGGAAGAATCGATGGGAAGAGCGGTGGAGTTTGCGACGGCGCCGGGAGACACTTTGCAAGCGCTGGCGGTGACTGGCGAGGCCGGCTCGGGCAAGAGCAGCTGGTTCGGACGGCTCTGGGAGCTTCTTCTGAAACGCGAAGACTGCTTCGTCCTGGCGCATGCGGCAGGCATCAGCGCCCGGGCGGGAAGCGTTGACGCGATGTTGCGGCGCTGGATTGGAGAGTTGGCCGGGCGTATGGGTGAGGCCGACCCGGAGAAGAATCTCCCGGGTCGGGAGGCCGTGGAAAAGACCTTTGCCGAGCTTCTCTCCCGAGCATCGCAGCGTGAGCGCGTTGTGTGTCTGATCGACGCACTCAACCAGTTTGAACCCACGCCGGTGGCCCGCCGCCTGGCCTGGTTGCCGGAGTTGTGGCCGGCGAACGCGAGGCTCATCGCTACCGCCATTCCCGGCGAGGAGAGCGCGGCGCTGGTGAGCCGTAAAGGGACGGAGCAGCTCGAGTTGCCGGTGCTGGACGAGCGCGAATCTGCGGCCATTGTCGAGGCGGTTTGCAAGCGGTATCACAAGACGCTGCCGGCGCCTGCACTGCAGGAACTGCTGCACAAGCGACCCTGGTTTGGGCAGAAATCGGCCGGCAATCCCTTATGGCTGCAACTGGCGCTGGAGGAGCTGCTGTTGCTGGACGCCGCCGATTTTGCGCGCGCCGAGCACGATTTTCGCGGCACGGGGGAAGAAAAGCTGGCTGCGATGCTGGCGTCTGTGGCACGGGCCTTTCCGCCGGATGTGCCGAAGCTCTACGCCACTGTGCTGGAACGCGCCGAGCGCGCCTACGGCGCTGCCTGGACGCGCGGATTCACCGAACTGCTGGCGCTGAGCCGCACGGGATGGAGAGAAAGGGATTTGGAGAAGGTCCTCCCCGCGGTTACCGGGGAGAAGTGGGACGCGCTGCGATTCGCCACACTGCGGCGCGGATTCCGCTCGCATTTAGTGCAGCGCGGCTCCTCAGCGCAATGGGACTTCTCCCACGCTCAGATGCGGG
>Ga0265339_10003161_pt1 | contig 11585 bp, 7 predicted proteins | sample 4CB219metaG_FD_202085 | JGI IMG/M metagenome (GOLD analysis project Ga0265339, IMG submission 202085) | Rhizosphere microbial communities from Carex aquatilis grown in University of Washington, Seatle, WA, United States - 4-CB2-19 metaG | ecosystem: Host-associated > Plants > Roots > Rhizosphere...
TTGCTGCAGCTTATGCTGCAGTCATTTGCTGCAGTGTTGCAGCATTTTTGCTGCAGCAATTTCGTGGTCCGGCTGGGAAACTCCAGCGAAATCACGGAAACGCAGCGGAAACAAAGACCGACTATAAGGGCGCCCCGTAGGCCTCCCCGCGTCCGGCCCGCAAATTGCTCATTTGAGGTCCGGCAAGTCCTCCATGTCCGAACTGTTCAGCACCCGCTACGCGGCGCTCGTGAGCGCCGGAAAGATCGAAGCCGACGCCGGCCAGGAGCAGGTCGCGCGGCAGCTGGCGGCGCTCGAACGGCGGCTCGAGCGCAACGCGCGGGCGCAGAAATCGTCGTCACTTGGCTGGCTGTTCAGCGCCCGGCAGAAAAAAGAGCCGGCGCTTCGCGGCCTCTACATTCACGGCGAGGTCGGCCGCGGCAAGACCATGCTGATGGACCTGTTCTTCGAGGCCAGCACCGTCCGGCGCAAGCAGCGGGTGCATTTCCACGAGTTCATGGCCGACGTGCATGAGCGCGTCCATGTGTTCCGGCAGGAGAGCAAGAACGGCGGGCCGGACCCGATCCTTCGCGCGGCCGATGCCATCGCCGAGGAGGCCTGGCTGCTCTGCTTCGACGAGTTCCACGTCACCGACATCGCCGACGCCATGATCCTGGGCCGGCTGTTCACGCGGCTGTTCGAGTTGGGCGTGGTGATGGTGGCGACGTCCAACTTGGCGCCGTCCGATCTCTACAAGGATGGCTTGAACAGGGCGTTGTTCGTGCCGTTCCTCACGCTCTTGCAAGAGCATTGCGAAGTGGTGCGGCTCGATGCCCGGATCGATTTTCGGCTCGAAAAGCTCACCGGATTGCCGACTTGGTACGTCCCGGACGACGAAAAGGCCACGTCCGCGCTCGATTTGGCCTGGAAACGGCTGGCCGGCGAGGCGGGCGCCCCGCACGAGCTCATGGTCAAGGGCCACGCCGTTCGGATTCCGCAGGCCGCCATGGGCGTCGCCCGCTTTTCCTTTGCGGATATCTGCGGCCAGCCGCTCGGCGCCGGCGACTACCTCAAGATCGCGCACGAATTCCACACCGTCATTATCGACCATATCCCGGTCATGGCCTTCGAGCGGCGCAACGAGGCCAAGCGTTTCATCATCTTGATCGACACGCTCTACGACCACGCCGTGAAGCTCCTGGCTTCGGCGGAAGCGCAACCGGACAAGCTTTACCGCGCCGAGCAAGGCTATGAAGCGCTGGAATTCGCGCGCACCGCGTCACGCCTTATCGAGATGCGCTCGCAAGCCTATCTCGGGCTCCCGCACGGGCCGCGGCAGGCAAATGCGATCGATACCTCGTCGATCGTGGACACCTAGGCAAGGCTCGACCAGATCAGCAGCGCGACCACCAGCATCATCAGCAATGCGGCAAGCCAGCCCAAGATCAGCAACCAGCGGGGCAGCGGAATCAACTGCGCTTGGCGCTTGTTCGTCACCAGCACCATGGTCGCGACCATGATCGGCACCGCAACAAAGCCGTTGATCACCGCGGTCCAGAACAGCATGGCGATCGGATCAATATTGGTCACGAGCAAGGCCGCACCGCCAGCCGTTGCCGCCGCAACGATGGAATAGAAGCCGATCGCGCGGCTCGCCGGCAATTCGAGGCTGCCACGCAGCTTGAACAGCTCGGCCACGGCATAGGCGGCCGATCCGGCAAGCACCGGGACGGCGAGCAATCCGGTGCCGATGATGCCGGCCGCGAACAGCGCAAAGGTCAGCGGACCGCCGATCGGACGCAGCGCTTCGGCAGCTTGGGCAGCGGTGTCGATATGCGTGACGCCGTGCGCGTTCAGCGTCGCGGCCGTGGTCACGATGATGAAAAAGGCGATGAGATTCGAGAAGATCATTCCGGTCCAGGTGTCGACCGAGATGCTACGGAACGAATTTTTCTTCGATCGTTGCATCTCGGCATAGGCATGCCGAAAGCTTAATCTCGACTCTTCCGCTTCCTGCGACGCCTGCCAGAAAAATAGATATGGGCTGATGGTGGTACCGAAGATCGCAACCACCATCAGCAGTTCGTTATAGCCGAGGCTGAATTGCGGCAGCAGCGTCGCGACCGCGACGTCGCGCCAGGGAATGGACACACTGAAGGCTGTCGCGACATAGAACAACAACACCATGGTCAGCCATTTCAGATAGCCGGCGTAACGGTGATAGGGGATGAGCACTTCGGCAACGAGGCACACCGCACCAAACACGCCGGCGAAAACGACCGCCGGGCCGCCGATGACCAGACGCAGCGCTCCGCCCATGGCGGCGAGATCGGCGGCGATGTTGATGGTGTTGGCAATGACGAGCGATGCCACAAGAGGAAACAGCACGGCGGGCGGAAGCACGCGGGTCAGATTGCGGACGAGCCCTTTGCGTGTGTCCCAGCCGATACAGGCGCTGATAATCTGGATAGCCGCCATGAACGGCAGCGTCAGAAACATGGTCCACAGCAGCGTGTAGCCGAACTGGGCCCCGGCCTGCGAATAGGTAGCGATGCCGCTCGGGTCGTCATCGGCGGCGCCGGTAATCAGGCCGGGGCCGAGCGCGCGCCAGATGCGGCGCGCAAAATTGGGTCCGTTGTTCACTGGCCAGATCCCGAGTCGCCCGCATCGATCTAACGGCTATACCGGCCGACAAGTCCACTGCGGAGTAAATTAGTCTCTGGACTCGAACGCGCCCCTCTGCTGGTATTATGTATACAAGCGACAGAGCCATACCCCCTTAGCTCTTTGGCTCCTTGTCGCGGCCAGCCGGAGGCGATAACCACACCGGGCCGGCTCATTCACTGGCGAGAGTTTTCCACATCATGGCGCGTAACAAGATTGCGTTGATCGGTGCCGGCCAGATCGGCGGCACGTTGGCTCACCTCATTGGTCTCAAGCAGCTCGGTGACGTCGTCATGTTCGACGTCATGGAGGGCATTCCGCAGGGCAAGGCGCTCGACATCGCCCAGTCCTCGCCGGTCAACGATTTCGACGCGCGCTTTTCCGGCGCCAACAGCTACGAGGCGATCGAAGGTGCTGACGTCTGCATCGTTACCGCCGGCGTGCCGCGCAAGCCGGGCATGAGCCGCGACGATCTGCTCGGCATCAATCTGAAGGTGATGGAGCAAGTCGGCTCCGGCGTCAAAAAATACGCGCCCAACGCTCTCGTCATCTGCATCACTAACCCGCTCGACGCGATGGTGTGGGCACTTCAGAAATATTGCGGTCTGCCGCAGCAGAAGGTCATCGGCATGGCCGGCGTGCTCGACTCGGCGCGCTTCCGTTATTTCCTCGCCGACGAGTTCAACGTTTCGGTCGAAGATGTCACCGCCTTCGTGCTCGGCGGCCACGGCGACACCATGGTGCCGCTGACGCGCTATTCGACGGTCGCCGGCATTCCGGTGCCTGACCTCGTCAAGATGGGCTGGACCACGCAGGCCCGCGTCGACGAGATCGTCAAGCGCACCGCGAACGGCGGCGCCGAGATCGTCAACCTGCTCAAGACCGGCTCCGCGTTCTACGCACCGGCTGCTTCCGCCATCGCAATGGCGGAGAGCTACTTGCTCGACAAGAAACGCGTGCTGCCGTGCGCCGCCTGGCTTAACGGCGAGTACCGCATCAAGGACCTTTACGTCGGCGTGCCGGTCGTCATCGGCGCCAAAGGCGTCGAGCGCATTGTCGAGATCGACCTGAGCAGCGCCGAACGCGACGCGTTCGAGAAGTCCGCTGCATCGGTGCAGGGTCTGGTCGAGGCCTGCAAAAAGATCGCGCCCAATCTCGCCTAATCGCGCGACCGCCGCCGGGAGCAACGCATGAATATCCACGAGTATCAGGCTAAAGCTGTGCTGCGCGAATTCGGCGTTCCGGTGCCGCGCGGCGTGCCGGCATTTTCGGTCGACGAGGCGGTCAAGGGTGCGCAGGAGCTCGGCGGCCCGGTCTGGGTGGTGAAGGCGCAGATTCACGCCGGCGGCCGCGGCAAGGCCGGCGGCGTCAAGGTGGTGAAATCCGTCGATGATGTGAAGAAGGAATCGACGCGCATCCTCGGCTCGACTCTGGTCACGCACCAGACCGGCCCTCACGGCAAGAAGGTTAACCGCCTCTACGTCGAGGAAGGGTCGGCCATCGACCGCGAGTTCTATCTGTCGGCGCTGATCGACCGCGAGACCTCGCGCGTTGCCTTCGTCGTCTCCACCGAAGGCGGCATGGATATCGAGGAAGTCGCGCACAAGACGCCGGAGAAGATCCTGACGTTCTCGGTCGATCCGGCGACCGGCATCATGCCGCATCACGGCCGCCGCGTCGCGCAGGCGCTCAGGCTTTCCGGCGATCTCGCCAAGCAGGTCGGCGACATTCTGCCGAAGCTCTACAACGCGTTCGTCAGCAAGGACATGAGCCTGCTCGAGATCAATCCGCTGGTGGTGACCAAGGACAGCAAGCTCATTTGCCTCGACGCCAAGGTCGGCTTCGACGACAACGCACTCTATCGCCACGCCGACATCGTCGCGTTGCGCGATCTGACCGAGGAAGACGCGAAAGAAACCGAGGCCTCGAAATACGATCTCAACTATATCGCGCTCGACGGTTCGATCGGCTGCATGGTCAACGGCGCCGGTCTTGCAATGGCGACGATGGACATCATCAAGCTCTACGGCATGGCGCCGGCCAACTTCCTCGACGTCGGTGGCAGCGCCACCAAGGAAAAAGTCACGGCGGCGTTCAAGATCATCACCTCGGACCCGAGCGTGAAGGGCATCCTCGTCAACATCTTCGGCGGCATCATGAAGTGCGACGTCATCGCCGAAGGCGTCGTCGCCGCGGTCAAGGAAGTCGGCTTGAAAGTGCCGCTGGTGGTGCGGCTCGAAGGCACCAACGTCGAGCTTGGCAAGAAGATCATCAAGGAGTCCGGCCTCAACGTCACGTCGGGGGACGACCTCGACGACGCCGCGCAGAAAATCGTCAAGGCCGTGAAGGAGGCCGCTTAAATGTCGGTCCTCATCGACAAGAACACCAAGGTCATCTGTCAGGGCTTCACCGGCAAGAACGGCACCTTCCATTCGCAGGCCGCGCTCGACTATGGCACCAAGATGGTCGGCGGGACGTCGCCGGGCAAAGGCGGTTCGAGCCATCTCAATTTGCCGGTGTTCAACACCGTCGCCGAGGCCAAGGAAAAGACCGGCTGCGACGCCAGCGTCATCTACGTGCCACCGCCGGGCGCGGCGGACGCGATCTGCGAAGCGATCCAGGCGGAGATGCCGCTCATCGTCTGCATCACCGAGGGCATCCCGGTGATGGACATGGTGAAGGTGAAGCGCGCGCTCTCCGGCTCGAAGTCGCGTCTCATCGGTCCGAACTGCCCGGGCGTCATGACAGCAGGTGAGTGCAAGATCGGGATCATGCCTGGCAACATCTTCAAGCCAGGCAAGGTCGGCATCGTGTCGCGGTCCGGCACGCTGACCTACGAGGCGGTGTTCCAGACCAGCCGCGAGGGCCTCGGGCAGACGACGGCCGTCGGCATCGGCGGCGATCCGGTGAAGGGCACCGAATTCATCGCGGTGCTGGAGATGTTCCTGGGCGATCCCAAGACCGAGTCGATCGTCATGATCGGCGAAATCGGCGGTTCGGCCGAGGAAGACGCGGCGCAATTTCTCAAGGACGAAGCCAAGCACGGCCGCAAGAAGCCGATGGTGGGATTCATTGCCGGCCGCACCGCGCCGCCGGGCCGCCGCATGGGCCACGCCGGGGCGATCATTTCCGGCGGCAAAGGCGACGCGGAGTCCAAAATTGCGGCAATGGAATCGGCAGGAATTAAGGTATCACCGTCGCCGGCCAGAATCGGCAAGACGCTGGTCGAAGTATTGAAATCGTGATTCAGTTCTAGGGCTTCCCTAGACTTACAGGCGTCATAAATAGAGTTAAAAGAAGCCGCCCGGGCGGCAGCGCTTGCTTTGCTGCCGTAGCCGCGGGGTTTTGGCCCCGCAAGGATCGAATCGCCCATGTCCCGCCAGGATGCCAACGCCGCTTTCGCCAATACCTCATTCCTCTACGGCACCAACGCCGGCTACATCGAAGACCTCTACGCCCGCTACGAGAAAGACCCGTCCGCGGTCGATGCCGAATGGCAGGCGTTCTTCCAGAGCCTGAAGGACGACAAGGTCTCGGTTGAGAAGAGCGCGCAGGGCGCGTCGTGGAAGCAGCCGAACTGGCCGCTCCGTGGCAACGGCGATCTGGTCGCCGCGCTCGACGCCAACTGGCAGGAAACCGAGAAGGCGGTCGGCGACAAGATCAAGGGCAAGGCGCAAGCGACCGGCGTCGAGCTGTCGACCAGCAATGTGCAGCAGGCGACGCGCGACTCGATTCACGCGCTGATGCTGATCCGCGCCTACCGCATTCGCGGTCACTTCCACGCCAAGCTCGATCCGCTCAACCTCGTGCCGGAGAACAACGAGGAAGAGCTCGATCCGCGCTCCTATGGCTTCGGTGAAGCGGATCTCGATCGCAAGATATTCCTCGACAAGGTGCTCGGCCTCGAATTCGCATCGATGCGCGAGATCGTGGCGATCCTGCGCCGCACCTACTGCGAGACGCTCGGCGTCGAGTTCATGCACATCTCGAACGCCGCGCAGAAGGCGTGGATCCAGGAGCGCATGGAGGGCCGCGACAAGGAAATCAGCTTCACCCGCGAGGGCAAGCGCGCGATCCTCAACAAGCTGGTGCAGGCCGAAGGCTTCGAGAAATTCCTCGACGTCAAATACACCGGCACCAAGCGTTTCGGTCTCGACGGCGGCGAGTCGCTCATCCCCGCGCTCGAGCAGATCATCAAGCGCGGCGGCAATCTCGGCGTGAAGGAAATCGTCATCGGCATGCCGCACCGCGGCCGCCTCAACGTGCTCACGCAGGTGATGGGCAAGCCGCACCGCGCGCTGTTCCACGAGTTCAAGGGCGGCTCGTCGACGCCGGACGAAACGGAAGGCTCCGGCGACGTGAAGTATCACCTCGGCGCTTCGTCGGACCGCGAGTTCGACAACAACAAGGTGCACCTGTCGCTGACGGCGAACCCGTCGCATCTCGAGATCGTCGATCCGGTCACGCTCGGCAAAGCGCGCGCCAAGCAAGACCAGCACGATGCCAAGCCTGAAGAGCGCACCATGGTGCTGCCGCTGCTGATGCACGGCGACGCGGCTTTCGCCGGCCAGGGTGTTGTCGCAGAGTGTTTTGGCCTCTCCGACCTGAAAGGCTACCGCACCGGCGGCTCGCTGCATTTCATCGTCAACAATCAGATCGGCTTTACGACCTATCCGCGCTATTCGCGCTCGTCGCCCTATCCGTCCGACGTCGCCAAGATGATCGAGGCGCTCATTCTGCATGCGAACGGCGACGATCCGGAAGCGGTCGTCTACGCGGCGAAGATCGCTACCGAATACCGCATGAAATTCCAGCGGCCGGTGGTCATCGACATGTTCTGCTACCGGCGCTTCGGTCACAACGAAGGCGACGAGCCGTCGTTCACCCAGCCGCTGATGTACAAGAAGATCCGCGCGCATCCGTCGACGCTCGAGATCTACAGCAAGCGATTGGTGAGCGAGGGTGTCGTCACCGAGGACGAAGTCGACAAGATGAAGGCGGGCTGGCGGTCGCATCTCGAATCCGAATTCGAGATTGCCGCGGGTTACAAGCCGAATAAGGCCGACTGGCTCGACGGACGATGGTCTGGCCTCAAGTCCGCCGGCGAAGTCGAAGATGCGCGGCGCGGCAACACCGGCATTGCGCTCGAAGAGCTGCGCGACATCGGCAAGAAGATCACATCCGTTCCGCAGGGCTTCAACGTCCACAAGACCATCCAGCGCTTCCTCGACAACCGCGCCAAGGCGATCGAGACCGGTGAAGGCATCGACTGGGCGACCGGCGAGGCGCTGGCGTTCTGCACGCTGCTGAAGGAAGGCCATCGCGTTCGCCTGTCCGGCCAGGACTCCGAGCGCGGCACGTTTTCGCAGCGGCATTCGGTGCTGTTCGACCAGGAAACGGAAGCCCGCCACACGCCGTTCAACCACCTCGGCGGCGACCAGGGGCGCTATGAAGTCTTGAATTCAATGCTCTCAGAAGAGGCAGTCCTCGGCTACGAGTACGGCTATTCGACCGCCGAGCCGAACGCGCTGACCCTCTGGGAAGCCCAATTTGGCGACTTCGCCAACGGCGCCCAGGTCGTGTTCGACCAGTTCATCTCGTCGGGCGAACGCAAGTGGCTGCGCATGTCCGGCCTCGTCTGCCTGCTGCCGCATGGCTACGAAGGGCAGGGCCCGGAGCACTCGTCCGCCCGTCTCGAGCGCTTCCTGCAGATGTGCGCCGAAGACAACATGCAGGTTGCGAACCTGACGACGCCGGCCAACTATTACCATGCGCTGCGCCGGCAGCTGCGGCGCGAAATCCGCAAGCCGCTCATCCTGATGACGCCGAAGTCGTTGCTGCGTCACAAGCGCGCGACGTCGCGGCTCGATGAGCTGACGACCGGCACCTCGTTCCACCGCCTGCTGTGGGACGACGCGCAGTCGCTGCCGAACGAGAAGATCAAGCTGGCGCCGGACGACAAGATCCGCCGCGTCATCATGTGCACGGGCAAGGTCTATTACGACCTCTATGAGGAGCGCGAGAAGCGCGGCATCGACGACATCTATCTGCTGCGCATCGAGCAGCTCTATCCGTTCCCGACCAAGGCGCTGGTCGCCGAGCTCACGCGCTTCAAGCAGGCCGAGATGGTGTGGTGCCAGGAAGAGCCGCGCAACATGGGCGCCTGGTTCTTCGTCGACGTGTTCCTGCAATGGGTGCTGAACCAGATCGGTGCCAAGCACCGGCACATGCGCTACGCCGGGCGGCCCGCCGCGGCCTCCACCGCGGTCGGTCAGATGTCGAAGCACGTCGCCCAGCTCAAGCAATTCCTCGAAGAGGCGCTGGGGTAAATTCCCGTCATCCTTCGAGGCTCGCTTCGCTCGCGCCTCAGGATGACGATCAAAGTGAGAGAGTGTGGCAATGGCTGATATCCGCGTTCCTACCCTCGGCGAATCCGTCACCGAAGCGACCGTCGGCAAGTGGTTCAAGCAGCCGGGCGATGCGGTGTCGGTTGACGAACCGCTGGTCGAACTCGAAACCGACAAGGTGACACTGGAAGTGCCGGCGCCCGCCGCCGGCGTTCTCGGCGACATCGCCGCCAAGAACGGCGAGACCGTCGCGGTCGGCGCGCTGCTCGGCCAGATCAAGGAAGGCGCGGGCGGCGCTGTCGCCAAGCCAGCGGCGCCCGCTCCGGCTGCCGCCAAGCCTGCCGAGGCGCCGAAGCCCGCGCCGGCCCCGCCGATTGCGCCTGCGGCAACATCGATGCCGCCGCCGCCCTCGGTGCGCAAGATGGCGGCCGAAACCGGCCTCGATCCCGCGAAGGTCGACGGCTCCGGCGTGCGCGGCCAGGTCACCAAGGGCGACATGCTCGCGGCCATCGAGCGCGCCGCCTCGGCGCCGACGCCGGTTTCAGCGCCGGTGCAGATGCGCGCGCCGTCGCCGGCTGACGATGCCGCGCGCGAAGAGCGCGTGCACATGACGCGGTTGCGCCAGACCATCGCGCGCCGCCTCAAGGATGCGCAGAACACCGCCGCGATGCTCACGACCTTCAACGAGGTCGACATGAGCGCGGTGATGCACATGCGCGGCGAATACAAGGATCTGTTCGAGAAGAAGCACGGCGTGAAGCTCGGCTTCATGGGCTTCTTCGTGAAGGCCTGCATCCAGGCGCTCAAGGAAATCCCGGCCGTCAACGCCGAGATCGACGGCAACGATCTCGTCTACAAGAACTACTATCACGTCGGCATCGCCGTCGGCACCGAACGCGGACTTGTCGTGCCGGTGGTTCGCGACGCCGATCATCTGTCGCTGGCACAGATCGAGAAGACCATTTCCGACTTCGGCCGTCGTGCCCGCGACGGCGCACTCAAGATCGACGAGATGCAGGGCGGCACCTTCACCATCACCAATGGCGGCGTCTACGGCTCGTTGATGTCGACGCCGATCCTCAACGCGCCGCAGTCCGGTATCCTCGGCATGCACAAGATCCAGGAGCGCCCGATGGTGGTTGGCGGCAAGATCGAAGCGCGGCCGATGATGTACCTGGCGCTGTCCTACGATCACCGCATCGTTGACGGCCAGCAGGCGGTCACCTTCCTGGTGCGGGTCAAGGAAGGCCTCGAAGACCCGGCGCGGATGGTGCTGGATTTGTAGGACACGGCGCGCGGAGTCTGGTGAAGGCGTACGGAGTTGGTGATGTATCCGCTGTTGCGGAAGTTTGTGGCCGGGATATTGCTGGTCGGCGCGGCGCTCGGATTGAACACTCTTCCCGCGAGCGCCGAATCCCGCACCGCGTTGGTGATCGGAAATTCCGCCTATCCGTTCGGCTACCTCTCCAATCCGGTCAATGATGCGAGCGATGTCGCCGCCGCGCTGCGCGCCGACGGCTTCGAGGTCATCCTCAAGACCGATGCCGACCAGGCGACGATGAAAGCCGCGCTTGCGGAATTCGGCAACGCGCTGAAGACTCACGGCGGCGTCGGACTGTTCTTTTTCGCCGGCCATGGCGTACAGGTGGACGGCGAGAACATGCTCATCGCGATCGGCGACGGCATCGACAGCGCCGACGATCTCAAGCGCCAGTCGGTGTCCGCTACCGACATCGTCAATGCGATCGCGGCGACCAACGACCGCCTCAACATCATCATTCTCGACGCCTGCCGCGAAAACCCGTTGAGTGGAGGAACCCGCGGGCTGTCGCGTCTCGACAGCAGCGCCAGCCTGTTCGTGTCGTACTCGACCTCGCCCGGGGCGCTCGCCTTCGACGGCGACGGCCGCAACAGCCCCTATACGAAGCAGCTGAAGGCCGCGATCGAGGCACCGGCGCTCACGCTCGAGCAGTCCTTCAAGCGCATCCTCAAGGGCGTCTATCAGGACACCAAGGGCCAGCAGACGCCGTGGATTTCTTCGACGTTTTTCGGCGAGTTCGTCTTTCATGCGCCGCCCAGCGCCGTGCCGACCGGGACGTCCAGCGCCCAGCTCGCCGCTCTCGGCAACGGCGGCGCGATCGACGATGCGGCCCGCGCGTTGTGGGCCGGCCCGCGGCCGCGCCTGGGCGGCGTCTATCGCGTCGATGGCATGAACCCTGACGGCACACATTACAGCGGCATCGCCGCGGTCGCCGATGGCGATCAGCCCCGCTTCACCTGGTGGAGCGGACCTCGGGTCTTTACCGGCACCGGCGAGTTCGCCGGCCGCATGCTGGTGGTCAACTGGGGTCAGATCCACCCGGTGATCTACACCGTGGCGGCCGACCATCTCGAGGGCGAATGGGCCGACGGCACCGCGACCGACAACCTTGCGCTGTTCTCCCGCGCAGCGGCGATGCCGCGCGCCCCGAGCGGGCATTACCTTGTGAGCGGGCTGAACCCGAACGGCTCGCGCTATTCGGGCACGCTTGACGTCAAGGCGAACGGCGATCGCTACGACTTCGCCTGGGTCACAGGCGCCAGCCAGTTCCAGGG
>Ga0265339_10003163_pt1 | contig 11576 bp, 8 predicted proteins | sample 4CB219metaG_FD_202085 | JGI IMG/M metagenome (GOLD analysis project Ga0265339, IMG submission 202085) | Rhizosphere microbial communities from Carex aquatilis grown in University of Washington, Seatle, WA, United States - 4-CB2-19 metaG | ecosystem: Host-associated > Plants > Roots > Rhizosphere...
CCCCGAGCGACGCGGTCGCGCGCTACGTGCTCCGCAAGGCGGGGTTCGTGGCCAAGGCGGTGTCGCTGATCCCGAACGTCTCGTCGCCCGTCTTCGTCGCGCTCGAGCCCGCGCCCGCCGCGGATCCGCCGCGCGCGCGCCAGGCCCCGAGGGCGCGGCACGCCACGAGTGCGCCCAAGATGCCGCCGCCGCCGTACGAGGACGACGTGCTAGCGCCGAGCTTTCGGTAGCGGTGTCCGCGCGGGAGCGGCGGGCGCGCGCGCCGGGCCGTCGAGGGGCGCGGGGCAGACGTCGCGCAGCTTGCAGCGCGCGCACTCGGCGCCGCGCCAGACGCGCTCGTAGAGCTCCTGCACGCGGTCGAGGAGCAGATCGTCGGCGGTCGCGAACCCGAGCTCGAAGTTGCGACGGCCCGTGCCCTTCGCGCCGAGGCCCGCGCCCGTCCAGTTCGCGCTGCCGAGGTAGAGGAAGCCGCCGTCGACGACGACCGCCTTGAAGTGCACCCGCGGGCAGGCGCGCAGCGCGAGCGCTCGCTTCAGCGCGGGGTGGCGCGCGAGCTCGCGCTGGAACGGGCCCGACGGCGGCGACGCGTGCAGGATGCGCAGCTCGACGCCGCGGCCGGCCAGCTCGTCGAAGACGGCCAGGATGGAGCGATACGCGGCGGCGCCCTTCCCGGCGCGGCTCGTGCGCCGGCGCCCGGGCGCGGCGCGGTGGTCCTCGACCATGAGCTCCTTGAGGTTCGCCGTCGCGATCCAGACGCTGCGCCGCGCTTCCATCGCCGCCTGGACGACGTGCTCGTAGTGACCTCTGCCGCCGACGAAGCGCGCGGCGATCGAGCGAGGCGCCTCGACGAAGTCCACGGCCGGCGCGTCAGCCTTCGCCGTCGGCCGCGGAGACGGCGACCGCGGTCGCCGTGGCTGTCGGCGACGACGACGGGGACAACGCGAGCGTCAGCGGCGCGGGCCGCGTACGCTCGATCTTCCGGAGCGACCGCGGCCGCTCGTCGACCATCGTGGGCTCGACGAGCTCCTTCTTGCTCTTCGCGTCCAGGCTGGCCAGCTTGGTCGCGGTGGGCAGGAGGCGCGTGTCGAACGTCGCGACGGTCCCGTTGTAGGCGCCGACGGCCTGCCCCAGGAAGCGTCCGAGGTCGGAGAGCTTCTCGGCGAGCGTCGCGATGCGCTCGTGGAGCTTGCGCCCCTCGTCGCTGATGCGCTGCGCGTTCTCCGCGATGCGCTCCTCGCGCCAGCCCGCGCTCACGGCGCGCAGCAGGCCGAGCAACGTCGTGGGAGTCGCGATGAGGACGTTCTGAGCGAAGCCGTCCTCGATGAGGTCGGGCATCTGCTCGAGCGCCACGCTGTAGAACATCTCGCCCGGCAGGAACATCACGACGACCTCGGGCGCCACGGCGAACTGATCCCAGTAGTTCTTCGCCGAGAGCTTGGCGACGTGGTTGCGCACCTGCTGCGCGTGGTGACGCAGCTTCGTGGCGCGGTCATCTTCGTTCGTCGCCTCGTGCGCCTCGAGGTACGCGCCGAGCGGCGTCTTCGCGTCGATGACGATGTTCCGGCCGCTGGGCAGGCGCACGACCATGTCGGGGCGCAGCCGCCCGTCCTCGGTGGTCACGCTCGCCTGCTCGTTGAAGTCGCAGTTCTCGAGCATGCCGGCCATCTCGACGACGCGCCGGAGCTGCAGCTCGCCCCAGCGGCCGCGCACCGCCGGCGCGCGCAGCGCGTTCACGAGGTTGCCCGTCTCGGCGCGCAGGCGCTCCTGCGTCGCGGACATGGCCTTCACCTGGGTCGTCAGCTCGCCGTAGGCCTGGCCGCGCTGGCTCTCGAGCGCGCGGATCTGATGATCGACCTTCTCGAGCGATTCGCGCACGGGCCCGACGACCGCCTCGATGGCCTTCTGACGCGCCTCGAGATCGGACGAGCCCTCCTGGCGCAGCGCCCCGAGCCGCTCGCTCGCGAGCGCGAGGAAGCCGTCGTTGCTCGACTGCAGCGCGTCCGCCGCGAGCGCCTTGAACGTGTCGCCGAGCTGCGCCTTCGCCTCCTCGAGCAGCGCCGTCTGCTGCGTGAGGCTGCGCGCGATCTCTGCGGCGCGCGCGTTCGCCGCCGACTTGTCGTTCTCGGCGTGGCGGAACAGCACCTCGAGGCTCTCGGAGCGCTTCTCGTTGGCCAGCGCCTGCTGCGCGAGCGTCTCGGCGCGCGCGAGCGCGGCCGCCGCCTGCTTCTCGGCCTCGCGCAGCGCGCGCTCGCCGGCGGCGCGGGCCCGCGCCGCGCCCGCCGCCCACCCGAGCCAGCTCGCGAGACCGGCGACGGCGAGCAACGCGAGCACGGCCGGAAAGAGCGAGAGCTCCATGAGCGGCGATACTATCCACCTGTTCAGGTCGCAGCAAGAAAATCACCTCGGGAGGCGCCCGACCTCAACTCTTTCAAGAACTTATGGACTCGGCGGCCCCTCCTGCGGACACTGGACGCCGGAAGAAGGAAAGGCCTTGTCCGAGCGAGACATCACCCAGCGCAAAGCCGACCACATCGCGATCGCGGCGTCGGGCGAGGCGGACTTCCGGCGCCCCACGCTGCTCGACGACGTGCACCTCGTGCACTCGTCCCTGCCCGAGATCGCGGCCGAGGACATCGACCTCTCGACCGAGCTGCTGGGGCGCGCGATCCGCGCGCCGCTCATGGTGACGGGCATGACGGGCGGCACGCCCGAGGCGGCGGCGCTCAACCGCGCGCTCGCAGGGGCGGCGGCCGACGTCGGGATCCCGTTCGGGCTCGGCAGCCAGCGCGCCATGCTCGTGCGGCCCGAGACGACGGACACGTATCAGGTGCGCGACGCCGCGCCCGACGTCTACCTCTTCGCCAACCTCGGCGGCGTGCAGCTCGCGAAGCTGCCGGTGGCGGCCGTCCGTCAGCTCGTGCGCGCGGTCGACGCGAACGCGCTGTGCGTGCACCTCAACCCGGCGCAGGAGCTGGCGCAGCCGGGCGGCGACCGAGACTTCCGCGGCGTCGTCGACGCGATCGCGCGCGTCGTCGAGGGCGTGGGCGTGCCCGTCCTCGTCAAGGAGACCGGCTGCGGGATCTCCCCCGCCGTCGCGCGGCGCCTCGTGGGCGTGGGCGTGCGCGCGATCGACGTGTCGGGCGCGGGCGGCACGTCGTGGACCGCGGTCGAGTCGCGGCGCGCCGAGCCGGACGCCGGCGCGCTCGGGCGCGACCTGTGGGACTGGGGCATCCCGACCGCGGCCGCCGTGGGGTGGCTCGCCGCCGATGGGCCCGCCCGCGGCCTCGAGGGCGTCGAGCTCGTGGCGTCGGGCGGCATCCGCAACGGGCTCGACGCCGCACGCGCGCTCGCGCTCGGGGCCACGGTCGCGGGGCTGGCGCAGCCCGCGCTGCGCGCCGTCCGCGACGCCGGCCCGGGCGTCGGGCGCGAGGCCGGGCGCGCCTTCCTCGCGCACGTCATCGACGGCATCCGCGCCGCCGCGCTCCTCTCGGGCGTGCGGCGCGCCGCCGACCTTCATACGGCGCCGCGCGTGATCACCGGCGAGCTCGCGCAGTGGCTCGCGCAGAGGCCGACGTGAGCGCCGGCGTCGAAGGTCACCGCGGCCACGGCCACGGCAAGGTCATCCTCGTCGGCGAGCACGCCGTCGTGCACGGGCACGCCGCGATCGCGGCCGGGCTCAAGGGCGGCATCACCGTCGTCGCGTCGCCGGGCACGGGACGTCTCGAGGTGCCCGCCTGGTCCCTCACGGCGACGGCCGACGACGGCAGCGCGGTGGGCCGCGCGCTCGCGGCCGTGCTCGCTCGCTTCGACGCGCGCGCCTGGGACTTCTCGGCGGAGGCGGCCATCCCGTCGCGCGCCGGCGTCGGCAGCTCGGCGGCGCTCGCCGTGGCCCTCGCGCGCGCGGCGGCGCGCGCGACCGGCCGCGAGGACGAGGGCCTCGTGGCGGCGGCCGTCGCCGACGCCGAGGCCGTGTTTCACGGGACGGCGTCGGGGATCGACGCCGCGGCCGCGATGAGCGGCGCCGTGGGGCGCTTCACGCGCGCCGAGGGCTGGCGGCCCATCCGCGTGCTGCAGCCGATGACGATCTGCGTGGGCCTCTCGGGCCGGCCGCGCGACACCTCGGCGCAGGTCGCGGGCGTGCGGCGGCTGTGCGAGCGGCTCCCCGCCGCCGACGGCGTGCTCGCGCTGCTCGGCCGCCTCGCCGACGACGCGCAGGAGGCGCTGGGCGTCGGCGACGTCGACGGGCTCGGGCGCATCCTCGACACGGCGCACGGGCTGCTGGCGGCGCTCCGCGTGTCGTCGCCCGAGCTCGACGCGCTGGTGCACGACGCGCGCGCCGCGGGCGCGGTCGGCGCGAAGCTCACGGGCGCGGGCGGCGGCGGCGCCGTCATCGCGCTCGCGCCCGGCCACGAGCGCGACGTGCTCGCGCGCTGGCGCGCCGCGGGCTTCGAGGGCTTCCTCGCCGAGATCGCCGCCACCGAGCCCAAGTCGGCCATCCCGGCGGGAATCCGAAGCTCCGAGGGCGCGCGATGAGCGAGGCACGCGCCGCGACCGCCGTCGCGGGCACCAACATCGCGCTCGTGAAGTACTGGGGCAAGCGCGACGCCGCCCTCAACCTGCCCGCGGCCGGCAGCCTCTCGCTGACGCTCGAGGGCCTCGGCACGCGCACCACGGTGCGCTTCTCCGACGACCTCGACGCCGATCGCCTCGTGCTCGCCGGGACGCCCGCCGACCCGCGCGCGACGGCGCGCGTCTCCGCGTTTCTCGACCGCGTGCGCGCCCGCGCGAGCGCGCGCGCCCGCGCCGAGGTCGTGACGGCGAACGACATGCCCACGGCCTCGGGCCTCGCCTCGTCGGCCTCGGGCTTCGCGGCGCTGGCCGTCGCGGCGACGCGCGCCGCGGGCCTCGCGCTCTCGCCCGCCGAGCTGTCCGAGCTCGCGCGCCTCGGCTCGGGCTCGGCGGCGCGCTCGATCTTCGGCGGCCTCGTCGAGATGGCGCGCGGCGAGCGCGCCGACGGGCGCGACGCCGTCGCGGCGCCCGTCGCGGGCGGCGACTGGCCCGACCTGCGCCTCGTCGTCGCCGTCACGAGTGAGGGCGCGAAATCCGTCGGCTCGACCGAGGCCATGGAGCGCACGGCACGCACGTCGCCCTACTACGCCGCGTGGCTCGCCAGCGTGCCCGGCGATCTCGCCGACGCGCGCGCCGCCATCGCCGCGCGCGACCTGCCGCGCCTCGGCGCCGTCGCCGAGCGCAGCGCGCTGCGCATGCACGCCTCCGCGCTCGCCGCCGACCCCGGCATCCTCTACTGGAACGCCGCGACCGTCGCCGCGATGGAGACGGTCAAGGCGCTGCGCGCGCGCGGCTGCGCCGCCTTCTTCACGATCGACGCCGGGCCGCACGTCAAGGTCCTGTGCGCTTACGCCGACGCGGCCACCGTCGACCAAGCCCTCTTACGGACCCCCGGCGTTCTGCGTACAGTGGTGGCGTCGCCCGGCCGAGGGGCGCACGTCGTGCAAATGGATGTCGCGTGAGGACGCTGCAGGGAGAACCGATGGTCACGGCGCCGGGCAAGCTGCTCTTGCTCGGTGAGTACGCCGTGCTCGACGGCTTCCCGGCGATCGTCGCCGCGGTGAACCGCCGCGCCTCGGGGCAGTTCGTGCCGGGGCGCTCGCCCGAGTCGGAGCTCGTCGACATCGCCGTGCGCAACGCGGCCGACGCGCTCGGCCCCAACCGCGCGGCCCTCCCGCGCGGCTCCGTGCTCGTCGACACCGCCGCCTTCTCGCTCAACGGAACGAAGATGGGCATCGGCTCGTCGGCGGCGACGGCCGCCGTCACCGTGGGCGCCGTCCTCGAGATGGCGGGGCTCTCCGTGAGCGACTCGACGGACCTCGTCTTCGACGTCGCGCTCGCGGCGCACCGCGCGGCGCAGGGCGGCCTCGGCTCGGGCGCCGACGTCGCCGCCGCCGTCTACGGCGGCATGATCCACTACACGCGCCCCGCCGCCGGCCCGGCCGCCATCCGGCGCCTGCCCCCCCTCGTGGGCGTCGAGATGGTCGTCTTCGCCACGGGCACGCCCAGCTCGACCGTCGACTGCCTACAGGCCGTCGCCGCGTTCGCGAAGGCGAGCCCCGAGACGCACCGCCAGCTCCTGCCGCCCCTCGCCGTGGCCGTCTCGCGCTTCGAGCACGGCCTCTTCGCGCGCGACACACCCGAGATCATCGCCGCCATCGGCGAGGCCCACGTCGGCATGGAGATGCTCGGTCAGGCCGCGGGCGTGCCCATCGTGACCCCCGTGCTCGCCCATGCCGCGGTGCTCGCGTCGGAGCTGGGCGGCGCCGCCAAGCCCTCGGGCGCCGGGGGCGGCGACGTGGGCATCGCCTTCTTGCCCAATCCCGAGGCGGCCGCAGAGTTCAGGACGCGTGCACGGGACATCGGTCTTGGCATACTGGACTTGTTCGTGGACCCCACGGGCATCTCACGCCTTTAGCCACTAAAGCAGCTATAGAAAGACGTCGCATGTCGGTCACCAAGGATCCCGCGCCCCCCACCGGCTCCCGCATCCCGGGCTTCTATCGCCTCTCGGTCGCCGAGCGGCGCCACGTCCTGCGTCTCCGCTCGGATCTCTCCGAGGAGGATCTCGCGACGTGGGAGCGCGGCGGCCTCGACACGACGACGGCGGACGAGGTCGTCGAGAACGTCGTGGGCGTCTACGCGCTGCCGCTCGGCATCGGGCTCAACTTCCGCGTCAACGGCGAGGACGTGCTCGTTCCGATGGCCGTCGAGGAGCCGTCGGTGATCGCCGCCGCGTCCAACGCGGCCAAGATGGTCCGCGCCGGTGGCGGCTTCGTGGCCGACGCCGATCCGCCCATCATGACCGCGCAGATCGAGATCGTCGGCGTGGGCGACCCGCACGACGCGCGCGCGCGCATCGAGGCGGCCGCCGAGGAGCTGCTGGGCCTGGCGCACGCGGCGCTGCCGCGGCTCTCGGCGCGCGGCGGCGGCGCGCGCGAGGTCGAGGTGCGCGCCCTCCCCGGCCGCGTCATCGTGCACGTCCACATCGACTGCCGCGACGCCATGGGCGCCAACATGGTCAACACGGTCGCCGAGTCGCTCGCCGAGCGCGTCGCGGGCCTCGCGCGCGGGCGCGGCGGTCTGCGCATCCTCACCAACCTGTGCGACCGGCGCCGCGTGCGCGTGCGCGCGCGCGTGCCCGTGGCGGCGCTCGCGACCCCGGGCATGGACGGCGCCGCCGTGCGCGACGGCGTCGTCGCGGCCTCGCGCTTCGCCGAGGACGATCCCTACCGCGCGGCGACGCACAACAAGGGCATCATGAACGGCGTCGACGCCGTGGTGATCGCGACGGGCAACGACTGGCGCGGCGTCGAAGCGGGCGCCCACTCCTTCGCGGCGGTCAGCGGTCGGTACCGCCCGCTCGCGACATGGCGAGAGGAAGGCGGCGACCTGGTCGGCGCGCTCGAGATGCCCATGGCCGTCGGCACCGTCGGCGGCACGCTGCGGGCGCACGCGGGCGCGCGCCTCGCGCAGCGCCTGCTCGGCGTCACGTCCGCGACGACGCTCGGCATGGTCGTCGGCGCGGCGGGCCTGGCCTCGAACCTCGCCGCGCTGCGCGCGCTCGCCACCGAGGGCATCCAGCGCGGGCACATGGCGCTGCACCGACGGTCCGTCGCGGTCGCCGAACGCGTCGCGGCGAAGGGCGTCGAGCGCCCCTGAACCCTCCCCCGCGATCGTGCTAAAAGTACCCCCGCGATGATTCGTCAGGTGCTGCGCGACGGCCGCGACGCGGGGGGTTCCGGGGACTCGGCGCGCAAGCCCCTCGAGGCGGTGTCGCGCCCGCCCATCCCGTGGCTCGATCCGCCCGCGGGCCCGTGGACCGTCTCGCGCGCCTACGAGTACTGCGAGGAGTTCGCGCGCACGCACACGGAGAGCTTCCCGGTGGCGTCGCGCTTCGTGCCCGCCGAGATCCGCCCGCACCTCGTCGCGCTCTACGCCTTCGCGCGCAGCGCCGACGACTTCGCCGACGAGCCGCAGTACGACGGCCGGCGCGTCGAGGCCCTCGACCGCTGGGAAGAGGAGCTCGGGCGCGCCTGCCACGGCGAGGCGACGCACCCCATGTTCATCGCGCTCGCCGACACGATCGAGCGCCGCGATCTGCCCATCCCGCCGCTCGAGGACATGCTCTCGGCCTTCCGCGCCGACATCGAGGTGAAGCGCTACGCGACGTTCTCCGCGCTGCGCGCGTACACGGCGCGCTCCGCCGATCCCGTCGGCCGCCTGCTGCTCGCGCTCTTCGGCTACCGCAAGCCCGAGCTCGTGCGCTACGCCGACGAGATCTCGACGGCGCTGCAGCTCACGAACTTCTGGCAGGACGTCGCCGCCGACGCCGCGCGCGACCACGTGTACATCCCCGCCGAGGACCTGCACTTCTTCGGCGTGACCGAGGCCGACGTGAAGGCGCTCAAGCCCACGCGCGGGCTGAAGGACCTCATGCGCTACCAGGTCGCGCGCACGCGCGCGCTGTACGAGCGCGGGCGGCCGCTCATGTCTCACCTCGGCGCCGACCTGCGCATGGAGCTGACGCTCATCTGGCTGGTCGGGAACACGATCCTCGACAAGATCGAGGACGCCGACTACGACGTCTTCACGCAGCGCCCGCAGATCCGCCGCCGCGACAAGGCCCTCATCATGGCCCGCGCGGCGAAGGGCTGGGCCGCGCACATGGACCTCGCTGCGCTCAAGGCGCTCTGGCCGACGTAGCCGCCTAGGTCATGCCCGCGCGCGACCAGACGCCTTGGTTCGTCGGCCGCGCCGCGGAGCTCTCGAAGCTCGCGGGGGCCGTCGACGACGCGCTCGCGGGGCGCGGGCGCCTCTTCTTGCTCGTGGGTGAGCCCGGCATCGGCAAGACGAGCCTCTCGGACGAGGCGGCGGCGGCGGCCACGGCCCGAGGCGTGCCCGTGTCGTGGGGGCGGGCCTGGGAGGCGGGCGGCGCGCCCGCCTACTGGCCCTGGCTCGACGTGCTCGGGGCGCTCGCGCGGCAGCTCGACGACGCCACGCTGCGCGCCGCGCTCGACGACGACGGCGGGCCTCTGCTGGCCGAGCTCGTCCCGGCGCTGCGCCAGCGGCTCGGCGTCTCGGCCGGCTTCGTCCCGCCGCCCGCCGACGAGGCGCGCTTCCGACTGTGGCGCGCGGTCGTGTCCCTCGTGCGGGCCGCGGCCTCGCCGGCCGGGCTCGTGCTCGTCTTCGACGACCTCCACTCCGCGGATCGGTCGTCGCTCCTGCTCCTCTACGCCGTCGCGCGCGAGCTGCGCTCGCTGCGCGTGCTGCTCGTCGCGACGTGCCGCGACGTCGAAGCGCGCATGAACGCCGAGACGAGCGAGCTCATCTCGCGCGTCGCGCGCGAGGGGACGACGCTCAAGCTCGCGCGCCTCGATCGCGACGCCGCCGCGGCGCTCGTGCGCGGCCGCGCGGGCGACCTGCCCGCCGACGCCGAGGCGCGCATCTTCGACAGCACGCAGGGCAACCCGCTCTTCCTCGTGGAGATGCTGCGGCTCCTCGAGGACGAGGGGCCGACCGCGATCGCCGCCGGCGTCGTGCCCGCGGGCGTGCGCGACGTGATCCGCCAGCGCCTCGACCACGTCGCGGGAGACGCGCGGGCCCTCCTCGAGCTCGCGGCCGTCGCAGGCGACGTGCTCGAGCCGCGCCTGCTCGCGGCCGCCGCCGGACACGACGATGTCGCGGTCGCCGCGCGCCTCGACGAGGCCACGCGCGCCGGCGTGCTCGCCGAGCGCGCGGGCCGCCCCCGCTTCTCGCACGCGCTCGTCCGCGAGGTCCTCTACCGCGAGCTGCCCGAGGCGCGCCGCCGCGCCCTCCACGGCGCCGTTGCGGACGCGCTGGCGCGCCTCGCGCCCGCCGGCGCGTCGGCGCCGCTCATGGAGCTCGCTCATCACGGGCTCGAGGGACCGCCCGAGCACCTCGAGCGCGCGGTGTCCTGGGCCGTCCAGGCGGCGAGCCGCGCCGTGGCCGTGAGCGCGCCCGAAGAGGCCATCGGCGTGCTCGAACGCGCGCGCACTGCCCTCGAACGGGCCGGCGACCCGCCCGGGCCGCGGGCCGAGGTGCTGCTCGCGCTCGCGGGCGCGCGCATCCATCTCGGGGACGTCGTGCCCGGCAAGGCGCTGTGCTGCGAGGTCGCGACCCTCGCGCGCGAGACGGGCGCGCCCGAGGTGCTCGCGCGCGCGGCGCTGACCTACGGCCGCGTCTTCAACTACGGCGTCGTCGATCCCGTCATGGTCGACCTCCTCGAGGGCGCCCTCGCGGCCCTGCCCACGGGAGACAGCGTCTGGCGCGCCCGGCTCCTCGCGCGGCTCGCGGGCGCGCTGCAGCCCTCCGACGATCCCGCCGAGCCCGCCGCCATCGCGCGCGAGGCCATCGCGACGGCGCGCCGCCTCGGGGACCGGCGGGCGCTGCTCGAGACGATGTTCGACGGGTTGTCGGCGCTCATGGACGTCGTCGATCCGCGCGAGCGGCGCGCGCTCAACCTCGAGGTCGAGGCGCTCGCCGTGGCCGACGGCGATCGCGAGCGCCTGCTGCGCACGCACGCGCGCCTCGCGGTCGACCACCTCGGGCTCGGCGAGATCGAGCTCGCCGACGCGCGCATCGACGCCTTCGAGGAGCTGGCGACGGAGCTGCGGGCGACGGCCATCCTGTGGCGCGCGCCGTCGTTCCGCGCGCTGCGCGCGACGATGCGCGGAGAGTTCTCCGAGGCGGCGGCGTTCGCCGATCACGTCGAGGAGCTGGCCCGCGCGCCCCGCGACCCGCAGCCGCGCCGGATCTCGATGATGCTGCGCGAGGGCGCGGCGCGCGCCGCCGAACGCGTGCACGAGATGGTCGCCGTCGAGGCCGAGGCCCGCCGCGAGCGCGCGACCTACCACCGCGGCCACCATTATCAGAACCTCCTGTCGGCGCTGTGGTTCGCGCGGCTCGAGGACGAGGCGCAGGCGCGGTACCACCTCGAGCTCATGCCGCCCGAGATGATGCCGCACCGGGGGAACAACTTCGCGCTCGCCCTGCTCGGGGAGCCCATCGCGTTCGCGGGCGCGCCGGACCTCGTCGAGGCGACGTACGACTTCTTCTTGCCCTTCGCGGACAGGTACGCCTTCGTCGGGATGTCGATGATGCACTGGGAGGGGCCCGTGAGCCGACTGCTCGCCCTGCTCGCGGCGCGCCTCGGGAGGTGGGACGAGGCGGTCGCGCGCTTCGACGACGCGATCGCGCGGCTCGGCCGCCTCGAGGCGCGGCCGTTCCTGGCGCGTGCCCGGTACGAGCTGGCCCGCACGCTGCGCGCGCGCGGCAGCGCCGAGGACCGAGCGCGCGCGGGCGAGCTTCTGCGCGACGCGCGCGAGCTCGCGGCGGCGCTCGACATGCCGGGGCTCCTCCGCCTCGTGGACGCGCGCGCCGGCGACGCGGCGAGCCCCGCCCCCGCGGCGCGGGCGCCCTCTCCGCCCGCGCCCGCCGCCGGGATCTCGCTCGTGCTCGCGGGCGAGTACTGGACGCTCGCGGGC
>Ga0265339_10003164_pt1 | contig 11575 bp, 10 predicted proteins | sample 4CB219metaG_FD_202085 | JGI IMG/M metagenome (GOLD analysis project Ga0265339, IMG submission 202085) | Rhizosphere microbial communities from Carex aquatilis grown in University of Washington, Seatle, WA, United States - 4-CB2-19 metaG | ecosystem: Host-associated > Plants > Roots >...
CATGGCGCCGTTCATGAAGGCGAGCAGGCTCTGCTTGACCAGGCTGAACAGGCGAAGTTGCTTCTGGCGCACGCTCTTGATCTTTATCGCGACCGGCTGAACGATGGCGTAGGCGAGCAAGATGCCGGAAAACGTGCCGACCAGCGCCGCGCCGATCAGGCCGCCAAGAATCTGCGGCGACGAATCGAGCGCCCCCATGGCGTGGACGACGCCGAGCACAGCCGCGACGATGCCGAGCGCCGGCAGACTGTCGGCGATGTTCTGCAACGCGTGGACGGGTTTGTAACGATCGTTGGCGAGCGTTTCCAACTCCTCGTCCATCAGCGCCTCGATTTCGTGAGTCTTGGCGTTGCCGATGATGATCAGCCGGCCGTAGTCGCAGATGAAGGTCAACAGGTCCTTGTTGGCGAGCAGGCGCGGGAAACCCATGAACACCGGCGACTCGCTTGGGTTATCGAAATGCGGCTCGACCTCGGCGCGCGATTTTCCGCGCAACTCACGCATCAGCGCGTGCAGCGCGCTCAGCACGTCGAGAAAGTCGCGCGGCTGCGGCACCCTGTCGGTGATCGACTCGATGATCGCCTTGCCGCTGTCCTTGATGACCGACATCGGACTGGCGACGATGAAGATGCCCAACGCGGCGCCGCAGATGATCACGAACTCGTAGGGCTGGAACAGCACCTCGAGGTGCCCCCCCAGCGCCGCGTAACCGCCGAGAACGCTGCCGATGGCGATGATCAGGCCAATAATGAAATTCAAGTCCTGCTCCCCACGCCTTCATCGCCGACCGTGCGACGCCAAACTTACGCCAGGCTGTTTCGCCGAGGTCAGCCTCATGCAAGCCGTCGGACCGATCGTCGCGCCAGGGCCGGCCGTCCAGCGGCGCGGCGGCGACGGGTTGGGTCATGCAGAACGGTCTGTACGTTTCGCTATCGGCGCAAGTGGCGCTCGAACGACGGCTGGAGACGGTCGCCAATAACGTCGCCAACATGAACACAGTCGGCTTTCGCGCCGACGCCGTCCATTTCACCACCGAGCTCGCCAAGGCCGGCGACAACCGGATTTCCTATGTGTCGCCCGGGACGCCGTACATTTCTCGCGACGTCGGCGCGGCGGTGAAGACCGACAATCCCCTGGACGTCGCGATCCAGGGCGACGGCTGGATGGCGATTCGAACCCAATCCGGCATTGCCTACACCCGCGACGGCCGGATGCGGATGTCCGAAAACGGCGCGCTTGAGACGCTGACTGGCAATGCGGTGCTCGACGCCGGCGGCGCGCCGATCGTCCTCAACCCGACCGGCGCGACGCCGAACATCGGCGGCGACGGCATGATCTCGCAGGACGGCCAGGAGGTCGGCGCAATCGGCCTGTTCTCGATCGACAGCCAGGCCAATCTCGTCCGCACCGAGAATTCCGGCGTCATCCCCGACAAACCGGCGACGCCGATTCTCGATTTCACCCAGAACGGCGTGGCCCAGGGCTTTGTCGAGGGCGCGAACGTCAATCCGATCGAGGAGATGACCAAGCTGATCTCGCTGACCCGCAACTTTGACGGCGTCAATTCGGAGGTCGTGCAGACCGAATCTTCGATGCAAGACGCCATCAAAACGCTTGCCGGTTAGGACGGCCTCAATGCGCTGGCGCGGCGATGATCAGAGGCCAGGACGATGACCGTCGCCAGGGGTATGCACGCCACCCCGCCGCCGGTGACGGCGCTCGATCGGTTGGAGCGCGGTCTGTCGGCCGCCGCCAAGACCCTGCCGCTCACGTCAGTCAGCGGCGTGGTGACCGAGATTGCGATGTCCCATTACCGCGTCGCCGGCCTGTCGCGCTTTCTGCGGCTTGGCGAGTGCGTGCGGGTCGACGTCGGCGACCGTTTCCAGCTCGGCGAGGTGGTGCGGATCGACGATCAGACCGTGACCCTCAAGCCGTTCGACGCCCGCTGCGACGCGGCGATCGGCGCGCGGGCCTACCGCGCCGAGGCGCTGGCGCTCGCCCCCTGCCCGGCCTGGAAAGGCCGGGCGATCGATGCGCTCGGCCAGCCGATCGACGGCGCCGGAGAACTGCCGGTCGGCGACCGCGTCATGCCGATCGACAGCGAGCCGCTGCCGGCGCTGCAACGGACGCGGGTGCGCAAACCGATCAAGTCGGGCATCCGGGTCGTCGACTTCTTCACCCCCCTATGCGCCGGACAACGCATCGGGATCTTCGCCGGCTCGGGCGTCGGCAAGTCGACCATGTTGGCGATGCTCGCCCGGGCGCCGGACTTCGACACCGTGGTGATCGCGTTGGTCGGCGAGCGCGGCCGCGAGGTGCGCGAATTCCTCGACGACGCGCTCGAGGACAATCGCCAAACGGCGATCGCCGTCGTTTCGACCGGCGACGAGAGCCCAATGATGCGCCGTCTGGCGCCGCGCACGGCGATGGCGGTCGCCGAGTATTTCCGCGATCGTGGCGACCAGGTGCTGCTGATTGTCGACTCGGTCACGCGCTTCGCCCACGCCGCCCGCGACGTCGCCCTGGCGGCGGGCGAGCCGGCAGTGGCGCGCGGCTACGCGCCAAGCGTCTTCTCCGATCTGCCGCGGCTGCTCGAACGGGCCGGCCCAGGCCTCGAGGACTCGGGCTCGATCACCGGCATCTTTTCCGTGCTGGTCGACGGCGACGACCACAACGACCCGGTCGCCGACAGCATCCGCGGCACGCTCGACGGCCACATCGTGCTCGACCGGGCGATCGCCGACCAGGGCCGCTTTCCCGCGGTTGACGTGCTCGCCTCGGTTTCGCGCATTCCCAACCCGAACTGGTCGCCCGAGCAGCGCAAGTTAGTGGCGCGGCTGCGCGCGCTGATCGCTCGCTTCGAGGAGACCCGCGATCTCCGGCTGATGGGCGGCTTCACGCCCGGCGCCGACCCGCTGCTCGACCAGGCGGTCAAGTCAGTGCCGCGCATCTACGAGGCGATGGGCCAGACGCTCGCTTCGCCGCCATGCGAAGACCCCTTCATCGAACTCGCCGCCGCCCTGCGCGGCGAAATCAAGGACGAGAGCGCCGAGTCGCTCGACGGCTGAGCGCGGCAAATCGAAAGCGTGCCCATGAAACTCAGTGGACTGCTCGTTCCCCGGCTCGCCGCAAAGACTCTTGCGGCGCGGTCGCCCGTCGACATCGCGCTGTTCGGCGTCGGCGTGACGAGCGCCGCAGCCTCGGTGGTGTTCGCCGCCGTGATGTTCACCCGCGCCGGCGACGCGCCGCTGATCAACGGCATGCAGTATCTCTCGGTTTTCGCCCAGCCGCACCGCCACATGGCGATTGTCGCTTCGACCGAGTCGGCGCGCGCCGCCGTTCCGGCCCCCGCTGCGAGCAAGGTCGCCGACGCCAGGTCCGCGGCGCCGGCGCACGCCGATTCCCGCCAGTCGATCGACATGTCGCCGACCGGCTCGATTGGCCGCAACGGCGACGACGCGCCGCCGGCCGCCGATCCCTACCGGCTGGTCGCTGGCGAGCCCGGCATCGCGTGGCTGCGCAACAACATTGAGACGCGGGTGATCAAGACGGGCGACTTCGCGCCGGGGCTCGGGCGCATTTCGGCGATCGTCTTGCGTCAAGGCCGCTGGACGTTGCTCGACGACACCGGCGCGGTCGTGCTCACCGCCGATGCTCCCGCCACCGTCCCCGCCGCGGTCAATCCGTTTTCGCGGCGGATGATCTTCGGCGGCGAGTGAGCCGCCGCGGCGGCCGACAGATCCGTTACGTGGGCGGGCGATTTCAATAGTTTGGGCGCCATTTTGCGCGCGGAAGCGCGGGCGCTGGCGCGGCGGCCTGCCCGAGAGCGCGTCGCCGCGTGATCAGTCGCGACCCTGCCCGCGGACCCCGGCGCGGCGCTATCAGCATGAAAAATCAGTGATATTGTCTCGACCGATAATGATCATAATCGATCATGTATGACTATTACGGACCTGATTATGATCGATTATGCTTGACTCTTGAACATTTGTGACGGCAATTAATCGGAAGTTGGCGCGGCGCACCGGTGGGTAGCGAAATCGAGCGCCAAGTCCTTCGCAAAAAGAGGGACGCGGGAGGGGGCGGTAGTGGCGACATCCTTGCTGCAGGCCATATCGATCCGGAAGTCGTTCAACGGGGTCCCTGCCCTCTCGGACGGTTCGTTGAATTTACGACCGGGGACGGTTCACGCGCTCTGCGGAGGCAACGGCGCCGGGAAATCGACCTTCCTCAACGTCATCATGGGGTTAATTGCGTCTGACGGCGGTGAACTGCTTATCGACGGCAAGCCGCATGAATTCATGGGCCCCGCCGAAGCGATCAATGCCGGCATTTCCATGATTACCCAGGAGCTTAGCCTTATCAATGATTTGAGCGTCGCTGAGAACATCTTTCTTGGCCGTCAGCCTGTTCGCTTCGGCCTCGTCGATCACGCCACAATGCGATTACGCGCCAGCGAATTGCTGCAGCAGCTCGAGTTCGACGTTCCAGCAGAGGCGCTCGTCGGCGACCTGAGCGTAGCGCGCAAGCAACTCGTTGAAATCGCGCGAGCAATTTCGACGAAGAGCCGCATTCTCATCATGGATGAGCCAACCTCGGCGCTTAGCGAGCGCGAAACGCTCGTCCTCTTCAACGCAATGCGCAGTCTCAAGGCCCATAATGTCGGAATTATCTACGTTACCCACCGCCTCAGGGAACTCTTTGGCATCGCGGACGACTACACCGTCTTTCGCGACGGCCGTTTCGTCGAATCCGGGGTAATTGCGGACCTCGACCACGACAGACTGGTGCATCTCATCGTTGGGGCGCCCCTACATAACCATCAAGTCGCGAACCGCGGGCGCCGAGGAGACCGCCGCCTCGCCGTGACGCGGCTAAGCCGAGCGGGCGAGTTCACTGACGTGTCGCTGACGGCCGAAGGCGGCGAAGTCCTCGGAATCTACGGGCTCGTCGGCTCTGGACGCAGCGAATTCCTCAATTGCCTCTTCGGTCTTACCCGAGCCCACAGCGGCGAGGTCGCCATCGATGGCGAGCGGCTCGCGATACGCTCGCCCCGCGACGCCATGAAGAAGGGTTTTTCCCTTGTGAGTGAGGACCGAAAGGAGAGCGGCCTCGTTGGCTGTCTCAACGTGCGCGAAAACATGGCGCTTTCGTCACTTCGTCGCCTCGGTTCGCTCGTCTGGGTCAGGCGACGGGCCGAGCGGTCCGAAACCGCGCGAATGAAGGAGCGGCTCGATGTCCGAACCGCCTCGCTCGAGCTGGCGGTCGAAAATCTAAGCGGCGGCAATCAACAAAAGGTCGTTTTCGCGCGCTGCCTGCTGACAAAGCCAAAAGTCCTTCTCTGCGACGAACCGACCCGCGGCGTCGACGCGGGAGCCAAGCAACAGATCTTCGGGATTGTTGAATCTTTTGTCGCCGAGGGTGGCGCGGCGGTCGTCGTTTCGTCCGAGCTCGAAGAGATCCTGCAGGTCAGCGACCGCATCATCGTCTTCCGAGCCGGCCGAATTACTGGCGAATTGTCCCGGGCCGACGCCTCGCAAGAAGCACTGATGAGACTCGCAGCATGAGCAGCCACTCCCCAGCCCGCGGTCCTGAGGGCGCGCCAGGCTTTAGTCCCCGCAAGGCCATCTCGAGCTTCGACTTGGGCAAGATCGCCTCGCGCTACGGGATTCTCTTCGCCATTATCGGGCTCGGCGCCTTCTTGACGTTTGCGGACAAGTACTTCCTGACCGTCCGCAATCTGACAAACTTGCTCGTGCAGATCTCGCCTAACGGCCTGCTCGCAACTGGCATGACCTTCGTTATCATCGCCGGCGGCATCGACTTGGCGGTCGGATCGCTGCTCGCCCTGGCGGGGATGGTGTTTGCGAACTACGCCCTGATCGATTCGGGCGTGCCCGTATGGGTGGCGGCGATCGTAGGCGTCTTGGTCGGCGCTGGCTTGAACGCCGTCAGCGGCGTGCTTGTCGCGAGCTTCCGCGTGCCAGCCTTCGTCGCGACGCTCGCCATGATGAGCATGGCGCGCGGCTTCCTTAAGCTCTATTCGCGCGGCGGGTCGATTCCGGGGCCTTCAAACAGCTTCGCCGACGCCGTCGACGTCCTGAGTTTCGGTCGCATTTTTGGGCTGCCGATACCAGCGGCGCTCTTTCTCGGTTCGCTTGCGCTGGCTTGGTTCGTCCTCACCTTTACCCGCTTCGGCCGCTACGTCTACGCCGTCGGCGGCAACGAAAAGGGCGCGCGTGTGAGCGGCGTGCCGGTGAAATGGGTGACCTTTTGGGCCTTCGTCGTCTGCGGCGCTTACGCGGGGCTATCCGGCGTCGTTGTCACCGCTCTCAATAGTTCGGCGCAAGTCATCACTGGGGTTGGCTACGAACTCGACGCCATCGCCGCGGTCGTTATCGGCGGCACGAGCCTATCTGGCGGTCGCGGAAACATGATGGGCACGCTTTTCGGCGTCATTCTAATCGGACTCATTAGCAACGGAATCAATTTGCTCAATCATCTCGACGTCATGAAGGCTCTCGGCGATACGTCGGCGACGCAAGACGTCATCAAGGGCATGGTCATTGTTTTCGCCGTCTTGCTCGACATCGTGTCGCGCGGGCGAAAAGCGTAGTCAACACTGCGCTATAAAAGGGAGGCAAAGAATGAATACGAAGCTGCTGACATGCGTCAGCGCTGCGGCGTTAGTCGGGACGATCGTCTGCGGTCTTACGAGCGCGGGCGCTGAAGAAAAGAAGTGGCAGGTTGGCGCCGCCATCTACGGTCTGCAGAACGAATACGCTCAGCGTTGGGCGGCCGACATCAAAGAGCAGCCTGCGGTCAAATCTGGCGAGATCAATCTGACGATCTTTGACGGCAAGTACGACCACCTCACCCAGCGCAGCCAGTTTGACACGATGGTGACGCAGAAGTTCGACGCCGCAATCTACATTCCGATCGACTCCAAGGCGTGTGACGCGGTCGTCAAGAAGGCGGCTGAGGACGGCTTGCCGACAGTCGGCTCCAACGGACCCTGCGACACCCAAGCCATGCTTTCGTACATCGGATCGGATGATGTCCAGGCAGGGCGTGACGTCGCGACTGCGGTCATCAGCCGTATCAAAGACGGCGGCGGCGTGGTCGAACTCCAGGGACCAGTCGGCCAGCTCGGCGCGATTCAGCGCGGACAAGGCATCAAAGAAGTGCTCGACAAGCATCCCGAGATCAAGCTGCTCGAGAACAAGACCGCCAACTGGTCGCGACAGGAAGCCTTCAAGATCATGCAGGATTGGCTGGTGGCGCATCCGGGCGAGATCAAGGGCGTCCTGGCGCAGAACGATGAAATGGCGCTCGGCGCCATCCGCGCCCTCAAGGCCGCCGGCGTCGATCCGAAGACGGTGCCGGTCGCCGGCGTCGACGGCGTGACAGACGCGATTAAGGCGGTTGCGGCGGGAGAAATGGTCCTTTCGGTCGCACAGGATGCGCATGCGCAAGCGCAGGGGGCGGTCGACATCGCGCTTCGTAAGTTGGTGGGACCGTCCTACAAGCCGCAGGCCGACATTTGGGAGCAGTATAAGGACAAGATGCCATGGGGTGACGGCACGGCCAAACTGTATAACGTCCCATGGACTTACGTCACTGTAGAAAACGCGGAAAAGATTCTGAAGAAGTGACGTAGCGGCGAGCGCCGTTCCTCCCACGCGGCGCTCGCCTTCCTTGCAAGCATTACGGACCCGGGAGATTCAGGAGCCAGAATGATGGCAAGCGCATTCCACGGAAAGACTGTTGCTATAACCGGAGCCGCCGCCGGAATCGGGCTCGCGATCTCCGAGATTTTCGCGGCGCGTGGAGCAAGGCTCGCGCTTCTCGACACGAACCCTGAAGTCGATCGGCTCGCAACGCGCCTAGGATCAAACAACGCCGGCTATCATCTCGACGTTTCGGACGATATGGCCGTTGAAGCGGTTTTCAACGAGATTGGCCGCACGTTGGGCGGCGCCGACATCCTCATCAATAACGCGGGCATCGGCATCATCGAGCCGGCAGAGAAATTGAGCGTCGCCGCCTGGGAAAGAACCATGGCGGTCAACCTTCGCGGGCCATTCTTGTGCGCACGCGCCGCTGCGCCCTTCATGTTCAAGAAGCGCTGGGGCCGGATCGTCAACATCGCTTCGCAAGCCGCCGTAATCGGCATAGAGGGCCACGTCGCCTATAGCGCCAGCAAGGCCGGGCTTCTCGGCATGACCAACTGCATGGCGATCGAGTGGGGACCAAATGGCGTCACCGTAAACTGCGTCTCCCCAACAGTCGTCGACACTGAGCTTGGCCGCGCCAATTGGTCGGGCGAAAAGGGGGCTAAGGCTCGCGCTGAAATCCCGACCCGGCGCTTCGTGCAGCCGGCGGAAGTCGCCGAAGCCGTTGCTTTCCTGGCTAGCGAAGCAGCCGGAATGATCAATGGCGCAAATTTGCTGATCGACGGGGGAAACACCATCCGCTAGTCGACTTCGCTGCGTCGGAACTGCCGCCTCCTCAGTGCGATTCCAAACAGTTCCGCCGTGTCGACCGGCGCCGCGCAGGTTCGTCACCAACAGGGGCGAGTTTCAAAGCCGATCGCGGGTCAATCTTCAGCACAGAGGGACCGTCGAACGGCTTCGCATGCGTAAACGTCGCGTCGTGCCGCAGCGGCAGTGATGAAGCTTGAGGGGCGGCGCTCGTATCATACGGGGCGCGCGCGCCGAGGAAACACAATGAGTGATCTCCAAGCGCTCGCCCGAGTCTCCGCCGACCTTGGGAGCAATCGTCTGCTGATCCAGGCGGCGGGCGGCAACACGTCGGTCAAGATGGACGGCGTGTTGTGGGTCAAGGCGTCGGGACGCTGGCTCGCCAAAGCGCTCGACGAGCCGATCTTCGCCGCGCTCGATCTGCCCAAGCTGACCGAGGCGATGGCGTTCGGCGACCCAGCTTGCGAGACTTGCGACGCGTTTGTGCGCGCTGATCTCTCCGCCTCCGGTCTGCGTCCGTCGGTCGAAACAACGCTGCACGCCGGTCTGCCGCAGCGCTTCGTCCTTCATGTGCATTGCGTCGAAACGATCTCCAACGCGGTTCTCGAAGACGGCGCGACCCGCATCGCGCCGTTGCTCGACGGGCTGAAATGGGCGTGGGTTCCCTATACGCGCCCCGGCTTCCCGCTGTTCCGGACGATCACGCCCGGCGCCGACGTCTACGTCTTCGCCAATCATGGTCTGGTGGTCGCCGCCGACACGATCGAGGCGGCCGTCGCCCTGCTGGCGGACGTCGGTCGGCGGCTGGCGCGGCCGCTCCAGACGGCCCCCGTCCGGCTGGCGCGAAGCGCTGAACGGGCGGGCTATCGCTTCGCCAATGCGCCGGCGCAGACCTCGCACGGCGCGAAGTTCGCCGCGGCCGGCACGCTCTATCCCGACCATCTGGTGTTTCTCGGCAGCGGCGCGGCGCTGATCGATAGCGTCGTCGGAACGCCGCCGGTGATTCTCGCTCCCGGCTTCCCGCCGCTGGTGCGAGAGGATCTGGCGCCGGCGCCGCTCGCGCTAGCCGAGTGCCTCGGCGACGTCGCCGCGCGGTTCGCCCCGGACGATCGGCCGCGCTACTTCACGACGCAGCAAGAATACGAACTGACCCATTGGGACGCTGAGATCTATCGGCATTCGCTGCCCGGCTCGGAATGACGCGCGCACTCGGCATCGACGTCGACGCCTCGGGCGCGCGGGCAGCGATCGTTAAGGCGACCAAAAGTGTCATCGCATACGCGGCTGAGGCGTTTGCGCGGGTGGGCGCGGGCCCTCGGCCTGGGCCGACGCCGTCGAGGTCGCCAAAGTCCTCACTCAGGTAAGCGCTGTGATCCCGTTAGCCAGTTCAACGGCCAAGCCGACGTTCGGATCAGCAAGCCAGCAGGCCACGCGTCAGGCACGCAGGGTTGGGAGGCTCCTCCAGAGAGATGACTTGCCGCGACACTTGGAGGCGCAATTCGATCATGGTCAATCACAAACAAACGCCGGAGCAAGGCATCGGCGACGACGCGGGCACGAACTGACCAACCATGAAACTATTGACCATTTTGTTGACCGATGACTAGTTGTCGCCAAATCGGAGGTCGCAGCGGTGCACGAACGCGAACGCTGGCAGGTGATCAAAGCGATGTTGCGCGACAGCGGCCTGGTCCGCGTCGCCGACGTTTGCCGAGCGACGGGAGCTTCCGAAGCCTCAGTTCGTCGGGATTTCAAACGACTCGCCGGTTCGGGAGTTGCGACGCGCGTACATGGCGGGCTGGAGGCCACGTCGGCGCCGAACGCCGACTCTTCCGACCGCCCCCCGTTGGCCACCAGTTCGTTTGACTTCAGTCGGGGCCTCAACGTGGCGGCCAAACGGGCGATCGCTCGGGCCGCTGTCGAACTCTGCGAAGATGGCGAAGCGATCATCATCAACGGCGGTTCAACGACGTTCGAGATGGCGGGCTTTCTGCGCGAGCGTCATCTGAAAGTACTGACGAACTCTTATCCGTTGGCGGAGGTGCTAATCCGCGAGAGCAGTTGCCGCGTGGCATTGCCGGGCGGCGACGTCTATCGCGAACAGAAGCTGATCGTCTCTCCGTTCGAGGAAGACGCGTTTCAGCACTATTCGGCCAGCCGAATGTTCATGAGTGCGATTGCGATCGGACCGCTCGGCGTTATCGAAGGAGATCCTTTGATCGCGCGCTCCGAGGCCAAGCTGCTCAAGCGCGCCGACAGGCTCATTGTGCTTGTTGACAGCTCAAAGTTCGTTTTGCGCGGCAGCCTGGTGGTCTGCCCGCTCTCCCGCATCTCCGTTCTCATCACCGACCGCGCCGCACCGCCTGCAGCACTCGAAATGCTCAGAGAATCCGGCGTCCAGACTGTGTTGGTTGACCCGGAACCCGCGGTCGCGCCCGGAGAGCGGGAGGTCGCCTGATCGTCCAAAGTCGCAGGGGAGCGCGAGATCACGGTTGCGCTTGCGGGATGTAGAACGGGCCTGCGGTGAAGATGTGACGCCGCCCCGACCGACACCGGCGCGGTCGTGCTCACCGCCGGTACGCCCGCCGCCGTCCCCGCCGCAGTCAACCCATTTTCGCGGCGGATGATCTTCGGCGGCGAGTGAATCTGACGGTCGCACCGGCGGGAGCGAAACGAAGCGAAGCCAAACGAAGCCCAGGCGAAACGAGACGAAGCCCAAACGAAATGGTCGGTTTCGTTTCTCGCCGGACAAGTCTTTGATCTGTATAGGCAAGCGGAACTGCCCGTTTCGCCGCCGCCTGTTTTCAATGCGCTGGCGCCGATTCACTGCGCCGCACCGCCGCGACCGTTCTGGCCGCGACGAAGCATGATTCCGTCTATTCCGATTTTCAGGAACCAATTGTCGCGGCGCGCGCGCTGGGTCGCGCTTCGACGCCCTCGTAAACGCGAGGACGACATGCAGAACGCCTTAGCTGCGCCGGCGCCTCACGGCGAGCGCCGCTTCGGCGCGATCGAGCAGCATGTTGGCGATCGCCACGCGGCGATTGGCCAGTTCGCGCGGCGCGTCGCGCCGACGATCGGGATGGTTGGCG
>Ga0265339_10003166_pt1 | contig 11569 bp, 9 predicted proteins | sample 4CB219metaG_FD_202085 | JGI IMG/M metagenome (GOLD analysis project Ga0265339, IMG submission 202085) | Rhizosphere microbial communities from Carex aquatilis grown in University of Washington, Seatle, WA, United States - 4-CB2-19 metaG | ecosystem: Host-associated > Plants > Roots > Rhizosphere...
GCCGGGGACCGGCCTCGTGTACTGAGAGATAAGGGCCGCATAACCTTCCAAGGGCCAAAGAACCGGCACAACCCTCGCGGGTTGTGCCGGTTTCGTTTTGTCAGCTACCATTCCGGCGTCTCTTTGCCCGATCTCTCAACTCAGGACATGGCTGGCTCTGGTGGACCTATGGACGCGTGGCTGCAATTTGCGATCGAATATATCGGCGATTGGCTTGAATTTCAGGTCAGATCATCGCAACAACCCGGCTGCATCATCGCGATCGCTCATCGCGGCAAGATCGTCAGCGAGCGCGCATTCGGCCACGCCGACCTCGGCACCGGCGAAAAGCTCACCCCACGGCATCGTTTTCGAATCGCCTCGCATTCGAAGGCATTCACCGCCGCCGGCATCATGAAATTGCGCGAACGACGCAAACTCAAGCTCGATGATCCAGTCGGCCAGCATGTGAAGGGCCTGCACCCGCAGATCGCAGAGGCCACGGTTGCGCAGTTGCTCTCGCACAGTTCAGGCCTCACCCGCGACGGCATCGACTCCGGTCAGTTCATTGACAGCCGGCCCTATCTCAACAGGACGGAACTCCTGGCGGAATTGCAGCGGCCGGCCGCTATCGAACCCAACACGCGCTTCAAGTACTCCAATCACGGTTTCGGGGTGCTGGGTCTCGTGATCGAAGCGATCGCAAACGAGCCCTACCCCGCCTGGATTCAGCGCGAGATCGTCGATGCCCTAGACCTGCGTGAAACCACGCCCGACATGCCGCTTACCGGCAAAGCCGTTCGGTTCGCGCGCGGTCACTCGGCTGAACTTCCCGCCGGCCGGCGCCTCACCATTCCCGGCGACAACCCGACGCATGCGATCATGCCGGCGGCCGGTTTCGTCAGTACCGCGGCCGATACCGCGCGCTTCTTCGGCCAGCTTGCGCCCAATGCGAAGGGCAGCGTGCTCTCGGTGGCCAGCCGCCGCGAAATGACGCGAAAGCAGTGGCAAGTTCCTCAGACGATCGAGGAGGCCTATTACGGATTTGCTCTGATGAGCGGGCAAACCGCGGGCTGGGACTGGTTCGGCCATGGTGGCGGATTCCAGGGCTATATCTCGCGGACCTGCGTCATCCCCGACTGCGACATCGCCGTGAGCATCCTGACCAACAGCATCGACGGCTGGGCCCCGGCCTGGGTCAACGGTGTGATGCATATCCTGCGCGCGTTCGTCACCCGCGGCGCGCCAAAGCGGCGCGTCCGCGACTGGGTCGGACGCTGGTGGACGATCTGGGGGGCAGTCGATCTCCTCCCCATGGGCAATCAGGTGATCGTCGCCAACCCGCATCTGATCAATCCGTTCCTGGATGCAACGGAGATCGAGATCACCGGCCGCGACCGCGGCCGCATCGCGTCGGCGCCCGGCTATGCCAGCCATGGCGAGCCGGTGCGCCGCTCGCGCGACAAGGCCGGCACCGTCACCGATGTCTGGCTCGGCGGCATCCAGCGGAAGCCGGAAAAAATCCTGGCCGCAAAGGTGACGCGCAAATACTCACCGCGCAAGCGCAGCCGGGCGCAAGCAAGGCCTGCCGCGCCGCGTGAGCAGGCGCCGGAAGCCGATTAGACGCCAGAGTATCAATAGTCGCGCTTAACCTGCGCCGGGGTTGAATGCGACGTTCAGGCCGATCTGCCCGCCATACGTCATGGCATTGCCCTGGCCCATTTGGGCGATGAAGGCCGCATATCCGCTGACGTTGTCTCGCAACCTCAAGCGGGTCCCAAAGGTCCCGGCAGCCCAATCGCGTCCGAGGATGACTGCGGGCATCGAAAAGCTCGACGCCACGATCGTTGTCAGGGATGCCGCTACCAATCTGTTGAGATCGGCGAGTTCATGATCCCACGTCAGTTTGGCATAGGGCTCCCAAATCCCGTATTTCAGGCTCGCCTGGTAACCGAGTTCGGTGACCGCCGAGTTGCGCGTCTGCGATCCGAACGCCAACGCGGTCGGCGCCCCGCTCGAGTTGGTTTCAGTGAAACCGTTCACGTAGACCTGTTGAAGGATCACACCGACAACTGGTCCATGTGTGAGCACCAGGGGCGCGGCAGCCGGAGCTTTATAAGAGAGTCCAGCGCCGGCCGGTGCATGGCCGAATGAGACGCTGAAGTCGTATCCGACCTCACCGGCAAAGGAGACGTTGGTGCCGCTTGTGCTCCCTTGATTGGATTGCAACGTGATGCCGAAAGGGATTTGCCGGTTCACGGTGTCATGGATGGTGCCCCAGCTTCCGATCGCATCCGCCCAGAAGGCATTGTGGCGATAGGCGGTGTAGAGGCTCGCCGCAAATTCGTCCTGCCTGTAGTTGCCGCCCAGGCTGAAGCTTTGGGTTGTCGTCAGGCCGGAGAACGCCGCACCAACCAACCAGTTCGACGTGACGGAGTAGTCGAAGCCGGCCGTGGTCGCGAACGGCGTACCTGGATCGTCTGGAAATCCGGTGGCGCTATTGGTCATCTTCAGCCAGGAGAGATCGCCGCTTGCCCAACCGTGAAATGCTCCGGCCTGGCCGAATGAAAGCGGAATCTGGTTCTCGATCGCGTTGATGACCCCGAGACGCGTCTGCAGCGGCGCTTCGGCAAGGAATGAAATCTCGCTCGGCGCAACGACCAGGCTGTAGAAATAGTCGGCGAAGATGTCCTGAACAGCCCCGGTCACGTGTCCCCCGCCGTCGGCCGCGGGAATGCCATCGGCCCAGAAGTACGTCTTGTTTGCGTTCGGCGTGACGTAGTTGGCCGCCGTGCATTGGTAGGAATTCACATTGCCACAGGCCGGGGTCTGGGCGCTTGTGACGGTAATTCCGAACGGTGCGGGATTGGTGAGGACGTAATTGTAGACCGATGCGATGTCCGCGGGTATGAAATTGATGCCTCTGGCCTCCAGGCCGCTCCAGAGCAGATTGTCATAAAGAGCACGCGAGGCATTCAAGGTGGGGTCATAGGCCCTACCGGCGGCGGCCGATGCCGCCGAATTTAATGCCGGAGTATTGGGCACCAGGATGTACCGCGCGCCCGCGTCCCATAGCTGCGCGACCTGACCCGCTGCCTGCCCCGCCAGGATCGTGATCTGAGCAATGTTTTGCGGGTCAACGATATTGCCGGGGTAAGGCCCGATAGCTGGGGTGGTTGTCTTCAGATCGTTGCTGCCGGCCCAATAGGTATAGATCGCGTTCGGATCAGCGACACCTCCCGTGCTGGCCAAATACATCGCGATCTGCGTTTGAACCGACAACATGTTGCCATTTGTCGCGCTGACGCGCGAACCGCCGATGGCATAGTTGTTGCCGCCGACACCTGGTGTGTCGCCAGGCGTGGCCGAATATCCGAACTTGCTGGCGAAGATCTGCGCCCAGCCCGGATCGGGGTTCGTTGTCCACGTTCCTGCGCCTGGAGGCGCGAAACCAAATGGGGGGCCGGCCCCCAAAGACCTGTACAGAAACCAGCCGCTATCCGTCAGGCTATCGCCAAAAAATATTGTGTTCGAAAAACTTTGCGCGGTGGCCGAGGGAGCAAGAGCCAGAAAGACGAACGGCCAAAGCCACTTGATGGACCGCATTCCAACTTCCAACTTCTTCAATCAAAGGCAATGCCAGTGTCCCGGTTCTGACATTCGTATCATATCGCAGCGAGTCCCTTTTACGAATGTCAGAACCAAAGGGACACTGGCAACGATGACTTGCTAGTGGTCCTTTGATCCTAACATTCGCAAACGTGGCTCCCGGATGGGATGCGAATGTCAGGATCGGACCACTAGTATTGTTAGAAAACGGTGCGGAGAAACGCTGTAACCCAAAAGCAACAACCAAAACGAAAGAGCGGTTACGGCGCTGCACTCGCCCGCTCGCAGCGACCGCAAGGGCCAAGGGACGCCGACTTTTTACTTCATCAGTCCCTCTACCTCGCTCCGGAACGCCCGGCGCGACGCGTCGCGCGAATAGAACATGTGTCCACCCGGATAGACTGCGAAATCGACGCGATCAGCGAAGGCCGGAAGCTGGTCAAGAATGATTCTCGAACCGAAATACGGGGTGGCGAGATCGAACAGGCCGTGAGCTACCAGAATTTTCAGCTTGGGATCGCTGGCCAGAATCTGCCGCAGGTCCGATACCGATTCCAGCGGCCTTAAGCCGCGGCCGAAATCCCAGGCATGTGCAACCGCGCCGTTCAACACCTGAAAGGATCCGTTCGGACGCCAATTGAGCTTGCGTGTGGTGAGGTCGACCGCGGCGCTGGTCAGCGGCGCCGTCAGCGAATCCCCGGACGGATCGCCGAAATGGAAGAAGCTGGAATCCGGATAGTGGTCGGCACCAAGCACGGAGGCGTCGTAGCGTCCCGTCACCTTGCCGTCGCGGCGGTCGAATTCGCGGCGAAACTCGGCAATGTCGAAACGACCGGCGAGCCTGCGGCTGGTGGCCTGATCGATCCCGGTCAGCGCCGCGACCTTGTCGGCAACCCGCCTGGTCGCCTCGGGATCGGCCTGGCCCTTGATCAGGTCGAGCAGGAAGTCGCCTCGTGCGTAGCCTTCGACATCGGCAAGATCGGCGCGGCTCACGGCGCCTTTTTTCTCTCGTGCGACCGCCGCAAAGGTCGGCAAACTCGCGACATATTGCAGGATGCTCGTCCCCGAGGTTTCGCGGAAGTCGAGCACCGGCGAGATCAGGATCAGCCCCCGCACCCCGACGCCCTGCTGCGTCGCCAGGTTGTGCACGACTTTCGGACCGCGGATGCCGCCATAGCTTTCGCAGGCGACATATTTGGGCGACAGCAGCCGATCGTTCTTTTCCAGCCAGCGCCGGATCGTCACCGCAATCGAGGCAACGTCGCCGTCGACGGAAAAGAACTTCTTGCGCACGTCCTCGCCGGTGGCGACAAAGCGGCTATAGCCGGTGCCCACGGGATCGATGAAGACGAGGTCGGTGAAGTCGAGCCAGGTCTCGGCATTGGGCTGCACATCGGGCGCGGCCGAGGGCGTCACCGCGTCTGCGTTGATCGGAATGCGCCAGGGGCCATTATTGCCGAATTGCAGCCAGGCGGAAGCCGCGCCCGGACCGCCATTGAACACGAAGGTCACCGGACGCGTCGCGCGATCGGTGCCATCGAGCTGATAGGCGGTATAGACGATATCGGCCTGCGGTTCGCCCTTCTCGTCGAACAGGCGGATCGAACCGGCTGTAGCCGTGAAGGAGAGTGTGCGGCCGGGAAGATCAAGGGTCTGCTTGGTCGTGGAATCCGGCGGCAATTTAAGCTGCTCGGCGACGACAGGCGAAGGCGGCGCGCCGGCCCCCCGCGCGTCCGGTCCACCCTTTTGTCCCGCGGGTGATGCCGCGGGCGGCATCTGTTGCGCGGGCTGCGGAGGATCATCGGCGCGCGCGCCACCGCAAGCCGCGATCACAACAAGCGCGAGAGCCAGGCTGATGCGACGGGATGCCGCGCGAGCGATAGCCATGATCTCTTCTCCCTGCTTCCCGCAGCCAAGCCGCAACGCTCCCGCAGGAACGCCTGTTGGCGGCTTTAGCGTGAAATTGCGACAGGTTGGTATTGCCCGCAACCGCGGGACTAGTGTCCCGAATCCGAAGTTCGCATCATTTCGCGGCAAGCTCTTTTGCGAACTTCGGATTCGAAAGGACACTAGAAATATATGATTCTGGCGTGGTTTTGGTTCGGAAGTTCTCTTGAAGGACTCGCCGAGAAAATGAAGAGAACTTCCGAACCACCACACTAGCCTGTAGATTCGCAAAAGCCGATCACAGTTGCGGCATCTCCGGCTCGCCAATTCACAAGGCTTTGAGGCACGGGCAGCCTGGACAAGCCGTCTGTTTACCTTTGCCGGTTCAAAAGCACACCCCGTTCTCGACAAGAACAGCCAAGGTCGTATAGACGACGCTTGCGAACTGCCTTTCGGCGCCCACGCGAGCCTTTCGTTTCATGACCACGCCCAAGCGATATGACCGGATCGCCTTCGTCGCGAGCGGCGGTCCGGAAGCCCAGGCGGCGCTCGCAGAGCTGACCGAACTGTACGGAAATTGCCCGCCCGAGGACGCCGATGTCGTGGTGGCGCTCGGCGGCGACGGCTTGATGCTGCAAACGCTGCACCAGCACATGCGCACGGGAAAGCCGATCTACGGCATGCACCGCGGCACCGTCGGCTTCCTGATGAACGAGTTTTCCGCGCACGACCTGCGCGGGCGCCTGCGGGCGGCGCGCGAGTCGCGCATCCATCCGCTCCTGATGCGGGCCACCGACATGCATGGCGCCATCCACGTGCACCACGCAATCAACGAGGTTGCGCTGTTCCGCCAGGGCTACCAGGCGGCGCGGCTGCGAATACTGGTCGACGAGCAAGAACGGATGCCCGAACTCATTGCCGACGGCGTACTGGTCGCAACGCCCGCGGGATCGACGGCCTACAATCTTTCCGTTCAGGGGCCCATCCTGCCGATCAATGCCGCGCTGTTGGCGCTGACCCCGATCAGCGCGTTCCGGCCGCGGCGCTGGCGCGGCGCCCTGCTCCCGAACACCGCCTATGTGACCATCGAGGTGCTCGAAGGCGACAAGCGGCCGGTCGCGGCGGTGGCCGATCACGACGAGGTCCGCGACGTGCGCCGCGTCGAGGTGCTGTCCGACAAGACGATTTCGATGCGCATGCTGTTCGACCCCGGTCACAGCCTCGAGGAACGCATTTTGCGGGAGCAGTTCGGGTACTGAACATAAGGCCCCTCTTCCGCCGCGAGCCGCCTGCGCGGGTTGTCGTCGCAACCCTTCGTTAACCGCCGCCCAATATGGTTAAAATCGGTATACCGACGCCCCCGGCTGCCCGCTCAAGGCCGCGCCATGTTTCGCATCGACTTCAACAAGCTGCGATTTCTCGTCTGCGACGACAATCCGCACATGCGGCGGATTCTGCGCACCCTGTTGCATTCCTTCGGCGCGCGCGAGGTCTATGAAGCCGAGGACGGCGCGACTGCGCTGGAAATGTACACCCACTATGCCCCCGACATCGTCATCACCGACTGGGCGATGCCGATCTTCGACGGCCTCGAGCTGACGCAGATGATCCGGCAGCCCGAATCCAAGGGCAACCCCTACGCGCCGATCATCATGCTGACCGGCCATTCCGAGAAGCGCCGGGTCACGGTTGCGCGCGATGCCGGCGTCACGGAATTCCTGGCCAAGCCGATTTCCGCAAAAGGTCTCTATCAGCGCGTTCTCAACGTGGTCGCCAATCCGCGCCCGTTCATCAAGACCAAGACCTATTTCGGCCCGGACCGCCGGCGCAACACCACCACCTACATCGGCCCCGAGCGCCGGGTCGGCGGCGAGGCCGAGGTCCTGCAGCAGCCCTCGCTGCTCGACAAGGCCCGAACCTCGATCTGAGCCGCGAGGCGCTAAGGAGAAATCCATGGCCAAGAACAGACCCCCGCTGCTGGACATCAAGACCTACGCCACCCATCACGTCATCACCCAGCCCAATCCCCTGCGCAAGGTGCTGCGGCGCGTCGAGGATACGGATCCCGACGATCCGGTCGCGCGGGCGGAAATGGCTCTCGCCGGGCTGTCCGGCGAGTTCAAGGGCTGGATGTCGGTCGAGGCCGGGCGGCTGTCGGCGGCCTACGCCGCCGCGATCAAGGAGGGATTTACCCGCGCGACCAGCGAGGAGCTGTTTCGCGCTGCCCACGACATCAAGGGCGATGCGGCGACCTTCGGATATCCTTCGGCCGCCGCCGCGGCCGAAAGCATGTGCCGGGTTATCGAGCACGCCCCCGATCTCGCCAAGGTACCGCACGAGCTGTTCGAGCACCATATCAACGCAATCCTGGCGATCGTACACGATCACACCAGCCTCAAAGGCACGACGGTGGCAGCCGAGCTGAGCCGGCGACTGCGTTCCGTCGCCGACGATTACCTCGCGCATGTCAATCGCGACCGGCCCGAGCACCTCGAGGCCATTCTCGCCCCCAGCATCGTGCCGGGGGAGTGATCCACTTTTCGCTGAAAGACTGAGCCCGTTCGCTATGCCGCGATCAGTTCCTGATGCGGCGGCGCCATGGCTGCTTCCGCCACCAGCTCCTCGCAGAAGATGCGGGCTTCTTCGCGCGCCGATTCGGTGGCAAAGCGCCGCAGCAACAGCAAGAGTTGATCGGTGGCGCGCTCATCGGTCTCGCAGTGTGTAAGCACGCGCTCGACCATTCGCCGCCTCAGTCGCGCGGCGGTGCCCATGCTGTCGGCGAATCCGATTTCGTGGCAGACCTCCAGCGCCACGCGGAAGGCCGCGAAGGTCGACTGGGGCAGGCCCGCGCGCTTGAGCAGCGCATAGAGGCTGGCGGTGCCGCGGTCGTGCAGCAGCGCTGCGACGCGCGAATGCGGCAGGCCGGAGAGCTCCGATAGCGCGTAATTGAACAGCTCGAGATTCCCGGACAACAGGGCGCGCAGGACCAGGCCTGACGTGAGTTGTCCGGTGACGCGCAGATGCCGCACCAATTCCTGCATGTCGTCGCCGCGCGAGCGCGCCGCGATATTCACGTTCGACCGCTCGCGCGCTTCACTGGCAACCTGCCCTGCCCGATCGGCACTCAACCAGTTCCTGGCGACCACGAACTGCGCCAGCGTATCCGACAGCTTGGCGACCAGGGCGGCCCTCGTCGCCGCCGGCAGGTCCTCCAGCAGCAGCATCGATTCCCGGATCGCGGCGAGATGGCCGTGACGCTCGACGATGCGGTCCCATGAGAACGGCGCGAGCTCGGCATAGGCGTTTTCGATCAGCTCCAGCGCCGCGGCCGCGGTGCCGACTTCGGCAATCGCCGCACAGACCGACGCGGGCAATCCGACGCGGCGGGCAATGGCGCATTGCATGTCGCTATTGCCGGTCGCCACGATGTCAACGAGGTCGGCATCGATCAGAAGCGGCGAATGCTCGAGCACCGGCAGCGCTACCGACGGCTGGTCCAGCGCCAGGGCCTGCACGATGGCCGCGGGCGCCGCGGAGCTGCGCGCGAACACGTCCGCCATCGCCCGGCGCACCAGCGCCGAGGGATCGTCGAGCAACATCAGGAGCGCGCCTTCGGCCGCCGCGCGGTCGTCCTCGGAAAGATCTGAGATCAGCCAGGCCCGCGCCAGCGCTCGCGTGGCCTCGGCCCGTTCGCCCGCGGACGCGGTCCTTACCCAACTGATGAACTGCCGAACGATCATTGCTCTGCCGGCCTACGCAAAAACATCACCGCAAGGGAAAATAAACCACGACGCTTAAAAAAGCGTTCACCATAACCGGCTGGTTTCGTTGACGTTTTGTTAACGGCTGAGGCGAGCTGACAATCCCTTCAAGGGATCAGCTGCTAAACGTGCCGTTGCGGTCACTGAAAAGATCCAGCGGCTGCGGGGTGACATTCACCGCCTGCGGGTTGGAAGCTGTGCTTGCAGTCAGCGACGGGGAGGTGCCCCACAGCTGGCGAACTGTCGCGGAAACCGGCTGCGACCGGTCATCGACCTGAAACAGCGAGCGGAACATCGGATCGACTGGCGCTGAATTGCTGTTCGCATCCGCTGCCGATGCCAGCGCGACCGGTGCGGCCGCGTGGAGGTCCGGAAAGGTCGAAAGGTACGCGGCACTGCCGATTGCGGACGCCGGCGTCGCGGTGCCTGCTCCCGACGTGCCCCCAGGCGTTGCGCCATACATGGCGAGCGCGGTCTGAGTCGCCGGGGAATTGGCCGCGCCGGCATACCGGGAGGCCAGCAGCGAATAGACGTCGGAGGCGCTGCGCGCGCTGCCGTTGCGATCATAGAAGATCGAGCGGTTGGCGGCCGCCGCATTCGGAAACAGCCGCGCAGCCGAGGCCTGCGGATTGTCCTCGGCAGCGCCGATCAGCTTGGCGGCCCCGCCCACGCCAAGAAAATGCGCCATGTAAAGCTCGCCATCGGTCGGACGGCGGCCGATCATGCCGGTGAGCTTAAAGCTGTTGGATTGCGTCAGCGCGGCCGCCATCGCGGAGCTGGCAACGGGATCGTCGCGCAGCTTCATGATCGCCGTTCGCATGGTGGGGTCGCTGACCGTATACTCGCCCGAGGATGTCTTGGTGATGGCGTCGGCATATTGGCTGTAGCCGAGTTGGCCTCCCGCCTCCTTCACGGTGCCGAGCCAGGTCTGATCAATGAATTGATAGAGCCCATGCGCCGATGAGGTCGAGGCGCCCGCCGTCGGGTTGAAATCGGACTCCATCTTCGCGGCGGCCAGCAGATATTCGAAACTGGCGCCGATCGCATTGGCCGCCTGCTTGATCGCGCCGGTCACACGCGCGCGCGCAGCGTCGACACCTGCCGCAGCCGTGGCGTTTGACGTGTCAACCGACATATCCTGGTGCCCCGCTCCCCGGGAAACAACCGATTTGGCTCCTGGGCGTCCTTTCTCCCGAAAGACGCTCACAGCCGCCGTCACACTGCGGCGCTCATGGTTAACGGGAGGTTAAAAACGTCGTTCTCCGTCGTTCGGAGAGAGCGTGCGTCGCAGCGCTACTCCTTGTAGACCGCCTTCGGATCGAACAGCCGCTCGGCATTCACGAACGACAACACCGGCCCGCCCTCGCCCGAACTCAGCTTGCGGTAAAAGCAGGACTGCCGGCCGGTGTGGCAGGCAGCACCCTGCTGCGCAACCTTGATCCACACCGCGTCCTGGTCGCAATCGAGGCGCATCTCGACCACCTGCTGGGTGTGGCCCGAGCTTTCGCCCTTCCGCCACAACGCCTTGCGGGAGCGGCTGAAATACCAGGCTTCGCCGCTGGCAATGGTCCTGCGCAGGGCTTCCTCGTTCATATACGCGACCATCAGCACGTCGCCGCTCGCAGCGTCCGTTGCCACGCAAGTCAGAAGCCCGGACGCGTCGAATTTGGGTCTGAATGCCAGCCCCTCCTCGCGCTCGTCGATATCTGCGGATGTAGACACGGGTAACCTCGAGAGAACCCTAGTGGTCCGATTTTAACATTCGCATCCCGCTGCGGCAGGCATGTTTGCGAATGTTAAAATCATAGGACCACTAGCAAAACCAATTGGCTAGTGGAGCTTTGGATTTGACGTTCGCTTTACGAGACCGCGGCCAGCAGGGTAGCGAACGTCAAATCGGCTCCACTAGTGGTCCGATTTTAACATTCGCATCCCGTTGCGGCAGGCATGTTTGCGAATGTTAAAATCAAAGGACCACTAGCAAGTCATTGTCGCTAGTGTCTCTTTGGTTCTGACATTCGTAAAAGGGGCTCGCTGCGATATGATACGAATATCAGAACCGGGACACTAGCGAGGCTACCGATTTGGCCCTCGCACCATGGACAGGAAACGCGCCTGCTCCGCAGGATTGTCGCGGAACATGCCGGTGAAGCGGCTGGTAAACGTCATCGCGCCATGCTTGGCGACGCCGCGCACCGACATACACGTATGCTCCGCTTCGATCATCACCGCAACGCCGCGCGGCTTGAGGATTTCGTCGATCGCGGCTGCAATCTGGGCAGTCAGGTGCTCCTGGGTCTGCAGGCGGCGAGCGAAAATGTCGGTGATCCGCG
>Ga0265339_10003174_pt1 | contig 11552 bp, 11 predicted proteins | sample 4CB219metaG_FD_202085 | JGI IMG/M metagenome (GOLD analysis project Ga0265339, IMG submission 202085) | Rhizosphere microbial communities from Carex aquatilis grown in University of Washington, Seatle, WA, United States - 4-CB2-19 metaG | ecosystem: Host-associated > Plants > Roots >...
AGCGCCGAGATCACGGCAGAGGCCTGACGGCCCGGCGGATATTTCGCGATCTCCTTCTCCACGCGCGCCATGTTCTCGAGATTGAACTCGAAACTGGCAGGCTGGAGCTCGGGCGGTGCGAGACGACGGAGCGACATCAGCTAAGCACTCCGTTCATTCGCGCGGCCTTCATGAAACATCCATAGCAGAGCAGCTTGATATCGGCGCGTTCCTCGAGCGCCTCCGTCCATTCGCCACCATTCGCCTGCAACATCGTATCGCAAGCACTGCAATATGCGCTCGGTTCATCGACTGCGTCGAGGGAGGAGTAGACGAAGCCCCGCGGTTGCCCATCCTTGAGCGATGCAAGAACGTGACCGCAAACGAACGCCTCGGTCGATACCCCGTGCTCTTCGCAACGCACCGCGCTCATCGGTCGACCTCGCCGAACACGATGTCGAGCGAGCCGAGGACGGCGGAGACGTCGGCGAGCATGTGGCCCTTGTTCATGTAGTCCATCGCCTGCAGGTGCACGAAGGACGGCGCGCGGATCTTGCAGCGATAGGGCTTGTTCGAGCCGTCCGACACCAGATAGACGCCGAATTCGCCCTTGGGCGCCTCGACGGCGGCATACGCCTCGCCTTCCGGGACGTGGAAGCCCTCGGTGTAGAGCTTGAAGTGATGGATCAGCGCTTCCATCGAAGATTTCATCTCGGCGCGCTTGGGCGGCACGACCTTGTTGTCGGTCGAGGAGACGGGGCCGCCGGGCATCTTCTCGATGCATTGCTTTATGATCTTCACAGACTGGCGCATCTCTTCCATGCGCATCACATACCGGTCGTAGCAGTCGCCGTTGCGGCCGATCGGAATCTGGAAGTCGAGTTCGTTGTAGCACTCGTAAGGCTGGGCGCGGCGCAAATCCCAGGCGACGCCGGCGGAGCGCAGCATCACGCCGGAGAAGCCCCACATCTCGGCTTCCGCGCGATTGACGACGCCGATGTCGACATTGCGCTGCTTAAAGATGCGATTGTCGACCAGGAGGCTATCGATGTCGTCGAGAAGCTTCAAAAGGCCTTCGCAATATTTGTGGATGTCGTCGGTCAGGCCCGGCGGCAGGTCCTGATGGACGCCGCCCGGGCGGAAATACTTCGCATGCATGCGGCTGCCCGAGACGCGCTCGTAGAACGACAGCATCGTCTCGCGGCTTTCCATGCCCCACAGCGACGGCGTGAGCGCGCCGACATCCAGCGCCTGGAACGTCACGTTCAGGATGTGGTTCATCAGCCGGCCGATCTCGCAGAACAGCACGCGGATGTACTGGCCGCGCTTTGGCACTTCCAGGCCGATCAGCTTCTCGATGGCGAGCACGAAGGCGTGCTCCTGATTCATCGGCGCGACGTAGTCGAGGCGGTCGAAATAGCCAATGTTCTGGAGATAGGTCTTGTGCTCGATCAGCTTCTCGGTGCCGCGATGAAGCAAGCCGATATGCGGATCCACGCGGGTGACGATCTCGCCGTCGAGGTCGAGGACGAGGCGCAACACGCCATGCGCCGCCGGATGCTGAGGACCGAAGTTGAGGGTGATCTGCCCCTCTTCCGCGCCGGTGTCCTTCTTGACGTCGGGCACTGCGCTCATGCCTTCTTCCCCGGATTGCCGGACGCGGCCTTGTTGCCGGATGGCAGGATGTGCGGCGCGCCTTCCCATGGGCTCATGAAATCGAAATCGCGGAATTCCTGCACGAGCTGGACGGGCTGGTAGACGACACGCTTGAGCTCGTCGTCATAGCGCACCTCGACATAGCCGGTGAGTGGGAAGTCCTTGCGCAGCGGATGGCCGGAGAAACCGTAATCGGTGAGGATACGGCGCAAATCGGGATGATCGGCGAAGGCGATGCCGTACATGTCGAAGGTCTCGCGCTCGAACCAGTTGGCGGCGGGATAGACCGCGACGACCGACGGCACCGGCTCGTCCTCCGCGACATGCACATGCAGGCGCAGGCGCATGTTCTTGGTCAGCGACAGGAGGTGATAGACGACGTCGAAGCGCTTGGGCCGCTCGGGCCAGTCCACGCCGCAGATGTCGACCAGGATCTTGAACTCGCAGGCCGGATCGTCGCGCAGGAAGCTCATCACGCGCACGATCTCGCCGGGGGCGACGTCGATCGTAAGCTCGCCGACGTTCACCCGATGGCCGGAAACCGCGCCGGGCAGCGCTTCGGACAGATGGGCGGCAAGGGCGGTCAAATCGGCCATCTAGCGCTCGATCGTTCCGGTGCGGCGGATTTTCCGCTGAAGCAGCATGATGCCGTACATCAGCGCCTCGGCGGTCGGCGGGCAGCCCGGCACATAGATGTCGACCGGCACGATGCGGTCGCAGCCGCGCACCACGGCATAGGAATAGTGATAGTAGCCGCCGCCATTGGCGCAGGAGCCCATCGAGATCACATAGCGCGGCTCCGGCATCTGGTCGTAGACCTTGCGCAGGGCGGGCGCCATCTTGTTGGTCAGCGTGCCGGCCACGATCATCACGTCGGACTGCCGGGGCGAGCCGCGCGGGGCGGCGCCGAAGCGCTCCAGGTCGTAGCGCGGCATGTTCGCCTGCATCATCTCGACGGCGCAGCAGGCCAGGCCGAAGGTCATCCACATCAGTGAGCCGGTGCGGGCCCAGTTCACCAGCGACTCGGCCGAGGTCACGAGAAAGCCCTTGTCGGCCATCTCCTGCTGCATCGCCTTGAAATAGGGTTCGTCATCGCGCGGGGCGCGGGCGCCCTCGACGCCGCCGCGCGCGGCGGTTCCGTAGGGCGAAGGCGATGTGGGACCGGCCGGGATCACTCCCATTCGAGCGCTCCCTTCTTCCATTCGTAGATGAAGCCGACGGTCAGGACGCCCAGGAACGTCACCATCGACCAGAACGCGAAGGCGCCGGTGGCGCCGAGCGTGATCGCCCAGGGAAACAGGAACGCCACTTCCAGGTCGAAGATGATGAACAGAATGGAGACGAGATAGAAACGAACGTCGAACTTCATGCGTGCGTCGCCGAAGGCGTTGAAGCCGCACTCATAGGCGGAGAGCTTTTCCGGGTCCGGCTTGGAGGGCCCGAGGATGATGGGGGCCAGGACCAGCGCGGTGGCGATAACGCCCGCGATACCGATGAAGAGCAGGATGGGGAGGTATTCCAGCAGCTGCTTTTCCATTCCCGAGCCTTCTCATCCGGCCCCGGCGCGGGCGCGCCGAAAGGAACAGGCCGGAATTTGGTATTTCGCGGGTGCAGTATAAGAGGCGGACGCCCACGAGCAACGCGGGTGTAGACCAAGATTCGACCGGAAAAAACAGGATTTTTGCGGTTAGTTGCGAACGATTCCCAACAGGTAAAAGGGCCTGTGAATCAGCCCCTTTCGGGAGGCCATTTCGCACCGCATAAGAGGTGGAAATGGCGGGAGCGACGGGGCTCGAACCCGCGACCTTCGGCGTGACAGGCCGACACTCTAACCAACTGAGCTACGCCCCCGCATCGGGGCAAGGAAGCCCGTTCCGCGAAAGGGGGCCGGTGTAGGGCGGCGGCTCCGTCGCTGTCAAGCTGAAGCGGCCATTCTCCAAGGAAAATGACGGCTTAAGGCGGCGTGCGGCGAAACTCGTCCGGAGTCACCTTGCCGTCGCCGTCCAGATCCATCTGCTCGAACTGCGAACGCACGCCGCTGGCAAATTCGTTGAAATCCACAAAGCCATCATGGTTCCAATCGATCAGCGGAATGGCGGCGGTTGCGTCCCGCTTGATCCGGCGCTCATTCTCCGCGGCCACTTCTTCCGGGTCGAGCTTTCCGTCGCGGTTGGTGTCGGCCTGTTTGAAATATTGCCGTATGCCGGATTCCAGTTCGGCGCGCGTCACCGTGCCGTCGCTGTCCGTGTCGTAATTGGCGATGAGCATGCGGCCGGAGTGCCATTCCTCGGAGCGCGGGGTCTCGAAAGCCGACCAATGCGGCTTGTGCGGTGACGAGCACGCACCGACCAGCAACGCAACGCTTATAATAAGTGACGCCCCCCGCATTGGGCGACTTCCGCACTGCCGCCCTCTGCCGTCAAGCGGGACAGGCGGGTTGCGTTACTGTCCGGGCGTTCCGCCGCCGCCGCCGCGATGATGGCCATGTCCGCCACGGCCCTGGCCAGGCTGTCCCTGCCCGGCGCCGGGCGCGCGCGCGCCGGCCGGGTTGAGCTCCTGGGCCGAAAGCTGACCGTCGCCATTGGTGTCCAGCGTGTCGAACAAGGACAGCGCCGCGCCCGAAAATTCATTGAAATCGATGCAGCCATCCTGGTTCCAGTCGACCAGCGGCGAGGCCTGCGAGCCGTCCTGCTGTACGCGCAGCTGGTTGATGGCGCGAACCTGATCGGGACCCAGGCAGTTCTTATGCTCGACGTCATAGGTATTGAATTCGACATGCAGGCCGCCGACCAGCTCGGCGCGCGTCAGGATTCCGTCGTGGTTCGCGTCGAAGCGCAGCAGCGCGGCGGCCGGCGAATGCCAGTTCTCGTCGCGCGGCACGGCGTTGGGATTCCAATGCCCCTGGCGTGGCGTGGAGCTACAGGCCGCCAGCGCAAAAACAAGGGGCAGGACGATGGCGGCCACTCTGTTGTTCATGGCCCACCCTAGACCCGCCACCTCCGGACAGCTAACCGCCTTGTGTCGCAAAGCGTCGTGGCATTGCAGCTTCGTAACGACGGTCGAGGACGCGCTCGCCCAAGGCTAGAGACAGCATTGAAGCCGCAATACTTGGAGACCAAACCCACTCGCGGACATTGCGAGACATTTTGTGGAGTTAGTCTGCTGCCGGCACCAAGTCTTGAGTCAAAATACGAATCCATACCATCTCTTGGCTGTCAAAGTTGCTGTTTCCAAGTCGAACTCCATCAAAAATTGCGCGATACAAATACTTTACAATTTAACTAATCCTTACTAGTTTGTATTTGCACGGCTTTTTATCGTGAATACTTTGAAGGGGTGATGCGATGGCTACGACAAAGACTCCGACGATTGAAGAACTTCAAGTGGAAATCGAGAAGCTGCGCAACCAGCTCGATGCCAAGACGGACGACAAGGACGACCAGGACGAGATCAACGAGATGGCCGACGACGCCACCGATGCCGCGCTCGACGAGGTTTATCGCCTGGTGCAGGGAATCAATGCCGCCACGGCCGAACTCCTGCGATCCGGCGCCGACATTCTGGTCAAGCTCAACGACGATGTGACGGTCAACGGGCACACCAATCGGGACGATCTGACCAGGACCTTGAACCGCCTGCCCGCCGATCTCCAGAAGGGGTATCTGCGTGCGCTGCGGCGTGTCGCCGAGGTTCCCGGGCGCATGGCCGACAAGTTCGCCAAAGCCCATCGCGATGCGTCCGAAAAAGGTCATCGGGATGGCGCCAGACATGAGTCCGGCGCGGGTCATCGGGTTTCCGCCCACTCGAACTGACCCCCACAGGGATCGTCGTCGCGTCGCATCCCCGCGACGGTCCCCGTGACTCGTATCGCCTGAAGTCGGAAGTCGGCCATGGTTCATCCGGGCTCTCGCCCTTCGCTTTCCTTTACGGCAGGCCGCGCCGCGCGATTGGCCTGGGTGCTGCTGCGCCGCTTGACGCCGGTGCTGCTTCGACCGAGCCGTGCCCGGCTGTATCGCGCGATCCGACAAGCCATCGAAGATCTGGGCCTGACCTATCTGAAGTTCGGCCAGTTCCTGGCCATGCGCTTCGACATCCTGCCGCCCGCGCTCTGCCAGGAACTGGCACGCCTGTTCGAAGCGGTCGAGCCGATCCCGTTCTCCGCCGCTCGCGCGGCGATCGAGGCCCAGCTGGGCGCACCGCCGGAGCAGCTCTTCGCCCGCATCGACCCCGAACCCATCGCGGCCGCTTCGGTGGCCCAAGTGCATGTGGCCTGGACGAAGGCGGGCGACAAGGTCGCGGTCAAAGTGCAGCGCCCCGGCATCGAACCGATCTTCGAGGCCGACATGCGGTTGCTCGCCGCCTATGCCGGCCTGGTGGATAGGCTCGGCCTGTCGCCGGTGTTCTCGGCGCGCGACACCGTAGAGGAGTTCGCGCTGTGGACGCGCGGCGAACTCAATTTCGTCCAGGAAGGCCACGTCGCGGAACGCCTGCGCCGCGAGGCCGGCTCGTGGGAACGTTTTCCGCGCATCCATTGGGCCCTGACCGCCCAGCGCGTGCTGACCAGCGAATTCATCGAGGGACCGACGCTGGGCAAGGTTCTGGCGCAGATCGACCAGCTGGGCGACGCCCCGAACGCGGCGGCGGAATTGCAACGCCGTTTTCCCGGCCTCGATCTGACCCAGTTCGGCCACAACTTGGTCCAATCGGTGCTGCACCAATTGTTCGTGCGCGGCTTTTTCCATGGCGATCCGCATCCGGGCAACATCATTGTCGGCCTGGACAATCGCGTGACGTTCGTCGATTTCGGCATCTTCGGCGAATTGAACCCGCATCAGCGACGCGTGCTGGCCCGCCAGTTACAGCGCATCAGCATCGGCGACGTCGACGGCTGCTACGACTGCGTGCGCGAACAGTATGTCGGCACCGATACCGCCGACTGGGGTGCCTTCGAACGCGAGGCCAAGGCCCGCTTGCGCGCCTGGTACCGCGCCTCGATGGATCCGAACTCGCCGCTGAAGGCGCGTCATCTGGGCAATCACAGCGCCGAGATCATGGACGCGGTGCGCCGCCACGGCTTGCGCGGCGGCATCAACACCCTGCTCTACTGGCGCGCCCTGTACGTGCTCGATGCCACCGCGTTGAAGCTCGACACGCATCTCGACCTGTTCGCGGAATTCACGCTGTTCTTCCGTTCGCAGGGCGCGGCGCGTGCGCCGGTTCTTGTCGGAGGACCGGATGCGCTCATCGATCCCGCGCGCGCGGGCGCGGTGCGGCGCACCTTCGAGCGATCGATGAACGGTACCGCGACACCGCGACTGCGCGTCAGCCGGCAGCGTCGCGCCGGGCAAGAGCGGCGCCGCGACCGCGCCGTGCAGCGCGTCGCGCTGGCGTTGCTGGTGCTGAGCGGCATGCTGTGGCTGCTCGAACCCCTGCGCGGGGCGATCTGACATGAGCCAGGTGGCCGAAGCACCCAAGCTGAGACCGATCGAGCGAACCTTGATCGGCACGCCGCAGGCCTTTCGCGCGCGCCTCGAACGTTTGGGGCCGACCTTCGTCAAGCTGGGCCAGTTTCTCGCGCTGCGCCCCGACCTGATCCCGGCCGAGTACGGCGTCGAACTTCTGGGTCTGCTCGACGATGCGCGCCCGATGCCCTGGGAAGAAGCCCGCGCACTGCTCGCCGAAGGTCTCGGCAAGGACCCCGACCGCGTCTTCGCGCAGATCCGCACCCAGCCCCAGGGCAGCGGTTCGATCGCCCAGGCGCACCGCGCCATCCTGCACGACGGGCGTGAAGTGATCATCAAGATTCGCCGTCGCGGTATCGCCGCGCGAGTCGATCGCGATCTGCGCCATGCCGAGCGTCTGGCGGCGCTGCTGGAGCGCGGCGGCGCGCGGCTCATCGTGTCGCCGCGCGAGGCCGTCGCCGAGATGTCGACATGGCTGCGCCAGGAACTCGATTTCAAGCGCGAGCTCGACAACCTGACGCGCATGTACGCCAACCATGCCAACGACCTCGCCATCCGCATCCCCAAGCCCTATCCGGAATTGTGCGGCGACGGTGTTCTGACCTGCGAATTTCTCGACGGCATCGGGCTCAGCCGTGTGATCCGCATCGAGCAGAGCGGCGATCCGCGCCGCATGAAGGCGCTGAAGGACATGGGCTATGAGCGCGAGCGCCTCGCCTATCAGCTGCTCAATATCTGTCTGAAGCAGATCTTCACCTACCGCTTCTTCGCCATCGATCTTCATCCGGGCAATCTGATCCTGCTGCCCGGCGGCCGCCTCGGCATGATCGATTTCGGCCTTTGCGGGCAGCTCGACGCCGCCATGCGCCAGCGCCTGTTGCGCTATTTCGGTGCGGTCGTCCGCGACGATGCCGATGCGCTCTATCAAGCGGCGGAAGCTTTGCTGGAAAGTACTGACGATTCGCGTCCCGAGGTGTTCAAGCGCGCCTTTTATGCCGCGACCAGCGTGTGGACCGCAAAGCGCAGCAAGCCGGCCAAGGGCCGCGAGGCCTCGGAAACCGGCGAGACCCATGTGTGGCTGATGCAGATCGTGCACGCGGCCCGGCTCGCGAACATGCAGATCTCCAGCGACTCGCTGGCCCTTTACCGCGCCCTGCTGACCGCGGAGACGGTGACCGGGATGCTCGGCGCGCGCACCGATCTGCGCCGTGTCGGTGGCGACTTCTTCCCCGCGCTGCAAATCCGCGAGCTGATCAAGCCGATGAGCCCGCTGGAGCTGCAAAGCGTCATCGGCAGCGTCGTGGAATTGCTGAAGCGCTCGCCCGAACGGATCGAGCACCTGCTCGCGGAACTGTCGGCCGGGCGTTTCACGCTCAACATCGAGACCCACGAATCCGCGCGCGATCAGCGCATCGCTACGCGCCGCGTACGCGAGATCACGGTGGCGATCATCAGCGTCGGCCTGGCCATGCTGCTCGCGCGGACCTCGCTGCCGGTCTGGCTCGGCGTGCCCCTGGCGTGGCCGATCGGCGCGATGCTGGTGGCCTGCTATGGCTGGCTATTCCTGCAATGGAGACGTTCGCTGTGAACTCTCCCTCCGATCTTTGGCCCGACCTGCAACGCGGACTGAACGCGCTGTCCGACGCGTCGTCGCAATGGGGCCGGACGCTGCTGGGAAACCTGGGGCTGGACGATTCGATCTTGCCGTCCCTCGCTGCGCCACGCGGCCGGCCGAACCGGTTTGCTCTGCTGACGCCCTGGCCCTGGCCGAGCTCGCGCGGAGCGGATCAGCAGTCGGACAAATTTCAGGCCACGCTGTTCCGGATCAAGGAGCGCCTGCGCGACATCGCGGGCGACGATTGGGAAAAGACGGTGGTGGTCGACGGCAAGGCCGTGCTCGCCAAGGCCGCCAATGGCCGCCGCATCCTGGTCGCCTGGATCAGCGTGGTGGAGTCCCTGGCGCAGATCGCCGAAGTCGAATGCGCCGGCCGCTCCGGCGCGGACAAGAAGCTCTGGGTGAAGGCGATCGCACGACGGCTGTATCGCAAGGAGCGGTTGAGCCTGCCCATGGTCCCGCGTTGGGCGGAGCCGCTGGTGATCGACGGCCTTGTCGATATCGGCATCGACTTCGTGGTCGCGCTGAACGACCGCGACAACAGCTGGCAGCATACCAAAGTGCGCCGGTCGGGCTTCCTGCGCCGGCTGTGGTGGTCGTTGCCGCTCCTGTTCGCGCCGTTGAAGCGGCTGTTGCGCGCGCTGGTGCAACCGCTGCTGCGGCTCGGCGTCCGCCTCTACGTCGCATGGGCCGACCTGCGCCTGCGCCTGGCGCCGATCCCACCGGGCTTGGAGCAGGCGCTCAAGGAAGTCGACACAAGCGGCGTCAAACGCGACATCGCCGCGCTTGAGGACTTCGTCACCGACCAGACGGACTGGTTGCGCAACAACCGCCAGCGCATCATGGCCCTCCTCGACCTGGCCGCCGACGCCGCCCAGGAAGCGGAGTGGTATGCGGGTCTCGATGGTCCGGCCAAGAAGGCCTATGCGACGGACTTGCTGCTGGCCGTGCTCGCCGATGCGGGCGTGAAACCGATGACCGCGCTGGGCGACAGCCTGATCCGTTTCGGGGTCGACCAGGTCATCGAGGCCGTGGTCCTGCTGATGAACAAACGCGGCGTGCTGAAGCGACCCCGCACCAAAGCCAAGGTCACGCGCTGATGGATTCCGTCACCGACATCTCCATTTCGACGCGGGCGCCGGCGCCGTCCGCGAACGCCGATGCTGCTTCGACCTATGTCCGGCAGCCGCATCACAACGGCGCCGCTTCGTCCGGTCCGATCCGCCCATCCGAATCCGACGACGCCGCGGCGCAAGGATATGCGGAACATACGCGGCCCCGCGTGGCGCAGCTGCTTCAGATCCTGGGGCTCGACAAGCAGTATACGCGGGCGCGCGGCGATCATCTTTTCTATCGCGAGCATGGGCGCGAGATCAAAGTGCTCGATCTCGCCGGCGGCTATGGCTCGCTGATCCTCGGCCACAACCACGCGGAACTGCGCCGCCTGGCCACCGCCCAGCTCAAGCACGAGATGCCCACGCATGCGCAGATGTCGGTCCGCGGCGAGGCCGGTCTGTTGTGCCGCGATCTCGATGCCGAACTGCATGCCGCTACGGGTCGCCATTTCGTCGTAACGCTCGGCAATTCCGGCGCCGAGGCCGTCGAGGCCGCGGCCAAGCATTCGCGCATGGCGCAGTCGGTGCGCTTGAACGCGTTTGCCGAACAAGTGGAGCGCCAATTGGCGCGCGTCCGCGCCGCTTGCGCCGACGCGATGCAGCGCGGCGCGCGTCCGGTCGAACTCAGCATCGACGGGCGCAGCTATGCCGATTTCGACGCATTCCGCACCGCCGTGCGAGAGCACAATGCGGCAGCGCTGGCCGCCGCCGGATCGCGCTTCCTGGCGGCGCAGGGCGCCTTCCACGGCAAGACCATGGGCGCGCTCGCATTGACTCATAAGCCGATGTTCCGCGAACCGTTCCTGCGCGGACCGGACGAAACCACGTTCTTCGACTGGCAGGGCCTGCGCGCTGACCCCGGCTTGGCGCGCGCACTGTTCGCCGACGGCGAATACAGCCTGATCCTGCCGGGTCCCATTACCGATGGTGGCGTCTGCTGTCGCACCGAGACTTTCAATGCCATCGCTGCGCTGTTCGTCGAGCCCATCCAGGGCGAGGCGGGCGCGATCCCGGTGCCGGCCGAGGCCGCCGCCGCCCTGTTCGCCCAGGCCCGAGCCGCCGGTGTGCCGGTGGTCGTCGATGAGATCCAGTGCGGCCTCTACCGCACCGGTGCGCTGCTCGCGTCGAGCCGCCTGGGAGTGGTCGGCGACTATTACCTGTTGGGCAAGTCTCTGGGCGGCGGTCTGGCCAAGATCGCCGCCTGCGCCATCACGCGCGAACAGTATCAGCCGCGCTTCGGCCTGCTGCACACCTCCACCTATGCCGAGGACGATCCGTCCTGCGGGATCGCCCGCAAGGCGCTCGAGATCACGCGGGGCCTCAGCGACGCGGTGCGCCTGCGCGGCGCGCGGCTGAGAGCCGGGTTCGAGTCACTCCAAGCACGCTATCCGGGCGTGATCCGCGAAGTCCGCGGCGAGGGCCTGATGCTCGGCATTGCCTTCGCCGATCTGAGTTTGCGTCAGAGCTACGGTCTGCAATTGCTCACCCGCAGCGGCTATCTGGGCTATGTGCTGGCCGGATATCTGCTGCACAAGCACCGCATTCGCATCGCCCCGGCGCTGGCCTCGTCCACAGTCATTCGCATCCAGCCCTCGGCCTATATCGACATGGTCGAGATCGATCGCCTGCTTGTCGCCTTCGATGAGCTGTGCCGCATCCTCGCCAACGAGGATCTCTACAAGCTGATCGAATTCGTCCTGCCCGAAGACAAGCGCGGCTTGCGCC
>Ga0265339_10003175_pt1 | contig 11551 bp, 10 predicted proteins | sample 4CB219metaG_FD_202085 | JGI IMG/M metagenome (GOLD analysis project Ga0265339, IMG submission 202085) | Rhizosphere microbial communities from Carex aquatilis grown in University of Washington, Seatle, WA, United States - 4-CB2-19 metaG | ecosystem: Host-associated > Plants > Roots >...
TTGCGCGCGGGGAGTTTTTCAGGTGGCCGGGATTGCCCGCGCCGGTGTTTTTTGGCTGGCGGCGGACAGTCGACACGGCGATTGTTTTGGATGCCACGGAGGATTCTCCCATCAACTTCAAGGTTAGCGATTTGGGCGAAATAATCGGCAAACTTGGGGAGATTTATTTGCGAGGGCGTAGGAGATGGAGGGGAAAGGAGTTCGGAGGGATCCAGAGGGGTTGCGGGAGAGGGCGGACTCTTGACAGGAAAGACAGGGAGCGCGGGGTACATCGGGACGTCCCGTCTTTTACTGGTTTTTTGTCCCCGGTTTTCATCGTGGCGTGGGATGGGTCACCGGCCTGCAGACGCTTGGGGGTTGCGGTATCCCAGGTCTCAAAAACGAGACCTGGGGCACCGATGGTTCTTGGAAGAACTTACTTCCATCGAACCCGCCCGAGGGAAGTGATCGGTATCCCAGGTCTCAAAAACGAGACCTGGGGCACCCATGGTTCTTGGAGGAACTTACTTCCATCGAACCCGCCCGAGGGAGGTGATCGTTATCCCACGTCTCAAAAACGAGACCTGGGGCACCCGATTTTTGTGGTGGGTGGAGTTCGCGAAAAGCAACCGCAAATCCCTCACTGCGTTCGGGATGACAAGGGTTCTTTTGGGGGGCTGAGCGGGTCACCGGCAGCTCGGGCTTAGCCCCAAATGGAGCCGGCAGCCGCCGTGTCGTGGTACATTCACATCACCCCCCGTCAGCCATATAGGTTTCATCAACCGCAATGGAGGTTTTTCGAGAGAATGAAAAGCGTTCGCAGGTCTTTCTCTTTGAGTACAGTTTGCCTGGCTTTTGCATGCGTGCTGCTGGGCGTGACGAGCAGCCAGATCGCGAGAGCGCAGTCCGCGCCGCCGCCGATTGGCGTCTGGGGTAACAAGACCGAAGGCTTGGTGGTTCAGCAGAGCGGAACCTGCGGCTTCCTGGTCAACGGCAAGGTCGCCTACTCCGGAACCTGCCATTGGGAGGTGCCCACGGCAAGAGGAGGGATTCTCGATATGGTATATCCCATGCCTGTCGCTCCCGGCCACATTCGCTGGAGCGTTGTCTGGATAAATCAGACAACAATTACGGTGGATGGAGATGTATTTACCAAGAAGTCGAACTAGGGATGGTTGCATAAATCCCCTAAGTCAGCTTCAAGATCTCAGGGGCTAAAGCCCCACTGTTTATGGGCCCTATGCGGCACGACTAAAATCGTGCCCTGATACAAAACCATCTTTGCGAGCAGTTGTGGGGCGGAATCACGATTCCGCCGGCGCGACATTGTCCGCGTGCGCGATAGCTGCCGCCGGCGCTGAAGCCGTGGCATGCCGAGCCGGCGCGAGTATGTCCGCCTTCGCTCAATGAGCTACGGCGCGACATCCTTCGCCTTCGGCGAAGGATGGTGGGCGCTGCAGGATTCGAACCTGCGACTTCCACCGTGTGAAGGTGACACTCTACCGCTGAGTTAAGCGCCCAGAAAAGGCATTGGAAGGGTTCGCCGGGGATCCCAACTCCGCCTTGAAGCCCGGAGCCAAATTGCCGCGGCCGGGAGGCGGGTTTTCGCGCCCAAATTCCGTTCCCAGAACCGTTCCGGCTCCGCATCGACCCGCGCGGTTCTGCGTTGACCGGACCCGCGCAAAAAGGCCTTCCCGTAGGGTAGAGTAACACCAGCAGGGCTTTACGGCCAAACCACACCAGACTGTTGGCGCCAGTATCGCCGCAGGTTGCGTGAGGCGCGGGGAGCCCGGCGGACGATGCTCAGAAACAGGCTCAAAAACAAGCTTAGAAACAGGCTCTGGAGAGCGCGATCCATTCGCCCTGAGGCGGAATTCCCGCACCAATGGGAAGCGGCGCTGCGGCCTGTTTTCGGCACTCTTTGGGCCCCCTTTTTCAGCCCGCTTCTCAGCATGCCCGGGGCCCGGTTGCCGGCTGGACTGGCCCGTGCCGACGCCCTGGCTCAAAGCGCGCACCCCGGGGCCGGCGAAGAGGGCCCGGACGATGGAAAATCAGGCGAAGAAACCGCTTACAGACCGCAACCTTCGGCCCCGGATGGGGTTCCAGAAGATATGGCAACGATGGTCCTTAGCGGTCCGGCGTTGGGTGCGAGTCCGGGTCTTCGTCCGGGCGAGCCGCGTGCCGGCCTGAGGGACGAATTGGACCCCAAAAGCGACGCAGCGATTATGCTGCGGGTGGCTGAGGGCGACGAAGACGGTTTTAATTACCTGGCGGCAAAATACCATCGGCCGATGATTCATTTCCTGTACCGGATGGTCGGGAACCAGGCAGTTGCCGAAGAGTTAGCCCAGGAGGTGTTTCTTCGCGTCTATCGCGCCAGAAGCAGCTATCGGGCCGAAGCGAGATTTTCGACGTGGCTTTACCGGATTGCCACGAACCTTGCGGTGAATCACGCGCGGGACACGCGGCACGAACGGTCGGCGCAAACGGTGTATCTGGATCAGCCGGACGAGGAGACAGGCACGACTCCCGATGTGGCTGACGATGAACCGACGGCGGAGCAGCAGTTGCTGCGCGATGAACGCATGGCCGCGATTCGGCTTCACGTGATGGCGCTGCCCGAGAGGCAGCGGACCGCCGTGTTGATGCACAAGTACCAGGGGATGGATTACCGGCAGATCGGGGATGTGCTGAAGTTGAGCGAGTCGGCAACGAAATCGCTGCTGTTTCGGGCTTACCAGACGCTGCGGGACAAACTGAAGGACTTTGTTTGAAGGCATGAGTGAAAAGAGGCCGGAGGCTCGAGACAGAGAATCGACCGGCGGAAACATGGGGTGGAGACGATGAAACAGATGAAAACAAATTGCGCGGGAATGGATGCCGAGCTGGCGGGAATGCTGCTCGATTCGCGCCCGGCTACTGCCAAGGTTCAAGCGCATGTTGCGGAATGTGAGCGTTGCCAGGGCGAGCTCGCGGAGCTGAAGGCGACGATGCAGATGCTGGATGCCTGGAAGGCCCCCGCGCCCAGCCCGTATTTCCTTACACGGCTTGGCGCCAGGATGCGTGAAGAGCGCGAGGCGCCACAGGCCGGCTGGCTGGCTGGTGCGATTGCGCGGCTGCGCGCGACTGTAGCTTATGGGCCAGGATTGCATGTGCGTCCGCTGGCAGCCGTAGCGCTGACTGTGATGTTGCTTGTGGGCGGCGGCACTTATCTGGGCGTGACGGACTGGATGCAGCCCGCGCAACCGGCTGCCCAGAATGCCGCTGTGGTGCATGACCTGCAAACTCTGGACAGCAATGCCCAGGTGCTGGATCAGATGGAAGCGCTTAGCGGCAACCAGAACGGAGATTGACGGATAACCATTTCGGCAGCATGCCGGGAGCTTCGCGCCGGAAGGCGCCCGCTCGGAGAACGACTCGTGAACTGGACTTCCAATGCGGAGAAAATGCGCCCGGCGGCAATAGCCGGGGCAGTCCTGTTCGTCTGTCTGAGCGTTGTCGCGGCGCCGGGGCAGCGCGCATTTGACCGTCGTGCTCCACAGCGGCAGTTCCGTTACGCGCAGTTGCAAACGCGGCAGAATCGTCAGCAGAATCAGCGGCAATATCAGAATGAGCAGCGCCGCAATCAGAATCAGCAGAGGCCGTATCAGAATCAACAAAGGCCGTATCAGCCGCAGCGTCCCTACCAGAATCAGCCGCGACCGTACCAGCAGAACCCGCAATACAACGTGCCGCAGCGGCAGGCGCCCACGGGCCCGGCATACGGCGGCCGACCCGGGAATCCGGCGCCGAACTACAGCCGTCCCAATTATCCCTACGCAAGTCGCCCGGGAAATATTTATCCCGGCGCCGCGCCTCCGGGACATTTAGGCGACTGGCTTAACCAGCATCAGGGTCTACCGGCCCAGGACCAGGAACGTTTGCTGCGCAACGACCCCAGCTTTAACCGTCTGCCGCCTGCCACACAGCAACGCCTGGTGCAGCAGTTGCACCAATTAGACCAATTGCCGGAACAACAGCGCGAGCGCCGCCTGGCGCGGAGCGAGATGCTGGAGCGCATGTCGCCGCAGGACCAGATGCAGGTTCGGCAAGCGGGCCGCGGCTTTATGGCGCTCCCGCCTGATCGCCAGGCCATGGTCAAACGGGCGTTTCAGGATTTGCGGTCGGTGCCACTCGATCAACGCGCGACGGTGCTGAACTCGGCGCGCTATCAGAACCAGTTCTCCCCGCAGGAGCGCGACATGCTCAATAGTCTCTTGCGCGCAGAGCCCTACGAGCCGCCGCGGTAGAGACAGTTCGCGGCGCTGCCGGCATCAGGCAATTTTGCTTGTGAAGAAATCGAGCGATCGCTTCAACCCTTCGTTCAGGCCAATGCGCGGCTCCCAGTCCAACAACGTGCGTGCTTTTGTTATGTCGGGACGGCGGCGCGTTGGATCGTCGATGGGCAGCTCGACGTAGCTCAACTCGCTCCTTGAGCCGGTCACTTCCAGAACGGCCCGTGCACATTTCAGGATCGTGTACTCTTCCGGATTGCCGAGATTGACGGGGAGATGCTCTTCGCTGCGCGACAATCGGAAGATCCCTTCGATCAGGTCGTCGACATAGCAAAAACTGCGCGTCTGACTTCCGTCGCCGTAAATCGTCAGCGGCTCGCCGCGCAGCGCCTGCATCATGAAGTTCGAGATGACACGGCCATCGCCGGGGTGAAGGCGCGGGCCGTAGGTGTTGAAGATGCGCACCAAGCGCGTATTGACGCCGCGCGAACGGTGGTAAGCCATGACCATGGCTTCGCCAAAGCGCTTTGCCTCGTCGTACACCGAGCGCGGACCCACCGGATTTACATTGCCCCAGTAGGTCTCTTTCTGCGGGTGCTCAAGCGGGTCGCCGTAGCACTCTGAAGTGGAAGCGTGAAGAAATCCGGCGCCATACTTTGCTGCAATTTGTAGCGTGTTCTCAACGCCCAGGGAGCCGACGCGAAGGGTTTCGATTCCGAGGCGAAGATACTCCGGCGGGCTGGCCGGCGACGCCAGATTGAAGACATAATCGACGTGTCCCGGATCGAAGCTGGTGCAAATATCCCGCTGCTCAAAACGGAAACGAGAATCGTTGCCGAGATGCGCGAGATTGCCATGGTCGCCCGTGCTCAGGTTGTCAACGCCGATGACCAGGTAGCCTTCGCCGAGCAGACGATCAGTGAGATGAGAGCCGAGAAATCCGGCGGCGCCGGTTATAAGTGCGGACTTTGCCAACGTTCAATACTCCAAAACTGATCGCTCAAAGTGGGGAGCGGATTACCGCATGTACGCGAATGAATTCCGATCAAGCCGGAGATTTGCGGGGCTTGCCTTCCTGCGCCTGGTAGCTCGCCTGCCTGCCAACGCTTACATAAGTAAAGCCATGGCGCTGCATCTCGCTCGGCTTATACAGATTGCGGCCGTCGATGACGATGGGGAAACGAAGGGCCCGATTCAATCGCGCAAGATCGATTGCGGCAAACTCCTTCCAATCCGTCAGGATCAGCGCAGCATCGGCATCTTTCGCCGCCTCATATACGTCGCCCACGTATTTCATGTTTGCGGCGGGCGGCAGAACATCCTTGGCGCGCTCCATCGCCGCGGGATCGTAAGCCGTGACGGTAGCGCCCGCTTGCAGCAGTTGTTTGATGATCGCAATCGCGGGTGAATCGCGGATGTCGTCCGTATCACCTTTGAAGGCCAGGCCCAGCGCCGCGAGACGCTTTCCGCGAAGCGTCCAAAGCGCCGATCGCACCTTGTTGAAGAACACATCGCGTTGTGTGTCGTTGATTTTGCGGACTTCTTCAAGCAGTTGAAGATCAACGCCCCGTTCCTGGGCCACCCAATGGAATGCGGCCACGTCCTTGGGGAAGCACGAACCTCCGTACCCGAGTCCCGCCCGCAAGAACTTAGGACCGATGCGGCTATCAAGACCGATTCCGGCGGCAATGTCCTCAATGTCCGCGTCCACGGCTTCTGCCAGATTCGCGACCGCATTAATGAAGGAGATCTTCATGGCGAGAAACGCGTTCGACGCATGCTTGATGATCTCCGCGCTCTGCGTCGACGTGACCAGCAATCGCGCGGGCTGCGCTTTGCTGCACGCTCCAGCAACGGCTCCCGGCTGCTCGTAATAGTCGCCGCCGGTTATCGGCTCGTAGACCCGGCGCAACATTGTCGCCGCTCGATCGTTGCCTGCCCCCACGACGATTCGGTCGGGATGCAGAAAATCGACGACTGCCGTGCCTTCGCGCAAGAATTCGGGATTCGATACGACATCGAACTGTTCCTGATCCACTCCATGCCGGTGAAGCACGCGGCGAATCCAATCATTGGTGTAAACCGGAACGGTACTCTTCTCCACGATCACCTTGTAGCTCTTGATGGCGCGCGCAATCTCTGCCACCACAGCCTCAACGTAAGAAAGGTCGGCTGCGCCACCATCGCCCTGCGGAGTGCCCACGGCAATGAATACGGCCTCGCTCTGTTCTACGGCCTCCGCCAGATTCGAGGTAAACACAACCCGGCTGCCCCGGTGCTTTGCGAGCAGCTCGGGCAAATGCTCCTCAAAGATGGGCACACCGCCCTCGCAAAGCTGCCGTACTCGAGCCTCATCGTTGTCAACGCAGATGACTTTGTGACCCATGTCCGCGAAACAGGCGGCCGCCACCAGGCCTACGTATCCAGACCCGATCACACAGATTGACACTTGCTCCGGCATGCCTTCCCCGCTTTCCCTGGCCGCGATAGCGCCTGCCAATCATCGGCCCAACGACATTCTATCTTGCTGCTTATCCGCTGGTTGTGACGCTTTGGTTGCAGTCGCATCTTCGTGGCGGCAGCCTGCTCGGCGAGGCGTGGAGACTGGCGTCCGAGAGCCTCTCCAATCGAGTTCAACGGCGGGATCGAATCCCTCCCCTCGGCTACAATTGGATATAGGCCAAAGGTCATATTCTTTGCGCAAGCCGCGCAAATCAAGCAAGGAGCTCCAACATTTATGGCGATTCCCGCCACTCAATTACGCCCGGGCATGATCATCAAGCACAACGACCAGCTTCACACGGTTTTCAAAGTCGAGCACCGGACACCGGGCAATCTTCGCGCGTTCATCCAGGCCAAGCTGCGCAACCTGAAATCGGGCGCCATGTTCGAGCATCGTTTCCGTTCCGCCGACGCCATCGAAAAGGTTGTGGTGGACGAGATTCCCATGGATTTTCTCTACGCCGACGGCGACGACTACTATTTCATGAATCCCGTTGACTACGAGCAAACAGTTCTGAAGGGCGCCACGCTCGGCGACGCTGTCGAATACCTGACTGCCAACCTGCAAATCAAGGTGAGTTACTTCGACGGGCAGCCGGTGGGAATCGAGCTGCCGCAGACGGTAGACCTTGAGGTCGTCGAAACTGAGCCGGGCTTGAAGTCGGCAACTGCCTCGAGCGTCACGAAGCCGGCCAAGACCGAAACCGGCCTCGTCGTCCAGGTGCCGCCGTTCATCAACGAGGGTGAAAAGATTCGCGTGGACACGAGCGAGGGCGCGTATTTAAGCCGGGCCTAGAATGTTTGCACGCCGTCATCTTCAGGAGGTTTCATGCCGGTCCCCGCAGTCATCATCACCGCCGCTGAACACTATCGCTTCAACTCCGATTTTCTGGCGAAGACGGTCGCGGACCTTTCGCCGGACGAGTGGTTTAAGCGGCCCGACGAGAAACTAAACCATATCGCCTGGATTGTGGGACACATGGCTTATTGCCGTGGCAGGATGCTGCACTTCATCGGCACTGAATGGTCGCAGCCTATGCTGGAAAACTTTGGGCGTGGCAAGAAACTCCTGGAAAACTCTGACTACCCGGCGCCTGCGTCGCTGCTTGCCACATGGAGCGAGTCAGGCCACGCGCTCGCCGCTGCGCTTGAAAACGTCTCGGAAGATCTGCTTGCGCAAACCGCGACTCAGGGACCGCCCAGCACCAATGGCAAGATCAGCGGTATCGTCGACTTTATGGCGATTCACGAGACCTATCACCTTGGCCAGGCTTCGCATTTGCGCTCGTGGCTTGGGCATAAAGGCTTGATGGGCTAGCAGTCCGCGCGCGCGCCCAAGGCGCGAAGATTTTCAGCGCAAGAAACGCATCGGGCCGCGATCTCAGGTTTGGTGAAGCCGTTCGAGGAGGCTCGCATGAAGCCGCTGCTCTCTTTCCTTTTCCCGTTACTTATCGCCCAAGGCGCGATGGCCGCGCCGCCGACCTCTCACGCAGCCGACCAGGGGGAGGCCGTTAACGGCAGCAACGCCTTTGCCGTCGACCTCTACGCGCAACTCTCGAAGCAACCGGGAAATCTTTTCTTTTCGCCGGAGAGCATCTCGACCGCATTTGGAATGGCCTATGCCGGCGCGCGCGGCCCGACAGCGACGGAGATGCAACACGTTTTCCACTTCACGCTACCGCCGGATCGACTGCATCCCGCGATGGGCGCGCTGCTTGCTGAAATGAACGGCCAGCACAAAGGCTACGAACTCCACGCGGCCGACGCGCTGTGGGCGCAACAGGACTCCAGCTTTGAGGAGAGCTACCTGAAGCTTGTGCAATCCGATTACGGCGCGGATTTTCACCGCGTCAACTTCAAGATTTCGCCCGATAGCGTGCGCGCCACCATCAACGCCTGGGTTGAGAAGCAGACCAACAACAAGATCAAGGACCTGCTGGGCCCCGGATCGCTCCGCTCATCGACACGCCTTGTGCTCACCAACGCAATCTACTTCAAAGGCGACTGGCAGGATCCGTTCGACGGCGAAGCCACGCAGAAGGAAGAGTTTCATCTTTCTTCGACCCAGTGGGCGATGACGCCCATGATGCATCGCACCGGCGGCTATCGCTATTACGATGGCGGGACGTTCCAGGCGCTAGAGCTGCCTTATGCCGGCAACGAAATATCGATGGTGATTCTGCTGCCGAAAGCGACCGATGGCCTGCCGGCGCTGGAAAAGTTGTTTGCTTCTGGAGTTGCGGGCGATTGGATTCGGAAGCTGGAACCCGTGGACAAAGTCATCCTCACGCTGCCGCGCTTTACCATGACGCAACAGTTCGAACTGAGCGGTACACTGAGCGCGATGGGCATGGCGCAGGCCTTCAGCGGCTCGGCAGATTTCTCGGGCATGACAGGCAAGCCGGAATTCAGCATTTCGGCAGCGATCCACAAAGCCTATATCGACGTGAACGAGAAGGGCACCGAGGCCGCGGCAGCCACAGCGATTGTGATGTATGCAACCGCGATGCGCCGGGAGGCTCCCGAACCTCCACCGGTCGTCTTTCGCGCAGACCATCCGTTCCTGTTCATCCTGCTCGACACAAAATCGGGGAGCATGCTCTTCGTTGGGCGAGTGGCTGATCCGACGAAATAGAGCCGGCGCCACAGAGATCAAAGTTATGGCCGATGCAAACGGGGTCCGCTTACTTGCCCTCCGGCAGCTTGACCAGCTTGGCCTCAAGCAAGGCTTCAATCACATTAAGCGCTTCAAGCGCCGACTCCGCAACCGGCTCGTCGACCTGAACGACGGCGAGCGCTTTGACAAGCTCCCCCGTGCGATGCGTTCCTGTCCGCTCGCGGCCCAGCGCGAAGTTGGCGATGTTGACTCCCTGCTCGCCCAGGATGGTTCCGATGCGCCCGATGACGCCGGGCACGTCGAGGTTGCGGCAGACCACTAATGTGCCTTCAAGCGGGGCTTCGACGTCGATGCCATCGAAAGCCAGCAGACGCGGTTCCTCGCCGTGAATCACCGTGGCGCTGGCCCGGCTCTCGCCTTTCGCCGTATGCAGCACGATGGTCAGGACGGTTGCCGCACCGCCGCGGTGGCTCTCTTCCTTTTCCTCGTGCACGCGAATGCCTCGCTCCGCGGCGACGGCCGCAGCGTTGATGCGATTCACGCTCTCAGAGCCCTGCAACAGGCCTGCGATAGCCGCGTTACGCACCAGTTCGGTTTTGGCTTCGGTAAGCGTGCCGCCGTAGACGATGTGGATCGAGTCAATTCCGGACTCTCCGCCGCCCTTGCCCGCCTGCGCCAAGAACGATCCCAGCCGTCCGGCGAGGTCGATGTACGGCGCGAGCAACACGTACTCATCACGGCTTAGCGAGGGGACGTTGACAGCGTTCTGGACCACGCCCTGCTTGAGGTACTCGCACACCTGATGCGCGATTTGGATGCCAACGGCCTCCTGCGCTTCGGCGGTGGAGCCGGCAACGTGCGGGGAGAGAATGGCGTTGTCGATGCCGAAGTACGGCGAATCCCTGGGTGGCTCGACAGCGAAAACGTCGAGGGCCGCGCCCGCCACCTGCCCGCTCTTGAGCGCGGCGGCCAAATCCGCATCGCAAACCAGCTCACCGCGCGCGCAGTTGACGATGCGTACGCCCTTCTTCATGGTGGCGATGGTTTTGGCATTGATGATTCCCTGCGTCTGCGGCGTGAGGCCGACGTGCAACGTAAGGTAGTCGGACTTCGCGAACAGCTCCTCGGTGGGGACGAGAGCGATTCCGTTCTCTCGCGCGAGGGATGGAGAGACGAAGGGATCGGTTCCCATGATCTCCATGCCGAAGCCGCGCGCGCGCTTGGCAACTTCAAGGCCGATGCGGCCCAGTCCCAGAATGCCCAGAGTTTTGCCCCGAAGCTCTGTGCCCTGCAGATTCTTCTTCTCCCACTTGCCTGCGTGCATCGTGGTATTGGCGGAGGGAATTTTGCGCGCCAGCGCAATCATCAGGCCGATCGTAAGTTCGGCAACGGCAACGGCGTTGGCGCCGGGCGTGTTCATTACAACGATGCCACGGCGTGTGGCGGCCTCGGCGTCGATGTTGTCAACGCCAACGCCGGCGCGGCCAATCACGCGCAATTTTGGCGCGTGCTCCAGCAGCGCATCGTCCACTTGAACCGCGCTGCGAACGACGAGCGCGTCGGCATCGGCCAGCGCGGCGGGCAATCCCTCAGGCAACTGATCGTGTGTCTTGACTTCCCATCCAGGCTCGCTCGCAAAAACGGCCAAAGTGGCCGGAGAAACTTTTTCCGCCAGTACGATCTTCATGGCTGCTCCCTTGTCCGCCGTGGCGGACGCGCTTGTGTACTCGTCAAAGCGAATGCCCTGCTGCTCGCAGAGCAAATCGAACATGCGCACCACCGCCGCGTGCGGCTTGCCCTCGCCGCGCTCATATTTGGTAAGCGAGTTGGGATGCACCCCCAGCCGCTCGGCCATTTCGTATTGATATAGATCGAGCTGCTTGCGCGCGATGAGCAGCTTTTCTCCGAAACTAAGCTCTGTCATGAACCCTCTTGCGCGAGTCAGCGGAGTTTGCGGTGCTAGCGGAGTTAGCGGTGCTAGAAAAGCGACTTTGATCGCCTGCATGAACTCGGCTAGCACGCGGGGAGCGCGGCTAACAACGCGGACTCCGCTATTGCTTCACTGCTTTTGCGTAGACTTCCTGCGCCGCGGCGACGGCCTGGCCAAACTTTACGGGCAGCCCGAGATTGTCTTTGGCGATATGCTCCATGGCGCCGAGCAGAGCGATGGTGTCGAGAT
>Ga0265339_10003178_pt1 | contig 11546 bp, 6 predicted proteins | sample 4CB219metaG_FD_202085 | JGI IMG/M metagenome (GOLD analysis project Ga0265339, IMG submission 202085) | Rhizosphere microbial communities from Carex aquatilis grown in University of Washington, Seatle, WA, United States - 4-CB2-19 metaG | ecosystem: Host-associated > Plants > Roots > Rhizosphere...
CCAAATACATGGCCGTAATCTACGGCCTGATTGCAGTGGCCATGCTGTTTGGCCAGCAGCGGATGTACGCATTTGCGCAACTGGGCGGCGCGCTGGCGGGCTGGCTCTATGTTCGTATGGCGCCGCGCAAGGGGCTCTCCTTCACGCTGAGTGAGCGCTGGTACGCCCTCCGCAACGGGTACTATCGCTGGAAGCGTCGCCGGGCCGCACGCAAGTTTGAGGTATACATGCGCAAGCAGGGGCGCACCGTTAGATTTGACGGCAACGGCCGCGTGATCAACGAAGACGAGGACGACAAGAAGCGCTGGAATTGAAGGCAGGGGTCAGGGGTCAGGGATCCTGAGCTGACTCACTGGGTGGGATTTGTTGCTTCGATAATCCGATCTCAGCCAATAAAATAGATACAAATGTCCACCAAGATCGCGTTTTTGTTTCCGGGGCAGGGCTCGCAGGCGGTTGGTATGGGCCGCGAGCTTGCCGAGCGATTTCCTGTAGCAGCACAGACCTTTGCCGAAGCCGATGAGGCGCTCGGCTTTCCACTTTCAAAACTGTGTTTCGAAGGGCCTGAAGAGGACCTGCGCCTGACCGAAAACACGCAACCGGCGATTATGACGGTGAGCGTGGCGGCTGCGCGAGTACTCGCCGAGCATGGCGTGGTACCAGCCTTGGCTGCGGGGCACTCGCTGGGCGAGTGGTCAGCGCACGTAATTGCCGAAACGCTGAGTTTTGCTGATGCTCTGCGATCAGTGAAAGCTCGTGGCCGGGCCATGCAGATTGCCGTTCCAGCAGGCCAGGGCGCAATGGCAGCAGTTCTGCAACTGGATGCAGCGCAGGTGGCAGAAGCTTGTGCTGAAGCCGCGGCGGAGACCGGGCAGGTGGTGCAGGCGGCTAACCTGAATTCGCCTGGGCAGACTGTAATTTCAGGCGCACTGGCGGCGGTTGAAAAGGCCTCGGTGCTATGCAAGGCTAAAGGCGCGCGTCGCGCCGTGATGCTTCCAGTTAGCGCTCCCTTCCATTGCTCGCTCATGCAGCCCGCACAGGAAGAAGTTGCGCGTGTGCTTGCCGCGCTGCAGATTGCCGATCCGCGCATTCCAGTAGCAGCAAATGTTACCGGCGGCATGGTGACAACAGCAGCAGATGCGCGCGATGCGCTCACGCGCCAGGTGACCGGCGCGGTGCGCTGGGTGGATTGCGTGCAGTCGCTGAAAAACGCGGGCGCCGATTTCTACATCGAAGTTGGTCCGGGGAAGGTGCTCTGCGGGCTGCTGAAGCAGATTGATGCGGCGCTGAAGACGACCAACGTTGAAGATGCGGCCAGCCTGGAAAAGGCTCTTGCCGAAGTAAAGGGCGCGTGAGGGCGCCCTTTGGACTTTTGCTCAGCGCGAATTTGTGCTTCGGCTACTTGTAGAACTCGGGATTGATCTCCATGTCCGGCGGAGAAAAATTGAGCGAATGCGTTTTTGGATCGTAGGTCAGATTCAGCGCATGGCTCTTTCGACCGTTGATCAAAATCGCCATCAGCACGATGTTCCCGTACTGATGTGCGACAACGATATTGTGGCTCTGAATGACTCCGTATTCGTTGTCAGGGCTGGTGCGGCTCCAGTCATCCTGGAACCGTTTGAACGGATAGTTTGCGTGGTTAGCCTCATGCTGTTGCCAGTCGGGGTCGTGCATCCAGACGGAATAGGCTTTGGACAGGTCGTTCTGTTCAACGTCGGCGAGGAACTGGTTGGCGGTGTGCCTGGCGAGCGTATGGTTAAGCCAGTACCATGGCCAATCTACGGGATGACCGGCCACTAGCCAGAAGGCCACAATCAGCGCGAATAAGGCTCCGGCTGAGCCAATCAGAACGGTGCGATTCCGGCGGTCACGTACTTCGTCGAATTTCGGTGCATCGAGAAGCGTCATCGAACTCAGTCCTCTAAAAGCAGGGAATAGCGAACAGGGATAAGGGAATAGGCTTGCCTGCACCCAACATCCCTCATTGCTTGCTCATCCAAGATACACCCCTGATAGCTTAGACACCGAGTCATCACTTACTGTTCCCTGTTCCTTGTTCCCTGCTCTTCAATCCCGGCTGTAAGTAGTTCTGCTCTTCTCCTCAAAGCGTTCTAATGCCAGCTCGATCAAGTTGGTGATCAGGCTGCGATAGGTGACGCCGGTGGCGTCCCAAAGCTTGGGGTACATGCTGATGCGCGTAAACCCCGGCATGGTGTTGACCTCGTTCAGGAAGATTCGCTGCTTGCCGCTTGGTTCCATCAGGAAATCGACGCGGGCAAGTCCAGAGAGATCGCAGGCGCGAAAAGCCGCAACGGCCATCTCGCGCACTTGCTTGCTCTGCGCGCGCGTGAGCTTGGCAGGGATCACCGGCACCGATCCTTCAGATAAGTACTTGGCTTCGTAATCGTAGAACTCCTTGCCGGGAATGATTTCGCCCACGACGCTGGCTTGGGGCGAGTCGTTGCCGAGCACGGCCACTTCGAGTTCTCGAGCGCGAGATTTCTTGCCGCCAACACCTTCCTCAATCACCAGCTTGCGGTCATAGCGAGCGGCCACAGTGAGCGCGGGGCCAAGCTCCTTGCGGTCGTGCGCTTTGCTGATGCCGACCGAGGATCCGAGGTTCGCCGGTTTAACGAAGAGCGGGTACTTGAGCGCGGCTTCAATTTTGGTAATGCACTTGCGCGGTGCGCTTTCCCACTCAGCGCGGAGTACCGTAACGTGCTTAACAATCGGCAGTCCAGCCTGCTTGAAGAGACGCTTCATCACGTCTTTGTCCATGCCGCACGCGGAGCCCAGCACGCCCGATCCGACATAGGCAATGCCGGCCAGTTCAAAAAGTCCCTGAATAGTGCCGTCTTCGCCAAACGTTCCGTGCAGAACTGGAAACACGACGTCCAGAGGCTTGCCGCCGTGAGCATGTTCAAGCGCGGTAGCGCGGCCCGGCTCCGGCGCCATCAGCGTGGGTATGCCTTCGTGCAGCAGTTTGGCTCCCGGTGTTGTTTCGGGATCGCCGGCGCGCAATCGCTGCTTCACTTCATTGCTGTTGCCTTCCAGCAGATCGTGCGCATCCGCGGCGGCAAGCCAGCGGCCTTCCTTGGTAATGCCAATGGGCACCACATCAAACTTTTCGCGATCAATGGACTTGAGAACTGATGCTGCTGAGAGCAGAGAAACTTCGTGTTCGCCGCTTCGCCCACCAAACAGAATTCCAACGCGCAATTTTTTTTGCATTTCCCTCTTCTATTCCGGCCGGGCCTTGCGTCCGCGACCATGCACCAGTTTAAAACCGTCATGGTCCATTGTTCCCAAATACCGATCATGACCTTTCAGCAGCGGATCAGCCTTGCGGGTGTCCGTGTTGATTCCTGGGTTCCTGCTACGAAGCCGGGAGAGTTGCCGACAAATTCCCGACCAAAAATTGGACACCGAAGTAATGCGATCACCGCTTCTCCCCGGGCGCGTCTGCCTCAGTTTGATAAAACCGCAGCACGTCCGATCGTTAATTTACTGCATGTGATTGTGAAGTAACACTTCATTTCCATCTAACCTGTGCAAAAAGTGTCATATACACTCCGAAAGTGCTATTTGATCCGCTAGGTCAAAGGGTGAGAATCATACGTAGCAATTCAGAGGCAGTTCTTTTTATCTATGCCCAGGTTTCGCATAGACTTACCCAGTTCCCAGGGTTTGCACTACATTTACCGGCAGCAAGAAAGTTGGGGCGACAAGTATTCACCCCCCGGAAAAGGTGATGAAGAGAATCTTCTCCTCGATTATCGCAGTATTTTTTTTAATTTCAGTGGCTTGGGCAAGTCCCCCAGTCATTCGTACGACCGTCCAAAATATTCGCTCTTTTTCCCGCGCCCAGATTGAGGACGGTATTCCCGTCACAATTGAAGCGATCGTCACTTACTGCAGGCCTCAAGTGAACGATCTATTCGTTCAGGATGGCAATCAGGGAATCTTCATCGAGACCACTGCGAAGCAGCATTTGCTTCCCGGTGACCGCGTGCGCATTACGGGTACTACCCGTTGGGGTTACTCCGCCAACATCAAGAGCAACGACATCACCCTGCTGGCCCACGGAAAATTGCCTAAACCTTTACCCGCGCACTATGAACAGCTCATCCAAGGAACATTCGACTCGAATTTCATAACCGTTCAAGGCGTAGTGCACACCGCTGACTTGATTCAGCCCTTGGGCGGCGAAAAGCCGATCGCAAAACTGGGAGTCCTCACAGACAGCGGTTACATCGGCGCAGAGGTATTGGACGCGGACGCGCAGGCACTTAAGCATTTATTGGACGTCAAAGTGGAGATTGCAGGCGTCGACGGCGGCAAGTTCGATGGCAAGATGCAATTGACCGGGGTTGCGTTGCGCGTGAACAGCCTGGCCGATGTGAAGGTGATAAGACCCGCTGCTCAGGATCCATGGTCATTGCCACTTTCTGCAATGGATCGGATTCTGAGCGTCTCCAAGGTGAAGAACGAGACAGCCCGTGTGCATGTAGCTGGCACAGTGACGTATTTCGAGCCGGGATCGGCACTGGTGCTGCAAAGCGGCAACAAGAGCCTCTGGGTCAAAACGCAAAGCTCCGATGATATCCATATCGGAGACTGGGCAAACGCAACGGGATTTCCTGGCGTGAGCAATGGATTCCTGACGCTTACTGGAAGTGAGATCCAGGACACCGGAGTTGCAGCCGCGATTAAGCCGGCAACTCCGCGCATGTCGGATTTGCGTTCCAGCCGATACATTTACGACCTGGTTTCAGTCGAAGGCAAAGTAGTGATGGAGACGCGCGAAAAATCTCAGGACAAGTACGTGCTGGTTGCTGATGGCCAGATGTTCAGCGCGGTTTATTCGCATCGAGTGGTGGGAGGCACGCTTCCACCCATGAGAGATATACCTGTAGGATCGACGATCCGGGCAACCGGCATTTGCGTGGCGGACGATGACAATCCATTTAGCCACGATGTGACGTTCAACATTCTGATTCGCACAGCTGATGACCTTCATCTCATTGCTCCCCCTTCAATGCTGACGATTAGAAACCTTACCCAGATGGTGTTCGCCTTGCTATTGGCGATGCTTGCTGTCGGCGGCAGAGCGTTGTGGACGGGCCGCAAAATGCGAAGGAAAGTGGCAGAGCTGGGATACGTTTCGCAGCGACGCGGAGAAATTCTCGAAGACATTAACCGTTCGAGGCCCCTTGCAGAAATTCTGGAACGAATTACCGAACTTGCCTCAATGACTCTGAAGGGCGCGCCGTGCTGGTGCAGGATTGCGGATGGTCCGGCAGTCGGAAACTGTCCGCCAGACTTACGCGCGGGCCAAATGCGTATTATCGAGACGCCCATTGCAGCGCACGCAGGGCACTATCTGGGCTCTGTCCATGCCGCTTTTGACGCGCGCACAAAGCCGCGCGGCGACGAATCAAAAGCTCTGACAGCAGCAGCCGAGCTTGCGACTCTGGCTATTGAAACTTCGCGCCTGCACTCCGACCTGGTGCACCGCTCGGAGTTCGATATGCTGACCGAAATACAAAATCGCTTTGCATTCGAGAAGCGCCTCGAAGAGCTCATCGCCGAGTCGCGCGAGAACTGCGGAGTTTTCTGCCTGATCTACATTGATCTGAACGACTTTAAACAAGTGAACGATCGATATGGGCACCAGGCAGGCGACTTGTACCTACAATTGGTTGCGGAACGCATGAAACATCAGCTTCGCTCGAACGACATGCTGGCTCGCCTGGGCGGCGATGAGTTTGGCGTCCTCGTCCGGGTTCGCCAAGGCCGCACTGAAGCGGAAGAAATTGCGCACCGGCTGGAATGCTGCTTCGATGAGCCAATTTCAGTAAATAACCACATCGTCCGCGGCTCGGCAAGCATCGGCTTCGCGATGTATCCCGAAGACGCCACTAGCGACGACGGACTGATGAGCATTGCGGATGCTGCGATGTATGGGAAAAAGCGCCAAAGGAATCGCCCCGGCGTAAAGTCGGCTGGCGAGGTTACGCGGCTGATTATCCAGTCGCGCGATCAGCGCTCAGGTTCTTGACAGCCTGACGTCAGCGAACGTGAAGTTGCGAAACCGTGACCTTGCCTTTGGAAATTTCGGACTTCCGCCAACTGCTCTTGTCGTTCAATGCGACCCAGCGCCGCTCTTCGCTGCGATAATGCCAGTCTTTATCCACCTGGAAATAAATTTGTAATCCGCTCGCTTCCATAATGTTCAGAATGCTGTTGTCGTGCTGATTCTTCTCATCGAAATCAGTCGTAGCGCTCTGTCCCATCTCTGAGTAGATTTCGTTCAACTCAAAAAGCGATGCATTCACTTGTTCGTTCATCGGCTCAACCTTCAGGCCAATTCGCTTAGCTTCTCGCAGTGTAATGGGATAGCTGTGCGAAGGATAACCCGAGTTGAGAATGTTGCTGATTTCCGTAGTCCGTTTCGGATCCTTCATGTGATATGAAAGGATTTCTTCGCAAATGCGCGTAGAGAGTGCGCTGGAGCGATCGACCGCGCCAATCACGAGCGGATGAATGAACGGAAACAACGCTTCATAGGGATTACTCGTCGAATTCCTGGCCTGCTCGGTCCATAGACGGATGACGCGCAGCAACTCGTCATTGCTCACGCTGACGCGGTCGTTATCGCGATCGATGGGCGAGAGGTCGTGCGTTAGCGACGTGTCGACTGCCGAGAGTTGCGCGAGCGGGCCCATGAGAACACGATCGGCGCCGAGGGCGAGCATTGTGGCAGCAGATTGGCATTCGAGCGGCGCCAGAACCGTCAGGTGATCGACATATTGGCGCAGCAGATTGACCATGCGCAGAGCCGCCTGGCCCGAGCCGCCATCGGACTTCAGAAAAAGCGACATCCGCTTGAGTTTGCCCGTGCTGCGCAACAGGGCGTACAGACCTACCGTGTCGTTCTGACAGATGGAGCCTTTTGTAGAGTTCCAGTAGGTAAGCACAGGTTCGCCCAGTGCAGCTGAAAGCCGCTTGAGAACTGGTTGCGTGCGCTTCATGAGCAGTGGCGGTTTTTTAATTGCAGGACGTCGCGTGGAAGCAGGTGAGGCAGAATTCTGAGCCATATATTTAATCCGAAATGCAGCGGAGGTCTTGGGGCAATGGTATCAGAAGCTCAGAATCGGCATGAAATAAAAAGGCCCGGCTTGCGCCGGGCCTTCTGCAGTTGAAATGTTTCTGTCGAGCGGTTACTCTGCCGCCATCTCTTCCGCTTCGCCTTCCTGGCGCATAAGCTCCAGTTCGCGCTCGGCGGCTTCGATCTCGGCACTGACTTCCTGCTGTACGCGGGCCGCCGCTTCTTCCAGCTCCGGTGAGAGCTGAACGTTGCGGTAGTACTCCAGGCCCGTGCCCGCAGGGATAAGGCGTCCCACGATCACGTTCTCCTTGAGTCCGCGGAGGTTGTCGATCGCACCGTTGATGCTGGCTTCAGTGAGAACACGGGTCGTCTCCTGGAAGCTGGCTGCGGAGATAAAGCTATCTGTCGACAGCGAAGCCTTGGTGATGCCTAGCAGCAGCGGACGCCCGATCGGCGGACGACCACCATTGGCAAGTACGCGCTCAATTTCTTCGCGGAAGCGGAAGCGGTCAACCTGCTGTTCGAGCAGGAAGTTGGAGTCGCCCACTTCGTCGATGCGAACCCAGCGCAGCATCTGACGCACAATCACTTCAATGTGCTTGTCGCTGATAGCTACACCCTGCAGACGGTAGACTTCCTGAATTTCGTTCACCAGGTAAGCCTGTAGTTCTTTTTCGCCCAGCACGTTGAGAATGTCGTGCGGGTTCAAAGGACCGTCCATCAGTGGATCGCCTGCGCGCAGCCGTTCACCTTCCTGTACGTTGACGTGAATGCCACGCGGCACCGAGTATTCCTTCTCTTCACCGTTGTCAGCCGTGACGTAGATCTTGCGCTGGCCCTTGCTGACTTCGCCAAAGCGAACCACGCCGTCGATCTCGGAAATGATGGCTGTTTCGCGGGGCTTGCGCGCCTCGAACAATTCCACCACGCGCGGCAGACCGCCGGTGATGTCCTTGGTGCGCGTGCTTTCCTTTGGAATCTTGGCAAGCACATCGCCGGGACCTACTTCGTCGCCGTCCTGGATCATAAGGTGAGCGCCGCGAGGCAACAGATAGCGCTTGTGTGCCTTGGCGTTCTTGACCATGAAGGCAGGCTGCCGCTTTTCATCGGGCGAGTCGGCCACAACCCAACGCGAGAGGCCGGTAACTTCGTCCACTTCTTCGTTGAGCGTGATGCCTTCCTGCAGATCCTTGAACTGCACAGTGCCGCCGATTTCCGTGAGGATGGCGTAGGTGTACGGATCCCACTCGGCCAGCAACTGGCCAAGCTTTACCTGATCGCCGTCCTTAACGCGAAGGCGCGCGCCGTAGACAACCTGGTAGCGCTCCTTTTCACGTCCACGCTCGTCAACCACCGCTACTGAACCCGAGCGGTTCATAGCGACCAGCGTGCCGTCTTTGCTCTCAACGTAGTTGAGATTGATAAAGCGCACAAAGCCGTTGTTCTTGGCATCCAGGCGGGACTTGTCTTGCACGCGGCTAGCCGTGCCGCCGACGTGGAAGGTACGCATGGTGAGCTGCGTGCCAGGCTCGCCGATGGACTGCGCCGCAATGACGCCAACAGTTTCGCCGAGTTCGACCATTCGGCCCGAACCAAGGTTGCGGCCGTAGCAAAGTCCGCAAACGCCGCGACGCGATTCGCAGGTGAGCACCGAGCGAATCTTGACGCGCTCAACACCCGCACCTTGAATGGCCGACGCAATGTCTTCGTCAATTTGCTGGTTCACATCCACGACAATGTTGCCGTCGTAGTCCTTGATGCGCTCGAGAGATACGCGGCCGATAATACGGTCACGAAGTTCCTCGATGATCTCGCCGGACTCAACGATCGAGCCCACGTAGATGCCTTCCATCGTTCCGCAATCGTACTCGGTAACGATGACGTCCTGCGCCACATCGACAAGGCGGCGGGTGAGGTAACCTGAATCCGCTGTCTTGAGCGCGGTATCGGCCAGGCCCTTACGTGCGCCGTGCGTCGAAATGAAGTATTCCAGCACGGTGAGGCCTTCACGGAAGTTCGCGGTGATGGGCGTCTCGATGACTTCGCCAGAGGGCTTGGCCATCAGTCCGCGCATACCGGAGAGCTGACGGATCTGCTGCTTCGAACCACGGGCGCCGGAGTCGGCCATGATGTAGATCGGGTTCATGGCGCCTTCTTCGTCTGCGCGCTTCATGTTCCCGAACATTTCGTCGGCTACCTTGTCGGTAACCGCGGACCACATCTGGATGACCTTGTTCGAGCGCTCGCCGTTGGTGATGGCGCCGTCCATATATTGTTTCTGGACTTCGATCACCTTCTTGTCGGCTTCATCAACCACCGTGTACTTGCTGGCCGGAATCACCATGTCGTCAAGGCCGACGGACAGGCCCGAACGCGTGGCGTAATTGAAGCCCAGCGACTTGATGCGGTCGAGCATGCCCACCGTAACTTCAAGTCCGAGATTCTGGTTGCAATAGTTCACCAGCTGCCCAATGCCCTTCTTCTTCAAGAGGGTATTGATATAGGGCATGCCCGCAGGCAGCGAATCGTTTAGGATGGCGCGGCCTACCGTGGTGTTGATGTATTCCTTGTTGAATTCAACCGGATCGGTGTGGATCAGATCCTGATCGTCATACGCGGTGGTCATGTCGAGAACCTTGCCGGTATAGCGCAGGCGAATAGGCGACAGCGTTTCAACTTCGGTCGCTTCAAGCGCCATCAGAATCTCTTCGGTGTTGGCGAACGTGCGTCCCTCGCCCTTGGCGCCCTTCTTGGCCTTGGTCAAGTAATACAGGCCAAGCACCATGTCCTGTGTGGGCACAGTGATCGGGTGGCCGGAGGCCGGCGAAAGGATGTTGTGCGAAGCCAGCATCAGCACGCTGGCTTCAATCTGCGCTTCAGGCGACAGCGGAATGTGTACAGCCATCTGGTCGCCGTCGAAGTCGGCGTTGAAGGCGGTGCAGACCAGCGGGTGAATCTTGATGGCCTTGCCTTCAACCAGTACCGGCTCAAACGCCTGAATGCCGAGGCGGTGAAGCGTTGGGGCGCGGTTCAGCAGTACCGGGTGATCCTTGATGACTTCTTCAAGAATGTCCCAGACCACCGGCTCCTGCATCTCCACCATTTCCTTTGCCTGCTTGATGGTGGTGCACTGGCCGGTCTGCTCAAGGCGGTGATAGATGAACGGCTTGAACAGTTCGAGCGCCATCTTCTTTGGCAGGCCGCACTGGTGCAGCTTCAGTTCCGGACCGACAACGATGACGGAGCGGCCTGAGTAGTCGACGCGCTTGCCAAGCAGGTTCTGACGGAAGCGGCCCTGCTTGCCCTTGAGCGTATCTGAGAGGGACTTGAGCGGGCGATTGTTGGCGCCACGGAGCACGCGGCCACGGCGGCCGTTATCGAACAGCGCGTCCACGGCTTCCTGCAGCATGCGCTTTTCGTTACGCACAATCACTTCAGGAGCGTGCAGGTCCATCAACTTCTTCAACCGGTTGTTACGGTTGATCACGCGGCGATAAAGATCGTTCAAATCGGAAGTCGCAAAGCGGCCGCCATCCAGCGGCACCAGAGGGCGCAGCTCTGGAGGAATGACCGGCAGCACATCCAGAATCATCCACTGCGGCTTGTTGCTCGACTTGCGGAATGCTTCAACAACCTTAAGCCGCTTGGAGTACTTGATCTTCTTTTGCGCGGAGGTCTCGGTCTTCATGCGCTCGCGCAGTTCCACGCCGAGTTCCTCAATGTTGACGCGCTTGAGAAGTTCCTTGATAGCTTCGGCGCCCATCATGGCCTTGAAGCCGGAGGGGCGGAATTGCTGATCGAGCTCACGGAATTTCGTTTCGTCCTTGATGATCTCGCGCTCGCGCACCGGCGCATCGCCCGGATCGACTACAACGTAGGACTCAAAGTAAAGAATGCTCTCCAGGTCGCGCAGCGAGATATCAAGCAGGTGGCCAATACGCGACGGGAGGCCCTTGAAGAACCACACGTGCGAGCAGGGCGACGCCAGCTCAATGTGGCCCATGCGCTCGCGGCGCACCTTGCTCACCGTAACTTCGACACCGCACTTGTCGCAGATGACGCCGCGGTGCTTCATGCGCTTGTACTTGCCGCACAAGCACTCCCAGTCAGTCACAGGTCCAAAGATGCGGGCGCAGAACAGTCCGTCGCGTTCCGGCTTGAACGTGCGGTAGTTGATGGTCTCAGGCTTGGTGACTTCGCCATGCGACCAGCTGCGAATTTTTTCTGGCGACGCCAGCATGATACGGATAGCGTCAAAGTCGGTAATCGGGCTGGAAAGCTCAAACGGGTTCGAACGGAACAAGGCGACCCTCCTTGGCGGACCTTTTGGCAACCGCCGCGGTATCTCCCGGGATTCTCATTTTGAGGTTCTTCCTTCCCGGGTAGCGGCGTGTGCCGCTTTCAAGAAGAACCCAAATTCAGCTACTAGCCT
>Ga0265339_10003180_pt1 | contig 11544 bp, 9 predicted proteins | sample 4CB219metaG_FD_202085 | JGI IMG/M metagenome (GOLD analysis project Ga0265339, IMG submission 202085) | Rhizosphere microbial communities from Carex aquatilis grown in University of Washington, Seatle, WA, United States - 4-CB2-19 metaG | ecosystem: Host-associated > Plants > Roots > Rhizosphere...
CCAAATCAAGGGTCACGGATTGCCGGTGGACAGGCTGACGTACACTGTAGCCGGACATTCCAACGGCGGGCGCGGGCCATGCCTGTGCAAGCCGGTCTGCGGAGGGCAACGCGGCATGAAAACGATCGGTGTTCTGTTCGGCATAGAGAACAGTTTTCCCGGCGCGCTCGTGGAACACATCAACTTGCGAAACATTGAGGGCATACGCGCGGAATTTGTGCAGACCGGCGCAGTCGAGCTCGATAAGCCTCCTCGCTACGCAGTGATTGTAGACCGCATCTCGCACGACATCCCTTTCTACCGCGCCTTCCTGAAACACGCAGCCGTCAACGGAACGGTCATTATCAACAACCCCTTCTGGTGCTCCGCTGACGACAAGTTCTTGAATTACACGCTGGCCCGTCGCCTGGGCGTCTCCGTTCCGCCTACCGTGATTCTTCCGCACAAGCATTTTCCCGGCGACACAACTGAAAGATCCTTGCGCAACCTGGAGTATCCGCTGAACTGGGATGCGGTCTTTGCTTACGTCGGAGAACACGGATTCCTGAAGCCGGTAGACGGCGGGGGCTGGCGCGATGTGCACCACGTCCGCAATCGCGAAGAATTCTTCAGGGCATACGATGAATCCCGCGACCTGTGCATGATGTACCAGAAGGCCGTGGACTTCAAAGAGTATTTTCGCTGCTATGTCGTCGGACAGAAGAAAGTCCGCATCATGGCTTACGATCCGCGCAGGCCTCACGCCGAGCGCTACATTCAAAATCCGCCGCGATATAGCAAAGGCCTGCTATGGCGAGTCGAGCAGGACGCGCTGAAGCTCTGCCGTGCGCTGGGCTACGACCTGAACACCGTTGAGTTCGCGGTCGAGAACGGAATTCCCTACGCCATCGACTTCATGAATTCCGTGCCCGATGCCGATTTGAATTCCGTGGGCGCCGCAAATTTCGATTGGATTGTGCAGGCAGTGGCGGATTTGGCCATCTCCAGGGCAAAGGCAGCTCCGCGCCTTCCAGAATTGCGCTGGTCGGCGCTTCTTGGAGCGAATGTGGGTAAGACCAAAGCCGCGAGAAGGAAACCTGCATCCAAGAGAGCAGTGAAGGCGGTGAGCACATTGGCGGAAAAGGATAGCAAGCTCGTTGAGGATGAAGAAGAGATTGCCGCAGAAGCGGAACCGATGGGCAGTGTCGCCGCGGCAGTGGCCCGCGATCAAGGTTCTTCGGCGGCGGCCATGAAGTCCCAACCGCCGAAGAAAATTGATCGCGACTCAGACTCTAAGCAAAGTCGACCTTGAGCGTGATCCCGATATCGGAGATCTTCTCTGCCGGCATCTGCACACGCAACGCAGAGTCGCTCTGCTTCCAGTTCACCTCACCCTTGTTGCCCAGCAGTTCCACCTTCAAAATCTTGCCTGGCTGCTGTTCGCTTCCAAGACCGAGTGCCTGCACCACGGCCTCTTTCTCGGGCCAGCCCTGCACGAATGCATAGATAGTGCTGCCCTTCGCGGTAAAGCGCACATCTGCGGCGGTAAGGTCGGTCTGCTTGTCCTCGTTGAAGTTGCCCGTGACGATTTTCGTCTTGGTTGACGGGCCTTCGCCGTAGATCTTCCACGGCCGCGATGAGTAGATTCCCTCGCAGTTGACTTCCATCCACGCGGTAATCCCTTCCAGCACTTCCCTCTCTTCAAAGTCGAGTTCACCCGAGTTGGGCAGCGGGAAGTTCAGAAGCAGGTTGCCGTTCTTGCTTACGATATCGGTCAGCAGATCGATAACCTTTTTAGGCGTCTTGTACTTCTGGCCCCGCTTGTAATGCCATTGCCCAATGCAGGTATCCGTCTGCCACGGATTTGCGGCAATGCCGTCGGAAACGCCGCGCTCATGATCCAGCGCGCAGGTGCCGATCGCGCAGTCCGTATCGGTCTTGCTGTTGTAGACTGCTTCTGTCATGCCACCATGCAACTGCGCGCTCACGTTGTAGAGATGCGCAACCATCTTCAGGCCGTAATCCTCAAACGGAAGATGGCCGTCGGTGTAAAGCAGGTCGGGCTTGTACTTGTCGATCAGGTCCGTCATGCGATCAAGGTAGTGGCGCTTCCACGATTCGGGAATATCGTCGTCATTCCAATCCAGCTTGTCCATAATGCGCGCGCAATCGGCATCGTGATACAAGTCCGCAAATTTCGGATCGGCGCCGTCGTACTTCACGCCTGCCATTGGTCCTGTCTTGTCAGCGCCGTGACTCACTGCGAACCACTTGTAACTTATCCATAAGTGCTCACTGATTCCGAATCTGAGTCCTTCGTTCCGGGCCGCCTTCTGCCACAGCCCCACTACGTCTTTCTTCGGCCCCATGTTCACCGCGTTCCAGCGCTGGTACTTCGAATCCCAAAGATCGAAATTATCGTGATGAACGCCCATGCTGAAGAAGTACTTCGCGCCGGCCTTCTTGTAGAGGCTCATCAGGTGCTCGGGATCCCACTTGGCGGCCTTCCAGGTATCCACGATGTCCTTGTAACCAACCTTTGAGGGATGGCCGTAGGTTTCGCAGTGGTACTCATATTGCGGTTGGCCCTGGATATACATGTTCCGGGCGTACCAGTCACCATCTTCCACGGCCGATTGCGGGCCCCAGTGCGACCAGATGCCGAACTTCGCATCCCGGAACCAATCCGGAATTTGATAAGACTGCAGAGATTGCCTGGTGCCTTCGAAGGTCTTGGCCTGGGCCCTTACATATTTCGAGAGTGCAAGGGCGGAACATGCACCGCCCAAGGACTTAAGCAAATCGCGCCTGTTCAATGCCATTGCCGTAATTCTCCTTTTGTAACGCCGCCGGCTCGGGAGACTCTGGCATCTGTCTTCCCTTCTTGAGCCGGGTTGTCTCTACTATTTCGATTCCGATTCCGCAATCGCCTGGCGGAGTCGCTGCTCAGCGGCCGAATTCCAGTAGCCGCAATCGAGCTCGAAAAAAACAGAGGTATAGGGGATAGTCAAGTCGGTCTTGATGATGAGAATGCGGAAAACCTCGGCGGATCGGTCGAGTTTGGCGATGATCTCTTCGTGGGGAATGGAGTTGACCTGTGCCGCATTCAACACCCCGGCAAGATTGCGACGATAGTCTTCAATCCCCGGAGCATCAATCTCAGGGACGAACTCCAGCTCCTGGTCCACATAAATGTTGGCCCGAATGTGGGCGCTCGAACTGATCGAGTCAAGAACATGACGCACCACATGAAGCTGCTCGGCGCCTGAGGCAACAGTCTCAATGCCCGGCTTTGATTGCGCCGGATAGGCCGAGTCCGCGACAACAATCCAGTTGCGGTGGCCATAGAGCGGGAGAATTGACCGTATTTGAGTTTTCCAATCAGGCTCAGCGGTGGTGATTGAGGCGGTCATTGCGGATTTCCTCTCCTGGCGCTCTTACTTCAGCTCTTCATCCTGGCAGACCGCCACCTTGCCGCACTTGCCCGAGGCCATCAGGGCGTAGGCATCAGCGGATTTGTCGAGCGCAAACCGATGCGTGATAATGTCGGCCGGATGCAGGTTCCAGCGGACAAGCCGCTCCACCAGTTCTTCCATCAGCCAAGTCGATGTAACCCATGAGCCATAAAGAGTTTTCTGATCGTGAATTATGTCCGGCGAGGGATTGAATTCGACCGTGCCGCCTTCTCCCAGAAAGACAATCTTGCCCCATTTGCGCGTTGCGCGGATGGCAGTGGCGCGCGCCACGTTGTTGGCCGAACAGTCGACCGCGCGCTCCACGCCGAAACCGCCCGTAAGTTCCTTCACTTCCGCTACGTTGTTCGCACTCGACTTCAGTACCGCGTCGCAAAGTCCGAGGTCAAGCGCGATCTTCATGCGCTCCGGGACAATGTCGATGCCGACAATCTTGTTGGCGCCAAGTTTGCGGCAAAGGGCACCCGTTGCCAGGCCCACGGGTCCAAGGCCGGTGATGAGGACGGCATGATTGCCGTCGATGCCGATCTTCTCAAGGCCCTCATAAACGGTGCCGAATCCGCACGCAACCTGTGCGCCATCGGCATACGAAAGCTCGTCGGGAAGTGCGATCAGATCCTTTTCTTCGGCGATCATGAACTCCGCCATGCCACCGTCGCGCTGCCAGCCGTACGCGCGGCGATACTTCTCGCTTGTGCAGGAAATCATGTAGCCGCGCCGGCAATCGTTGCACACTCCGCACCCTGAGATGTGGTACACAATAACGCGATCGCCGTTCTTGAAGCGACGGCAGCCGGGTCCGGCACCCACGATCTGGCCGCAGGGCTCGTGCCCCGCGATCACGCCCTGGTAGCCTTCCGGGCCTTTGCCTAGATGCTCGTGATAAATGCAGCGAATATCGGAGCCGCAAATCGTCGAGGCCTTGATCCGCAGCAAAACCTCTCCATGGCCGGGAACAGGCACGGAGACGGTGCGCATCTCGACGGTCGAGTTTCCAGGCAGGTAGGCAGCAGTCATCGTTTCTTGCATGTCGTTCATCTCCGAATTTCCAACGGGTAATCGTTCCAACCCGGGATTGACTTCGTGGTACCCCACCAGGGCCGGATTCCACCCTGGTTCTGTGCGCTTTCCGGTGCGACGCCCTTTTCCTTTAAGACCGCCCCAAGTCTCCTGCTACGGCGGTGTAATCTCCCCATTCATGTCCCACAGCGCTTCCCAGCTCTGGCCGTCCTTCCACAGAAACACCTGGCCCTTGATCAGACGGCAATTCCTGTCGAGTCCGGTAATGGCCTGCATCTCTTCGCTACTCAATGGATCGGAGACCACGCAGGCGAGATTTTCGTAATAGTGATGGATCGAGAATGGAATCGGCGTTTGCCCCCGCTGCACCGCCCACTTGATGCAAACCGCGGCGGGATTGACGCCGTGACGTTCAGCAATCTCCAGGATCACCGGATCATGAGTCGGCGTCGTATCTTCTGGCGTGCGATCGCGCTCCGGCCGGCCTGGCGAACCGATGGGGCAGTAGCCAATAGGCTGCATCCCATTGTCGACGACAAACTTGAAAAGCTCCGGCTGCTGGAAGTGCGGATGAAGCTCCATCTCGTTCACCGCCGGCTTGATGCGGGCGTCGCGCAAAATCAGCTTCAGTTTGGGAACAGTCACGTTAGAGGTGCCGATGTGCCGCACCAGGCCAAGATCCACCAACTCCTCCATCTTGCGCCACGTTTTCATGAAGCTCTCGTGGACGTAAGGCTTGGCGTCCGGACTCCGGGACGCGACATCGCATTGCGGCGGATGAAAGTTCGGAAATGGCCAGTGAACTAGGTAGAGATCGAGGTAGTCGAGGCGCAGATCGGCGAGCGACTTCCGGCAGGAGACAATTACATCCTCTTCGCTATGCTTGTCGTTCCACAGCTTGGAGGTTATCCACAGCTCCTCGCGCTTGATTCCCTTGCCCATGATCCGCTGCAGCGAAGTCCCAACCTCCGCTTCGTTCCCATATACGGACGCGCAATCGAAGTGACGGTAGCCGGCCGCGGCCGCACCGCTCACCGCTTCCGCAACCTGCTCCGCTGTCACATGGTCCGAGCCGAATGTGCCTAGGCCGACGGCTGGCATCCTTGCCCCGCTAAACAGCACTCTTTGAGGAACTTCGGCCGGATCCACGGCCTGGTTTTCGTGCTGGTCTAACTTGCCCATTGGCTCTCCGTGCTGTCCAAGTTATCGATAACTACAACCTGCGAAGAATACGCGCCCTCCCAAACCGTGTCAACATCGTTCTTTTCCACAATGAAAAAGTTATCGATTAAGGAGCCCTCAGGATAGTATTTGTTGACGCTCTGTACTGAGCACAATAGAGTCTGAACGAGAAAAGACCGGTGCGATTGCTATGAGGAAACCTAGAGGCGGTAAGGATGGTCTGGTAAAGCATCAACCCGGCGCACCGGTGCGCATGAAAGACATTGCGCGAGACATGGGCCTGTCAACGGTCACCATCTCAAAGGTCCTCCGCGGCCACTCCGACATCAGCGAGGAGACCCGCAAGCGCGTTCTCAAGCGCATGGAGGAATTGCATTACCAGCCCAACCTGGCCGCCCGTGCCCTCATTACTGGGCGCACCTCGACCATCGGCCTGGTCGTTCCCGATCTGCTCCATCCCTTCTTCGCCCAGATCGCCAAGGCGGTTTCCGCCGGTATCCGCGGGCAGGGCTACAGCCTCATCATCACCTCATCTGAAGAAGACCCGGATCTGGAGCGGCAGGAGATTGAACAGTTGCTGGCCCGCCGCGTCGATGTAATGCTCATCGCGTCGGCGCAATGGTCCGTCGAGAGTTTCCGCCGCATCGAGGAACGCGGAATTCCCTATATCCTCATCGATCGATTCTTCGTCGGCCTGGCCTCCAATTTTGTCGGCGTCGACGATGAAGCAGTCGGGATGATTGCAACCAATCACCTGATCGATCAAGGTTGCCTAGAAATCGCGCACATCCGCGGCCCGGAAACCAGCACGGCTTTGGGGCGTCTGGAAGGATACAAGCGAGCACTTGCGGCGCGGCGGCTTGCGCCCATGCCAAAGCATATTGTCTCCATCGGCAGTTCTGGAGACGACCGCGGAGAACCCGGCGGTTATGAAGCCACAAAGAAATTGCTTGGTGCCAAACCCCGGCCAGATGGAATCTTCTGCTTTAACGACCCCATCGCGCTCGGTGCCATGCGCGCCATTCTCGATGCCGGCCTGCGTATTCCCGAGGACATCGCTGTGGTAGGCTGCGGCAATCTGCTCTACTCTGACTTCCTTCGCGTACCCCTCACATCTGTTGATCAGGACAGCGAAGCGATCGGAAAATTCGCTGCTGACCTTGCCCTTTCATTGGTGGCAGCCAAGACCCCTCCGCCTCCCACATCGCTGATGGTCAGCCCCAAACTCATGATTCGCGCTTCTTCAATGCGAAATTAAGTCACGGTTTTAGAGCCAGGGACGCCCAGATAAATTCAAGCAGAAATTCCGCATCGCCCACCGGCGGCGTTTCGGTTTGCGCCAGCATCCTGCGCTGAATGGTTCCTCTGGTCATGTCCACAATCAGCCATGCCGTCTTCTCAGCATCAACCCCTCGAATCTTCCCCTTTTCCGCTGCCTTGCCAATTGCCGATGCAAGACGCGACACGGGCTCGCGCAGCCAGTCGCGATACTGGCTTCGCGTGTAGGAATGCGCTCCCTTTTCCGAATCCATGATGCGGAAGAATTCCTTGTTCGCCTCCGCCCGTTCAAGTCGGACCAGCGCAAACGCGCGAATCTTTTCTTTCAGACCCTTTGCCTCGTCGAGACGATCCAGAGTGCTCTTATTCAGAGTCTTCATATCGTGATCGAGTACTGCCCTGTAAATCTCGTCCTTCGATCGAAAGTAGAGGTAAAGTGTGCCCTTGGCGACGCCTGCCTCTTTGGCAATCTCATCCATGATGCCGAGAGAGAATCCTTTTCGCGCAAAGACAGTCCGCGCGGCATCGATTATCTCCCCGCGGCGAAACTCTGACACTACCTGTTTTTTATTCTTCATCGAGATCCGGAATGCCGCCTCCTGCCCAATCAATTCAGGAACTCTACTGACTGCATAGTATATTAAACTGACTCTATGGTCAGCCAATCAACTGAAGTTCCAGAAGGCGAACATGCCGACTGGCAGCCGTCCGTAAATCCGTGGACGGTTGCGGCTTCAGTCATGCTTGCCACTTTCATGGTGGTGCTCGACTCTTCGGTAGCCAACGTCGCGCTCCCCCACATCGCGGGAAGTCTCTCCGCTTCGACCGACGAGTCCACCTGGGTGCTTACCAGCTACCTCGTCGCAAACGCCATCATGCTCCCGGCAGCGGGATGGATTGCACGGCGCATCGGGCGCAAGCGCCTGCTTATGATCTCTATCCTTGTTTTTACTGGTGCCTCGCTGTTGTGCGGTGTGGCTATCGATATGCCGATGCTGATCATGGCGCGCGTCCTGCAAGGGCTCGGCGGTGGCGGCATGCAGCCCCTCGCGCAGTCCATCCTGCTTGAGAGCTTTCCGCCAAGCAAGCATGGCACGGCGATGGCCGTATACGGAATGGGGATCGTGGTCGCGCCCGTCATTGGGCCAACCCTCGGAGGCTGGATTACCGACAGCTATTCCTGGCGCTGGATCTTCTATATCAATCTACCGGTCGGGTTGCTCGCCCTCTTCATGGCCAACCTTTTCATCGAAGACCCGCCCTATCTTCGTCACAAGTTTAAAGGGGCAATCGATTATCTCGGCTTCGGTTTGATGGCCGTCTGGCTGGGCGCCATGCAGCTGGTTCTGGACAAAGGACAGGAGGCCGACTGGTTCCAGGCCAACTGGATCCGTCTGGCAACCGCAATCTCCGCGGCCGCGTTTGTTGGTTTTGTCGTTCGCGAACTCACCAATCGTGAACCCATTGTCCAGCTTCGCATTCTTCTCAACCGCAACTTCTGCGTCGGTACCCTGATCGCCACAATGTACGGCTTCTCGCTCTATGGCGTCACCGCGCTCTTGCCCCTTTATCTCCAAACCGTCATGGGTTATTCAGCGCTCGACAGTGGCCTGGCCGTGAGTCCGCGTGGTCTCGGCTCCCTGGTCGCCATGATGATTGTTGGCGTGCTGGTGAATTTTGTTGACGGGCGAATTCTCCTCGCCCTGGGCATTGCCGGGTTCGCTTACTCAACGGCCCTGCTGAGTCACATCAATTTGAGTATTTCCATGTGGTCGGTTGCCGGGCCCAACTTCTTTAACGGATTCGCCGGCGGCTTCATCTTCGTGCCTCTCACCACCATGACCATGAGCATGTTGCGCAAGCGGGAGATCGGCAATGCCGCCGGCGTCTACAACCTGATGCGGAACATAGGCGGCTCTGTCGGTATCGCCACCGTGACCACGTTTCTCGTGCGCGGTGCGCAGACCCACCAAAACTATCTGGCGGCCAACGTCACGTCCACCAACCCAACCGCCATGACGGCCCTTCAGGGATTGCAGGGCAAGTTCTTTGCCGGAGGAGCAAGTGCGTTCACCGCCCAGCAGGAGGCGCTGGGAGCACTTTACCGCAGCATCCAGCAACAGGCGTCTCTGCTTGCCTATGCCGACAACTTCCGATTGCTGGCATATCTCTCCCTGGCATGCATGCCTCTGCTTGTGCTTCTCGTGCGTCTGCGGCACGGCAAGGCGAGTGACGCTCAGAGCGTCAACGAGCCCACAGCGGAATTGTAAGGAGTGCCGCTTACTCTTCGGCGTAAACCAGCAGGCAAGTGATGTTGTCTCCGCCGCCGGCGTTGTTCGCAGCGTCCACAAGGTTCTTGCAGAGCGCCTCAAGTGAGAGTTCGGCGGGAGCAAGCCCGGCCGCCAGCAAAGATTCGATCTTCTCATCGGAGAGTTCTCGGGTCAGTCCATCCGAGCAAAGCAGAAAAAGGTCGCCGGCTTCTGCTTCAAGCTCAAAGATATCCGGAGTCACGCGGTTCTGTGTGCCCAGTGCCCTTGTAATCACGTTCCTGAGCGGCGAGCGCAAAGCCTCCGAAGTTGTCATTCGCCCCAGGCGAACTTGCTCATCCACCAGAGAATGGTCTTGGGAAATCTGCTCCAGATGTCCAGCCCTCATGCGGTAACATCGGCTGTCGCCAATATTGAGAACCCGGACTGTGCGATCTTCCACCACCAGGGCCACCAGCGTGGTGCCCATCCCGTTCAGCTTCGGGTTAGCCTGCGAGCGGGAGTAGATGGCTTCGTTGGCCGCCGAGATAGCACGCTCAATCAGAGCCTGAAGTGGGACCCCGTCGGCACGGTCCGTGAGCACCCGCATAACTTCGTCCACGGCCAGGGAACTCGCTATCTCTCCAGCCGCGGCGCCGCCCATCCCATCGCACACAAGGTACGCGCCGTGCTCAATGGAGTATCCAAATGCATCTTCATTGGAGGCGCGCTTGCGGCCCCGATCGGAAACCGCCGCAGCCGAATAGTGAACGACAGCCGAGGCCAATATGGAAACTCCCATCGCCAAGTGTACACGGGTTTGCGCCGACCGCGGCCATTCGCCCCGTTATTCTTCATGGGCATCCCCTCGCGGTTTCGGTTGCCCCCATCACGCGCCGGAGTAGAATCTGTGCAACGTCAACCGTTGAAGGTGAACGCCGTGAAAAAGTGGATGTGGAACAAGATTCTTGTCTCAGTCGGCTGTTTGCTGGTAGTGGCGGGCGTCACCCCCGGGGCCTACATTCTGGTCCGGCTCGGCAACGCTCACGGTCAGAAGCCGCTCTCTGTCCCCGTGTCGCTCAAGCAGGGTCTCTTTATTTCGCCCTACTTTACAGCAGCTTCGGGCGGCGATTACCTCATTGATTTGAATTGGGATATGATCCCCGCCCGGCAAACCCTGGTCGACCTCGACTGGAAAGTCGTTGCCGATAATGGATCGGTGATCGAGCAAGGAACCTTCAACAGCGCGTTACGCGGCGCCAACGCCCTCAGGCTCGGAAGCTACAAGCCAGTTTCCGGACAGCGCGAACAGATTGCCCTCGATGTCCATCAGGACGCCGATCAGGGCGGCGCACATGCGACGCTCGAGATAGGCCCGCAGGATAATTCCGGGGGACTATCCGACGACATACCGTTCGCTGTCGAATGGGCCGCCTTCGTAGCTGGCCCCGGCGTCATCCTGCTCCTGGTCTGGATAATCCTGCGCGCAAAACGCCAAAAAGCTTCGGCCGCCGGCGCCTGAGCAAGACGCTCTTCAGCCGCCATCCCAATCAACCTCAGTGCGTTGTTCGTTTCTCGTCCGCATCCGTAAGCGGTGGCGGTGGCGGCAGTTCGAAAACCTGGATCGTGCCGGCATTGAGCACCGCCACGCGCCTGCCTGAGGGCGAGATGGCCGCGTTGCCGCCTGCATCGAACGCCGGACTCGCAGGTGACTCAAAAACCACATCCCCCGTTGCCGCGTCGAAGACCCGCACCAGTTGCCCCTTGATCTCGTCGCTGCCGAAGGGCGCGTAGGCGCTCACGGGATGCGTGACGGCAAGCGTCTCCTGGGTTACCCGCAGGCCGTTTGCCGGATAAGACAGCAAAGGCCAGATCGACGTATCTGGATTCAGGTTGTCCCAGAGAATTCTGCCGTCGGTGGTCATGGCCACCAGCTTGTGGCTTCCCGAGCCCGTGCAGGCTGTCACCAGAACTTCCCGCTGCGAGACGAACTCGTTTGTTGGCGCACAGGTCGAATTCACGCTACCCAGTGTCCTGCTGCCGCCGGTAAAGAAGTGCAGATTCAGAACCCACTCCTCACCTCTTCCCCGCAGGCTCTCAAGATAACCTTCGGAGTTGATCGGCAAGTGGACTGTGGAGCGAACCCGGCTCACCAGCATCACCTGGCCCGTACTTAGGCGCAGGATGCGCACCACCCGTTTCGGCGGCTCGGGGTTGTCGTCGCCAATCGAATCGCCGTCCGCGTTGCCGCCTGGGTTACTACTTGAGCTACTCGACGAACTCTGGCTGTCTTGCGTAATCGTGGCAGAGGCCGTTGCAGGCCTCCCAACCTGGCCCGGCTTCACCACCGTCGATACCGGTTCGAA
>Ga0265339_10003186_pt1 | contig 11526 bp, 8 predicted proteins | sample 4CB219metaG_FD_202085 | JGI IMG/M metagenome (GOLD analysis project Ga0265339, IMG submission 202085) | Rhizosphere microbial communities from Carex aquatilis grown in University of Washington, Seatle, WA, United States - 4-CB2-19 metaG | ecosystem: Host-associated > Plants > Roots > Rhizosphere...
ACTATGCGGGTCACCGAGCAGATCGACGCACTGCGGGCCATGGGCAGCGACCCCTTGCGCGTCCTGGTGGTGCCGCGGTTCCTGGCGTGCGTGATGCTGATCCCCGTGCTGACAGTTTACTCCGACTTCATGGGCATCCTGGGCGGATACTCCATCAGCGTGTACTTCTACGGCGTCAGTTCGGCGCAGTTCTGGAGCGCCGGGGCCGCCACCGTCATGAGTTTTGACCTCTTTTACGGCCCCCTCAAGAGCCTGTTCTTCGGGGCCGCCATCAGCCTTATCTGCTGCTACAAGGGTTTCAATTGCCGCCCCGGCGCCGCCGGCGTCGGCCAGGCATGCACCGAGGCCTTCGTCTCCAGCGCAATGGTCATCATCGTCCTGGACTTCTTCCTGGGCGCAGTCCTCAACACAATCTGGGGCATGCTCTACGGCGTGGCGAAGGTTTACATCTGACCAGCGTTAACTCGGCTGCGACTTTCGCCAGCGAATTGCGAATAGTATCGATCCGGCAATAGTGGCGAAAACAGAGCCAAACATGGCGCCCCATATCGATCCTCCAACCCATGCGTAACCTAGCATCGGACCTGTTTCCTGGGGGATCCCAATGAATGCTTGGCGATAGAACTCCGGGCTCAGCGAGGCCAAGCCCATTGCGATCAGGCCTCCGAGCATCCAGCAAACAAATACCCCGCCGACGATTCCCATCAAGAATCGCAGTGCGAGAGCAAATGGGCACAGGCACCGGGAGACGATTCCGAAGACCAGGGTGAAAACAATGGCAAAGGCGGCCCCGTTCAGGAGCCCTTCAAATACGCCCTGTGCAATGCTGGCCCGGTAGACATCCTCAACATGGTGCCAATGCAGAATAGTCCGAAAGTATTGTGGACTGACTGCGCCGTTAAACGCGTTCGTGGCCCCTCCAAAAACTCCCCCGGCGAGGATCGCCATGGCGGCAACGGCAACAAGCGAAAGCAGACGACTCTTTGGTTCCATGCTGATTCTCCCAAGTGGTTGGCATGACTCTATCTGCCACTAGGCCGTGTGTCCACATCAACCGTTAATCCGTGAAATCCATTTCTCAATCCGTGAAATCCGTGTAACCTATCCGGCATGTTCAAGAAGGCATACCAAAACTGGCGTTCGCGGCACCTTAACAAGGTCTCTTTTGCCCTGCACATGGTGGGAATCCCGGCGTGTTTTGTAGCCGCCCCTGTATTCCTGATCCTCCAGATGTGGTGGTGGGCGTTGGGAATGTTCGTGGGCGGTTATGCCTTGCAGTTCCTTGGCCATGCCATTGAGCACAATCGCAGCGGCGAGGAGATGCTCATACGAAGGCTGCTAAGGTTGAACAAGGATTGATCCACAGATAAGACAGACCCCGCGGAGAGGATACATTCGCTTGGCGAAGGACTGTGCATCAATCCATAAGTCCCATTCATTGTTGCGTTTACAATGCTTTCTTGTGCTGGATCTGTGGAATCTGAGTAATCAGTGGATCAGTATTGCCGGAAGTGTTTGCAGAAGGGGCAGTTGCAAATGGGAGTTATGGGAGGCCAGTCACGGGCTCTTAGACCGCCTCCCGAGTAGGTCATCCAATACTTATGCGCTGTGCTCTTTCCTGAAAAGGACCTAGGGGACGCTACCTAGGGTAGAATCACTCCAAAAAAGCGATGGCTACAACTACATCCGAAGACAAGAGTTACAACGTAGTAACGACTGTCCAAGTGTCTCCGGTTACACGTCATCAGCCAAAAGAGACAAAAACCGTAGCCTTTTATAAGTTGAAATATCTCACATTTCATGTACCATAACCGATGAACACAACAAAGAGCACGACAACAGGACGTAAAAAGTGATACTTAAAACAGTCTCAAGTCGTACTACTTATGGATGTTCCAAACGCTGTATGGGAAAGAAAGGATAGGAATATGAAGACCGCGACCCAGACTGAAGAAATGGAACAGGAAGTCATCGTTCGCGAACTCACAATCAAGCCGACATCTGGCTTGCTGAATCAACTGACGGCTGAAGAGGCGGCCGTTTACTGCCAGATCCCTGTAAAGGTCGGGTACGTCCACAACGCGATGTTCACCCTGGCGACCACGGAAGACAAGCTGTTTGGGGGCGACGCACCGCCCATCGAGGTCCCCAACTGGACGCACTTCCCCGAGGTTGCTGAGGATGTGGTGTTCAACCGCGGCAAGCGGACCGTGCTGTCGGCTGCCGACGAAGTGACGATGTTCTTGAAGTATAACTATGCCCGCTTCCGCCTGGCCAAGCTGGTGGAGGCGCAGGAACGGCGGGTGGCCCTGGCCCGTGCCCATCAGATGATCCATTGGTATGAGCGCGCGATGGCTGCCCGGGTCGATCTGGTCAGGGCAAATATGGCCCTGGTGCTCTCCATGGCCAAGCGGACCAAGATCCCCAACGTCGAGTTCAGCGAGCTGGTCAGCGAGGGCAACATGGCCCTGCTGCGGAGCGTTGAGAAGTTCGACGTGGCCAGAGGCTTCAAGTTCTCTACGTACTCTTGCCGGGCGATCCTCAAGAGTTTTAACCGCCTGGCCACCAAGACCGGGCGATACAAACAGCATTTCCCGACGGAGTACGACCCCGAACTGGAGCGCAGCGACTACGACGTGCACAAGCACGAGATGCAGTGGGACGACTCCCTGGATGCCCTGCGTGAGATCCTCGCCGGCAACCGGGCCAGCCTCACCGACGTTGAGCGGACCGTAGTGATGGAGCGTTTTGCCCTCGCCAGCCGCGGCAAGGGCCGCACACTGGCCGAAGTGGGCAAGATGGTAGGCCTGACCAACGAGCGGGTTCGCCAGATCCAGAATCTGGCACTGGGCAAGATCCGAACGGCCATGGACGATAAGTACCTGCTGAAATAAGATTTGTCCCCAGCCGCCCGCAACTGGCGATTGCCTGGGGCGTGACGATGACGCTAGGCCCGCGGGTCCATACCGATCCGCGGGCCTTTTGTTTATTTGGATACCCCAGAAAGCGTCGTGTTGTGCTGGACATGGAACAGGCTTGCCTTTCAGCGTCGTTCGGTCTTGTCAACTATGCGATAGGGGTTGTTTTGCGCCTTCGAACAGCGCTGAAAAGCGAGCCTGTTCCGTGTCAAGGCGCGCGGGTCGCATCTTCTTTGTCCCGTTTCCGCCTGCTATCTCTTGTCTCGGGATGGTATGCTGCTTGCGGAACCTTACCATCCGGCCCGCATTGAATAATGTATATGGATAGTCTTGCCCTTCAGTTCAAAGGCACACGGGACATGGACCTGCTGCTGGTCCTGCTTGGTTCCGTGATGCTGATCCTCCTGGCTGCCGGCGCCTGGCAATTGGCCAGACGCAAGTGGTACGCCGGCGCCTTGGCCATTGCGGCGGCCCTGGGGCCCTTAACCTTGACTGGCCTGTTGGTGGTTGCGGGCATTGTGCGTCGAGGCCGTTCGGAGAAACACGCCAACAGTGCGTTCGTCGGGGCGGGAGCGGTTGTGCTGGCGTCTATATGTGCTCTTGTGCTATACGTGGCAACCGGCCGCATGGCAATGATGGGCTGGATGATCCTGGTGGCCCTGTGGGTAGCGATGGCGATCGGGGCGTTTTACACATCTGTATACGCATACCTGGGCACCGGGCGGATGGCCGCTCTGATGGTGCTCCGCTGCCTGGCGATCGTGGCGTTGATGCTCATCCTTTTCAAGCCGGCACTGAGCTACACGCTGGGCGGGGAGTCCAAGAAGCCCTACCTGCCGATCCTCATCGACCGCAGCGGTTCGATGAGCGTCAACGACGACCCAAGTTTGCCAAACCGCTACATGCAGGCTGTGCAGCAACTGCGATACCAAAGCGAACGAATCGAAAAAAGCTTCCGTCCGATGTACTACCACTTCGCCCAGGCGCCGAGCCTGGTCGAGAAGGTGGACGACCTGGCCAAGCTGCCGCCTTCTGGCGACGGCACCGACGGCACGAACATCGCCGGGGCGCTGGAGTACGTCGTCCACAGCCTGGACACCGACTCCGCCCCATGCATCCTCCTGATTTCCGACGGGCGGCACAACGATAACGCCTCAATCGCCGACGCCTTGAAGAACGTCTCCCGTCCGGTTTACGTAGCCGGCGTGGGCAGCACGAACGTCATGTTGTCGGGGCGGCGAAATCTGCAGATCGCTGAAGTGCGTGCGCCGATGGAGGCCATCCGCAACAATACCACGACCATCAAGGCGGTGGTCCGCGGCGTGAGCGTGCCGGATGTCGAGGTCGAGTGCCGCCTCATCGACGAGGACACGGACCAGACGCTGGCTACCGATCACCGCAGCCTGGACAAGACCAGCGGCATCGGCGAGTTCGAGCTCAAGTACACGCCCACTGATACGCGAACCACCACCGCCCCCGGTGCCCCGGCCGCCACTGGCGAGACCCCCAAGAGCGGCCTGGCCGAGGTGCGGCGGCTTCGCGTTGCGGTAACGCCGCTGGCCAACGAGGTCACCGAGGCCGACAACCGCTACTCCCTCCACATGCTGGTGACCAACCCGCGGATCCGCGTGATGTACGTAGCCGGCTCGATAGGCGCCGGCGAGTACAAGTGGCTAAAGCGGATGCTCGACAGCGACCCAAACGTGCAGTTTGTGGGCATGTATCGCTCGCAGGGCAACACATTTGTCTCGCAGGGCACCGTTGGGGGTGTGGCTCTTGGGGGCCTGCCCGCACGCGAGTCGGACTTTGCCCTCTTTGATGTGATCATCATCCACGACATGGACCGCACGTTCTGGACGACCTCGCAACTGGACCTGCTTGCCCAGTGGGTAAACAAGGGCGGCGGCCTGTTGATGATCGGCGGCAACAACAGCTTCGGCCCGGGCGGCTATGGCGGCACCAGGCTGGAGGACGTGATGCCGGTCCTCATGGGCGACCGCAACATGCCGCAGGAGAACGCCCTGTTCCTGCCGCAGTTGACCTCCGCGGGGCAGGCGCACCCGATCTTCGAGGGCATTACCGGGTTCTTCGGTGGGCCTGGCAACACTCCGCCAGATGAACGCCTGGCCAAGCTGCCGCCGCTCAAGGGCTGCATCAGCGTCGTGTCCGCCAAGCCAACTGCTACCCTGCTGGCCGTCCACCCCGATCGCCGCAACCAGGCCGGGCCGCTTGTCTCGCTGGCTGTGCAGAATTTTGGTGCCGGACGCTCCGCTGCCTGGACTGCCGATACCACCTGGCAGTGGCGACTGACACTTGCCGCCACCGGCCGCGAGGGACCATACGCACGCTTCTGGGGCCAGATGATCCGCTACCTCGCCGGCGCCGACAGCAAGACCCGCTCAGCCGGCACACACGTAATGCTCCGCCTGGACCGCACGCACCTGGAGGAAGGGCAGACGCTTCTGGTCCGCAGCATGGTGCTCGACCAGCGGGACAAGGGCGCCGAGCTTAAGGTCAGCGCCCGCATCATCCCCGACGACACGACAAAACGCACCAGCGATCCCATGCCGATGGTCCTCGCCGAGGACGGCCTGTTCCGCCTGGAGACCCCGTGGAAGGCCCCGGCCGAGGGCGGGTACACGATCAAGGTCACCGCCACAGACGCCGCCAACAAGGAACTCGGCAGCGACGCCATCGCCGTGACGGTGGCCTCGCACCTCAAAGAGATGGACCGCGTCGATCGCGACGTGGCCACACTGGACGAGATAGCCTTCAAGAGCGGCGGGGCGTACCGCGACGTCATCCGCCTGCCCGAACTGCTGGACGAGATCCAGCGCCGCCGCAAGGAAGACTACACCTCCGGGCCACAGACGCTGGACGTGGCCCTGTATAACTTCCCCGCCCTGTTCATCGTCTTCGTAGGCCTGCTGACGGCGGAGTGGCTGCTAAGGCGGAAGTGGCAGTTGCACTAAGAAGCCACGTAGCGACATAGCGAAGAAGCGACATAGAGGTAGTGGGTGCCTGGGGTGCGGGGCACAGTTCGACGAAGACTCTGCCTGCACGACTTCCCTGCGTGGACATCTTTACACTTGGCCCATTTGAGCGTTAAATGGCGGGCAATGATCAGATACGCAAAATACCACGGGCTTGGCAACGACTACATTGTCCTGGACGTCGGATCGGCCCAGACCCCGACACCCGACCAGATACGCTTGATCTGCCATCGCAATTATGGCGTCGGCGGCGACGGCGTGCTCTTGCCCATACAGCAGGCCCGGCCGGGTTCTCACGGGTTGCGGATTTTCAACCCTGACGGGAGCGAAGCGGAAAAGAGTGGTAACGGATTGCGGATCTTCTCTCGCTATCTGTGGGACAACAAACTCGTCACGGACAAACCATTTGAGATCGACACGAAGGGCGGAACGGTCCGTGCGCATGTCCACCAGGGCGGAGAATCCGTCACGGTTGAGATGGGACGAGTCAGCTTTGACTCGCAGGCAATTCCCGTCGCAGGTCCTCCGCGGGAAGTCTTGGACGAGGATATCTGTGTCCTGGACAGGACATTCAAGTTCTGTGCTGCCACTGTAGGCAATCCTCATTGCGTCATTCCGGCCGATGACGTGACGAAGGATGCTGTACTGAAGTATGGCCCAGTCATCGAGCGCGACTCTCGGTTTCCGAACCGGACGAACGTTCAGTTTGTTCGATTGATTGGCCCCGATAACATTTACATCGAGATATGGGAACGCGGCGCCGGCTACACGTTGGCATCAGGAAGCAGTAGTTGTGCAGCCGCCTCCGTTGCCCACAGACTTGGGCTTTGCGGGCGACATGTCTCCGTGCACATGCCGGGTGGGTGTCTCCAGGTTACCATTGACGATGACTGGCATCTGACGATGACCGGCCCTGTTGCCAAAGTGTGTGAGGGAACATCTCAAACGAGATGTTTACCGTACGCCGCGGGCTGCCAGGCGAAGCGTAGCAACGACATCTTCCGTGGTTATCAGTGCTCAACCCCGGCAAAGCATTGCCGGGGCTTTGGGGCCCGCACGTACTTCTTAACTGTCTTATCCCGACAATCGTCTCTTAATCCGTGTAATCCGTCCTCCAATCCGTGTAATCCGTGGTCCAGGGGCGAGGTTCTGCCTTCAACGTCGCGCACACAATTGACTTTCCTTCTCCTCGCGGTTACCTTTCCGGCCTGACTTGCTCTGCCGGGCCTATCTCGTTCGTGTGCCTGGCTTATCTGGAGCGCTTGTGAGCCGAATCAATCTCGTCGCGTCTGTCGCCGTCGTGATGTTGCTGGGCACGTTTGCCCATGCGCAGACTCCGGCCGCCCTGACCATTGTCGATATCCGCGTCCAGGGCAATAAGCAGATGACGACCGGCGCCGTGCTGGCGAACATCAAGCTTCGCGCCGGCCAGCCGTACGATGAGACCCTCGTCAAGGCCGACGTCCAGCGCCTGCTGCAGACCCGCCGTTTCGACAGCGTCACTACCACGCGCCAGGCCGACCCCAAGGGCGTGATCCTCGTCTTCAACGTCGTCGAACGCCCGCTGGTCAAGAAGCTCGTCATCACCGGCGTCCGCGAATTCAAGCTCTCCCGTATCCTTAAGGAACTTCCCTTCGGACAGGGCGACCCCATCGACAAGCAGAACGTGGAGGCCGGACGCGAACGCATCCTCACGCTCTACCACGACCAGGGCTTCTTCGACGCAACGGTGACATACGACGCCAAGGCCTTCGCCGAGGATCGTGAGGTCCACTACCGCGTGGTCGAGGGCCCGCAGGCAACCGTGCGGAAGATCGTCTTCGAGGGCAACACCTTCTTCAGCAATTGGAAGCTCGGCGACACAGTCGGCACCAAGACGCGAATCTGGATCTTCCGCAAGGGCTACCTCGACATGGAGCAGTTGCCCCGTGACACCGACGCCCTGCGAAACCTCTACGTCTCCGAGGGCTTCCTCGACGCCGAGGCCGGCTACGAGTTGGAGTTCAGCCCCGACCGCTCCAAGGTCACCGTGCGATTCCTCATCCGCCAGGGCCCGCGATTCCGGGTCAACGAGCTGAAGTTTGTCGGCAACACGATCTACGCCGACCGAGAACTTGCCAGCCGCATGCCGCTCAAGAACACCGAGTTCTTCACCAGCCTCAAGATGCAGCGGTCAATCCGTGCCCTTCAGGACGCGTACGGCGAGTACGGGTTCATCGAGGCGGACATCAAGGTTCAGCGTCAGTTCCTCTCGCCCGAGACTCCGCTGCCGGACTGGGCCAAGATCCTGGATAGCGGCAAGCCGGCCCTGCTGAACATCCTCTTCACGATCGAAGAGAAGGACCAGTACCGCATCGGCCGGGCCGAGGTCCGCGGCAACACGATCACGCAGGACCGCGTGATTCGCCGCGAGCTGAGGTTCTTCCCCAACCAGCTGTTCAACACGGTGGCGATCGACGAAAGCCGCCGCCGCCTGCAGGAGAGCGGACTGTTCGAGGCCAAGAGCGTCCAGATCACGCCCCTGGGCGAAGAGCAGCTTGACCAGGACAAGCACAAGGTGCACGACGTTCTGGTAGCCGTCAAGGAAGGCGCAACCGCCCAGTTCATCATCGGCGCGGGCTACTCCACCCGCGACGGCCTATTGGGCAATATTTCGTTCACCCAGAGCAACTTCGATATTTCCAACCCAGGCGGCTGGGATGAGATCAAGCGTGGCACGGCCTGGAAGGGCGCGGGCCAGACCTTCCGCGTGCAGGTCCAGCCAGGCCTGGACATGTCCACTGCGAGCATGCAGTGGTACACGCCGTACATCGGCACGTCGGAGTATTCTTGGTCCAGCAAGGCCTTCCTGTTCGAGCGGCAGCGTGAGACGTACCTGGAGGAGCGCGCGGGCTTGGTGAATGCCCTGGGCCATCGCTTCAAGAACGACTGGTACGGCGAGCTGGCCAACCGCATCGAGGACGTGACTGTTAAGGATGTGGAACGCTCGGCCCCAATCGAGGTCAAGGAGGATGAGGGCAGCCACCTCATAGTGGGCCTGCAGCCCAGCCTGATCCGCGACCGCACCGACAGCCGCATCCTGCCCAGCCAGGGTGACCGCCTCAAGCTAAGCTACGAGCAGGTGGTTGGCGATTATGTCTTTGGCGTGATCGAGGCCGACTACCGCCGCTATTACACGGTGTATACCGACGCGCTGGACCGCAAACATATCCTGTCGTTCCGCGTGATGGGCGGCCAGATCGTCGGCGATGCCCCGGTGTTCGAGAAATTCTACGGCGGCGGGCTTGGGAGCATTCGCGGGTTCAAGTACCGCGGCATCAGCCCTCGGGGCGGCATTCATAGCGATCCCATCGGCGGCGACTTCACGTTCTTCGCCGGCTCGGAGTACACATTCCCGATCGTGGGCGACCAGCTCCGCGGCGTGCTGTTCCTGGACACCGGCACGGTGGACGAAAGCACGACCCTGAGCCACTACCGCGCCGCCGTCGGCCCAGGCATCCGGTGGGTGATCCCGATCTTTGGCCAGGTGCCACTGAACCTGGACCTTGGCTTCCCGATCCTCAAGCAAGAGCACGACGACACGCAGATATTCCAATTCTCAATCGGTGTGAACTTCTAGTCGCGGGTGAGGGCCCACATAGCGACGGCCACCGAGGGCACAGAGAACTCAGAGTCAGAGAACGGCGTGCATCCGCGCGGGTTAGTTGGGACGTTACCCCATTTGACTGTCTGCGAATCCGGGCACTTTCATATGTGTGCGTGGGTCACTCTTGGCCAGTAGCGGCTGTGATGGCGGGTTACCTTTATTGGCAGGCCGTAGACTTTGGATAGTATCGCCGAGCGCAGGACCTGTTCCTTTGTGCCGGTGGCGAAGACTTGGCCGTCTTTCATGGCCAGGACGTGCGTGAAGACAGGCAGGATCTCCTCGATGTGATGGCTGACCAGCACCACGCTGGGGCCGCGATCCATGCGGCACAGCACGCCTACGGTCTCCAGCACGTTTTCGCGAGTGGTGATGTCCAGGCCCGCGCATGGTTCGTCGAGGATCAATAGTCGAGGCCGCGGCATCAGGGCGCGGGCGATGAGCACCTTCTGCTGTTCACCCAGGGACAAGAGGCCAAAAGGCCGCTCGATGAGCTCGGCCGCCCGCAGGCTGTCCAGCAGCTTGGCCGCCCGGCGCCGCTGGGCAGGCGTGGGGCTGTCGAACAACGCCGTCGAGGCGTACGCGCCGCTGACGACGATCTGCCAGGCGGCCTGCGAGGGGCGGATCATTCCTGCCAGGGCCGCACTGCACCAGCCCATTTTCCGCCGCAGCTGTCGCAGGTCCACGCGACCAAACTGCCGCCCCAGGGCCTGCACGCCGCCGCGGCTGGGCCATTCGTAGCCGGTGGCGATCTTCAGCAGTGAAGTCTTGCCCGAGCCGTTGGGTCCGATGACCGCCCAGTGCTGGCCGCTCTGAACGTGCCAATGCACGCCCCGAAGGATGGACTTGGAGTCGCGTTCGAAACCTATGTTGTCGAGTTTGATGACTGAAGTACTCATGGCAAATCAAAAAGCTCAGCGTTTGGCGGGCACGCCGAGCTTACCGGCGGCGGCGAGGATCTGGTCGTAGAGCTGCTCCAGCGTCTGCGGGATGACGCGGACGGCGCCAAGGACGCTCATGAAGTTGGTATCGCCCCCCCAGCGGGGTACTATATGCATGTGCAGGTGGCCTGGCAGCCCCGCCCCTGCACATCGGCCGATGTTGATTCCCACGTTGAAACCCTCGCAGTGGAGGGCCTGGCCCAGGACCGCCTGCGTGTCGCGGAGCAGGAGCATCATCTCAAGCATGGTGGGCTCGTCCAGGTCCTCCATGCCGGCCATGTGGACGTACGGGGCAACCAGGCAATGCCCGCTGGAGTAGGGGAAGCGGTTCATCACCACGAAGGCCTTGGCCCCGCGAAAGAGTACCAGGTTAGCGGCGTCGGCGGCGGGGTCGTCGCGGTATCGGCACAGGAAACAGCCGTCCTTGGGCACGGCATCGCTCAGGGTGTCGATGTACGCCATGCGCCACGGCGCCCAGAGGTTACGGTTTCGTTCAGTGCTGGCGAATTCGTCGCTCATGACCGTTTACTATATCAGCCGCCGGCTAATAGCAGTTCTCAAAATCGGGGTATGGAGTTATGATTATGTAAGCGGCTTTGGAGGCCGCGGATCTGAGGTTGCGACCTTTCATGATGGTCCCGGGAACAATTGGTGGGCCGCGAGTGGTCCTGCTGTCGCAAGACGCTGCCTTGCGGCAGGTCGCTGACGTCGCGGTTGTCCGCTGCGTCACGGTCGAGACTGGCTATGAGGCGGCGGCTGAGCTGCTGTCCGAGCCGGCGTCCGCCCTGGTGGTCGACCTATCGATTTTGACCGCCCGCCATGCCCGACTGCTGGAGATCGCCCGAGGACAGAACGTGGAGGTCTTGGGCGTCGGCATGCCAAACCGCCACCTGGATCCCGAGAGCCTCAGCGGCCTTCGCCTGGTTTCCCGCAATGACCTGGCGGGAGTGCTAAACCGTATGACCCAGGCGCAGGGAGCAGACCAGCGCCATCCAGAAGTGGATCAAAGTCATCCGGAAGCGAACCAACGC
>Ga0265339_10003187_pt1 | contig 11524 bp, 10 predicted proteins | sample 4CB219metaG_FD_202085 | JGI IMG/M metagenome (GOLD analysis project Ga0265339, IMG submission 202085) | Rhizosphere microbial communities from Carex aquatilis grown in University of Washington, Seatle, WA, United States - 4-CB2-19 metaG | ecosystem: Host-associated > Plants > Roots >...
CCGCCGTTTTTCAGCGCCCAAAGCATCGCGATCAGCGCTCCCGGCGCCGGCTTCAGCAGGGCAGGGACGTAGATATGATAGGCGCCGAAGCGCACGCCGAGATTCCGCAGGCTCGCCCGCGCGTCCTGATCGAGCGCTTTGACGTCGTCGGCAATTTCGCTGCGCTCGACGGTGCCAAATTTCTCGGAGAGGCGAAACGCGATGCCGCGCGCTGCCGGCGCCAGCGTTTCGGCCGACCGCAGATCGAACAGCGGCTTCAGCAGCGCGCCGGTGTGGCTGCCGAGCCATCCGTCGATGCGTGCCTGGACCTGTTCGCGCGCCGGTCCGCCGAGCAGCTCGTCGGCGAGGAGGAGCATGCGCGGCTTCAGTGCGTCGTCGCTTTCGACGAGCTTGGCGACGGCGGAGCCGCGCCAGCGCAGCGTGCCGTCCTGCGTCAGAACGAAATCCGCGTTGGCGGCGCCGGCCACCTTTTCCGCGCGCCCCGCGATCTCGCCTGTCAGCGCCTTCTGCGCAGCGGCGCGCAGCGCCTTGGCTTCAGGTCCGTCGACCGCGTTTGGGTCAGGCGCAAAGCGGAAACCATCGAGGTTCCCGACGTGTTGGCCTTCGACCATCACGTCCCCGGTCGTGGTGATTTCGGCTTCCAGCATCGCGTTCTCTTTCAGGCGTCGCATAAGTACGCTGGTCCGCCGGTCGACGAACCGTGCGGTCAGCCGCTCGTGCAGGGCGTCCGACAGACGATCCTCTATCGCGCGCGTGCGCTCCTGCCAATGGAGGGGATCCTTCAGCCATTGCGGCCGGTTGGCCGCAAATGTCCAGGTGCGGATGTGTGCAATGCGATTGGCGAGCGTGTCGATATCGCCGTCGACGTGATCCGCGAAGGCGACCTGGCTGGCGAACCAGTCTTCCGACACGGCGCCGTCGCGGGCGACAAAAGTGAAGATGGTAGCGACCAGCTCCGCGTGGTTTGCCGGTGCGATCTTTCGATAGTCGGGCACCTGACAGACGTCCCATAGCAGCGCCACGCGCTCGCGCCCGCCCGCCAGCGCCGCCACGGCATCGTCGCGCGTCACCCGCTCCAGGGTCTGCACGTCGACCGCCGGGGGCGCTTTCGTGAGGCCTGCTGCGGTCGGCGGCAGGTCGAGCGTCGCCTTGAGCATCGCCACCGACGAAAAGTCGAGCGCGCGGTTGCGCCACTGGACCATTCGCACCGGTTCGAACGAGTGGCTCTCCAGCGCCTCGACCAGTGCGTCCTCGAATGGTTCCGCGCGTCCGGTGACGCCGAAGGTGCCGTCGCGCATGTGGCGGCCAGCGCGTCCCGCGACCTGGGCGAATTCCGCCGCGCTGAGGCGGCGGTACTGATAGCCGTCGAACTTTCGGTCCGACGCGAAGGCGACGTGATCGACGTTGAGATTGAGGCCCATGCCGATGGCGTCGGTCGCGACGAGAAATTCCACGTCGCCCGACTGGAAAAGATCGACCTGGGCGTTGCGTGTCCGCGGGCTGAGCGAGCCCAGCACGACGGCTGCGCCGCCGCGCTGCCGGCGGATGAGTTCGGCGATCGCGTAGACCTCGTCGGCGGAGAATGCCACCACCGCCGAGCGCGGCGGCAGTCGCGTGATCTTCTTGGCGCCGGAGTAGGTGAGCAGCGACATGCGCGGCCGGGTCACGACGTTGACGCCGGGAACGAGCTTCTCGACCATGCCCCGCATGGTCGCCGCGCCAAGCAGCAGCGTTTCGTCACGGCCGCGCAGGTTGAGTATGCGATCGGTGAACACGTGCCCGCGTTCAAGATCGCCGGCTAACTGAATTTCGTCGATGGCGAGAAACGAGGTGTCCGCGCTCTCGGGCATCGCCTCGACCGTGCACACCCGAAACCGCGGCTGGGGCGGGATGATCTTTTCCTCGCCCGTGATCAGCGCGACGGCGCCCGCGCCGACGCGTTCCACGACGCGATTGTAGACCTCGCGCGCAAGCAGCCTGAGCGGCAGTCCGATGATGCCGGAGCCGTGAGCGAGCATCCGCTCGATCGCAAGGTGGGTCTTGCCGGTGTTGGTCGGGCCGAGCACCGCAACGACATTGCGGTTACCGGCTGTCGCGACTTCCGATGGCACTGACATACTCATACGTGTCGCAACTGACGCCCGGCTTGGACGCTTCCGACCCGGACGGCCGATGTGTCCGTTGATCCGTTTATCACAACGCTCTGTCGGACGCTCGAAATTCGGCGCCGACGCGAAGGTCAATCCCAAAAGAACCGAGCCGGAACGAAGCGGGCCCGAATCGCTTCAGCCCGATGTCCGCTGTCTGTTCTCCTGCTTCTCCGGATAACCACTTGTCGGTTCTTGTGGTTCCGTTCCGGCTAAGCCGAATCACTCTACGACTCGCTGCGATTCACAGGAAAGGATCGACGTCAATCGAACTCGGCCAGTAGCCGCTTTTACCTTCGCGTATTTGTGCAAGGCCTGTGGATAACCTGTGGAAAACGCTCACAGCCCCGGCTGCTCGCATCAGTCGGCGGCGGCCTGCTGCTGGGTACCGGTGGATGTAAAACTATGGGCGTCGATGGTCAGGTCGCCAACCTTGGTACCGATCAGGATGGTGTAGGGCACCATGTAGTTTGTGCCTTTCACGCGCGCCAGGCCGATCTCCAGCCGCTTGTTGTCCGCCATGAACGCAACCGAATCGTCACTTGTGCGATGCCCCGCCACCGGCAGATAGCGGGCCGAGCAGACGATGACGTCGCCCGCGTAGGCACTGTCGCCATCATCGACTTGCCGCGTTTCCTTGAATTCCAGGCGGATGTCGAAGCGTTTCCAGCCGTCAAATATCTTTACGGTGCGGTCGCAGATTGCCTTCGGCGTCATGCCGGGACCGTTCAGGGCAACAACGAACGCACCGACCGGATCGACCACGTCCTGCTTGCTGTTCGCCGTGATGGGAATCCGGTCGGAGGCAAGCGGCAGGCTGGGCACGGCCTGCAGCGAAACCACCGAGCGGCCGCGCATGGTCATGTTCACGCTAGTCTGGAAGCCTTCCTCGCTGGTGGCGAGGTTGTAGGACGCCGGCACGATTGTCGCGCCGATCACCCGCCCGGAGCCTGACAGCGTTGCCTGCGCGTCGGACACCAGCCGGCTGACGCCATAGGTCGAGCCGCTGATCGCCGCCGCGTAGCCGTGGTCGGTGAACCGGCTGCGCACGTCGGCGCGCCCGATGGTCAGCCCCGAAATCGCAATGATGTAGGACGCCTCAAGGGTCACGCCCTGCGGGGCGGCAGCAGAAATCGTCCCCGCCTGGGCTACCATCAGCCCGGCAGCCGCCAGCACAGATATGATCAGACGCCTTGCTGCGCGGTGTGCCATTTCCCGCATGACTCCGGCCGATAAAGCGGGCCGGCAGACCGCCGGCCTCGTGAACGCTCGAGCGATACGCGAAACACGGTTAACAAACCGGCTATCCGTCCCGGATTCTACCCCGGCCGGCGAATCGCGTCAGCGTCCGGGAGCCGGTTTTCCCTAAGTTATCTCGCCTTGACGGACAATTGCGGCGTCACTATAGCAATCCGGCCCTGATGCCGGAATTCTGGCGACCAGCCGCGGCGGGCTCCACCTTTCGATGAAAGTTGAGGATTTTTCGAGATGTCACGCCGTTGCGAACTTTCCGGCAAGGGTGTCCTGACTGGCAATACGGTCAGCCACGCCAACAACAAGACCCGTCGCCGGTTCCTGCCGAACCTCAATCAGGTGACGTTGATCAGCGATGCGCTGAAGCAGAACGTCCATCTTCGGGTGAGTTCGCACGCGTTGCGCTCGGTCGAGGCCCGTGGCGGGCTTGACGCGTTCCTCCTCAAGGCGCGTGACAGCGAACTGTCCGACAAGGCGCTGCGGCTGAAGCGCAAGATCGTCAAGGTGGTTGAGGCCGCCGCCTCCTGATCGACCGGCGAGAGCCGCGCACGATCGCTTGAAACGGCGCCCGTCGGCGCCGTTTTTGTTTTGGGCTTACTGCGTCGCGCGGCGCGGTCGCCGCGTTGGCGCGTCGGCGACCTGTTCGTCGAACAGCTCGGCAAGCTTGTCCGTCATCGCGCCCGCCAGTTCCTCGGCGTCGACGATCGTCACCGCGCGGCGATAGTACCGTGTCACGTCGTGCCCGATGCCGATCGCAATCAGTTCAACCGGCGAGCGCGTCTCGATCTCGTCGATGACGTACCGCAGGTGTCGCTCCAGGTAATTGCCGGCATTGACCGACAGGGTCGAATCGTCGACCGGGGCGCCGTCCGAAATCATCATCAGGATCTTGCGCTGCTCGGGTCGCGCGATCAGCCGGCTGTGCGCCCAGGCCAGTGCCTCGCCGTCGATGTTCTCCTTGAGCAGCCCCTCGCGCATCATCAGCCCGAGATTGCGCCGCGCGCGCCGCCAGGGCGCATCGGCCGCCTTGTAGATGATGTGCCTGAGATCGTTCAGCCGGCCAGGATTGCCGGGCTTGCCGGCCTGCAGCCAGGCCTCGCGCGATTGCCCGCCCTTCCACGCCCGCGTGGTGAAGCCGAGAATCTCGACCTTAACCCCGCAGCGCTCCAGCGTGCGGGCAAGAATGTCGGCGCAGGTGGCGGCGACCGTGATCGGCCGGCCGCGCATCGAGCCGGAGTTGTCGAGGAGCAGCGTCACGATGGTGTCGCGGAAGTCGGTGTCGCGCTCGGCCTTGAAGGAGAGCGGGTGCATCGGATCGATCACCACCCGCGACAGCCGCGCGACGTCGATGATGCCCTCCTCGAGGTCGAAGTCCCAGGCGCGGTTCTGTTGTGCCATCAGCCGGCGCTGCAGCCGGTTGGCGAGCCGCCCGACCGCGCTTTGCAGGTGGGCGAGCTGCTTGTCGAGATAGGCGCGCAGCCGGTCGAGCTCCGCCATGTCGCAGAGCTCTTCCGCCTTCACCGTTTCGTCGAATTTTGTGGTGAAGGCGCGATAGTCGATCATCGGCGGCAGGTTCGACCACGGCGCTTCCGTCCGCCGCGCCTCGCCGGCATCGCGCGTCTCGGACATCTCGCTGTCGTCGATCGCGTCGTCGCTCTCGGCCTCCGCCGCCTCGCCCTCGCCGGCCTCGCTCTCCGCGGCGGCGGCGTCCATTTCCTCCTGGCTCGATGCCTCGGCGCCTTCCGATGAATCGGAGGATCCTTCCGCCTGATCGGTCTGCGGCTCCTCGTCGCCGTCTTCGCTCTCGTCGCCCTTTTCGCTGCCGGCTTCCTCGCCCATGTCGAGGGCAGAGAGAATCTCGCGCACCGCTTCGGCGAAGCGCCCCTGATCCTCGATCGCACCGGCCAGGCGCCCGAGATCCTCGCCGGCGCGCTCCTCGATCCATCCGCGCCACAGCTCCGCGACCTTGCGCGCCGAGGGCGGCGGCGCCTTGCCGGTCAGCCGCTCGCGCACGATCAGCGCCACCGCATCCTCCAGCGGCGCATCGGCCCGGTCGCTGATCTCCTGATAGTTGCCGCGATGGTAGCGCTCCTCCAGCATGGCAGCGAGGTTATCGGCCATGCCCGCCATGCGCAGCGATCCGAGCGCCTCCACGCGGGCCTGTTCGACCGCATCGAAGACCGCCCGCGCGTTCTTGCCGGACGGCGAGCGCCGGCGGTGGGTTTCCGCGTCGTGGCAGGCGATGCGCAGCGCCATGGAGTCGCCCAGGCCGCGCGTCACCGCCACGTCGTTTTTCGTCATCTTGCGCGGCGGCTCGGGAAGGCGCGCCTTCAGCCCGGCCAGTTGCGGCCGGTCCGCCGCAAACGTCACCTCGAGCTCGGCATTGCCCGACACCGCCCGCACGCACGCCGTCACCGCCCGCTTGAACGGCTCGGTGGGGCCTTCCTGGGGTTTGGCTCGAGGCGCGGGGTCGTTCGGGATAGCCATTTCAGTCGTGCTTTATTCGCCTGGGGTAGGGGCCTATATTCGGGGAACAGCAGTGGCTGAGCTAGAGAACCAGACCCTTCGTATTCTGCGGGAAATCAGAACCGCGATGAAGGGGCTCGACCGCCGGGTTTCATCCGGGTTTGAAGCGGTTGATGCGCGTTTCGGCAAGCTGGAATCCCGGCTCGACACCATCTGGCAGGCGCTCAACGGCGAAAGCATCCTTGGCCGCTATGCCGTTGCCGAAGTCGACGAGCGCCTCGAAAAGATCGAGAAACGTCTTTCCGCGCTCGAAGACGCCGACTGATCCCACCTAGCTCATCACCACGTTGGCGGTGGATTCGGGCAGCTCCTGATTGAAGCAGCGCTGGTAGAATTCGGCGACAAGCGCGCGCTCCAGTTCGTCGCACTTGTTGACGAAGGTGACGCGGAAGGCGAAGCCAATGTCGCCGAAGATGTCCGCGTTCTCCGCCCAGGTGATCACCGTGCGCGGGCTCATCACGGTCGAAAGGTCGCCGTTGATGAAGGCGTTCCGCGTCATGTCGGCGACGCGCACCATCTTGGCGACGATGGCGCGGCCCTTGTCGTTGTTGAAAGACTTCGCCTTCGCCGCGACGATGTCGACTTCTTTGTCGTGCGGTAGGTAGTTCAGCGTCGTCACGATCGACCAGCGGTCCATCTGGCCCTGGTTGATCTGCTGGGTGCCGTGATAGAGGCCGGACGTGTCGCCGAGTCCGACCGTGTTGGCCGTCGCGAACAGGCGGAACGCCGGGTGCGGACGGATGACCTTGTTCTGGTCGAGCAGGGTGAGACGGCCCGAAACTTCCAGCACGCGCTGGATGACGAACATCACGTCGGGCCGCCCGGCGTCGTATTCGTCGAAGCAGAGCGCGATGTTGTTCTGCAGCGCCCACGGCAGGATGCCGTCGCGGAACTCGGTCACCTGCTGCCCGTCCTTGAGCACGATGGCGTCCTTGCCGACGAGGTCGATGCGGCTGATGTGGCTGTCGAGGTTGACACGCACCATCGGCCAGTTGAGCCGCGCCGCCACCTGCTCGATATGCGTCGACTTGCCGGTACCGTGGTAGCCCGTCACCAGAACGCGGCGGTTGCGGGCAAAGCCGGCGAGAATGGCGAGCGTGGTGTCACGGTCGAACAGGTAGTCGGGATCGGTGTCCGGCACGTGCTCCTCGGCCTCCGAATAGGCCGGGACTTCCATGTCGGTATCGATGCCAAACACCTGGCGAACCGAGATCTTCATATCGGGCAGCGGGGCGGACGCAGCGGTTTCCATGAGCAATAAACGCCTTTCGGCGCCAGGTTTCTTGGGTTGCGGGAGCGGGCAGGCTTAAGCGGCAGCCCGGGCGGTTATGGGCGTATTAGCAGAATCCGGCGGCTTTCAGATAGTGGTAGGCCTGAATGATCGTTCGCAGACGGTCCTCCGATGAACGGTCGCCGCCGTTGGCATCGGGGTGGAGCTGTTTTACCAGCGTCTTGTACCGAGCCTTGATCACGCTTCCGCTCTCGTCGCCGTCGAGGTCGAGCGCGGCAAATGAGCGCCGCTCGACGTTGCGCAGCGGGCGTCGCGGGTTTTCAGCCTGACCGGCACCTTCGGGACCGGGCCGCCGCTCGGCCCTGGGCCCGCCGAAAACGCCGAAGGGATCGGCGAACGCCGCGGCCCACGCCTGATGCGGGTGCTGGTACTGCGCCGCCGCGGCGCTGTCTGCGTTCACGCCCATCGTCCACGTCGGCCGGTGGCCGAGCGAGGCCGAACGCTGATATGCTGCGATGTCGTCGTCCTTCATGCCCGCGAAATAGTTGTAAGACTTGTTGTATTCGCGCACGTGGTCGAGACACAGACTGTAGTATTCGCCTTCGCGCTCGCGGCCCTTCGGCGCACGGTAACCGCCCAGTTGGCCGCATCCGTGCCACTGGCACGCCTGTGCCTCCGCCGTAACCGGCTCCTCGTCCGGTCGGCTGATGCGGATGCGGTCGAAATATTTTGAGTTCAGATTCATCGGCGGATTATGGTCGTCACCGGCGTCCGCCACAAGGCGCCGAGGCAGCACCCGATGATGGTTTCCCGATAATGGGCTCGACGGCAGAGAGGATCACGCAGAGGTTAACCGAGGCTTTTGCCCCGGATGATCTCAAGGTGGTGGATGAGTCCCATCTTCACAAGGGTCACGCCGGCCACCGGCCCGGCGGCGAAAGTCATTTTCGCGTGAAGATTGCGGCCGCGGCCTTTCGCGGCAAGAGCAGGCTCGCCATCCATCGTATGGTTTACGAGGCTCTGGCCAGCGAGATCGCCGGCGGCGTCCACGCCTTGGCGATCGAGGCGAAGGCGCCCGGCGCTTGAGCCCTTACGGGCTTTCACGGTGGTACGCCAGCCACGTCGCCAGATCCCACGCGTCGCGGATGGCCAGAAACAGCAACGCCAGTGCTGCCACCGCGAGGCCATGCACCGCGAACGGTGCCCCGAACCAGAGACCGGCGCCCGAGGCGAGCAGCGCGGCATAGATCACGACCGGAAGACCGCCGTAGTAGACGTAGTCCGTCCAGTGCGGAACCGGGAAGAGGCCGAGCACCATGCGCACGAGCGCCGCGCCCCCAAAGCCGAGCCCCGCCAAGCTTATCGCACTGACGCCCAGCGCCATAATGGGCGTGTTGACGTCCGGCATCAGGGCAAGCGTGCTGACAAGGAACACCATCGCGAAATGAAAGACGATTGGGGTCAGGAAGGTGCGCGAGCCCGCCTCGCGTGCGGCTGAGTTGGTTTCCGCGTTGAGTGTCACGACGACAAAAAGCAGGCCGATCAGCGCCGCCGAGGATGAACCGACCATCAGATAGAAGGTTTCCCAGCTCTCCGACATGCCGTTCAGCCCTTCCCGGCGCCCGCGCTCACCGCCGTCACCGGTTGCGTCTTGTCGACCGGCGTTACGCGCAGCGCCGTGATGCGGTTGCGGTTCTTGCGCAATACCTGGAAGCGGAAGCCATGGAAGGTGAACGCCTGTCCGGGTTCCGGGATGATTCGCGCTTCGTGGATGACGAGCCCGGCAACCGTCGTCGCCTCCTCGTCGGGAAGGTGCCAGTCCATCACCCGGTTGAGGTCGCGGATCGGCACCGAACCGTCGACCGCCACCGAGCCGTCAGGTTGCCGGCGCACGCCCTCCATTGTCTGGTCGTATTCATCGGCGATGTCGCCGACGATCTCCTCCAGGATGTCCTCCAGCGTCACCAGTCCCTGCACCTCGCCGTATTCGTCCACGACCAGCGCGATGTGCAGCTTGCGCTTGAGGAATGCGTTGAGCTGGTCGTTGAGGCTCGTCGTGTCGGGCACGAACCATGGCTTCTTGGCGATCGCGCGAATGTCGATCTTGGTGACATCGCCGCCCGCTTCCTTCAGCTTCCTGAGCAGGTCTTTGGCGTGAATGATACCGATGATGTTTTCCGGCTGTTCCTCCCAGATCGGCACGCGCGTATAGGCGCTCGCCAGAATCTGGTCGATGATCTTGTCGACCGACTCGTCGGCGTTCACCGTCTCCATGGCGGTGCGATGGACCATCACATCGGAAACGTCGAGTTCGCCGAGGTCGAGCACGCCCCCCAGCCGGTCGCGTTCCGCTTTGACGACACTGCCCTCCGCGTGCAGCAGGTCGACCTGGCCGCGGATTTCGTCGGTCGGCGAAAACGTCTCTGCCGTGGATCCCGACGTGAAGGGCTTCAGCACCAGGCGCACGATGAACTGCACTGCGCTGACAACCGGCGAGAACACCGCGACGATCGGACTGACCAGCGGCGCCACCGCCCGCGCCGTAGAATCCGGTCGCGCGATGGCCAGCGTCTTCGGCAGGATTTCGGCGAAGGTCAGCACGATCGCCGTCATGGCCAGCGTCGCGTAGATCACGCCCTTGTCCCCGAAAACTGCCAGGAACACGCTCGTCGCCAGCGCCGAGGAAAGGATGTTGGCGACGTTGTTGCCGAGCAGCAGAGCGCCGATGAGCTTCTGGCGCTCCTGAATCAGTCGCCCGACGAGCGCCGCGCGCCGGTCGCCGGCTTTTTCGAGTTGCAGCATGCGCGCCTTGGACGCCGCAGTGACCGCGGTCTCCGAGCCGGAGAAGAAGCCGGAGAGAGCGACGAGAACGACGATGGCAAGGACCGTCAGCCAAATCTCGGGCGCGCTCATGTCAGGTGACCTTTTCCTCCAGGAATTCGGTGACTGATGCCGGTGCTACGTCGCGGGCGATGAACGCCTTGCCGATTCCCCGGGTGAGGATCAACGTCAACTGCCCGCGCACGACCTTTTTGTCCTGCGCCATGAGCTGCATGAGCTGCTCTGCAGTGAAGTTCGCACCCGGGATGTCGCCGATTCGGGTCGGCAATCCGACCTCGGCAAGATGCGCCGCCACGCGCTCAGCGTCTTCGGGCGGTGCCAGGCCAAGCCTGGCTGAAAACTGATGGGCGAGCACCATGCCGATCGCTACCGCCTCGCCGTGATAGAGCCGGTCCGAATAACCGGTGGCGGCTTCCAGCGCATGTCCGAATGTGTGACCAAGATTGAGGAGCGCGCGCACGCCCTGCTCGGTCTCGTCGGCGGCGACCGTCTCCGCCTTTGCACGGCATGCTATGGCGATCGCATCGTCGCGCTCGGGCCAGCCCGCCGCCATCGCCCGCCAGTTCTTTTCCAGCCAGACGAAGAAGCCGGCGTCCTGGATCAGACCGATTTTCGCCACTTCCGCGTAGCCGGCGTTGAAGATGCGCGGCGGCAGCGAATCGAGCACGCCGCAGTCGGCGATGACCAGCGCCGGCTGGTGGAACGCTCCGATGAGATTCTTGCCGCGCGGCGAGTTGATGCCGGTCTTCCCGCCGACCGACGAATCGACCTGGGCGAGCAGCGTCGTCGGCATCTGCACCAGCCGCACGCCGCGCCGCACGATCGCCGACGCAAATCCCGCCAGGTCTCCGACCACGCCGCCGCCGAGCGCCAGCACCACGTCGTTGCGCTCGATACGCGCCGCCAGAATGTCATCGACCACACGCGTCAGCATGCCGAAGCTTTTCGATTCCTCGCCGGCCGGCACAGTGATCGCGACATGGTCGATGCCCGCGGCCCGCAGACTTTCCCTGAGCGCGTTGAGGTGCAGCCGCGCCACGGTCTCGTCGCTGACGATCGCCACCCGTACGCCGGGCAGGCGGCGCCGCAGCTCCGCGCCCGCATCCGCGATCAGGCCGCGGCCAATGAGGATGTCGTATGAACGCGCGCCGAGTTCGACCTTGATGGCCGTTGTCGTTCGCGCCGCGTCATCGGCCATTGCCTCACACCTTCTCGACGGCCTCGCGCTCAAGATAGTCGGCGAGCGCGTTCAGTATATCTTCGATGACCGCGTCGTGGGCCACGTCGCGCGACTGGATGTGGATGTCGGCCTCCGCGTAGATCGGGTAGCGATCGGCGATCAGCCGGTCGATGATTTCACCCGGGTCGCCATCGGCCAGAAGCGGGCGGCCGCCACGCCGCCTGACGCGGGAGAGCAGAAGCTCGCGGTCTGCTTTCAGCCAGATCGAAATGCCGGCCGCCTTGATCGTGGCGCGTGTCTCCGGGTGAATGTAGGCGCCGCCGCCGGTCGCCAGGACCTTTGGCC
>Ga0265339_10003189_pt1 | contig 11523 bp, 9 predicted proteins | sample 4CB219metaG_FD_202085 | JGI IMG/M metagenome (GOLD analysis project Ga0265339, IMG submission 202085) | Rhizosphere microbial communities from Carex aquatilis grown in University of Washington, Seatle, WA, United States - 4-CB2-19 metaG | ecosystem: Host-associated > Plants > Roots > Rhizosphere...
GTGCTCGATAACTCCGTGGCTGTCATCGCGTTCACCGAACGTGCTGACAAGGTGCGAATCGAGAGCACCGTTCTGATCGAGCACTACGAAGAAGCCCCCCTCGATTTCTTGGTGGAAGATTTCGCGGTCAGGTATCCGTTCCAGTACCAGGTTCACGACGTTCTGGACCTGGCCCCATTCTGTACCCCGACGTGGCCGGGCGATCGCGCGGAGGTCATGAGCTGGCTCGGCGGCGTCTCGCTCGGATCGAGCACAATCGAAACCTTTCTCTTGCTCGATCGCCTGAACCACGCCATCCGCGACCGGTTCCACTACGAGGTGCGCGAACAGCCCGGGGTACAATCGCCCCGCACGACGCTCGCGAACGGGAGCGGTTCGTGCCGAGATCTTGCGGCGTTCTTCACGGAAAGCTGCCGCCATCTCGGCCTCGCCAGCCGTTTCGTGACCGGCTACAACCTGTCGTACGCCGACGTGGGGAATGGTTCGACGCACGCGTGGGCCGAGGTCTACCTCCCCGGGCCCGGCTGGAAGGGCTTCGACCCGACGGCCGGCGTCGTCGCAGGATCCTCTCACATTGCCGTTGCGGTGGCGCACCATCCCGAGACCGTCCCACCCGTTGCCGGCAGCTTCCTCGGGCCGACCGGCATCCAGCCACAGATGCACGTCACGGTAGGGGTGCGCGAGGCCGGCGGCACTGCGAGCCTCACGAAGAGCGACGGCAGCAGACCCAAGTGACCTCAGTCGCCGATCGAGTGATCGTCCGCCAAAACGGGGTCCGATGTCATCGGAACGTCGAGATGATCTGGACCTCCCGATCAAAGTACGAGGGGAGTGTGTTCCAAGGGTTGGGCAGAACAGCATCGGTCACGTAGATCCAGCCGGCACCGAGCGCGTGCGCGCGTCCCAGGGTCGCCTCCAGCGCCTCCGCCGGCACTTCGCTGACGAGATGGGCAAATCGCTCCGGAGATCCCGCCGGCATCCACGCGCCGGGCTGGAACGCGTCGTACATCCCGAGTTGCGCGGAAAAGAGCACCATGAGATCGGTGAAATACACGTACGATGCGCAAAGGCGGGTGCCCAACGCAATGAAGGCCTGCGGGTCGCGCGCGCGAGCCGCGTTGGCGTAAGCCAGAAACGTCGACTCCATGGCGTCGCAGTCCGTGTCCATCGGTCCCTCCGACAGGAAGATCCCGGACGGATGGTAAAAATCGTAGTATCGGTCGATGTCCAGGTGGACGTCGGCACTGGCGCGCTGGCCGTAAGCGGTACTGACGTAGCCCAGCACCAGGATTCCGGCCTGGCGCGCGCTCGCAATGGCGTCGAGATACGTCGAATCGACGAGGGCGCCGGGGCCGTCGGCGGGGTTGGCCACGATGATGCCCACCGTCGGGGCCGCCGCAACGAGGCGGTCCCACTCGGCGCCCGGATAGACATAGGCCGGCACGAACATCCGCGAGGCGCCGGCCGCCGCGGTTGGCGCCGCCGGGCCCTCCTCGCCGGTGTCCGTGGCGGTGTCGGTCCGGTCTCCTCCGTCGGCACCAACGGCCAGTAAGTGCGGCTCGGCTGGCTTGTTGTCGCCGCACCCGAATGCCAAGACGACCTCGAGCACGATCGTCATCCAACCCGCTCGTAAGCCTGATGGCCCCGGCGTTCTGGCCTCCCTGGTCGCGTATCCGTCTTTGATGGAGCTCGTAGTGCCAGGAATGTAGAGGTGGCGCGCCCATCCACAAGGGCAGCTGTCCCAATCTGGCCGCAAATCAGCGGCACCAGACCGCGAGGTGCGTGTAAAGACGCGCGCCGGCGGGGAAGTGGATAGGAAGTTCAAATGCCGATTCGCTCTGTCACGGTGTCTCGCCCGAGCTTGGCGACCTCCCGATATCGAAAGCAGCCGACGACGTGGTCGTTGGCGATCCCGACGGCCTGCATGTGCGCGTAGATGATCGTCGAACCGACGACGGTAAAGCCAAGGCCCTTCAGATCGCCGCTCATGGCGTCGGATTGGGCAGTGCGCGCGGGGATGTCCCACCCGCCGTGCGGGGCCGTTCAGGTGCATGGTGCGATCGGGCAGCGCCGCGTGCTCGGCCGCGTTTGCCACGTCCTTTACGGCCGAGATAGCGCCCCATATCAGGAGGTCTATTGACGGCGAAACCGTGCTCGCGCAATAGCATCCACGCGTGGTGTGTAACGGCACTCACGGACAAGCAGATTGTTGTTTACTCGACGCCGGCTGAGTTATAGGGGACCGGCTCTTGTGTCTGCGGTCACAAGAGGGAGTCCAACGATCAAACGGAGGGGGGAGACCATGAAGAGGTCAGGAGAGAACAGCTGGTCCACGATGTGTGGACGCGCAGCCTTATCATTGACAGTGCTGGCGCCGTGTCTGGCGCTCCACGGTTGCGGCGCACCGCCGCTCGAAGGTACCGCCGACAACACGGCACCGACGGAACCGCTTTTCGAGCGACAAGGCGACCTGGTCGTCACGACGTTCACCGACGATTCGGCTTCGCCGCTGCACGTGCAGGTGAAGTCGTGCACCGCGGACACGGCGGCAGAGATCCAGTCGATCGACTGCACCGTCGATTCCGGCTACGCCTTGGTCGGCGGCGGCGCGTTCGCCAACTACACGGGGCTGGGTGCGCTGCTCACCGCCAGCCGGTTCATTGATGGGCGGACCTGGCATGGAGCCTCGAAGGATCATCAAGCGGTCGACGTCTACAAGCTGACGACGTACGCGATCGGGCTGCGCCTCGACGGCGTGAACGCCGCCACCCTGCGCGGGGAGCTCGCCCACGCCAGCGTCACCGTCCCGCCGAACGTGGCCGTATCCGCCCCCAGCCTGGGCATGGGCGGCCCGCCGATCGGCACCAGCGGCGGCGCGCAGGCGAACACCAGCGGGCCCGGCCAGCTGCTCACCACGGTCAAGTACGGAGCGATGGCGTCGAAGGACCACATCGTGTCGTCGCCCGGAACCATCACCGGCAGCATGACGGGCGTGATCGGGACCTGGGGCGGGAACACCATGATCGAAGGATTCGGACAGCTCGACGTTCAGTTCCTCGACGGCAGCACGCAAACCGTCGGCACCGGCGTGGCGACGTCGACGGGGATCGTGAGCAGCGGATGGGGGATCGTTGGGTTCGGGGGCTCGTCGAGCTTCACCAGCGGGCCCGGGCGCATGCTCTTCCGGGTCGGACCGAACGGAAACGCCCGCAGCGTGATCGCGCAGTCGAAGGATCACCTGCAGGTCAGCGCGGGCAGCATCGTTTCGTCGTGGACCCAGATGCGCAAGACGCCGAACAGCCACAGCCTCTGCAACCCGGGCGCGGCGCTGGCGACGAGCATGGACGCCTGTGTGAACAGCATCTGCGCGTCGGATTCCTTCTGCTGCAACAGCAGCTGGGACTCGGTCTGCGTCGGCGAGGTCACGTCGATCTGCGGGCGGTCGTGCGCCAACTTCAGCTGCGGCTCGTCGTCGTACAACCCGTCGTTCTGGAACGACGGCGGCAACGTTCAGCAGCACAACAACTGCTACAACTACTCGAACAACCACCGCACGGACACGTTCGCGCAGCCGGGCAACGCGTCGGGAGAGTGCTGCAATGTCGTCGACGTCCCGACCATCGCCAAGTACTCGCAGGCCGATGGTCTGATCTCGACCACGCTGGCCGCCGGCTGCGGCGACAGCCGCGAGCTCCTGGCCATGGTCATCGCCCCGTCCATTCCCGACTATCACTGGTATCGCCGCGACGCGAACGGGTTCTGGACGCACAAGCCCGGGCACACACCGGCGACGAACGTCGACAACTCCGGCGTCACCATCACCAACCCCGAGACTGCGAATCGCGGGCCATATACGATCTTCGGCGGCTATTTCTGCACGTGCTCGAGCGCCACCGAGGGCGCCGGCCACGCGGTCATCAACTGAGGGAGGGGGACCATGAACATCACCAGCTTGAAAATCTTTTTTGGGGTGGCCACGCTCCTCGTCACGGTGGCGGTGCTTGGCAAGGCAGACGCGCAAACAACGGCTGAGACCTGGCAGGTCGAGGTCGACATCAACTCCGGGTTGCCGAACCCGGTCTTCACGCTGACCTCGGCCGAGCTGGCCGATCTCAAGAGCCGGCTGGGGTCGGCGAAATCGGTCGCCGGGGCCAGCCCCAACGTCAAGACCATCCGGCCGTCGATCCTCGGCTATCGCGGGCTGACCGTCACCGGCAAGTCGGCCGACGGCACCCAGACCACCGGGGATGTGGAGGTGTACAAGGGCAAGATCCTCCGCCGCGCGCCCGGTCCCGCCGCCGTCCTGGACGACAGCGCCACCGGCCTCGAGCGCCAGCTCTTGGCGCTAGGCATGGCGAAGAAGGTCATCTCGCCCGGCGCCATGACGGAGATCCAGAAGAGTCTGCCGTAACCTGGCAGGTTTGCCCTGACAATACCGAGAACCGTCGATGGCGGGCGGTTCTCGAGTTTGTCCGGAGAGGTGGTGCTGGCCCTACGCCAACCGGTCAGTTTGAGTGAGCCGGTCGATCGCGTGCCTGATCCCCTGAACCGCTACGAGCAGGGACGGAAGGGGCACACTGTCCGCGACTCGACCTCGGTTATCGAGACGCAGCAGCGCTCCATTCCCGTCGTAGTGGGGCAACTCCAGGCCAAATTTGGCAACTTCCTTCGACACCCGGCGGCTGCTTTCGTCGCAACGCCTCCAGGACCCGCTGCGCACGAGAATCCCGCTTCGATCATTGCTTCTCGCGCGACCGCCAAGCCAGCGTAACCTACAAGCTCGATAAAGATGGGGCAGGCCAAAATTGCCTGGCCATGACGAGGGCAGCGACTCCGATACCGAAGTAGAGCAGCCAATCGCCGATAGAGATGTGTGCCATCGCCGTCGCCGGAAGCCGTCATCGTCCGGGCGGTAGGTACCCGCTGTCGGCCAGCCAGTCGGCCAGGCGCTGAGGCCAGGTTTTGATCGAGACCAACTTCGAGCGGTCACCCATGTTGAAGGCGTGCTTCCCCTGCGCGAAGAAGTGGGCCTCGACGCGAACGCCGGCGCCGCGCAGCTTCTCGAACAACTCCAGCGCCGTCTTATCGCAGCCGTAGTCGTCGTCGTTCGCGACCAGCAGGAATGTCGGCGGGGCGTCGTGCGGGATGGTGTCGGGCGCCTTACCGCCCGGGTAGATCAGGATTTGAAAGCTCGGGCGACCGCTTAGACGATCGATCGGATCGACGGCGTGCGGATCGCCGGCGCCCGGCGCGTAGGCGACCATCGACGCGAGCTCACCACCGGCCGAGAAGCCCATCAGCCCGACGCGATCCGGGTCGATGCCCCATTCGCGGGCGTGGCTGCGCACCAGTCGAATGGCGCGGTAGGCATCGTCGCGCGCGTGTTCGAGTGTGTACGGCGAGCCTGCTTCCTTGGGCAGGCGGTACTTGAGCGCGAACGCCGCCACGCCCAGGTTGCGCAGGTATTCCGCCGGTTGCTTGCCCTCGGCGTTGAATACCAGCTCGCGGAATCCGCCGCCGGGCGCGATCACGATCGCGGTGCCGTTGGCCCGATCCTTCTTGGGGAGAAATGCCGTGAGCGACGGGTTGTTGATCTGGCGCACCCACCAATCGCGGGCCTGCTCGGGCTCGTCGCGCCGGGCCTCGAACCCGGGCGCGCCGTTGGGCCACAGCGGGATGACTTGCAGTGCCTGCTCGGCGGACGAGACGCTCGCGGCCAGCAAGATCGCCACCGGGACGAATAATCTTCCAACCAATTTCACGAGAAGATCGGCCATCAACGACTCCTTGGCTAGAGGCAAAACGTAGTTCCGGCGGTTCGATTTCGAGCATACGGCCTGCTACGACCGCGCCTGCGCCAACGACCCAGCACCCGCGTCCACGCCGCCCCCTCCGCCGCCGGTCCCGCCGGTCCCGCCTGCTCTTCAGGCGCCGCCGATGAGCTGGAGCAGGATAGTATGCCGACCGAGGCGAGAGGAGACAGGGATGAAGACATTTCGACAGACAGCGATCATCGCAGCGGTGCTACTGGGAGCTTTCGCAGGTCGGGCATCTGCACAGGTCACCGACCAGTTCAATTATACGGTAGGGCCGCCCGTGCCGAGCCCGTGGGTGTGGGCGGTCAGCGGTTCGTCGACGAACCAGATCACGGTGTCGTCCGGCAACAAGGTCCTGCGCACGAACTACTCCGGCTCCGGCTGGTACACGCTGACACGAAACGACGTCGCCAGCACCACCAAAGACGGAACCGTGTATGACATCGATTTCTGGGACGATGGCACCCAGAACTACGGCATTCTCTTTTCCGTCCAGCTCACGGACGGTTCAATTGCTGGAATCGGCGTCAACAACAACGTTGCCAACGGTAAGTACTACTTTCGAACCAACCCGAACAGTAATACCGGGACGATCATTCAGGCGCCACGCAACGGCATGGCCTTCAACAACAACTGGCACCTCCTGCAGATCTACGTCGTCCACTATGCCGCCAATCCCAGCGAGAACCGGCGCGTCTGGGCGGCGGTGGACGGCATTCCCTCGACCTCGGTCGCTCTGGGGGAAACCGTGACCGCGTCCTCGGTCTCCATCATGGGGAACTGGAGCAAGCCGGCCAGCGCCGCCTACTTCGACAACTTCAGGACGAAGAACTTTGCTGCCTCCTTCGAATCTCACCCGGTGGCGTCGGGAAATTGTTCCGCAACGCTCGGGAGCGTATCCACGGGTTCCGACCAGAACGGGACGTTTCTGTTCAATCCAAGCAGCACCGACTGGGCCTATGTGGATTGCTCATTCCCCGGTCAGTATTTGAACGGCTATTCCTATTTTGTCCCGTTCGGTTGGTTCATCATGGACAACTACGACGGCACGCCGAACCAGATCGACGTGCCGGACAATTGGGCCATCGCTCCCAGCACGACGACAGCGGGGAAGACGATCTTTGGCGGACTTGCGTGGTCGTGGCAGGGGGGGACGTTGGGGTTCGGCTTCACCGGCAATCTCCGATGGCCTGTGGGCGACGACTTCAGCTACGACGTCATGCTGCCCTTCTTCAACGCCGGCGCCATGGTGCATTTCGACGGTTGGATCCCGCCCGTGGGGAGGGGCGGCGCGAGCCGGCTCTACAGCCTGGACTACGGCCTGATACCCTGACCGTCCGGCCGACCGATCGTGCCGGAACGCGACGGACCCGTGGGGTTAGATCGGGCTGGAGAAGAACCGCTCCTGAAGGTGAAGGGGCTCGACACCGGCGCGCACGTCACTTACACCGAGGAGGAGCCGAATGCGCTCGCACCCGAGAAAGTCGGACCCTTCCTCAAGGCGATCCGCGATCGGCATCCGCAGCACCTCGGTATGGTGGCGCTCGGGTTCGCAACCGGCTGGCGACCGTCGATGATGCGGCCGCTGCGCCGGAGCGGACCGTCGGCGGACGTGCTCTGGGAGAAGAACGTGGTGCTGGCGCGGCGGTCGCAGACGCGCGGTGACGAGGTTCGGGAGGCGACGAAAAACGCGACGCGCTTCCGGGTCACGCTGCCGCCGGATGTGATGGCCGTCCTTCGCTGGCACGCCGACCGCTTGCCGGAGGCGATGCGCCGGACTTTCCAGGACCTCGCCCGTCTCGCTTCGGTCGACGGTCTCGTCCAGCGCAGCATCTGCGGGCACCTCACCGAGGAGATGACCGAGCGCTACAGCTCAGTCGCGCAGGCAGAGGTCGAGGCGGCGCTAGGAAAGGTCGTCTCGCTCGCCGGCTACCGTGGTCTCTTGCGGAAGCCCGGCCGTCCGAAGCGCAGTGGTGGGAAAGTGGTGGGAAACGCCACCACGCCTTCAGCCACCGTCGCCGCAGCATCGTCACAAACGTCGCTAGGACATACCTTTTCGGGAGCGGGATACCGGGTTCGAACCGGCGACATTCAGCTTGGGAAGCTGACGCTCTACCAACTGAGCTAATCCCGCGAACGACCGACTTATGGCTTCATACGCCTTGCAAGTCAAGAGGTTGCCGTCTCGCGCCAGCGAGCCGCTGCCATTCACGTCGCGCGGGTTCTGACCCGCGGGATTCAGCCCCTGCGACAACCTCCCGCGCTTGGATTTCTACGTGACTTCGCCGACCATCCGTCCGGATGAGGTCGACGAGACTGGTCGCGGTGGCCCTGGTGGTCGGTGTGAGTGCGTCGGTTGCCTGCTCGCATCGCGCGACGAAGGTCGACGGCGGCAGCGGCGGCGCTCCTGGGCGCGACGCCGGGGCGGCGGGCGGTGAGGCAGAGCCAGTCGACGCCGCGCCAAGTGACGTCCCCGGGCCCGTGGTCGATGCGGCGTCAGGCGACGCCCGGCCACCCGTCGTCGACGCAACGCCGAGCGATGTCCCGGGCTCCGACAGCGGCGACGCGCGCAGCGACGCGAGCGTCCCGCCCCTGTGCTCCGGATGCGAGGGAGATCCATGCGGACAGCCCGCCTGCTGCAGCACCCGCAAGGTCTGTGGCGAAGGCACGACGTGTACCGCGGGAAGGTGCGTGGTGGTCGCGTGTCCGGGGTTGCTCGGGCTACCGGGACCTCCGGCGCCGGCGATTGGCGGCTCACCCGCGGGCGTGGCCACGGGAGATTTGAACGGCGACGGCATGACCGACGTCATCGTGTCGGACCTTGGCGATAGCCAGGTCAAGGTGCTGCTGGGACGCGGAAACGCGACGTTCGCGACGCCGGTCGGCTATGAGCTGGACGCTTCGCTCGGTACGGGACCGGCGCTGGGCGACATCAACGGTGACGGCGCTCTGGACGTGGTCGTTGGAACCTTGAGCGGCGTCCGGGTCCTGCTCAACGCGGGCGGTGGCAGCTTGTCCGTCTCCGCGGACAAGCCGACGACGGTTTATGCGACGTCGGTCGGCCTCGCGGATTTCGACGGCGACGGGCATCTGGATTTGCTCGTCGGTACGGCGTGGAACGAGAAGCTCAGCGTGTTGTTCGGCCGCGGGGATGGCACGTTCGAGCCGGGCACCGATTACGCCGTGACCAGCGTGATCTTCGCGCTGCGCGCGATCGATGTGAACGGCGACGCCCGGCCCGACATCGTCGTGTCGGACACCATTGATGACAGGCCCGGAGGCGATGAAGGCGTCGGGGTGTTCATGAACCGGGGGGATGGCACCTTTGCACCGGCGGTCATCTACCCGACGGGCTTTGGTGCGGTTGGGGGTATCGCGCTCGCAGATCTGAACGGCGACGACCGCGTCGATCTGATGACGTCCGACTCTTACGGCGAGCACGTGAGCGTGCAAATCAACCGCGGTGACGGCACCTTTACGCCCGCCGTCTCGTATTTGGCCGGCGCCACGCCCGCGATCCTGTCGCCAGGTGATCTGAACGGCGACGGCAAGGTCGATCTGGTTGTCACCAACGGCACCGGAGGCGGCATGCTGGGCGGCACGCTCAACGTGCTCTTTGGCAAAGGCGACGGCACCTTTGCGAGCCCGGCGGAATATCGCGCCGCCAGTTCTCTCGACGGCATCGCGATTGTCGACCTCAACGCCGACGGTCGCGCGGACGTCGTGGCGACAAATGACGAAAGCCAGGATCTGACCGTGCTGCTGAGCCGCGCCGACGGCACGCTCCTCGGTCCGCGAAGTGCGGCGACCGAGCACGTGCCCGTGGCATTGGCTACCCAGGATCTGGATCGCGACGGCAGACCCGACCTGGTTGTCGCCAACTCCAGCAGCGACAGCGTGTCGGTTTTTCTCGGGCGCGGGGATGGCTCTTTCGCGCCGGCGGTCAATTACCCGCTCGGCTTTTCACCCGGATTGCTGCTCCTCGCCGATCTGAGCGGCGATGGCGTACCCGACGTGGCTGTCGCCGAGAACGAGGTCAATGGCAAAGAGGTGAGCGTCCTCGTCAACGCAGGCGACGGCTCCTTCGGAGCGCCCCTGAGCTATCCCGCGGGCTCTTCCCCTCTGGGACTCGCGGCAGCGGATTTGAATGGCGACGGCAGGGTCGACCTGGCTGTGGCCGACTACGGCAAAGGAGTCGTCGACGTTCTCTTCAACCAGGAGGCGGGCGGATTCGCGCCCCCCGTCGAGCAAGACGCGGGCGGTGTCGGAACGACGTGGGTGCTGGCCACGGACGTGAATGGTGACGGAAGCGCCGACGTCGTCGTGTCACGAGCCGACGGTGTGAGCGTCTTGTTCAACGATGGCAAAGGCGTTCTTTCGGCGCCGGTCAGCTATTCGGTCGGCATGTTCAACGGCCAGATCGTGGCCGCCGACTGGAACGGCGACGGCAAGATCGATCTCGCGGTCATCGACAACATCAGCGGCGTGGTCAACGTTCTTCTGAACGATGGAACCGGCCTGTTCGCGCCGGCCATCGCGTACGCAACCGGCCCCGATCCGTTTAGCGTCGCCACCTCGGATCTGAATGGCGACGGCCGGCCGGATCTGATCGTCGGACACAGCGCGTACATCCGCGACTACGTGGGCGTGCTCTTGAACCGCGGCGATGGGACGTTCGGCGCCATGGCTCGGTACCGGGCCGGCACCACCGATACCGCCAGCTTGGTCACCGCCGATCTCGACGGGGACGGCAGGGCCGACGTCGTGGCGCTGAACGGTGACCGAGACCAGTTCACGGTTCTTTTGACCGCCTGTCTCCCCTGAGTCAGGCGTGAGCGCATCGCGCGTCGCGGACGAGCTCTCCGTCGGAGCGGGCTCGGGTGTTGACCTCTCGGATCCGGTACGCAGGATGAATCGGTGACTCGGTCCGGATGAAGGAGGTAGAGCCATGAAACTCGAGCTCTGGAGCGGATACTTGGCGAAGGTGGGCCTTGGCGCGGGCGTGGCCGTTGTGCTTGGCGGGGCACCGATCGTGGCGCACGCGGAGGACGACATGCCGTCGAGCCCCATCGAAACCCAGGCGGGCAACGCGGCCTCGGGTGCGGCCGACAACGCGAGCGACACCACGTCTGAAGCGGCCGACAAAGCGAACAGCGCGGCCACGGGCGCGGCGGATCGAGGCGGGACCGTGGCCGACGATTCGGCCATCACCGACGCGGTCAAGAGCAAGCTGGCGAAGGCCGGCTCCGATGCGAGCGACATCAAGGTCGACACGGACAGCGGTGTCGTGACGCTGTCAGGGACGGTCCAGCAGAAGTCCACGCGCGATCACGCGGTGAAGGTGGCGAAGAAGGCCAAAGGCGTGAAGAGCGTGAAGGACGACATCGAAGTCGCCGCCCCCGCTAAGTAGCGCCCAGCCAGGCCCCGATACCACGTAACAGGCGCCGTCCGACGCGCGGCGCGAGCCAGCGTGTCGCCGCGAGGCTGACCACGCCGAGGGCGCCGCTCGCGATCGCGAGCACAGGGTAGCCGCCGAGCCCTCCGGCCGCGGCGGTCGCGCCGCTGGCGAGCGTGGCTCCGCGCGCGGCGATTCGCGCGCGCGTCACCCAGCGGCGAGCGCTGGCTTCGAGTCGCGCGAGCGCCGCTGCGAGCGCGCCGACCTGGGCCGCGACCGCCGCCAGGTGTTCGTCGGCCAGTGCGTTGCCCG
>Ga0265339_10003192_pt1 | contig 11507 bp, 7 predicted proteins | sample 4CB219metaG_FD_202085 | JGI IMG/M metagenome (GOLD analysis project Ga0265339, IMG submission 202085) | Rhizosphere microbial communities from Carex aquatilis grown in University of Washington, Seatle, WA, United States - 4-CB2-19 metaG | ecosystem: Host-associated > Plants > Roots > Rhizosphere...
GGTCAGGCGGTCAGCCTCCTCGGCGGCCTCGGTGAGGGTGTCCTGGCTGGCCTCTTCCTTTGCCAGTTCGTGAAGCACCTGCAGGTCCTCGACCTTGGCGACCAGTTCGGTCACCGGCGCGACGACGGCCTTCAGGGCCTTTAGCTGGGTCACGGTCTTCTGTGCGGCCTCCTGGTTATCCCAGAAGCCATTGGCCCCCATTTTCTCCTCGAGGGCGGACATCTCCTGCTGTTTGGCAGGGACGTCAAAGAGAGTCCCGGATAGCGATGATCCGGGCGTGAAGGGTTTCGATGGTCGGCGCCAAACTTTCAAGATCAGCCATGGGCAAATACTCCTATAAGTGAGTGTTCCTATCTTATACGTTGTAGAGGAGCCATTAGCCAATAGCCAATTGCCAATGGGGACGATTGTTGCAGCTATCGGCGGGGACCTTGGGAGGCCCCTGCATGGCGGCACGCCGGCTTAAGAGTGGTTGTCATCACCGCGGGTTTGGACGGTGTGTTTGCTGGACAGTGGGTCTTGACGCCCTGCCACGAAGGCGCCAGCGCCTATGATCTTGGATGATCGTCCTTGAGAGTGCTGGCGACGGTCGCCAGCGACTGGTAATCGGGGAAATGTCGGTTGAGGCACTTTAATGGCTTTTCACTACGAAGATCAACCGGGGCCGTCGTTTTTCAGAAAGTTGCTCAGCCCCGCGTTCATGGTTCACAAAGTGCGGCGCGTCGTTCACAACGTTTACTGGGACTGGAGATTTGGCGGATCCTGCGCCGGTGCCGTCGCCCCCCTCGCCCACCTGGGCGCCAACGGCACGGCGAGCCTCGATTACGAACAACTGGCCCTATTGTTCACCCCGAGCCGAGTCCCGATTGGCCCCTCGGACGTCCTCGTCGATATCGGCTGTGGGAAGGGTCGCGTCCTCAACTTTTGGTTGAGGGAGGGCCACCGCAACCGCATGATCGGGATCGAGCTGAACGAGAAAGTTGCCATCCCAACTCGCGACCGCCTGCGCCCCTACCTCAACGTGACGGTCATTCCCGGCGACGCACTACTGCACGTTCCAGTTGATGGGACGATCTTCTATCTCTACCACACCTTTCAGCGGCACGTGATGGAGCGCTTCAAACATCGCCTCGTCGAGATGTTCGGCCGCCGCGGCCAGGTAACACTCGTCTACTGCAACTGCCACTTTCTGAACGTCTTTGAAGACGACCCGCACTGGTCCATCGATTTACTGGACAGAGACGAATCCCTGGTCTTTCCGAGCGCCATCATCCGGATGAGGGATCGCTTGAACGAAGAGACCATTAGCGGAGCGGGATAGACGCTTTGAACCGCTCTTGGAAGGCAAGGGGCGGCACTTATTAATTCATAAGCTTACTCACAATTCCTGAATCAACGTCACAGCCCAGGGCTTCATCGTCACGCTGAGTTTCAACAGTCCGTCGTCGCCGGCGCGGACGAATCGCGTGGCGGTGTCTCTGGCTGCCTTTCGCAGCAGTTGCGTCTGATTTCGATCTGGCGGCTCGGGGCTGCCCATCGCCTGCCAGGCGCGGACGGCGAAGCCGTGATCCTCGTCGACCGTCTCGATAGCCATTGCGGCCCCGGCGGGCAGATTGGAAAACTCCAGCTCCATTGTCACCGGTTTGCCAGAGGCAAGGACGGCCTCGGCACCCTGAGGCTTGCGGGTCATCCCCGGAGCATCGGGATACTCTGGCGGATAGTGGTACAGCAGGGCCGCCATCTTGCCGTCCGAGCGGCGGGTGGCGATCCATCCCGGCCCGCGGCCAAGTTCCTGGTCGCCAAGTGCGTGCAGGAATCGATACGCGTGATACGCGGGCTTGACGATGCCCTGGAAGTTAGTCAGCCCAAATCCGCCGTGGAAGATCGTGTCGCCTGCACCCATTTCCTCGAAGACGTCCGTGAATGCCCAATACGACAGCGAATTTGCCAGGCCCGACGACTCGATGTTGCTTCGCACGATGTAAGTCGCAGACTGCGGATAGTCGTGCGCCAAGTCGCGACAATCGGAGCTTGCGCTCCACTCGGTGAGGTGAATCTCTGCGTCGGGGAACTTGCTTGCCTTGACTGTCTGCCTCACCGTGGCCAGATCCTTCGCGGTCGAACTGGCCTCCCGCGATCGTCCGATCCATTTCCCGTTAGGGTCTATGTCAGCCTCGACCGGGTAAGGATGCATCGAAACGAAATCCACCGGCAGGCCGTTTGCCGCACAGAACTCAAGGAATTCCTCAATCCACACGGGCCGCCAGTTGAGCTTGTTAAGGTCCTCGCGATTGAGGCTCTTGAGCGCTTCCGCGCTGAGGCCGGGCTGCTCCTTCTCGCCGTCAAATCGGTGGTCGGCCACGCAATTGATGGCGGACGGGCCGCCGACGCGAAGTTTCGCATCCACCTTCTTTATCGCGTCAACGCTTGTCCTGTAAAGCTCGAAATACTGGCTGCGCGTGCCCTTCCAGAAGTAGTGAAAACATGGCTCGTTCCAGACCTCGAAATACCACTGTCGAACTTCCTCCAGGCCGTAGCGCTGGATGCAGTGGCGGGCGAACTTCTCGACGAGCTCGCCCCACTTTGCGTAGTCCTTCGGCGGCGAACCGTTGGCCTTCCACCAGAATACCGTTCCGGTTTCCGTCGCCAGGTCGCCAGGGCAAAAGCCAAGCTCGACGAAAGGCCGTATGCCCATGTCCAGCATGCGGTCGAACAACTCATCTATATACTGCCAGTTGAATACCTCTTTGCCGTCCCGTACGCGGTAGACAAACATGTCATCATGGAACAGGCCGTGGAACCGCAGGTACTTGAACCCGCACTCCTTCACCGACGTGGCAAGCTGCTCCAGCCAATTTGCCCGCAGGCCCTCGTTGGCCCTGCCTGCGCCAACGCAAACGGACCAATGATGAACAAGAGGCTTGGATGTTCCTTTCATATCAACGCGCATATATCTCTCCGAATCTCGTCCGATCTTCCGCTGGAAGAACCGGACAGTTTATGGCGGCCTGCAGCGAGCCGAAGGTCCCGATGCCGGGTAAGTCGATCTTGGCGGCATCGAGGCGCCTGGCGATCGATCGGCAGCATGCCGCCACTGGCTGCACGTTCACCACTCGTTAGCAGTTGCCCAAACGCGAGGCACACTGGCGAAAAAGTGGCAGGAAGACTTCTGCCTACCACAGTAAGGGCGGCCAGCATACAGTAGAAGCCCTCGCAAGTGCAACCCGGCAAGGGGTTTGTTGAGGCTCATCTGAAAGCGAGCGAAGGGATTGAACCCTCGACGTCCAGCAGAACATAATATCCCGTAGGAGTCCGTAAGCTATGCGGCCATCCGCAGGCTGGTCAAATATACTCGCACTGGTCCAGCCAGGAATGCGAATCCAGCCGACGCCTGAGCTTTCGATACACGGCGAGGTCTCTTTGTGCCTCGATGGGCGACTTGCCGAAGACTGCCTTGAACCTGATGGTGTAATGAGCGGCGTTGGCGAAACCAATGTCGTGCGCCACGGATTCGACCTAGCGGCCGGATCGCAGCATTCCAAGCGACAACGTGATGCGATATTGCGCAAGTAATCTTCTCCAGACCAAGACGATAACGCCTACCATCACTCCGACATCGACCTGTCCAGCTACAGCCTTAACAGCAGTTTTCAGGTTCGCTTCCGATCGCTGCTGAGCGATTCGGACGATTACTTCTACGTCGATAATCTGCTGATAACCAAGTGACGCCCACGCGGCAGCAAAAGGCCGTAGGCACGCAATGCAACAGCCAGCCAGGCACCTACCCGCCTGGCTGGCTGCCTATTGCGCCGTTCACCTGGTTGCAGACTCACTCTTGACCAGCAGTGGCAGTTCCGCCACCAGGGCCGTGAGCCTGGCAGGCAGCACCAGTTCGCACCTGATCTTCGACTACAAGGCCAACCTCTTCGAAGCCGGAGATTCTGTCGTGGTGAAGATTTACAACGGGACAAGCTGGATTACTGTGCAGACGATCAGTGACGGTCAGGATGATAACACCTATCATCACTCCGACATCAATCTGTCCAGCTACAGCCTGAACCGCAGCTTCCAGGTCAGTTTCCGGTCGTTGATGAGCGATGCAGATGACTATTTCTACATCGACAACCTGCTGATCACCAAGTAGTCCAGGATCCGATCAACTAGCTATGTCGTGAAGCAACAAGCCAGCCGGGCACATTGCCTGGCTGGCTTACTTTATTATGAGACTGCCGCTGGTCCGCGGCTATCGCTACGGCTGTGACCCAAAGGGATCCACAACGCCGCCGAAGGATTGATTCAACATGAGGCGGGGGAAGGGTCCGAACCCTCGACGTCAAGCTCGAGAAGCAGGATGCACCCGCCGCCAACGGGGTTTGCGCTGGGTTACTTCTTCCCCACCGGCAATCTCGCCTTTGACATCTTGCCGCCGACGAACGGGCTGCCGCCCTTGCCGGCCTCAGGCACAAGGCGTGTCCGCACCAGGTGCGAGAGCTTGAACTGGCTGAACATCCCCGCCACCGTCAGGCCTATCGTCAGGATGGTTACGGTGATCGTCAGGGTCCACGTCCTCCGCGGGCCAATAATCACATCCTGAACGTCTTGCGGGGTCTTGCTGAGGATGAGGCAGGTGGCACAGACGACCGTAGCCGCGGCGCCTATGAGCGAGGACAGGAAGATGAATATCTGCTTGAGAAAAAAGAACACCAGCACCGCTGCCACCAGGCCGGCGAATCCTACGACGATGTACACCCATGGTCCCAATGGAACGAATAGAAAGATAACACCGGCGGTCATCAGCATGATCAGGCCGGCAAACATGAGCCGATGGACATACCAGGCCAGTAGGGCCGATATCAGGGCCAACGAAGTGCAGATGATAAAGTAGTCCACGCCGGCGGGCTTGGCGAAGAAGTGTTCGATAAGGACAGCCCCGAGATACACTCCGCCCTGCATAGCGCCAAAGACTATCTCGATGCGGTACAGCAGGTAACCCAGAAGGCACAGGACGACCCCCCAGACAAATCCGGTGGCGAGGATGAGCCAGAGGCCTGAACCCAGAATATGATCCATCGTCGGAGGCATACCACCGGCTATCGGTCAAATGGGATCGATCGCTGGAGTGTGTTCTGCGATAGTGGGATATCCGTGATGTGCGCAGAAAAAAAGGCGACGCCCAGGCGGAGGGAGACCTCGGCGTCGCCACAAAGCCGCATCCCAGATGCAGGTGGAGGGAGACCTACATCATAAGGGTGCAGCGGACAACTCATGCGTTCGCTCTATTATTTCGGAACATGTAGTCGTCAATCTTTAAGCTATTTGACGTCCGGTCCCGTGAAAGTCGTAACGAAAGAACGTTCGCGCAGGGGAAAAACCAGCCCCTGACGAACATAAAGACAACGAGCGAAGTGCGAAACGGAACATCGCACTGGGAAAGCATTTAACATACGGCTTCGCAAAGCAAAAGCAAATTCACGGGAATTTTCGGTTTTTCCGATAATCTGGCGACAATGGCCGCCACAGAGGCACAGAGACCACAGAGAAAGACGAATCGAGGTCTGTGGCTCTCTCGTTCTGTTACTTCTCTCTGCGGTGCAAGAACTGTAGTGCAAAAACTCGGAGGACGCCGGTCGTTGGATTCAAGCCGGACCGCGAGAACCAACGACCGGCGCCTCCGCAACCACAACAGCGTTCATCCATGAACGCTCACAGATCACGGGTCGTGGCTTCGACAAAACCGTGGCATTTACCACGACCCGATTCCCAGCAAAAAACAGCCACAATGGACAAGCCACAAGTAGCGCAAAGCAAACGCTTCATCGCCGCCGCATCGTTCCTTGGCGCCGCTAGCTTCGCAAGCCCTGGTCGCTAGTGGCTGGTGGCTCTGTTAACTACATCCAGCAGACGTTCCGCAGTTGAGGCACTTGTAGCATGCGCCGTTGCGGACGGTGATCGCACCGCAGACGTCGCAGGCTGGAGCGTCTTCGTCGCCGCTGGTCAACTCCGTCAGCCAAGTGTTCTTCTTCTTGGTCTTGCCGGCGGCACCACTATCGTCCGCCGAACCGCCCAGGCGGTTGGTGGGCTTATAGGCACCGGTCAGCCCCTGAGCTTCCGTGTCAGGGGCTACGGTGCTGGCCTTGTCCGAGGAACTTCCGTCATCCGTTACGTCCTCGGGCGCTGATTCCATCTGCGTAATAAGGGTGCGGACTACATCTCCCGCCTTGGGTGAACTCGCTCGGCCGGGAAGGTTCGCCTTGCGAAATTCTTCGATGAACGTAAGGCCTAGCCAACGGAAGATGTAGTCCACTATGCTCTTGGCGAAGGGGATGTCCGGGTTGCGGGTCATACCCTGCGGGTCGAATCTTTGGTGCGAGAACTTCTTAACCAGGGCCTCCAGCGGCACGCCGTACTGCAGGCACAGGCTGATTGCCGTGGCGAAGGCATCCATCATGCCGCCGACGGTGGAGCCTTCCTTGGCCATCGTCACGAACAGCTCGCCTGGCGTGCCATCCTCGTGCAGGCCCACGTGCAGGTAGCCCTCGTGCCCGGCGACGTCGAACTTGTGGCGAATGCTGCCGGCCGTCACAGGCATGCGACGGCGGTCGGGTTCGCGAACGGCCGGCGGGGCTGGCGGAGCAACCGTGACGGCCTTGGTGTCGGCGTCCTTGGTCTTCTTGGTGCTGACCGGCTGGCCGCTCTTGGATCCGTCGCGGTAAATCGCAACGGCCTTGATGCCCAGGCGCCATGCGTCGGTATACACCTGCATGATTTCTTCGGTCGTCGATTCCTTGGGCATGTTGACCGTCTTTGAGATCGCGCCCGACAGGAACGGCTGCACGGCGGCCATCATGCGGATGTGGCCCATGTAGTGGATGCTGCGTTTGCCCTTGGCGGGGCGGAGGGCACAGTCAAAGACGGCGGCATGCTCGGCCTTGAGGTGCGGGGCGCCTTCGATCGTGTCGTTCTTGTCGATGAAGTCAACGGTCTCGGCGATCTGCTTGGGCGTGTAGCCCAGGCGTTCCAAGGCCTGCGGCACGGTGCGGTTGACCAGCTTAAGCTTCCCGCCGCCGACCAACTGCTTGTACTTCACCAGGGCGATGTCCGGCTCGATGCCGGTCGTATCGCAGTCCATGAGGAAGCCGATTGTACCCGTCGGCGCCAGCACCGAGACCTGTGCGTTGCGGAAGCCATGCTCCTCGCCGGCGGCCAGGGCCTCGGTCCAGGCGTCGTGGGCTGACTGCAGCATTTCGGGCGAGCACAAGGTCGCGTCGATCCCCTTGACCGCGTCGCGGTGCATGCGGATGACGCTGAGCATCGGGCGGCGGTTCTTGTGGTACTGGGCGAAGGGCCCGACGCGGCTGGCCAACTCGGCGCTGGTGGCGTAGGCGGCGCCGGTCATGATCGCGGTGACTGCACCGGCGATCGCACGCCCGCCGTCGCCGTCATATGGCAGGCCTAGCGACATCACGAAGCTGCCCAGGTTGGCAAAGCCCAGGCCCAGGGGGCGGAACTCGTGGCTGTTACGGCAGATCCGCTCGCTGGGATAGCTGCTATGATCGACCAGGATTTCCTGTGCGATGATGTACAGACGAACCGCGGCGCGGAAATGCTGGACGTCGAAGCTGCCGTCGGCGTGACGGAACTTCATCAGGTTCAGGCTCGAGAGGTTGCAGGCCGAGTCATTGATAAACATGTACTCGCTGCAGGGGTTGGAGGCGTTGATCTCGCCGCTGGCCGGGCAGGTGTGCCACTTGTTGATCGTGGTGTGGTACTGCACGCCCGGATCGCCGCAGACACGCGTGCCCTCGGAGATCAGCTGCAGCAGTTCCGTTGCCTTGTACGTGTCCATCGGCTCGTGCGTGGTCACGCTATGGGTGGTCCAGTCGCCATTGGCCTGAACGGCCTTCATGAACTCGTCCGTCAGTCGGACCGAGAGGTTGGCGTTCTGGAACATCACGGACGAATAGGCGTCACCGTTGAGGCCGCCGTCGAAGCCCTGCTCGATCAGTGCCCGGGCCTTCTTCTCCTCGTCCATCTTGCAGGTGATGAAGTCCTTGATATCCGGATGGTCGATCTTCAGCGACTGCATCTTGGCGGCACGGCGGGTCTTGCCGCCGGAACGAACCACGGCCGCGATCTGATCGAATATCCGCATGAAACTCAGCGGGCCCGACGGCCTGCCGCCGCCGGAAAGCTTCTCACGGCTGGAGCGGAGGGTCGAGAGGTCCGAGCCCGTGCCGCTGCCGTATTTGAAGAGCATGGCCTCGGCAGTCGCCAGGCGCATGATGTCTTCCATTGTGTCATCGACGCCCTGGATGAAGCATGCCGAGCCCTGGGGGTACTCGTAGCTCTTCATGGTGCGGCCGGGCTTATTATCCTTGGCATCCCAGTGGTAGTTGCCCTCGGAGCCGGCGACCTTGTACTGCTGGAAGAGCCCGACATTGAACCAGACCGGCGAGTTGAACGCGCCGTACTGGTTGATGCACAGGTATGTCAGTTCGTTATAGAACCTCTCGGCATCCTCGTCGCTGGCGAAGACCCCGTCGGCCTTGCCCCAGTCGGCGATCGTGCGGGTCACGCGGTGTACCAACTGGCGAACCGAGTGCTCCCGTTCGACCTTACCTGGCTCGCCCCAGAAGTACTTGCTCACCACGACGTTAGTGGCCAACTGGCTCCAGTCGGCCGGCACTTCAACGTCTTTCTGCTCGAAGATCGTCCCGCCCTTGTCGTCGGTGATCCTGGCGGATCGCTTCTCCCAGGTCACCTGGTCAAAGGGGTCCACGCCCGGAGTCGAGAATACCTGGTCGACCTGCAGGCCGGCACTGGCCGAACGGATGGTTTCTTCGGAGGAGGTCATCTTATCTTTATTTCCCGATGCCATATAGCATCCCTGTTATGTTTTTCCCAGATCAGGGCTCAAATTAGCCTGTCATCATCCATAGGGCGAAAAGCCAATAGCAAAAGCCCGTATACGTCTTGTGGCTGTGCGACCCGCGAAATGATGCTCAGACGTTTACCCCAATTTGTGGGGTACGTCAACGATCAAAAACACAAAATATTGGGACACGTCCGCAAGTTCTTTTTGAACTGACAGTTGCGCCCATAGGTTTTCTTAACTCACAGCTAATAACAGCAAACAACATCCTAACAAATTTCGCGGCCTTCGTCAAGCCCAGACAATACATGGTATACCGGATACTCCGCATACACAAGCTGTGGGAAAAATGTTGTTTGCGGTGGATAACCTGTCGGTTGCGGTTGACGGCGAGTAAGTAGGTCGCTGATAGCGATACACCGCCTTCTACAATGGCAATGAAGGACGGAGAGTGGAGACGGGTCATCAGGAGGCGGGAACGGCCGTCTGGTCTGTGACCTACAGCCCACGGCCTCGGAGCCTTCAGCCTTATTAGGAGATCTTGGCGTGATACGAGCAACCGCAATTCTGGTGGCAGCGATGCTGCTGGCTTGCTGCCTGGCAGGTTGCAAGTGGACCGATGGGCAGAAGAACGTCGCGTTCCTGGCCGGGCGGGAGGTCGAGCAGTATTCGCCCGAGGATAGGCCCTCGTACTGGGGCAGGCCGATGTACGTGACGGGTGTGCCCAACTTTCAGAAGGTGACCGATGATCTATACCGAGGCGACGAACCTACCGAAAACGGTGTGAAGAACCTGGCTGCGATGGGTGTTCGCACCATCGTGTGCATTCGCGCCCTGCACAGCACGGAGATCCGTACCTGGGGCCTGCCACTGAAGTACGAGCAGATCACCATGTGGGCGTGGCAACCCAAGGATGAGTATGTCGTGGAATTCCTCAAGATCATGAAGGACCCCGCCAACAGGCCCGTTTTTGTCCACTGCTATACCGGCGGCGACCGCGTTGGGTTGTTCGTGGCCGTCTATCGCGTGGCGTTTTGCGGCTGGACCAAGATGGAGGCAGAGCGTGAAATGCTTTACGGTGGCGGAGGGTTTCATCAGATCCTGATCAAGTATCTCGTGCCGTACTTTGACTCCCTGGACATCGACGAGATGATGCGGCGAGCTGGCATGACCGACACCGACGTTACGCAGAACGACCGCAAGGGGGCCATGCCGCGCCCCATTCTGCCTGCGCCCGAGGGGCCAACGAACGACGCCGCAAGCGCCCCACCGGACGTGGCTGTGAGGGTCTGGGGGCCGGTACGATAAAACTGACGTTGTCGGGTTTTTGGCGTGGTCGCTTCAGCGAACCATGTTCTGTACTGAGGCGCCTTGGGTTTAACGTTAAGACACGGACTCGGGCGCTGCCTTTTGCTCCCTTCTTTCGTGGGCGAAAGGAGCAAAAAGGCAGAGCCCGATTTGCGTCAAGACGCTCTCCAGGAGCGCTGCACGTCTCAACGTCCGACAATGTCCCGACCTGTTTTTAACGCTTTTGGATTTCGTGGACCCAAAGTACCTCGGCCGGGAGATCGACGATCCTGGGGCTTGTGGCCGTGGTCGTTTTGTGCGCGCATAAAGTACGGCATGACAAGGATTACAGCCGTTATTATCCGGACCTTCGCGAAAACACAGGACTTATGAACGTTTTTGGACTCCGACTTTTCCGATTTCGAACCCAAAATCGTCAAAATCGAGTCAAAACGCGTTTTCAAGGGCTTGGACGCGAAAAACGCTATATCACATTGTGACTACAGTTGTGCGCCGCTAGTCGTCTGATTCCCCAAATGAAAAGCCCGTTTCGCGCCTGGACACGAAACGGGCTCTGCTTCTTGCGTTGTGTCACGGATCAACTGCGACTGGATCCGCGGCATAGTTACGGTTGCGGGACCGCCGTCGGTGGGACGGTCTTGACATCCTCACCCGGGGTCTTTGTCGCCGGCTGTGTGGTCTTGTTGAGCTTCCTCTTCAGCTCGGCCACGCTTATGGTCATGACCGCGAAGTCACGGCGTAGCACGTTGATTCTCTCCCGGCCGTCAGGATTTTCATACACAAGAATAGCCTGGGAATCTGTGTCCGGCACGTCGGGGCCAACATAGATATAGTCCTTTTTACCAGTCACAGGGTTGATCAGCATCTTCTCGCTCAGGTCCCCATCCTTCATCAGCGTCGCGATGTCTGGAGGCAGTTTGTCCTGGTTGTTGGCCGAATAGAGTGCCATGGCCTTGCCCATGTTCGACAGGTTCATCGCCGAGCCGGCCTCCTTGGCGTGCATGCGGGCCTTAGCCAAGCTTGGCATCAGAATCGACACCGACAGCGGCGCCATGGCCACCACGTTGCCCAGGCCCATCGTCGGCACGGAGGAGTAGCCCTCAAACGTCACGCCGTCCTTGTCGCACGAGATCGCGCTCATGGATGGGCCCAGGTACTTCTCGATCTGGCCGATCGTCGGCAGGTCGGCCGGCGAAACGTTGATGCCCTCGTGCTGCATTTCCATGCTGCCCATTGTCCAACCAAGCATCAGGAACCCGTAGAACTGCTTGACCAGTTGCGGCAGATTCGTGTACGTCACGGCCATCGGCTTATCCGAGAAATGGCC
>Ga0265339_10003198_pt1 | contig 11498 bp, 9 predicted proteins | sample 4CB219metaG_FD_202085 | JGI IMG/M metagenome (GOLD analysis project Ga0265339, IMG submission 202085) | Rhizosphere microbial communities from Carex aquatilis grown in University of Washington, Seatle, WA, United States - 4-CB2-19 metaG | ecosystem: Host-associated > Plants > Roots > Rhizosphere...
CAGGCAGCGGCTCGGCGGCGGCTCGGCCACCCGCTCGAGTACCTCGGCCACGTCGAGTCCGACGAGACGGTGTGGCTCGCGGCGCGCCGGCGCCGGCCGCTCATGGCCGAGTACCCCGAGGCCAAGGTCGCCAAGAACATCGAGCGCATCGCGCGCCGCGTGCTCTCGCAAGGGAACGACGCCGAGCGCATCCCCTCGCCGGCTCCCCTGCGCCTCGAGGAGGACCAGACGTACTACGAGATCCTCGAGACCGAGCCCGGCGTCAGCGACGAGGAGGTGCGCCGCGCCTACCGCACGCTCAAGGAGATCTACGCCGCGTCGTCGCCGGTCGTCGCGGGCCTCTACGACGAGCAGGAGCTCACCGACCTGCACGCGCGCGCCAACGCCGCGCACGACACGCTGTTCGCGCCCGAGCGCCGGCGGGTCTACGACCTGTCGCTGCCCGAAGCCGACCTCGCGCGCGCCGTGCGCGCCGCCGCCGCCAACAGCACGCGCAAGTCCGGCCTGCCCGGCCCGGTCGAGGAGCGCCACGAGTCGCCCGAGCCCGTGCTCGAGGTCGGCGAGGAGGTGAGCGGCGCGGCCCTGCGCAAGATCCGCGAAGCGCGCGGCATCGAGCTGGGCGACATCGCCCACCGCACGAAGATCAGCGAGCGCCACCTGCGCGCCATCGAGGAGGAGCGCTTCGCCGACATGCCGGCGGCCGTCTACGTGCGCGGCTACGTCATGGAGTACGCGCGCGCGATCCGGATCGACGCGCAGAAGGCGGTGGACAGCTACCTGCGCCGGTACCGCGCGCGCACGGCGCCCGCCGCCGAGACGACCGCCGCGGGCGATTGACCCTCAGCGCACGCAGCGGGCCCAGGCGAGCGAGGCGACCGGGACCCTGTCCGTGTAGCCGCCCGCGAAGTCGACCTGCCAGGCCTGCCCCGTGGGGTCGAGCGCGTCGGGCGACGAGGTCCAGAAGGGAGAGATCGTCACGATGTCGGGCAACCCGGTGATGAATGGCGTTCCGGGGAACGCGGTGGGATCGATCTGAGGCACGGCCCGCGCGTGCTCGACGATCGTCTGCAGCTCGTGGACGCTCGGTAAGCGCCAGCCGCCGCCGAGCGACGCGCACGCGGTCTTCGCGCTGTTCCAGTCCGTTCGGTTGGGCTGGTTGTGGCGCCGCCACGCGAGGCCCGTCGCCAGATCGGTCGTGACGTCGGTCGAGTCGAGCGCGTAGCGCGCGCCCGCGCGGTAGCAACGGGGCGGAGGCGCGCCGCCCGTGCGCACGCACATGACCGGCATCGGATCGATGCTGTTGACGAGGAAGGTCTCCGCGGCCGTCGCCTTGAACCCGACGCCCAGGCCCGTGAAGTTGTTCGCCTCGAGCGTCGAGCTCCAGGACGAGAGCGGCTGCGGAGGATCGAACGCCGTCGGGGTCGCGCTGGTCTTCGAGGTGACGTCGACGATCGACGCGAGCTCGAAGATGCTCGGCACCCGCCAGTCGCTCTTCCCCGCGAGCAACAGCGCCTCGCAGTGTTCGACCGCCTTCGGCTCGGTGAACATCCCGCTGGGCGACGCCGCCGCCTCCCACCAGAGCCCCGAGACGTCGTCGACGACGACGCCCCCATCGGCCGCCTCGTAGCGCGCGGGGTTCGGCAGGTTCGCGCCGGCCGGGTTGGGCATGACGAAGCCGTCGCACACGCATGCGCTGGAGCCGGGCAGGTTGGCGCAGCGCGGATCATCGGCGTCGGCGCCGTCGGAAGCGTCGGCCACGTCCGCGACGGAGTCCGCAGGCGCGTCGGCCGCATCGGGGTGGCCGCTCCCCTCCCCCGCGACGTCAGGAGTGGCCGGTGGCGCATCGACCGGGTCGACGCGATCGATCGGAGTCGAGACGTCGGACGCAGCGAGCTCGAGCGAAGCATCCACGACCGCGTCCGCCGCGCCGGCATCGTGCCGAGGGTGCGACGTTCCTCCGCAGGCGAGTCCCGCGGCGAGCAGGACGAGAATCAGCCGGGACACAGTAAAAGACGATGAACCTACAGCACGTTCGACGCCAGCTCCGCCAGCGCCGACCGCTCGCCCTTCGACAGCGTCACGTGCCCCGCGACGCTCTCCCCCTTGAACTTCTCCACCACCGTCGTGAGGCCGTTCGACGTCGCGTCGACGTAGGGGTTGTCGATCTGGTACGGGTCGCCCGTGAGGATGACCTTCGTCGCCTCGCCGACGCGGGTGATGATCGTCTTCACCTCGTGCGGCGTGAGGTTCTGGGCCTCGTCGACGATGATGAACTGGTTGGGGATCGAGCGGCCGCGGATGTACGTGAGCGGCTCGATCTCGATGAAGCCCATGTCGATGAGCTCCTGGTAGCTGCGGCCGCTCTTGCGCTCGCCCTTCGACAGGCCCATCAGGTACTCGACGTTGTCGTAGATGGGCTGCATCCAGGGGTTGAGCTTCTCCTCGATGGTCCCGGGCAGGTAGCCGACGTCGCGGCCCAGCGGGAAGATCGGGCGCGAGACCAGCAGCTTCGAGTAGAGCTGCTCCTCGACCACCTTCTGCAAACCCGCGGCGATGGCGAGCATGGTCTTGCCCGTGCCGGCCTTGCCGACCAGCGTGACGAGCTTGACGTCGTCGGCGAGGAGCAGATCCAGCGCGCAGTGCTGCTCCTTGTTGCGCGGGCGGATGCCCCAGATGCCTTCCTTGATCTTGCGCAGGGGGACCAGCTTCTTCGTGTTGCCGTCGAAGCGGCCGAGGGCGCTGTGGGAGGGGCTCTCGCGATCGCGCAGGAGCACGTACTGGTTCGCCTTCAGCGAGGCCTCGGCGAGGTCGAGGGTGTTCGACGCGTAGAACGTGTCGACGTCGGTCCCCGGGACGGGCAGCTCGATCATCCCGGAGTACAGCTCGTCCATGTCGATGCGCTCGGCCTCGAAGTCCATCGAGGTGAGGCCCAGCGAATCGGCGCGGATGCGGAGGTTGACGTCCTTGGTGACGAAGATCGTCGGCTCGCCCTTGTTGGCGTCGCGCACGTCGAGCGCCACCATCAGGATCAGGTAGTCGGCGATCTGGCTCTCGCGCAGCGTCGTCGGCACGGAGCGCGCGGCGGAGGCGACGCGCAGGCGTCCGCCGTTGGGCAGCGGCGCGCCGTCGGAGAGGCGCGCGCCCTCCGAGCGCAGGCGATCGAGCAGGCGCGCCACCTCGCGGGCGTTGCGGCCGAGCTCCGAGGCCTCCTTCTTGAAGTTGTCGATCTCCTCGATGACGAAGATCGGGATGACCACTTCGTTGTCCGCGAACTGTGTGATGGCGCGGGGATCGTGCAGGAGGATGTTGGTGTCGAGAACGAAGTGCTTCACGTGCGGGTCATCCTCCCGAAGAGGGAAACGTGGGGGCTCGAACAAGTATGGCCCGTCCGCGTGCGCGTCCGGGCCCGGGACGTCACTTCGCTTCGGCGGGCTTCTCGGCGGCCTTCTTCTCCGCCTTGTCGGCCTTGGCCGGCTTGGCGGCCTTGTCGGCCTTCGCCGCCTTGCCGCGCGTGATCGTCACCTTCGTCATCTTGACGTCCTTGACCGGCACGTCCCCGGGCGAGCGCTCGACGCGCGCGATCTTGCCGACGAGGTCGACCGGCTCGCACTGGCCGAAGATCGTGTAGCCGTGGTTCAGCGCCGGCTGGGGCGTCTCGGTGATGAAGAACTGCGAGCCGTTCGTGTCGCGGCCGGCGTTCGCCATGGCCAGGACGCCGGGCTTGTCGAACACGAGATCCGCCGTGTCCTCGTTCTGGAACTTGTAGCCGGGGCCGCCGCGGCCGATGCCGAGCGGGTCGCCGCCCTGGATCATGAAGCTGGGGATGACGCGGTGGAACTTGAGGCCGTCATAGAAGGCCTTCTTCGTCTCCCACTTCTTCGAGGCCTCGTCGCACCACGGGCGCACGCCGCGCGCGAGCCCCACGAAGTTCGCGACCGTCTTGGGCGACTTCTTGTCGAGCAGCTCGCAGGTGAAGGCGCCCATCGTCGTCTCGATCTTCGCCGTGAGGGCGCCGTCCTTCGGGCCCTTGAGGCCCTTCGTCGCCTCGTCGAGCGTGAAGTCGCCCTTCTCGGGGTCGTCGCCGCAAACGCTCTGGGCACGCGCCGAGCCGGCCGCCAGAAGGACGACCGCCGAGGTCAGGAAGAGGGAGGCGAAGCGGGGAGCCGAGGTACGCGAGCGCATGCGAATTCCTCCAGGTCGGAGACGAGGTTTTGATTTGAAGCTGGCTACTCTTACCACCAAAAGGGCCCGCCGAAACCGTCTTTGGTTCAACGCCCGTGGCGGGCCTGGACGCGCTCCAGGGCGGCCTGCAGATCGATGCCGGGGGAGGTCCGCAAGGGCTCCCAGAGGTCGCCCCGCTCGCGCACGCGCGCGGGCAGCGTGCGGATGGTGAAGTCGGCCGGATCGACGCCCGCGTCGACCTCCGCCCACGTGAGCGGCGTCGACGCGCCCGCGAAAGCGCTGCCGCGCGCGCTGTACGCGCAGGCCAGCGTCTTGCCTTCGATGTTCTGGAGGCAGTCGACGTAGACGTGCGTGTCGTCGCGGCGCCCCACCATGCGCTCGACCGTGGCCTCCTTCGGGTGCTTCTTCGCGACGAGCTCGCCGACGATCTGGCAGAAGATCATGCCGGCCTTGTAGGGCGTGCGCGGCGGCAGGGGCACGTAGACGTGCAGGCCGCTCGCGCCCGAGGTCTTCGGGTAGGCCGTGACCCCGAGGCCCTCGAGCTCGTCGCGCACCCAGCGCGCGACGTCGAGCACGCGCGAGAACGGCGCGCCGTCCATGGGGTCGAGGTCGATGGCCGCGAAGTCCATCGTCGAGACGGACTGGATGCGCGAGAAGTACGGGTCCTGCGAGAGCACCGCGAGCTGCGCCATGTAGAGCAGCGTCGTGAGCGAGCCGCCGATCAAGCGCGCGGGGACGTCGGTGTCGCCGGGCACGGGCTCGGACCGAACGCCGGGCGGCACGTCGTCGGGCGCGCGGTGCTGATAGAACGACGGGCCCGCGATGCCGTCGGGCAGACGCTTCATGACCAGGGGGCGGTCGCGCACGACCGGCAGCAGCCAGGGCGCGATCGTCGCGTAGTAGCGCAGGAGCTCGCCCTTGGTGACGCCGAGGCCGGGCCAGAGGACTTTCTTGAGGTTGCCGAGTTCGAGCACGTCGCCCGAGGGCAACGTCAGCCGCCCCGAGCCGCGCGCCTCCAGCGCCGCGAGCGCCTCGAGCACGGCGACCGTGTCCGCGTCCGCCGGCGGCGCCGCGGGGACCTTCTCTTCCCGCGCGACCCCCGCCGCCCGAACGTCGTCGCGCACGCCGAGGAACACCGGGTGCCTCAGGATCCCGTCGCCTGTCCAGTCGCCGAAGCGCACCTCGACGACCAGCGCGGGCCGCACCCAGTGCGGCTTGTCGTTGGTGGCGATCTTCGCCTCGAAGGGGCTCGCGTCCGCGGCGAGCGCGTCGAGCTTCGCACCGACCGCGCGCAACGTCGCCTCGGAGAAGCCGCCGCCCACGTGGCCGACGTACTTGAGCTTCCCGCCCGCCGTCGGCAGCCCGAGCAGCAGCGCGCCGAAGCGGTTGCGCGAGCCGCGCGGCTCGGTCCAGCCGCCGACGACGAACTCCTGCCGCTTGACGAGCTTGAGCTTGCGCCAGTCCGCCGTGCGCTTGCCGGGACGGTAGGTGGAGCGCGCGTCCTTGGCGATGAGCCCCTCCCACCCTTCGGCCTGCGCCTCGGCCATCAGCGCCGCGCCGTCGCCCGCCACCTGCCGGGAGAGGCGCAGCGGCCCGTCCTGCGCGGCCGCGCCGAGCGCCGCCTCGAGGCGCTTGCGGCGCTCGACGAGCGGCAGCTTCCAGACCTCGGCGTCGCCGTCGCGCAGGAGATCGAACACGTAGAGCGCGACCGGCTGCGTGGCCGCGACGCGCGCCACGTCCTTCCCGCGCTGGAGATGAATCCGCGGCTGGATGCTGCCGAAGCCGAGCGGCTTGCCCGCGCCGTCGACGGCGACGATCTCGCCGTCGAAGATCGCGACGCCCTTCCGCTTGCGCGCCCAGGCCGCGAGCGCCGCGACGACCTCGGGGAACTGCTCCGTCTTGTCGTTGCCGAGACGCGACGCGATCGCGACCTTGGCGACCTTCTCGCCCTTCGCGGGCGGCGTCACGGTGACGATCGCGCGGATGCCGTCGTACTTCGGCTCGTAGACGAGGTTCGGATCCTCGAGCGGAGCGTCCGCGAGCGTCGCGAGCATCGGCTCCATGCGCTCACTCCACGCCGCGGAGCTCCACGCGCTGGCCCGCGCGGATCCCCAGCCGCGCCGCGAGCCCGCCGCCGATCTCGAGCACGTACTGCGACGGCTCCCCCACGCTGCGCGCCGTGAGCGTCAGCGGCTGCGCGTTCTCGACGACGCCCACGATCGCGCGGTCCGACCCGATGAAGATCATGTCCAGCGGGATGAGGGTGTTCTTCATCCAGAACGTCTGCACCGACGGCCGCTCGAACAGGAAGATCATCCCCGCGTCGGGCGCGAGCCGGTCGCGGAACATGAGGCCCTTCTCGCGCTCGGGCTCCGTGCGCGCGACCTCGACGTGGAAGGTGAGCTGCCGCTCGCCCGTGTCGACGACGACCGTCGACGCCGCAGTCTCGGGACCGGCGCTGGCCGTCTGGCGCTGCCCCGCCGAGTTCTTGCACCCGACGCCGCCCGCGAAGCACGCGGCGACGGCCAGAGCGAGCGAAACCCGGCGAACCATCCGACGAAAAACCACGCGTCACGGTATCATCAAAACGTGGCATCGAACTCCTCGGCCTTGCGCGGCTGGCGCGTGCTGCTGACGAGGCCGCACGAGCAAATTGCGGCGCTCGCCGACGCCGTGAGCGCGCTCGGCGGCGCCCCCGTCGCCTACCCGACGATCGAGCTCGCGCCGCCGCCCTCGTTCGACGCGCTCGACGCCGCGCTGGCCGGCCCCGCGCACGACTGGCTCGTCTTCACGAGCCCATCGGCCGTGCGCTTCACGGTCGCGCGCGCGGAGGCGACGCGCGCCCGCGCGCTGCTCGCGCGCCCCCAGGTGGCCGCCGTGGGCGCCGAGACCGCGCGCGCCGCGACGGACGCCGGCCTCGTCGTCGCCGTCGTGCCGGCCGCCGACGAGCAGCGCCAGGAGGGTCTCGCCGCGGCGCTTGCCGACCTCGGAGCCGGCACGCGCGTCCTCTTCCCGCAGGCGATCGGCGGGCGCGAGCTCCTGCGCGATGCCCTCGTCGCGCGCGGCTGCGTCGTCGACGTCGTGCCCGTCTCGCAGACGCTGCCCGTGCGCGACCTGCCGCCCCTGCCCGCCTTCGACGCGGCCGCCTTCGCCAGCCCGTCGGCGCTCAAGGCGTTCGTCGCGCGTTGGGGCGCGGGAGCCCTCGCGGGCGCCACCGTCGCCGTCATCGGCCCCACGACCGGCGCCGCCGCGCGCGAGCTCGGCGTGCGCGTCGACGCGATGCCCGACGCGCCCAGCATGCCCGCCCTCGCCGCGGCGCTCGCGGCCCAGCGCGCGAAGGGCGCCGGCGCGTAGCGCGAAACGACGACAAATCGGCTACGCTTCGCGCATGTCCTTCCCCGACACGCGGCCGCGCCGTCTGCGTCGCACCCCGTCGCTGCGCCGCATGGTGCGCGAGACCATCCTCCTGCCCGACCACTTCATCTACCCGCTGTTCGTGTGCCCCGGAAAGGGCGTGAAGAACGAGATCTCGTCGCTGCCCGGCCAGTTCCACTTCTCCGTGGACATGCTCGCGCGCGAGGCCGAGGAGATCGCGAAGCTGGGCATCCCCTCGGTGATCCTCTTCGGGCTGCCCGAGAAGAAGGACGAGGTCGGCAGCGAGGCGTGGCACCCCGAGGGCGTCGTGCAGAAGGCCGTGCGCGCCATCAAGAAGGCCGTGCCGGACCTGACCGTCGCCGTCGACGCCTGCTTCTGCGAGTACACGACGCACGGCCACTGCGGTGTCGTCGCGGGCGGCGCCCTCGACAACGACGCCACGCTCGAGAACCTCTCGCGCGCCGCGCTCTCCTACGCGCGCGCCGGCGCCGACGTCGTCGCGCCCTCCGGCATGCTCGACGGGTTCGTCGGCTTCCTGCGCGAGGGCCTCGACGAGGAGAACTTCGACCAGGTGGCGATCCTCTCGTACGCCGCGAAGTACGCCTCGGCCTACTACGGCCCCTTCCGGGCCGCGGCCGACTCGACGCCCGCCTTCGGCGATCGCCACGGCTACCAGATGGATCCCGCCAACGTGCGCGAGGCGATGCGCGAGGTCGCCCTCGACGTCGAGGAGGGCGCCGACATCGTCATGGTCAAGCCGGCCCTCGCCTACCTCGACGTCATCAGCGAGGTGCGCAACGAGTTCGACCTCCCCGTGGCCGCCTACAACGTCTCGGGCGAGTACGCGATGCTCAAGGCCGCCGCCGAGAAGGGCTGGATCGACCACGATCGCGTCATGATGGAGACGCTGCTGTCGATCCGCCGCGCCGGCGCCGACATGATCCTCACCTACCACGCCAAGGAAGCGGCGAAGCTCCTCCGCTGACCGATCCCCGCTTCCCGTAGGGGAGAGGGTCAGGGTGAGGGGGCGCGCGGCTCGATCGTCGCCTTGAGCTCGTAGGGCGAGTCGAACCCGCCCAGGTTCGCGTCCTTGAGGTTCGCGCGCGGCAGCTTCCGCTCGACGCCGATCGTCGTCGGCTTGCCGGCCTGCACCTCCAGCGTCGCCTCCTCGTCGTCGCCGGGGCCGCCCTTGTTCGTGGGCCGCTTCGTCGAGCCGTCGTGGAGGAGCACGATGTCCACGCCGTCGGGCGCGGTCACGTGCACGCGCAGCACGCCGTCCGTCGCCGGCGTCACGACGAACCAGTCCTTGTCGTCCTCGTCGCCCAGGTACCCGCGCATCGACGTCCCCGGCGCGACGGGCGTCGCCGCCGCCTCCCAGTCGTTGGGCTCGAGCTCCCACCCCGTCTGCGGCGCGCCCCAGGTGGCCGTCAGCGTGTACGGATCGCTCGGCGCCTCGCCGGGCTTCTCACCCTGGATCCACACGGCGCGCACGGAGAAGAACGCCTCGGCGGGCCCGATCGACGTCGGCTGGATCCACTCGCCGCCGCCGTGGCCGTGGACGTCGCTCTTCGCGAGGCGGCGCCCCTGCGCGTCGAAGAGCTCGAGCACGAGGTCGAGCCCGGGCACGCCGTCGAGGCGCGCGCTCACGACGCGCGCACCCTTGCCGACCGGCACGCGGAAGTAGTCGACGTCGGGGTTGCCGCCCTCGATGGGCGCGCCGATCACGCCGCGCACGGGGCGGCCCGACGCGAGGAGGTTCGCGTAGCCCGCCGTGTTGTTCGGCTCGATCTCCGTCGAGACGGGCTTCTCCGCGCGCACGCGGTTCACGACCCACACGCCCGCCGCGATCGCCGCCACGCCGAGCGGCAGGAGGAACCGCATGAACGCGCGCCGGCGACGCATGCGCCGCTCGAACCAATCGAGATCCTGCCGGCGCAGCCCCCCGTCCGAGTCCGGCTCGGAGTCCGAGCGCGGCACCTCGTCGTCGGGCAGCGACAGCGTCGGCGCCTCGCCCGTCGAGAACTTGGGCCGCGAAGGCTCCGTCGCCGCGAACCCCGCCGGGCTGTGCTCAAGGGCGCGCTCGAGGTCCTTCTGCATCGCCGCCGCCGACGGGTAGCGCTCCTCGAGGTTCTTCGCCATCGCGCGCAGCACGATCTCGTCCGCGTCGCGCGGCAGCCCGCGCTGCGGCGCACGCGTGCGCGGCGGCACGACGGGATCGGTGACGTGCTTCGAGAGCACGCCCACGGGAGACGGCGCCTGGAAGGGCGGCTCGCCCGTGAGCACGCGATAGAGCGTCGCGCCCAGGCTGTAGACGTCGGCGCGCGGATCGAGCAGCTCGCCGCGCACCTGCTCGGGCGACATGTAATACGGCGTGCCGAGCACCTGCTTGCCCGTCGTGATCGACGAGCTCTCGTCGGGCTGGCGCAGCTTCGCGAGGCCGAAGTCGAGCACCTTGACGTGCTCGCTGCCGTCGCGGCGGCGCAGGATCATCAGGTTCTCGGGCTTGAGATCGCGGTGGATGATCCCGTGGTCGTGCGCCTCGGTGAGCGCCGAGCACGCCTGCGCGAAGAGGCGCGCCGCGCGCGAGAACTCCATGGGCCCCTCGCGCTTGAGCACGGCGGAGAGATCCTCGCCCTTGACGTGCTCCATGATGAGGTAGAGCGCGTTCTCGACTTGGCCGAAGTCGAAGGTGTGGACGATGTTCGGATGGTTGAGCTTGCTGACCGACTGCGCCTCGAGGCGAAAGCGGTGGACCATCTCTTCCTTCGCCGCCATCTCCGGCGCGAGAACCTTCATCGCCGCGATCTTGCCGAGGCGCAGGTGCTCGACGCGGTAGACGACGCCCATCCCGCCCGTCCCGATGCGCTGGAGGACGCGATACCGGCCGTCGACGACGCGTCCGAGCCAGCGATCGTCGGCCGCTTCAGGCTGCTGGGGAGCGCCACAATTCCCGCAGAACTGGGCCCCCTCCGCGACCACGGCGGCGCACTGTGAGCAGACAGGCACGCCCGGCCGAGACTAGCGCGCGCCCCGCGCGCCGCCAAATTCGGCAAATTCGCGCGATTCCGCTCGCCCAGGACCGAGACCGATCCCGAGACCGATCTCCCCACCGGCCCCAGCCCTGCGCCGGACCGGCCGCCGGGCCGCCCGCCCCCGTTTTTCTTCCTTTTTGGCTTGCGCAGAGGGGAGTCCGTGCGCATACTGCCGGACTCTTTCGGGGGTGGGGGTAGGACGGGGCGGCCGGAGCCTCTCAGGCTCGATGGCCGAGGGGCTCCGAAGGTTCGTGGTCGAGGGCGCGGAATACCCGTGTCAGACCAGGGACTTCGGGACCTACCGCGAATCGAAACGCGGCCGAAAGAATCTCGAAAAAAAGAATTGACGGCAGAGCGAATTTCAATAAACTCTGCGCTCCCTAGACGACAGGGTGGTCGGAAGTAACGACGGCTCCTACATCTAGGCATCAGTTAGCGTCGGTCTCTGAAAGCTGAATAGCAAACCAAGTTCGAAAGGTACGAAGAGTATCTGTCGGTCTGGAAACAGATCGCCAGGTCTCCAAATACCCCGACAATCAGTGAGTTCCGAGCAAGCAGTAAACTGAGCTCGGTTCCATCAGTCTTCGGATTGCGGGAACTGATCACTCAGCTCTCAAGTTGTCAATGCGAGGACCGCAAGGTCTTCGTTCAGATTTAACTGGAGAGTTTGATCCTGGCTCAGAGCGAACGTTAGCGGCGGGCCTAACACATGCAAGTCGAACGAGAATGTAGGCTTCGGTCTACTAGTAAAGTGGCGGACGGGTGCGTAACACGTGGGTAATCTACCTTCCGGCGGGGGACAACAGTCCGAAAGGATTGCTAATACCGCATACGTCAGCGGCGCCTACGGGCGCTGTTGGGAAAGATGGCCTCTCCTTGGAAGCTGTCACCGGAAGATGAGCCCGCGTC
>Ga0265339_10003201_pt1 | contig 11494 bp, 10 predicted proteins | sample 4CB219metaG_FD_202085 | JGI IMG/M metagenome (GOLD analysis project Ga0265339, IMG submission 202085) | Rhizosphere microbial communities from Carex aquatilis grown in University of Washington, Seatle, WA, United States - 4-CB2-19 metaG | ecosystem: Host-associated > Plants > Roots >...
GTGGGATCTTCGGGGACAAACGTGAAAGAGATACCCCCTCCCCCTTTTTTGATATCAGTGATGTCAATGATATCAATGCTATCGGTAGTGGCAGCAGCAGTGGGTTGGGGAATGAGGGTTGATCGCGGGGGTGGGATCTTCGGGGACAAACGGGAAAGAGATACCCCCTCCCCCCTTTTTGATATCAGTGATGTCAATGATATCAATGCTATCGGTAGTTGCAGCAGCAAGGGCCTGGGAAGGAACGTCATCGGGGCGGAATCATCGGGGACAATCGAAAGGGGTACCCCCTCCCCCCCTCCACTATGGATTGCAATGTGGTACAAATCGGGTACTGGCAAAGAAAATAAATAGTTTATTAGTTCAGCAAGATCGAAAAACGTACCGTATCGCGATAAATCCCACTCCGTGGTACGATTTTCCTGCCATTCAGAGGAAGGTCGGCTCTCTCCCGCGGCCAATTGCCCGCGCTGTGGCATGACTTTCTCCGTTCTCCCAGGGAAAGCGCCACGCATCTCAGCAATCGGAATCCCCGAAAGACCTTCGTGGATCCATTAGGTAACAAGAAGCCGCGTTTGGCAGCCATCGTCTCTTTCGGTGTATGCTTCCCACGCGGGAGGAGGTCGGCCTCATGCATTTGCCCATTCGAGTAATCACGGTGGAACGGGAGTACGGTTCTCACGGCGCGGAGTTTGCGCATGACCTGGCGGCGCACCTGGGTTGGAAGCTGTACGACTCCGAGCTGGTGACAGGGGCAGCGCGCGCTGCCGGCGTGCCCAAGGAACGGGCAGCGGAGCTCGATGACCGGCTGGATCCCTGGTACTACCGTTACGGCAAGGTCTTCTGGCAGGACTCAATGTATTACTCAAACGGGCCGTGCGACGAGCAGGTGTTCGACTGCGAACGGATGTATGCGCTCATCCGCAAGGAGATTGTGGACGCGGCCAGAGCGGGAAACTGCGTTCTGGTGGGCCGCGGGTCGGCATTTGCGCTGGCCGGGCAGCCAGGCTGCTTCCACGTCTTTGTTTACGCCACGCTTGCGGCCAAAAAGGATTGGTTTGCGCGGACGTTTCCTGACAAGGCGGACCGGGCCGAGCACGAGCTCGCCGAAGCGGACAAGCGGCGCGCCGCTGTCATCAAGCGCTTTTACAACAAGGAGTGGTGCGCGCGCGGCGGTTACCACATGCTGCTGAATTCCTGCATGGGGACTGAGGCGATGATTGCGGCGGCAAGCGCAGCGGCCGGGCTGCGAGTCGCGGAGGCAGTCGGAACGGGCCTGTAGCTCGTAGCCGTTAGCTTGCCGGACTTCGTGACCAATCAGCTCCTGGCTACAAGCTACAAGCCCCAAGCCTCTATGCGCTGCACTCTCGGCGCAATCCGTGTAAAGATCTCCCACGGAATGGTGCCCGCCGCGTCAGCGTGGTCAAAGGCGGAGATGCTCTCAGCGCCGTGGGATCCGATGAGCACAACTTCGTCTCCCGCCGCCACGCCGGGAACCTCCGTTACATCCAGCACAGCCTGGTCCATGCTGATGCGGCCTACGATGGGGGCGCGCTGGCCGCGGACGAGCAGGCTGAAGCGGTTGCCAAGCCGGCGGTCGAGCCCGTCGGCGTAGCCGCACGCAATGAGCGCAAGGCGCATGGGCTCGGTTGCCACAAAGGTGCCGTTATAGCCGACCTCGGCGCCTGCGGGGACGCTGCGCACGCTGACCACGCGGGACTTCCAGGAGAGGACTGGTTTCAGATGCGCGCGGGCGCTGGCCAGAACCGAGGGTTCTTCTGCGACGGCAAAGGGCGGCACGAAGCGCGGAGCCAAGCCGTAAAGGGCCAGGCCGAGCCGCACCATGGGAATCAGATTGTGCCGCGATGCGAGCGTTGAGATCTCATCGGCGTCGCTGCCGAGCAAGGCAGCCGAAGCGCCAACACTGAGCCAGCGTGGCTGCGGCGCGGCGGCGGGCAATGAGGCGCGCAAGCGGGACAGCGCCTCGTCGAGCCGGGCGAGCTGGGCGGTGGTGGTTTGGCCGGTGCTGTCGTCCGAGGCGTACAGATGGGTCAGGACAGACTGGAGCACGCACGGCGATCCGGGCCCGAAATAGGCGAGCAAGGCGGGCAAATCATCGAGCGACGCACCCTGGCGGCTCATCCCGGTGTCGATCTCAAGATGGATCGGGATGGAGGCGGGCGCGGCGTTGGCGGCGCGAGCAGCTTGTGCAAGCTCGTCGAAATGCGTTGCGTCCCACGCGACCGCAGTGAGTTGGTGTGCGACAACGGCGGCCGCCTGGCCGGGAAACAGGCCGCCGATAACGACAATGCGCGCGTCAGGGCACGCCGCGCGCGCGGCCACTCCTTCCTCCACGCTGGTGACGCCCAGAAAGCGCGCGCCGGCGCGGACCGCCGAGGGCGCGCAGAGTTCAAGCGAGTGACCATAGGCGTCAGCCTTGACGATGGCGAGGCACTCGGTGCCTGCACCTGCCAACTGCTGGAGCAATTGGTAGTTGTCTTCAAGGGCGCGGGTGCTGACTTCAGCCCAGCAGGGGCGGGTTGGGAGAGTGGTGTCCAAAAGCCAGTTTATCGTGCGAGGCGAGAGCTGGTTGCGGATGGCGGAATCAGGTCCTTGGATCGAATTTCGGCAGCCGTATCCACTTGAGAGACTTGCCGATCTTCTCAAACGATGGGTCTGCCGAGACCAGTGTGGACTTTGAGGCCAGAGCCAGGGCAGCGGCGAAACTGTCTGCATAGCCCAGCTTGTATCGATACTTCAGCGTGGCGGCATGGACGACCGTATTCGCGTCGGCATCGACCAGAGTGACCGCGTGCTGAAGGCCTCGAATGTATTGAGACGCCTTCTCCTCGTCCAGATGCTTGAGCAAAATGTATAGAACCTCGCCCATATTGATGACGGACATGGAAAGGTGGGCCTGCTTACGCTCTGCTTGCTGGAAGAGGCTGCGCACCTTCTCAACTCCACCGCCGGCGCCTACTCCGAAGAAGCGAAGAACGGCATTGGCATCGAGGACGTATTCCGTCATTGCCGTTCCTGGCGCTTCCGCTCTGCGCGGCGCTCCGCTTCCAGCTCGGCTTCAAGCGGCAAACCCTGAAGGCTGCCCTGCAGCGCGTAGAGTTCTTCAAAGTTGTTTGGCTCAAGGATGAGGCGGCCTTTTTCCTCCTGGAAGACGATGGTGCTTCCTTCGCGGAAGCCGTATCTCTTCCTCAAGCCGGAGGGTATGACGATTTGTCCCTTCGAACTCATCACCGCTGTGGAACGCATCAGCTTACCTCCTTCACCCCACTGTCTTACATTATTGTAAGCCAAGTTAGCTGGCAAGCGTCTCCGAACGCACCTGTCCGAACGTTAGCGCGGACAATGCTTCAGCGCGCCCGCGCGAACTCGCTGCGATGGCGGCTGTACAGGAAATAGATGACCAGGCCGACGGCCAGCCAGATGAAGAATGCGATCCAGGTGAGGACCTCGAGGCCCGTCATCAACACAATGCAGAAAACGATGGAGAGGATGGGGATGAGCGGACCGAATGGCGTGCGGAAGCCGCGCTTGCGGTTGGGCTCGCGGTAGCGGAGGATGAGCACGCCGATGGAGACCAGAACAAACGCGAAGAGCGTGCCGATGTTGGAGAGATTGGAGACGGTGCCAATGTCAAGCAGGCCGGCGGGAATGCCGACGACGAAGCCGGCAACCCACGTCGCAAACGCAGGCGTGCGGAACTGCGGATGGAGCACTCCAAAGACGCGCGGCAGCAGGCGGTCACGCGACATGGCGAACCACACGCGCGCCTGGCCGAGCTGGAAGACGAGGATAGACGAGATCATGCCCAGCATGGCTCCGATGAGGACGACCAGGCGGACCCAATGCAGCTCATGCGAACCGGTCTGCAGCGTAAGGCGCTTGAGAGAGTTGACCACGGGCGCGGCGTCGCCCATGAGCGACTGCCACGGCACGATGCCGGACAGGACGATGGCCACTCCGCCGTAAAGGACGGTGCATGCAGCCAGCGTGGCCAGGATGCCGATGGGCATATCGCGCTGGGCGTTGCGGCACTCCTCGGCGGCTGTGGAGACGGAATCGAACCCGATGTAAGTGAAGAAGATGATGGAGCCGCCGGTGAGAATGCCGCTCCAGCCATTGGGCATGAACGGGTGCCAGTTGTGCGGTTTGATAAAGCTGGACGCGGCAATAATGAAGGCGAGGATGGCGACAATTTTGATGAAAACGAGGATGTTGTTGGCCCGCGCCGACTCGCGGATGCCGCGAACCAGGATGACCGTCAGGATCATCACGATGAGGAACGCCGGGATGTTGAAGCCGAAGTGCCAGCCGGGGTTGTAGAGGTTGTTGCCGGCCATGTCCTGCAAACCGGTGGGCAGGTAGGCCGGAGATATCCATCGCAACGAGGGATGGATGCCGAACCAGTCCATCAGGTCGAGCACATGCGCGGCAAAGCCCACGCTGACGCTCATGTTGGAGAAGGCGTACTCAAGGATCAGGTCCCAGCCGATGATCCACGCCACCAGTTCGCCCATTGTCACGTAGGTGTAGGTGTAAGACGACCCCGCGATGGGGATCATGGACGACATTTCGGCGTAACAGAGGCCGGTGAAGGCGCAGACAATGGCGACGAGAATGAGCGAAAGCGCCAGGCCCGGGCCGGCGCCGGGACGGCCGTTCAGCGCGGTGTGGAAGATGAGCCAGTGAATCAGCGGGGTGTTGGCAATTTCAGGCGCATCGAAATGCTGGCCGGCCATGGCAGTACCGATGACCGTGAAGATTCCGGATCCGATGACCGCGCCGATGCCCAGGGCCGTGAGCGACCACGGCCCCAGTGTTTTTTTGAGAGACTGGCCGGGCTCCTCCGACTCGCGGATGAGCTTGTCAATGGATTTGCGGGCAACAAGTTGTGAGGCCAGTCGAGTTCTCCTCATCGCGGAAGCGGGGACGATAGCGACAGCATACAGCCTACCGGCGAGGAGAGGCAGCCCAATGTTTCGAGCCGTCGGCTTTTGGCAATGGGATTCGGCCATCAAGCGTCAGCCTTCAGACTGCCCGCAGGTCGATGACCAATGGACAAGCTGAAGGCTGAGGGCTAATGGCTGTCTTTCTACCGCTTGGTCTGGCCGCGAACCATCTTCTTGACCTTGTGTTTCGCTGAGCCGCGGGGGGTGGTGCGTTTGCCCTTGGGAGCGGCCTTTTTGCGCGCGGTGCGCTTCAGTTTCTTGCGTTCCTCACGGTCTTCAATCTTCTTTGTATCGGCCACGAATACCTCTCTCAATGCGATGAGTGCCATTGCCGGTGCTTCCGGCTACAGTGCCATCTTATGGTAACAGCCGCTCAGGGGCCGACGGAAGCAGCCGGTGTCGTGTGGACGAGGGCAGCGCGCAGGGTGTATTGTCGACCCGGAGTAGCAGGTGGAGGGGGCCGGATGATCCCCGTCTGGCAACGCGCCTCGCGCGGTTGTCCCGGCCGTACCAAATGCAATTTGAGCGGCTGGCTTTGAGCCACCCCTGGCCGCATGGCGAAGCTGGAATTCCGGGAGATCGACGTGAAAGGACTGAATTTTGAGCTGGGCGAGTCCATCGCGCTGATGCGCGAAACTGTGCGCCAGTTTGCGCTGGCTGAGATTGCGCCGATTGCCGCGGAGGTGGACCGCAAGAACGAGTTTCCGCGGCGGATCTGGCGCCGTCTGGGCGAGCTTGGACTGCTGGGCATCACCGTGGACGAGGAGTATGGCGGCGCGGAGCTGGGCTACCTGGAGCACGTGGTCACAATGGAAGAGATATCGCGCGCGTCGGCGTCCATAGGGCTTTCATACGGCGCCCACTCCAATTTGTGCGTGAACCAAATCTCGAAAAACGGGACCAAGGAACAGAAACGCAGATTCCTGCCCAGGCTGATTACCGGCGAGCTCGTGGGCGCGCTGGCCATGTCAGAGACGGAAGCAGGCTCAGACGTGGTAAGCATGCGTTTGCGAGCAGACAAGCGCGGCGACGTGTTTGTGCTCAACGGCGCCAAAATGTGGATTACCAACGGGCCGGATGCGGATACGCTGATCGTATACGCGAAGACGGATTCAACCGCGGCGTCGCGCGGGATTACGGCGTTCATCGTGGAGCGCGGGTTCAAGGGATTCTCGCACTCGCCCAAGCTGGACAAACTGGGCATGCGCGGATCGAACACCTGTGAGCTGGTCTTCCACGATTGCGAAGTTCCGGAAGAGAATGTGCTGGGACGCTTGGGGGGCGGCGTAAGGGTGTTGATGTCCGGCCTGGACTACGAGCGGCTGGTGCTGTGCGGAGGGCCGCTGGGAATCATGGCGGCATGCCTCGATGTTGTAATTCCGTATGTGCACCAACGCAAGCAGTTCGGCAAACCAATCGGCGAGTTTCAACTGATGCAGGGCAAACTGGCCGACATGTATGTGGCGAATCACGCCTGCCGCGCGTACGTGTACGCTGTGGCGCAGGCATGCGACCGGGGCGAATCCGTACGCAAGGACTGCGCAGGCGCCATCCTTTATTCGGCAGAGAAGGCAACGTGGATGGCGGGTCAGGCGATCCAGGCGCTGGGCGGCAACGGCTACATCAACGAGTACCCGACGGGGCGGCTGTGGCGCGATGCCAAGCTGTTCGAGATTGGCGCCGGCACATCGGAGATTCGGCGCATGCTGATTGGGCGCGAACTGTTCAAGGAGACGGCGTAACGGTAAGGCGATGAGCGTTCTTTCATCCCAGATTCAGACCGGAAGCGAAGAATTCCGCGGCAACATGGAGCGGATGCGGGAGCTGGTGCGCGAGCTGCGAGAGAAGACAGCGCAGGCGGCGCTGGGCGGTTCAGAAGCTGCGCGGGAAAAGTACAAATCGCGCGGAAAGCTGTTTGTCCGCGAACGCGTGGACCTGCTGCTGGACGCGGGAACGCCGTTTCTGGAGCTTTCCGCGCTTGCGGCCAACGGGATGTACAGCGGCGACGTGCCGGGCGCGGGGCTCGTTACTGGAATCGGCCGGATCAGCGGGACCGAATGCGTGATTGTCGCCAATGACGCTACGGTGAAGGGCGGTACCTATTTTCCGCTGACGGTCAAAAAGCACCTGCGCGCGCAGCAGATTGCGCTGGAGAATCATCTTCCCTGCGTGTACCTCGTCGATTCAGGCGGCGCGTTTCTTCCCATGCAGGACGAGGTCTTTCCCGATCGCGAGCACTTTGGCGCCATCTTTTACAACCAGGCGAACCTGAGCGCGAAGGGCATTGCGCAGGTGGCGTGCGTGATGGGATCGTGCACCGCGGGCGGCGCGTATATTCCTGCAATGTCCGATGAGGCCGTGATTGTAAAGGAGCAGGGGACGATCTTTTTGGGCGGCCCTCCGCTGGTAAAAGCGGCAACCGGCGAAGACGTGACCGCTGAGGATTTGGGCGGAGCCGACGTGCACACGCGCATCTCCGGCGTGGCCGATCACTTTGCCGATGACGATGCGCACGCGCTCGCGATGGTGCGGCGAATCGTGGCCAACCTGAATCGTCCCAGGCCGGCAGGGCCGCAGATGAAGACGGAAGAACCGCTGTTTGATCCCGAGGAGATCTACGGCATTGTGCCGGAGGGCTCGCGCAAGCCTTACGATGTGCGCGAGGTGATTGCGCGCATGGTGGATGGGAGCCGGCTGGACGAGTTCAAGCAGCGCTACGGCGCCACGCTGGTCACGGGCTTCGCGCACATCTGCGGCTATGCGGTGGGTATCCTTGCCAACAACGGCATCCTGTTTTCTGAGTCGGCGCTGAAGGGCGCGCACTTCATTGAACTGTGCGCACAGCGCGGCATTCCACTAGTCTTTCTGCAAAACATCAGCGGATTCATGGTGGGCAAAAAATATGAGAATGGAGGCATTGCGAAGGACGGAGCCAAGATGGTGATGGCGGTCGCCTGCGCGCGTGTGCCCAAGTTCACGGTGCTTATCGGCGGCAGTTTTGGCGCGGGGAACTATGGGATGTGCGGGCGCGCATATGGGCCTCGCCTGCTGTGGATGTGGCCCAATGCTCGCATCAGCGTGATGGGCGGCGAGCAGGCGGCCAACGTGCTGGCGCGGGTGCGCCGCGATGCGCTGGAGGCCGGTGGCAAGCAGTGGAGCGAGGCAGCGGAGGAAGAGTTCAAAGCGCCGATCCGCGCGCAATACGAGGAGCAGGGCAGTCCCTACTACGCCACGGCGCGGCTGTGGGATGACGGAATTCTGGACCCCGTGGAGACGCGGCGTGTGCTGGCGCTGGGACTGGCGATGGCGCAGCATGCGCCGGCGGAGCCTACGCGGTTTGGCGTGTTCCGGATGTGAAAAAGAATGATCGAGCAAACGGTAGAGATCGAGCGGAGCGGCGCAGCGGCATGGGTGTGGTTGAGTCGACCGGAACTGCACAACGCGCTCAATGACGAGCTAATCGCAGAACTGACTCGCGCCTTTCATGCGTTGGGTCAGGATGCCGAGGTTCGGGTGATTGTTCTTGGCGGCCGCGGCAAGAGTTTTTGCGCTGGCGCGGATGCGGAATCGATGCGGCGTCAGGGAGAGGCGAGTCCGCATGAGAATCTGGAAAATGCGCGCGCCCTTGCAGAGTTGTTCCGCGCTATTGCGTTCTGTCCCAAGCCGACGATTGCGCGCGTCAACGGCGCGGCAATCGGTGGTGGATTGGGCCTTGTATGCGCATGCGATATCGCCGTGGCGTCGCGCGATGCGAAGTTTGCCGCGTCTGAAGTGCGGTTGGGCCTGATCCCCGCAACCATTGGCCCATACGTGGTGCGCGCGATCGGCGAGCGATGGGCCAGGCGCCTTTTCCAAACCGCGGAGCGGATCACGGCGGCGCAGGCGGAGCGGATTGGCTTGGTGCATGAAGCGGTTGAGCCTAATGAATTGGACGGACGCATCGAAGCCATTCTGAAGGACCTTGAGGCGGGCGCGCCTGGAGCGCAAAGCGCGGTGAAGGAACTCATTGATGCGGTGGCGGGAAGGCCTGTTACGCCGGAGCTAATTGACGATACGGCAATGAGGATTGCAAAGATCCGCGCGGGTGAGGAGGCGCGGGAGGGACTGAGCGCATTTCTGGAGAAGCGTCCGGCGGCATGGACACGAGGCCCCAAGAGCAACGATGTTTGAGACGATCCTGATTGCCAATCGCGGCGAAATCGCGTGCCGCATCATCGCCACGTGCCGCCGGATGGGGATTCGCGCCGTGGCGGTTTACTCCGATGCGGACGCGCACAGCCGCCACGTGCGCCTGGCCGACGCTGCGGTGCGGATCGGACCGGCGCCGTCCCGCGAGAGCTACTTGAATGTCGAATGCATCCTCGGTGCCGCAAAGCAGACAGGCGCGCAGTCAATTCATCCGGGCTACGGGTTTCTCTCAGAGAACGCGGAGTTTGCTGAGGCCTGCGCGGCGGCAGGCTTGGTGTTCATCGGCCCGCCGGCAACGGCGATTCGCGCCATGGGATCGAAGGCCGCGGCCAAGGAACTGATGCGCAAGGCGGGAGTGCCGCTGACGCCTGGATATAACGGTGGGGAGCAAGCGCCCGAATTTCTTCAGAAGCAGGCCGACGCGATCGGCTATCCAGTGATGATCAAGGCCAACGCCGGCGGGGGCGGTAAGGGCATGCGGCGCGTGGATGCGCCGGAGCAATTTTCCGCGGCCCTGGCAAGCTGCCGGCGCGAGGCCGCCGCATCATTCGGCGATGATTCCGTGCTGCTGGAGAAATATCTTGTCGAGCCGCGGCACGTTGAAGTGCAGGTCTTTGGCGATACGCACGGCAACGTCGTGAGCCTGTTCGAACGCGATTGCAGCGTGCAGCGCCGGCATCAGAAGGTGATTGAAGAAGCACCGGCGCCGCATATTTCCGACAAGTTGCGTGAGGCCCTGGCGGAAGCAGGGCGCAGTGCGGCGCGCGCGGTTGAATATGTGGGCGCGGGCACCGTGGAATTTCTGCTGGACCGCGAGGGCGGGCTGCACTTCATGGAGATGAACACGCGGCTGCAGGTGGAGCATCCGGTCACGGAAATGATCACGGGGCTGGACCTGGTGGAGTGGCAACTGCGCGCGGCGGCCGGAGAGCCATTGCCGATCAGGCAGGATCAGATTGCAATGCGCGGGCATGCCATTGAAACGCGCATCTATGCGGAGGATCCGGCGCACGATTTTCTTCCGTCGATTGGAAAGATTATTCACCTGCGAATGCCGTCAACCTCAGAGCATGTGCGCATCGATTCCGGTGTGGAGCAGGGAGACACGATCACGCCTTTTTACGATCCCATGATCGCCAAGTTGATTGTGTGGGACGACACGCGCGAGCTGGCGGTGCGGCGGATGGCAGCGGCGCTGAGTGAATTCCAGATCGTCGGCGTGACGAACAATGTTGAATTCCTGCGGCGGCTGGTAACAAGCGAATCATTCGTGGAGTCGCGGCTGGATACGAGCCTCATTGAGCGCGAGCGGGAGTGGCTCCACGCGTCTGGAAACGAGACTCCGCGCGAGGCGCTGGTTTTGACGGCATTAGCCGTGCTGCTGCGTGAACAGGATGCGGGCGAAGCGTACGGCGAGGCGGATTCACCCTGGGCGGCGCGGGACGGGTGGCGCTTGAGTTCAAGACTGGAACGAACGCTGCGCTTCGAGAGCGGGGGAAAATCGGCCGCGATCAAGGCGGCTTACCTCCCAAGCGGATTCCGCGTGAGCGCGGACGATGCGGACTTTGAAGTAACCGGGAAGTTGCTGCCCGGTAACGAACTGGATGCCGTGATCGATGGCAAGCGCGTAACCGGCACCGTGGTGGCATCGGGCGGACGTCGCCATGTCTTCTATGCAGGCGCCCATTATGTGCTTGATTACGATGATCCGCTCGAAATCGAAGCCCATCACCATACCGGCGAAGGCAGCTTGATGGCTCCAATGCCGGGACGAGTGATTGCCCTGGTGGCGGCGCCCGGCGAGCGCGTGGAAAAGGGCGCGCCCCTGATGGTGCTTGAAGCGATGAAGATGGAATGCACCATCTATGCGCCGGCCGCGGGGCGAGTGGAGGTGTTTCATTTCAACTCTGGCGACCAGGTGAGCGAGGGCGCGGAACTGCTGAAGTTTGCGGAAGAGGCCGACGAAAACTGATGGCGGAGACAGTGCGCATCGTCGAGGTGGGGCCTCGCGACGGGCTGCAGAACGAGAAACAAGCAGTCTCGACCGAGACCAAGGTCACGCTTATCGGCATGCTGGCTGACGCCGGGCTGAAGACCATCGAGGCAACTGCGTTTGTTTCGCCAAAGTGGGTGCCGCAGATGGCCGACCACGCAGAGGTGCTGCACGCGCTGCCGAGACGTGAGGGGGTGAGCTATCCAGTGCTGGTGCCCAACCTGAAAGGATTCGAAGCTGCGCTGGCGGCGGGTGCCACTGAAGTTGCCGTGTTTGCCGCGGCGTCGGAGACGTTCTCACAGAAGAACATCAACTGCAGCATTGCGGAGAGCCTGGAACGGTTCAC
>Ga0265339_10003202_pt1 | contig 11491 bp, 8 predicted proteins | sample 4CB219metaG_FD_202085 | JGI IMG/M metagenome (GOLD analysis project Ga0265339, IMG submission 202085) | Rhizosphere microbial communities from Carex aquatilis grown in University of Washington, Seatle, WA, United States - 4-CB2-19 metaG | ecosystem: Host-associated > Plants > Roots > Rhizosphere...
GCGATGCTCGCCAAGGGCGACGCCGCGGGCGCGCTGGTCGCGCTCAAGACGTCGCTGGCGACCAACCCCTTCGACCCGGCGGTGCACTGCGCGCTGGCCGAGGCGTACGGCAAGCTGCCGCCGTCGACCACACCCGCGACCGCGGCCACGCCGCCCCCGGCGGCGGGCGTGCGCGAGCGGGAGCAGCGGTTCTGTAGAGAGCTCGCGGAACCGTAGGGGCGGAGAACGGAGACCGGACCTCCTCACCCAACCCTCTCCTCCACGATCGAGAGCAGGGTCGGGGAGTCAGTGTTCGGGTCGTGGAGGAGAGGGCTTTCGGATATCTCCCTCTTCTCCACCCGTCGTGGAGAAGAGGGCTTTCGGATATCTCCCTCTCCACCCGCATGGAGAAGAGGGCTTTCGGATATCTCCCTCTCCGCCCGCGTGGAGAAGACGGTCGCATTTCTCTTTCTCCCTCTCCTCCACGTCCGCGTGGAGGAGAGGGGCGGGGTGAGGAGGTCTGGACCAAGGGACGGATCAGTCGACCGTGCGCGGCTCGCCCGTGACTTCCAAGCGCGCCATCACGCCCTCGGCGGCGCTCGTGTAGCCGCCGCCGCTCCCCGGTTGCGCGCCTCCCACCGCGATCGTGAACGCGCCGGGCTCGACCACGCGACGGCCGTCGGCTGCGACGACCGACAGCGCGCGCGCGTCGAGGGCGAACGTGACCTTCTCCTTCTGCCCTGGCGCGAGCGCGAGCCGCCGAAAGCCGGCGAGCCAGCGGATCGGCACCCCCGCGCCCCCACCCTCCCGCGCCACATACAGCTGCACCACCTCGTCCCCCTCCCTCGCGCCCGTATTCTCGACCGCGACGCTGACCTGGAACGACGTCCCCGCATCTCCGCGCGCCGGCGCGATCGCAACCTCGCCGTATCTGAACGTCGTGAAGCTGCGCCCGAACCCGAACGCATACGTCGGCTCTCCGCGGAAATACCGATAGGTGCGGCCCTCCATGCGGTAGTCCTCGAACGGCGGCAACTGATCGATCGATCGGTAGAATGTGACCGGCAGCCGCCCCGCCGGATTCGCCTCGCCGAAGAGCACATCGGCGACCGCCGAGCCGCCCTCCTCGCCCGGGTACCAGGCCATCAGGATCGCGGGCACGTGGCTCTTCGCCCACTCGATCCCCAGCGCGCCGCCGCCGGTCAGCACCAGCACCGTCGGCTTCCCCACCCCGACCACCGCCTCGAGCAGCCGCTGCTGCACGCCGGGCAACGCGATGTCGCGCCGGTCGCCACCGGGGTTGAGCAGGCTGTCCTTCTCCTCACCCTCGTAGCGCGGCGACAGCCCCAGCACCACCACCGCGACGCCGACGCCGGGCCCCCGAATCGCTTCGACCGCGTCGGCGATCCCCGACGTCGACCTGCTCGCGATGCCGCAGCCCTTGGCGTAGCGCACCGCAACTCCACGCGCCTGCGCCTTCGCCCGAATCCCATCCAGGATCGTCACCGTGTGCGACGGCTTCCCGTTGTAGTTGCCGAGCAATACCTCTTCATCGTCGGCGGTCGGCCCCACCACCGCGATCCCTTTCACCCCAGCCGCCAGCGGCAATACCGGGCCGCGGTTCTCGAGCAACACGAGCGACTTTTGCGCCGCGATCTTGGCCAGCTCGCGGTGCGCCGGCGAATCGACCACGCTCATCGGGAGCTGCGCCCAGGGCACCAGCGCCGGTGGATCGAACATGCCCAGCCGGAAGCGCGCCGCGAACAGCCGCCCGACCGCGCGATCGATCTCGCCTTCGCTGATCAAGCCTCGCTTCACCGCGCCGACCAGCGCGCGATAGGTCCCGCCGCAATTCAGGTCGGTCCCCGCGCGCACCGCCAGCGCCGCCGCCTCCTCCGCCGACGACGCCACCCGGTGCTCGCGGTAGATGTCGTCGATCGCGCCGCAATCCGAGACCACGAACCCGCCGAACCCCCACTCCTTCCGCAAGATCGTCTCCAGCAAGCGCGGGCTGGCCGCGCACGGCTCGCCGTTGACGCGGTTGTAGGCCGGCATGACCGCGCCGACCTTCCCCTCGCGCACGCAGGCCTCGAACTGCGGCAAATAGCTGTCGCGAAGGTCGTGCTCACTCACGCGCGCATCGAAACGGTGGCGCTCGATCTCGGGCCCGCTGTGCACCGCGAAGTGCTTCGCGGTCGCGACCAGCTTCAAGTATTTGGGGGGCGGCGCGCCCGGCTCCATTCCCTGCATTCCCTCGATGAACGCCACGCCCAGGCGCCCGGTCAGGTACGGATCTTCGCCGTAGGTCTCCTGCCCCCGCCCCCAGCGCGGGTCGCGGTACAGGTTCACGTTGGGCGAGAAGTACGTCAGCCCCTGGTAGCGCCCGCGCTTCCCCCGCCGCACGAAATCCTGGTGCTTGGCGCGCGCCTCGTCGGAGATCGCGGTCGCCACCCGGCGCAGGAACGGCTCGTCGAACGCCGCCGCCAGCCCGATCGCCTGCGGGAAGACCGTGGCGATGCCGGCGCGCCCCACGCCGTGCAGCCCCTCGCTCCACCAGTCGTAAGCCGGGATCCCGAGGCGCCCGATGGCCGGCGCCTCGTTCACCATCTGGCCGACCTTCTCGGCCAGCGTCATGCGCCCGATGAGGTCGCGCACGCGCTCGTCGACCGCGCGCGCCGGGTCCCAGGCGGGTATCGAAGCGTTCGAGCTGTCCCGCAAGTTGCCCCCCACGCAGGCGCTCAGCCCCGCCAGCAGGGCGGCCGCGCGCAGCCCGCTACTTGAGCGTGACCGTGGTCTTTGCGTAAACCTTCTCTTTTCCGCCGATGATCCGCGTCGCCAGCACGTCGTACTTGTGGCCTTTGACGAAGCCGAGATCCTTGGAGATCGCGACGCCGTTCAGCTGGACGATCTTCTGGTCCGGCTTGACGCTCACCTCGCTGTAGTTGACCTGCTCGCGCGGCTTGGCCGAGATGTCGTAGTAGACGATGTTGACGCTATTGGCGCCGGGCGCCTCCTTCAAAAACACCATGAAGTTCAAGGTCCAGTTCCCGTCGCCCTTGGTAGCGATCGCGGTCTTCGACTGCTTCTTCATCGCCGACACCATGGCGCCGTCGGACGCGTAGCCCTGCCCGAACTCCGTGTCGCTGACGAAGATACGCCCCTTGTTGGCGCGCCAGGCCCCCGAGTCCTCGGCGGCGGCGGGCGCCGGCGACACCAGGCCGGTGGCGCCGAGGGTGAGAATCAGCGCCACGGCCGTCCGGGCGGCGCGGGCGGGTGACGACGTCGGGATCAAACGCATGGGGCCTCCTGCCTTTTCGGTATCGCTTATGGTGCACAATTTCAAGCCTACCGGCGGCCGTCCGCGATGGACCCATGGCAACCGGCGCGGACGCGTGGCATTCTGGGGCTGATGTCCGAACGCGATCCGTCGTTCTCCGGCGCCCCGGCGCGTCGCCCCGCCAACGATGGACCAATACAGTCGGGACCTACACCGTCGGCACTCGCTCCGTCGGCGGTCTCCGATCCGGATCGTGACCTCGAAGCCGTGCGGGAGATGGCGGAGGCGCGGCGCGCAATCGCCGCCGAGATCGGCAAGCGCATCGTAGGGCAGGAGTCCGTGATCGACCACCTGCTGATCGCGCTCTTCGCGCGCGGGCACTGCCTCTTCGTCGGCGTCCCCGGCCTGGCCAAGACACTGCTCATCCAGACGCTGTCCGACGTGCTCGACCTGTCGTTCGGGCGCATCCAGTTCACGCCCGATCTGATGCCGTCGGACATCACGGGCACCGACGTGCTGGAAGAGGATCGCGCCACCGGACGCCGCGTCTTCCGTTTCGTGCGCGGACCGGTCTTCGCCAACGTCATCCTCGCCGACGAGATCAACCGCACCCCGCCCAAGACCCAGGCGGCGTTGCTGCAGTCGATGCAGGAGTACCGCGTGTCGGCGGGCGGCCAGACCTACGACCTGCCGCTGCCGTTTCTCGTCTTCGCGACCCAGAACCCGATCGAGCAGGAGGGTACGTACCCGCTGCCCGAGGCGCAGCTCGACCGGTTCATGTTCCAGATCGACGTGAGCTATCCGTCGGAGGAAGAAGAGGTCCGCATCGTCAACCAGATGACGACGTCGTATCGGCCGGCGCTGCGCAAGCTGCTGTCACCCGAGCGCATCCTCGATTTGCAAGACCTCGTGCTGCGCGTGCCGGCGGCCAGCCACGTCGTGCGCTACGCGGTGGCGCTCGGGCGCGCGACCCGGCCCAGCGAGGCGACCGCGCCCGACTTCATCAAGAAGTACGTCTCCTGGGGCGCGGGACCGCGTGCTTCGCAGTATCTGATCCTCGCGGCCAAGGCACGCGCGATCCTCAACGGCCGTTACGCTGCGTCGGTCGAGGATGTCCGCGCGCTGGCGATGCCGGTGCTGGTGCACCGCGTGCTGCCCAACTTCCACGCCGAGGCCGACGGGCTGAACGCGCGCACGCTGGTGGGCCAGCTCATCGACGGCGTGAAGCCGGCCTGACGCGACGAGGCCCGAGGCACGACGAGGCACGAAGACATTGGCTGACTCCCCCGCCCCCCCGACGGAGACCGACATTCCCGCGGAGGGCCGCCGCCAGACGCCGCTCGTGCTCGACCCGCTCGACCTGGCGCGCCTGTCATCGCTCGCGGTGCGCGCGCGCGTGATCGTCGAGGGCGCCTTCGCCGGCACGCACCACAACCCGCACGCGGGAACGTCGATCGAGTTCGCCGAGCACAAGGAGTACGCGCCCGGCGACGACGTGCGCCACATCGACTGGAAGGCGGTCGGCCGCGTCGGCCGCTACTACATCAAGCGCTTCGAGGACGAGACCGAGATGCGCACCTTCCTGCTCGTCGACGCGTCGGCGTCGATGGGCTACCGCCGGCGCGGCCTGTCCAAGCTCGAGTACGCGACCTACCTGGCGGCGGCGATCGGCTACCTGCTCGCGCAGCAGGGCGACCCGTCGGGACTAGTGCTGTTCGACGAGAAGACGCGGCAGTACCTGCCCCCGCGTACGCGCGGTGGGCACGTGCGCGATCTCTTGCTCGCGCTCGAGGGCGCGTACGCCGCCGGCCGCACCCAGCCGGGGCGCGCGCTCGCCTACGTCGGCGAGCTTGCCGATCGGCGCAGCCTCGTGATCCTGATGGCCGACCTGCTCGACGCGCCCGACGATCTGCGCGATCGGCTGCGCCAGCTGCGCTCGCGCGGGCACGACGTCGTGCTCTTCCACCTGCTCGACCCGGACGAGGTCGAGCTGCCCTACGACGACCTCACCCATTTCGAGGCGATCGAGCCCGGCGACGAGCGCCGGCTGCTCTGCGATCCGCGCGATCTCGCGGTCTCGTTCCGCCGCGAATCGCTGGCGCTGCGCGAGCGCTGGCGCCTCGCCTGTCTCGAGGCGCGCGTCGAGTACATCTTCGCCACCACCGACCTGCCGCCGGCGCACGTGCTGCGGTCGTTCCTCTTCAGCCGCCAGCGGGCGCGCCGCCAGGGCTAGAACGCATGCAGTTCCTCGCCCCCGCGCTGCTGCTCGGTCTCGCCGCCGCCATCCTGCCCTGGATCATTCACCGCATCGGCAAGCGGCGCGCGAACCCGGTGCGATTCGCGGCGATGGAGCTCCTGATGCGCGCCGAGCGCAAGGTGTCGGCGCGCCGCCGGCTGCGCGAGATCCTGCTGCTCTTGCTGCGCACCGCGATCGCCGCGTCGCTGCCGCTGGTGTTCGCCAAGCCCTTTGCCGAGATCCGCTCTGACCTGCCGGCGGCGACCACGCGGCCGCAGAGCGCGGTCATCGTGCTCGACGACTCGGCCAGCCTGCGCCGCACCTCGGGCGAGACCGGCGGCGACCCGCTGTTCGAGCAGGCGCGCGCGCAGGCAAGAACGCTGATCGAGCACCTGTCTCCAGAATCCGACGCCGCGCTGGTCCTGGCGTCCGAAGGGACACCGACGCCGATCGCCGAGCCGTCGAGTGACCGCAGCCGGCTGCTGGCCGCGGTCGATGCGACCTCCTGCTCGGCGCGGCGGGGCGATTTCTCGTCGGCGATCCGCAAGGCGGCGCAGATCCTGGCCACGTCGATGCGGCAGGAGCGGATCATCTACCTCGTCACCGACCTTCAGGCGGCGGGCTGGGAGAACGGCACCGGCCTGCCCGAGACCAGCTCTGGGAGGCCGCCGTTCGAAGTCGTGATCCTCGACGTCAGCGGCGGCGCGGCCTGGACCAACCGCGCTGTGGTCGATCTCGCGGCCGAGCCCGCGCCCGAAGCGGGTCCCCTCGGCGTGGCGGTGGTGGCCGAGATCGCGAACTTCTCCGACCAGCCGGCGGCGCACGTCGGCGTCACGCTGAAGATCGACGGCAACCAGGTGGCGCGCGGCTTCGTCGACATGCCGGCGCACGGGCGCGCGCGCAAGCGGTTCCTGCACACGCTGGCCGGCGGCGGCAACGCGCACGAGGCCGAGGTCGAGATCGACCATGATCGCTTCACGCTCGACGATCGGCGCCTCGCGCGCGTCGAAGTGTCGCGCGGACTGCACGTGCTGGTCGTGAACGGCGACCCGCGCACGGTGCGTACCGAGGACGAGACCTTCTTCCTCGAGGCGGCGCTGCACGCCGGCGGAAACAGCTTTATCGTCTCCACGGCGTTGCCCGACGAGCTGCAGTCGCGCAACCTGTCCGACTACGCGGCGATCTTCCTGGCCAACGTCGCGCGCCCGGACGCCGGGGCCGCGGCCGCGCTCACCCGCTACGTCGAGGCTGGCGGCGGCCTGTTCATCTCCGTCGGCGATCGCGTCGACGCCGACGCCTGGAACCTGACCATGAAGAAAGTGCTGCCCCAGCCGCTCGGCCTGCGGCGCACCGCCGGGGCGGCCCCGGGTGGGTCGCACGAGGGCGAGACCGTCGACCTGCGGCCGGCCGAGCGCCTGGGGCCCATCGATCGCCACCACCCGCTGCTGGGGACCTTCGCGGCGCGCGGCGAGGGCCTGACCTCGGCGCGCTTCTTCCAGTTCATGCTGCTCGCACCCGTGCCCGACGCGCCGGGACGCACGGTCGTGCTGCGCTACGAGAACGGCGCGCCGGCGCTGGTCGAGGCCGAGGTCGGGCGCGGCCGGGTCTTGCTGCTGACGACCACCGTCGACCGCGAGTGGACCGACCTGCCGATCCGGCCCGGGTTCCTGCCGCTGATGCAGGAGGCGACGCGCCTGCTCGCGGGCGCACCCTCGGGCGAGGCGTCGTCGGCCCTGGTCGCCGGACAAAGGCGCGAGATCGCGCTCGGCCCCGACGACCGTCGCATCGACGTCATCAAACCGAACGGCGAGATCCGGTCGCTGACGCCCGACGCCTCGGCGCGGCCCGGCGCCGACCGGCGCGCGTCCGGGCGCACGCTGATCTTCGCCGAAACCGATGAGCCGGGGTCGTACCGGGCGCGGGCCGCGCGCGCCGACGGCACCTCGGTCGACCGCCCCGATGAGTCGTTCGTGGTCAACATCGACACCCGCGAGTCCGACCCGGCGCGTCTGCCGGCCGACCGGCGCCCCGATCGCGTGCGCGGCGCGGGCGGCGCCGACACCGCGCCCAAGCGCCGCCTGGAGCTCTGGCATGGGCTGTCGGCGGCGGTGCTGGTCTTCGTCCTGCTGGAGTCGATCCTCACGCTGCGGTCGCGCCGCGGCAGCCAGCTGCGTCCTGCCCGCGGGTGACCGGCACCACGCCCGGTTCTGGTCGGGCAAGAGCCGTTTCGATCGGCGGGGTCACTTCTATCTGCGTGGTTGCTGCGTTGCAGCCCACGTCCGTCGGCGTACTGTATACTGCGGTCTTTCCGGTCGACGGAGGCCAGATCCAGATCCCTCGGGTGCCTGGTGACGATCAGCCATAGAGACAGTTCCCCGCGCGTCGGCCAGACCATCGCTGGCAAGTTCGTGATCGAGGCGGTGGTCGCGGTCGGAGGGATCGGCACGGTATATCGCGCGCGCCAGCTGGGGCTCGACCGTGTGGTCGCGCTCAAGCTGCTGCGCGAGGAGTTCGCGCGCGACGATGACTTCCTGGAACGTTTCAAGCGTGAAGCCCGCGCCGCCTCGCGCCTCGAGCACCCCAATTCGGTGCGCGTGCTCGACTTCGGCCAGCACGACGACGGCTCGATCCTGTACCTGGCGATGGAGTACGTCGAGGGGCGGACCCTCTACGATGTGATCCGCCAGGACGCGCCGCTGCCCGACGCGCGCATCGTCGACATCCTGTCCCAGGTGCTGGCGGCGGTCGGCGTCGCCCACGACATGGGCGTCGTCCACCGCGACCTCAAGCCCGAGAACATCATGATCATCCGCGGCACCAGCGACGAGGGCGAGCACGCAGAGCTGGTCAAGGTGCTCGACTTCGGCATCGCCAGCCTGGGCAACGTCGCGCGTGAAGCGGGCGTGTATGCCGAGGGGCCGCGCATGACCAAGCGCGGTCTCATCGTCGGCACGCCCGAGTACATGGCGCCCGAGCAAGCGGACGGGCGCGCCGACCGGCGCAGCGACATCTACTCGCTGGGCGTGGTCCTGTACCAGATGCTGACCGGTCGCCTGCCCTTCCGCGGCGACAGCCCGCTCACCGTCGCGGTCAAGCACATCACCGAGGCGCTGGAGCTGCCCTCGCAGGTCGCGGCGGTCAACCCCAAGCTCGAGGCGGTCTGCGTGCGCGCGCTGGGCAAGACACCCGACGAGCGGTACGCCAGCGCGCGCGAGATGCGGTCGGCGCTGCGCGCGGCGATCAACCTGGCGCCGAGCCGAGCCTCGGCGCCGCAGGCGGTGATCAGCGGTGCAGATTCGCAGTCGGGCCCGCTCTTCGGCACGCGGCGGACGCCGCCGGGGCAGCCGAGCGCCGGCCAGCCCTCGGGCGTGTACGGCCGGCGTCGGCACGCGTCGCTGGTGGTCGGCCTGGCGCTGGCGACGCTGTTCGCGGCGGCGCTGGGCGCGCGCAGCTGGTGGGTGAAGTCACAGCACGTGCCGCCGGGAGCGCCCACGACGACGACCGATCCCGGTCCGAGCGCGACCGCGCCGGCGGCGGGCGCGCTCGCGGTCGCGACTGCGCCGACGGAAGGCTCGCTGCGCGAGAACCCGCCCGAGATCGAAGACGGCGACAACGCACCCTCACCGGTTCGTCGCAACAAGGCCGCTCCCGCGCGCGAGACGCGGGACAAGTCGCGACGCACGGCGCACGCGACGGCCGCACCGCGCGCGGGCGGAAAAGCCGCACCGGGGACATCGCCGGCTGTCCCCGCGAAGGGAGCCTCACCGGCCGACGCCCCGGCGGGCGCGAAAACGCCGGCGGCCAAGGCCGGCCCGGCGGTCACCGCACCGACGGCGACCACGCCGCCGATCGCGCCGGCGCCACTCGATCTCGGCCACGCCAGCGTGTCGATCGCGTCGATCACGAGCACGAGCGCGATCGCGGGCGCGAACATCCGCGCGGCGCTGAGCCGATCTCCGCTGGTTCGCTGCTATCGTGAGGCGCTGCACGGGGCGGGCGCTGCCGCCACGGGAACCGCGGTGCTGCACCTCAAGATCGACATCGCCGGCTACGTCACCAGCACCGAGCTCGAGGGCGCGCAATTCCTACCGGGAGTCAAATCATGCGTCGAGAAAGCAACACGCGGCGTACGCGTGAAAGACGTCGATACCGGAGAGGCGACCGCCGACGTGACCCTCACCTTCGCGTGCCCGCCGTGAAGACACGCGGCTGGTACCGGATGCTGGTCGCCATCGTGCTCGCGATCGCGAGCGCCGGTGCCGCCGGCTGCGCCACCAGCTCGCGCGACGGGCTCGATGTCGCGCAGCTGCCCGAGACCGTGCGCCCCGACTACGCGCTCTTCGCGCGCCGGTGCTCGAAGTGCCACTCGCTCGCGCGCCCGCTGGGCAGCGGCATCACCGACGACACGGTCTGGATCGCCTACGTCGACAAGATGCGCCGGCAGCCCGGCAGCGGCATCTCGCCGCAGGACGCGGCGCCGATCCTGCGCTTTTTGCACTATTACTCCAGCGAGCAACGGCGGATCAAACGCGAGCACGATGAAGCGAACGGAGGCCCGGCGACGCCGGCCTTCAGCGACGCAGCCAACCCGCCCGTGAGTCAAAAGACCGTCGACCGTTGATGCGGCGAACGCTGCATACCGCGGTCGCTGCATCGCCACTGGGACTGGCGATCGCGACCCTCGCCGTCGCGCTCCTGTTCGCGATCCTGGCCAGCACACGCGCGCGCGCCATCGAGCGCAACTTCGCCGGGTCGGCGCAGCTCGACTATTTCTTGGTGCCGGCCGAACCGTCGGCGCCAGGACCACGCACGACGTACGACGGGTTCACCGCCGAGGTTGCGCTCAAGCTGGCGGTAGACGTGTCGGACCACCTGTCGGCCAACGTGAAGATGTGCCACGGCTGCCACGGCTTCGAGCTGCCGATGGCCTACTTCGACTACCGCGTGCGCGACGAGCTCAACTTCCGCATCGGCCGATTCAGCCCCAGCTTCGGCGCGTTCAACGTACGCCACGATCCCGCCAACCACGCCACCAGCAGCAAGCCGCTGCCATACGACATGGGGCGCATGCTGCGCATGAACGAATGGAACCTGGGCGTCATCCCCAGCCCGTTCCCCGACAACGGCATCGAGATCGGTGGCACCCACTGGTTCGGTGATCGCGCGCAGATCGACTACGCGGCGTACGCCGTGTCGGGGTTCAAGGCCGACGAGGGCGTTCCCGACATCGAGTGGTCGCACTCGCTATCGACGTCCGGTCAGCTCGCCGACAATAACGGCCGCCCGGCGGGCGGCGCGCGTTGGGTGCTCACGCTGAAGCTGGGCGAGGCCAACGATGTGACCGGTGGCGGAAGCGTCATGTACGGCACCTACGATCCGGCCAACCGCGTCGCCTATCTGATCGCGGGTGTCGATCTCTCGGCGCGCCTCGGGCGCACGCAGCTTCGCTTTGAATACCTGATGCGCCGTCAGAGCTTCCTGAACGACGGCTCGATGATGACGCCGACGACGACAGGGTGGAAACAGCCATTTCCGGTCGGCGATATCCAGGTCTTCGACAAGCACGGCGCCTATCTGGAGATCGAACGCGCCATGAGCGACTCGCTGACGCTGGTGGCGCGCGCCGATGGGCTCTACCGGGTGGGAAACGAGCCGCTGACCGTCAATCTGCCGACGCGCGCCGCGATCTTCCGTTACACCGGAGGCATGACCCTGGCGGTGATCCCCGGGTGGCGGGTGAAGGCGTCGGCGGAGCTGTGGGCGTTTTCGGACAATCCCCCGGTGCACCAGAATCTGGAGTTGGCGTTGCATTTGGCATTGGTCGGGACGTTTTAGGGCTTCGCCGGCTAGCGTGTCCGTGCTCGTGTCCGTGTCCGTGTCCGTGTCCGTGCTCGTGTCCGTGTCCGTGTCCGTGTCCGTGCTCGTGTCCGTGTCCGTGTCCGTGCTCGTGTCCGTGTCCGTGTCCGTGCTCGTGTCCGTGTCCGTGTCCGTGCTCGTGT
>Ga0265339_10003203_pt1 | contig 11488 bp, 9 predicted proteins | sample 4CB219metaG_FD_202085 | JGI IMG/M metagenome (GOLD analysis project Ga0265339, IMG submission 202085) | Rhizosphere microbial communities from Carex aquatilis grown in University of Washington, Seatle, WA, United States - 4-CB2-19 metaG | ecosystem: Host-associated > Plants > Roots > Rhizosphere...
TGATTTTGGCGGGGTTTGAGCGCTGAGCGCGGCCAGCATCCTTTCCACGCCCTCAACCGGGAGGCGGCGCAGCAGAATGCGCGTGGCCAGCTTTTGCTTGAGAAGCGACTCAAGCGTGCGGGCAAACGGGCGGCCCACTTCGAGGTCCACGTCGCGATAGGTCATCACGATGAGAATGGGAAGCTCGCCCACTGCTTTCGCGAAATTTTCAAGCAGCAGCAGCGTAGGCTCGTCGGCCCAGTGCATGTCTTCATAGAAGGTGACGACAGGGGTAAGGCGCGCGACCCGCTCCATGAAGGCGAAGCGCTCATCGGGAGATTTGGCCAGCATGCGCCGTACCACCACGCGCAGCGACTGCGGCATCTCCCCGCGAATATCCGCAGTGTCCCGGAGAACCGCGGAAAGCGTCTCCATGGTTGTTGCGCGATGGAAGGGATGGCTGCCGCTCAGCATCTCGGCGAGGATTACGCCGAAGGAGAATTGATCGGAGCGCGCATCCAGCTCGCCGCCGGAGACCTGCTCCGGCGACATGTAATCCGGCGTGCCTACAATTGATCCGGCGGCGGTGAGCGGGCCGGCGTCGGCAGCCAGCGTTTCTCCGCTGTCGGGCAGCACGTCGCTCATCTGCTTGGCCAGGCCGAAGTCCATCACCTTAACGTGGCCCTGCGCTGTGAGCATGATGTTGGCCGGCTTCAGGTCGCGGTGCACCAGGCGTCGCGCGTGCGCCTCCTCCAGCGCCTCCGCCACTTCCTGGCTCACGCGCAACACATCGGCAAGGCTCATCCTCTCCCGGTGCAAGCGCCGGTGCAGAGTCTCGCCGGCCACGAACTCCATGACAAGGAACAGCGCGCCGTTCTCTTCGCCGATTTCAAAAATCTTGCACACGTAGGGATGGTCAAGGGAGGCGGCGGCCAGGGCTTCGCGGCGCAGGCGCTCGCGCGCGTTCGGATCGGAAGCCATGGCTGAAGAGAGCACCTTCACGGCCACCTGGCGGTTCAGGCGAGTGTCGAGGGCGCGATGAACCACGCCCATGCCGCCTTCGCCGAGTCGTTCCTGTATCTCATACGTACCGAACTTCTTACCTTCTAAATTGTCCACGGTTGCTTAAGTGTAAATGACATGGCGAAGTGCCGGCCGCGAGTGTGAGCCGGGTTATCCCATGCAGGCGCGGACATTTATTTGCCCGGATGGTAGGCGCGCTGGGCGTGGCCCTTGAGCTGATCGGGGTAGAAATAAACTTCGCGCAGGTTGCCGGAGGCGTAGCGCTGGGCTTCGTCGTCAAAGTGGGGGGATTTCGGATCGCCGCTCTCGCCGCCGGCGGTGAGAGCAAAGGCGCGGATGCGGGGACCGAACTCAACCACTGCGACGAAGCTGTTGCCGTCACTGCCATACCACTTTTTTGTGCCGGGATACGGGTGCGCGGCAAAGGATGCAAGCGAGCCCCATCCGGAATACACGAAGGGAACGGGAATGCTGGGTTCGCTGTCGCTGAAGCGCGGCTCGATGTCGTCATTGACGCGCTGGAAGCGGTTGATCTGGCCCCACGGCGTTTGCCAACTGCCGAAGTCCGCTGCGAGGCGAGCCGAGGCGGCGGAGAGCGCGGAGAGGAGATCGGCCGCGGGAACGCGGGTGGCCACCCAGTCTTCGCTGGGGACCTTGGCCTGGTGCGCGGGATGGCCGGCGGTCTTCATCAACTCAGTTCCCCAGAAGATGGCGAGCGAAGTGGCCGTGGAATCGGCCCCCCATCGGTCGTCCCAGTTGCGCAGCAGGGCCACCTGGGCGGCGAGATCCTTCTTCTGCGGCGCATTGGCGGGGAGCGCGTCGTAGGCAGCAGTGAGCGCGGGGATGGTGCTCGCGAACCAGGGCAGGTAGGAGTCGAAGGCGGAGCGCGTCAGGCTTTCGAGGGTGAAGTCGCGGCGGGGCTGACTGTTTGGGGCGAGCAGGCGCATGGCGTGATGACCGCGGGCGGTCTCGATACCCTGCTCGACGTAGGCGGGGTAGTCGGCCTGGCGCAGGGAGTCGGCGCCGGCGCCGTTCCAGGGCGAGTCGTTCACGTTGAAAAGGAAACCGCTTTTGGGATTGAGCAGGTGCGGGACTTCGTCGACCGTTAACAGGCCGTTCCAGTTGGTGTCAGGGTTGCTGCCGTCCACTGGCTTGGTGTAGTCGAAGCGAGTGTCGCGGCGGGGAATGAAGTTGCCGTGCCAGTAAGCGATGTCGCCATCGGCGTCGGCGTAGACGGTGTTGTTGGAGGCGTTGGCGCGCAGCTCCATGGTTTTCTTGTATTCGGCGTAGTTACGGGCCTTGGTGCGCAGGTAGCTTTGCTCCAGCGCGGGGATGGGCGTGTTCATGAGTTGGATGGTGACGTACTTGTCTCCCTCCTGGGCGATGACGGGTCCGTGGACGGAATAGAGCGCAGTGAAGTTGTATTCGGCGAGGCCCTGCGCGGTCTTGTAGCGAATCGTGATGGGTTTCTGAGTGAAGAGGCGCGTCTCAGAGCCATAGCGGTAACGGTACTTCGCGTCGTCAAAGTTGACGGATTCAAGATACTCGTCGACGGCGTCGACGTTGCTCGATGTGTGCATCCAGCCCACGCGCGGATTGAAGCCCTGATAAATGAAGAACTGACCCCAGGTGACGGCACCGTAGGCGTCGAGGCCTTCGTCGCTGGACATTTGCAGCTCGCTGCGGAAAAAGAACGACGTGTGCGGATTGATGAGCAGTAGGGCGTGGTGACGGAGAGTGTTGGACGGAGCGATGGCGATGCCGTTGGAGCCGGATAGATCCTGCAGGAACCAGTCGAATTCCGCGGGCTGCGGCGGGCTGACGGCGCTGATGGTTTTCAGGATTGCCATGTTGCTGCTGAAGAAGGCTTGCAAACGCCGGAGATCAATGCGCTCGATGTCGCCGCCGATGGAGCCCTCAGTGAACGAGAGGGCCATCCAGGGCTCGAAATGAGTGAGGACTTTGGGGTGTGTATCGGGATGGGTGGCGAGATAGTAATTGATGCCGTCGGCCCAGGCGTCCATGAGCTTGCGGAGCCATTCGGGGCTGGCCGCGTAATCGCTTTTCAGGGCTTCGGGATCGATGAAGAGGCGCTGGCGGAGGTCCTGCCAGAGGTCGGATTCGCCTTCGGCTTCTGCGGTGCGGCCGAGAGCGGTAAGGTAGTTCATCTCGACGCGATTGAAATCGTCCTCGCACTGTGCGTAGATCATGCCGAAGACCGCGTCGGCGTCAGTGTGGCCGTGGACATGAGCGATGCCCCAATCGTCGCGGACGATGGTGACGCGGACAGCCTCAGCCTTCAGGTGGGCAAGATCGCCGGGGGGTTGAGCGGAGAGAGCGAAGGGAGCGGCAAAACAGAGAACAGCGAGAATTGAAACGCGACGCAAAAAGAATCCTCCGGCGCACGGGGAAAACTGTCGTTCAACAATCTAGCACGTGGGAGGCGGAGCAGGCTCGAAATGCGACGAGGCAAGATGCGGCGGTTCAAGATCTCCAGAACCTGGGCACCTGGGACACCCGGCAGGATCAAGCTCCGGCGGGGGCGCGGAGTTTTTCCAGGGCGCCTGTGAGCTCGGCTGAGAGGCGGTGCTGAAGGCTGTCATCGAGCTTTGCGCCATCGTGCGTGAGGTAGAAGACGTCGATCGCGGTCTCGCCTTCGGTGTCGATGAGGGCGACTTCAATATTGCAGCCGAGGTTGGAAAGAACCAGCGCGATGCTACGCAGCAGGCCGGGAACGTCCTGGGCAATGACCTGCAGCAGCGTGGAATGGGTGGAAGAGAGCGAGTCGTATTCGATGCGGGTGGGAACTTCAACCTTGATTCCAGCAGACTGGTTGGCGTGGCGGCGTCCGTCGAGAAGCTGCTCAACCGGGGTTTGCTGCGCGACCACATCGTGGATGTAGCGGACGAAGCGCTGCTTCTCAGTGGGATTGAGTTCGAGGGTGCGGAAGACGTCGGAGAACTGGAAGCTGTCGACCACAATGCCGGCATCGTTGGAGAAGGCGCCGGCCTTGACGATGTTCATGCCCCATGCGGCGAGCGCGCCGGCGACATCGGCAAAGAGGCGGCTGCGATCCTTCGCGATCACGGTGAGGTCGAAGAGCTGGCGCTGGGGGCGGAGGTCGAGCTGGACGGGGTCTTCTTCAAGGTCGGCGGCGAGCTGGAAATGATTGCGGATTTGATCGGGCAGGCGGGTTTGCAGGTAGCGCTGAGGCAAGCCTTCAAGGTAGCGGCCCAGGGCGTCATATTCCGCGGGGGAAACCATGGCACGGAGGCGATTGAGGAGGGTTGGATCGATGGCCGCGTGATAGCGAATCTCATCAACGCTGCGATCCATAAAGTTGGCGGTGGCCATGTAAAGCTGCCAGAGATTCTCCGCCTTCCAAGGCGTCAGGGCCTCGGGGTTTACGGCCTTGATGTCGGCGTAGGTGAGCAACGTGAGCATCTTGAGCAGGGCGGGCGAACCGATCTTGTCGGCGAAGCTGCGCACGTTTTCCTGGTCGAAGATGTCGCGGCGAAGTGCGTTCGACATTTCCAGGTGCTGGCGGATGAGGCGAAGGACGGTCTCGCGCTCCTCGGCGTCGAAGTCGAGGTGAGCCATGAAACTATCGGCCAGCTCTACGGACTGGCCGGTGTGTTCGCCTGTGCGGCGGCCCTTGCCGGTGTCATGCAGAAGCAGGGCCAGCAAAAAAAGATCGAGGCGCTCGATCTCGGGCAAAAGCTGCGCCAGGCGCTGTTCGTAATCGTGGGCGGGAGTGCGCAGGCCATGCACGTTGTCGATGGTGAGGAAGGTGTGCTCGTCGACTGTATAGCGGTGGTAGCTGTCGCGAATCACAAGGGCGTCAATGCCGTGGAACTCGGGGATAAGCATCTCCAGAACCCCAAGCGCGTGCATAGTTCTCAAAGCATGAGCCGCATGCGGGCCGAGGAGGGCCTCGCGCAAAGCATTCCAGAGATAAGGCCCTTCCGGAATGTGAATGGCAAGGGCGGGGATGGCGTCTGTGATGCGGTCTTCGGCGGCCTGCGAAAGCGAGTAGCCGTGCGCGGCCATGAGGGCGAAGATGCGGAGGATGGTGGAAGTATCGGAGAATTGCGCTCCGGGAAGGATATCGATGCGGCCCTGGTCGAGAACGAAGTCGGTGCCGGCGATGGGAGTGCGGCGCCGGCGGAACTGCTTGTAGAAGCTGACCGGCGCGGGGAGGTTTTCCATCAGCAGCGCGGCGCGCCGGTAGACCACGCGCGCATGGCGGTAATAGGTGCGCATCCAGTAGGCGGGATCGGCGGTGCCGCGGGTCTCCAAGCCGATGGAGTTGGCGGCCGCTTCATCCTGCGATTGCCAGTCCAGGGTATTGTCGTCGCGGCCGTGGCGGAAGTGGAGGAAACATCGTGCGGCGGCGAGGAAATCGAATGCGGCCTCGGCATCGCCGCGGGCAGATTGGAAGACGCCGCCGCGCTGGCGGGGCCACTCGCGGGTCTCCTTCAGATGAAAGAGCAGGGCGAACCAGACGGCGAGATGATAATCGCGCAGGCCTCCGGGGCAGTCCTTCAGATTGGGCTCCAGGTGGAAGATCGTATTGCCGAATTTGGCGTGCCGGGCGCGGGCAATCTCGCCAAGCTTCTGGGCAATGGTGTTCCATTCGCTGAGGATGAGGCCGGGAAACACGGTCTGCTGGAGCTGCTGATAGAGAGGAAACTGGCCGGCGAGAAAGCGGCGATCGAGCGTAGCGAGAGTGAACTCAAGGTTATCGGGATCGAAGCGGCCGGCCTCCTTTAGCGTGCGCGATACGGGGCTGGCGCGCAGGCCGATATCCCACATGCTCTGGACGATGGAGCGGACGGAGTCGCGGGCCTGTTCTTCGGTTTTGTCGTCGGCGAAGGCGAAGAGCACGTCGATATCGGAGAACGGAAAGAGATCCTTGCGGCCGTAGCCCCCGAGGGCGAGCAGGCAGACGTTCATGCCGGGACGGCCCGAGAAGGCCCGGCGCCACATTTCGATCAGAATGCGGTCAACGATGGCGGAGCGGCGGCGAATGGCGGCGGTGCCGTCGCCGGTTCGCTCGTACGTCGCGGAGACAAGCGCCATCTCCCGCTGATACTGCTCCCGTAAATCGTCAACCGTGATTGCGACTGGGTCCATGGTTCGTAGGGGTGTGGTGCTGATACAAAAAGGATGTTCAATCAGAATAAGCGATGGCGGCGAAAAGGAGAATTGTGGCGGCGTAAAGATGGGCTGAGCGATGGGTGATCAAAAGCCGGTAAGAGGCGATCGTTCCGCCAAGGTGCTGTACCAACCGCTTTGTGCCAAACGGTGCTTTCTCAGGATAAGGGAATGGCCAAAAAGAGAAGAGCGGGCAGGTAAAAATGTAGCACCTCGTGCTACACTAGGTGACGTGAACGGGCCCCGGGGCAAGGCGCGGGTTTTCAAGACTGCCTGGTTTTCCAGGGCGGCGAGCAAGGCTCGGATCGATGACGAGGTACTGTGCTCGGCGATCCGGCAGGTGATGCTGGGTCAGGCGGACGTTCTGGGTGGCGGAGTGTACAAGAAGCGGCTGGGGAAGAATCTGTACCGGTCGATTATTGTGGCGAAGGGTGGGCGCTTCTGGGTTTTTGCCTACCTGTTCGCAAAGCAGAACAAGGCCAATATAGATGAACGCGACCTGCGGGATTTCCGTTCATTGGCTGATTTGTATGCACAGAAATCGGAAAGCGACCTACTGAAGGAAATCTTGATTGGCCAGCTTGTGGAGATATGCGATGAGAACCTCGAGACGATTTAGGAGCGAAGCAGCAGGTGCGATTCACAGTGCGGTTTCGGGAATGTATAGCGCTGGCACCATCACCAAGGCGACCATGCGTGAGTTCGATGAGTCCTGCTTGGCGACTCCTCCGCGCATGGATCCCAGGCGCATCAAGCGCATCCGCGAGAAGCAGAAGGTGAGCCAGCCTGTATTCGCGCGCTACCTGAACACCAGCGAGTCGACGGTGGAGAAGTGGGAGTCCGGCGCGAAGAAGCCCAGCGGGATGGCGCTGAAGCTGCTGGATATTGTGGACAAGCACGGGTTGAAGGTACTGTCATAGGGTAAAGCGTTTCAATTGGTCGCGGGACAAGTCAAATTGAGAGACGTCCAGACCCGTTTGGCGGAATCGTAGGTCATCGACTCGCCCAATGTTGTTCCGAACCACACTATGTATCGCGACTCGCCACAACGCTCATAGTAGAAGGGGCCACTTTCGCTTTCCAGCTTGCCGATCTCGGTGAGAGATAAGGGCAGATGTCCCTTCCGAGCCCGAAACCGGTCAATTTCGCGTGCAATACGATTTCCGCGGCGAATTTCGCTGGAATACCTGATTGAGGCGGGCGCGAAGAGAAAGTATGCCGCATATCCGCCGGCAAGAATGAAACAGATGATAAGAGCCATCCGAATCATTCGAGCCGGGCGGTTCATGCCAGCCTACAGCGCCGTCTCGCCCCGTTCGTCATTGCGGATGCGGATGGCATCGAGCACCGCGCTGACGAAGATCTTGCCGTCGCCGATGCGGCCGGTGCGCGCAGCGCCAATGATGGCTTGAACGGCCTTTTCCTGAAGCGCGTCCGGCACAACCATTTCAATCTTCACTTTGGGCAGGAGGTCGACCGTGTATTCACGGCCGCGGTAGAACTCCGTGTGCCCCTTCTGGCGGCCGTGGCCGCGCGCTTCCAGAATCGTCATGCCTTCGATGCCTGCTTCCAGCAGCGCATCTTTGACTGCGTCCAGCTTGGAGGGTTGGAGAATTGCTTCGATCTTCACCATGGTGCAATTGCCTCGGTTGACAGCGTATCAGGCCGGGCGGTGGAGAGGGATGCGCACGGCATGAGTTTTTTCCTGAGAGACGAATCAGGTGTTGAAATCGTAACCCTCTTCGCCATGCTGCGACAGGTCAAGGCCTTCGTTTTCGTCCTCAGCGGACAGGCGCAGGCCAATGACCTTGTCCACCAGGAACAGCAATACCAGCGTGCCCACAATGGAGATACCCCATGCAATGGCCACGCCGGTTGCCTGGTTTGCAATCTGGCTCCAGTGCCCGTCCATTGCGCCGGTCGGTGCACCCTTGCCGAAGGCCGGGTTGATGATCTGGGTGGCGAAGAGGCCGGTGAGCAAAGCGCCCACCGTGCCGCCGGCGCCGTGAACGCCGAAGGCATCCAGGGAGTCGTCGTACCCGAACAGTGACTTCACCTTGAACACCATAAAGGAGCAAGCGAACCCGGCCACCAATCCGATGGCCAGTGCTGAAAATGGCTGCACAAAGCCTGAAGCCGGAGTAATGGCCACCAGTCCGGCAACTGCGCCCGAGATGGCGCCGAGGGCCGTGGGTTTGCCGTTGTGCAGCCACTCGAAGATGGTCCATCCGAGTGCGGCGGTGGCGGTGGCAAAGTGGGTGTTGATAAAGGCGCTGGTGGCCAGCGACCCTGCACCGAGAGCGCTTCCGGCGTTGAACCCGAACCAGCCCACCCACAGCAGGCATGCCCCGATGAAGCTGAGAACGAGCGAGTGCGGAGCCATCTTGGTATGGGGATATCCCATGCGTTTGCCCAGGTACAACGCGGTCACCAGGGCTGAGACTCCAGACGTAATATGCACAACCGTGCCGCCGGCAAAGTCCAGGCTGGGGATGCGGCCGCCATTGGAGTTCAGCAGTCCGCCCACTCCCCACACCATGTGCGCCATGGGACAGTACACCAGCAGCGACCACAGCGAGAGAAAGAGGGCCATGGCGCTGAACTTCATGCGCTCGGCAAAGGCGCCGGTGATCAGCGCCGGCGTGATGATGGCAAACATGAGCTGATAAACCATGTAGGTCTGCTCGGGGATCGTCTGCACATAGAAATTCTGCGGGTCTGCGGCGAGGGAGACGTTCCTGAGAAACACGTGCCCGAAACCGCCAATGAAGGAGTTGCCGTGGCTGAAGGCCAGCGAATAGCCGATAATCGGCCACAGAATCGTCACCTGGCACATCATGGCAAAGCTCTGCATCATGGTGCCCAGGATGTTCTTGCGGCGGACCAGCCCGCCATAGAACAACGCCAGGCCGGGGCCCGTCATCAGCAGGACCAGTGCGGCGGAGACCAGCATCCAGGCATTGTCGCCGGAGGTCTGCGCGCTCTGGACCGCCTGCTGAAGTGCGGCGATCTGGGCCTGGCTGGCTGGCTGCGAAGACCCGGTCTGTGCCGATATCAACCCCGGACTGACGACTAGAGACAGGAAGAGAAGAAGTCTGGCAACCCTACGCATAATCTCCCGATCACATTGAAAATAGTTTGGTTATCTGTTGAACGGCAACGGCTCCCAAATTCCCGCGGGCTCCGGAGCGGCGCGCGGCGGTGAGCACCTTTTGCCCGTAGATCTGAAATGATTCTGTCCATCAATATGGCATGCGACGCGTAAAGATTGCATGAAGAAATCAAAATTCACTCTGGCATCTTCATTGGGTTTGTGGTTAGCAGAGAGGAAATCACACCGGATTTGCACAGGAAACGATTCCAGATCAAAGCTCGTCCCGATCGGCGAAGATTGCGAAGATAGCAAGGAAGGCGAAATCAGGGATGATCAGACTTGGGATAACTTCAGTTTGCGCTTGGGCCGCCATTGCGTGCGCAGGGTGCGCGGCTGCCCGGCCTTCTTACGCGGCCGCGCCGCAATCGTGCAAGCGGCTCGTACTTGACGGGGACGTGAATGCGGGCCAGGAGTGGAGCGCGCCCATCGGCCAGGGATGGAAGTTCCGCCTGGTGCCGGTTCCATCGCTCGATGCGGGTTATAGCGGATGGGATCTTGTGGTCGACCGCATTCCCTCGGCGGGTTTCCCGGACGCGCTTTATCTGGCCACGCCGCCGTACAACTCGATCAATCAGCGCGAAATTGGAACCACCTATGGGTTGCGCGCGCAGGATGCGATCGGCTGGAATCCGCGCAACTTCCGGTTTCTCACCGATCCGGCAGCCTTTCGTGAAGCCCAGGAAGACTACCGATCGGCGTTTGAACCGAACCACGACCCGGTTCCGGGAAAGACGACAGCCGCCGCATCGGCGCACCTGTTGAAGCTGGCGGAAGGAGCTTCACCAGGCGAACTGCGCATTCTCGACGCGCATCTTTCGCCCGGCATCGCCGACCCGGCGCCGTTTGCACAAGCTTGGGCCCGTGCCTCCGCGCGGACGCCGCATCGAATCGATCCGTCTGCCGGAGGAAAAGCGGCCGCCAGGGGAACCCTGAACTGGATGCGCTTCGAGGTAGTGCTGTGGCTCCCGTCAGGGTGGAAATTGCCGCCGGGGGCGCACGCGCAGGCCGCCGCATGCGGGCAATAGCCAATCAGAATGGCACAAATACGCCCTCTGATCTGGAGAAGAAGAGGCCGAAGCGGGGTATCATAATGGCATGGCTGAAACGGCGGAGCGCGACCGATACCTGTTTGGCAACCTAGAGAGCAGCGCGCTGAATCGCGCCAAGGTGCGGGAGGTCAACTACGGGTTCGAGCAACCGGAGGGACTGTTTCTCACCACCCTCGATTTCGCCGTCAACTGGATCCGCAAAAGCTCTGTCTGGCCGATGACATTCGGGCTGGCCTGCTGCGCCATTGAGATGATGTCTATGGGCGCGTCCCGCTTTGATATTGCCCGATTCGGCTCGGAGGTCTTCCGGCCTTCGCCGCGGCAGTCTGACCTGATGATTATTGCCGGGCGCGTGTCGCAGAAGATGGCGCCCGTCATCCGGCGGCTGTATGACCAGATGCCGGAGCCCAAGTGGGTAATTTCAATGGGGGCCTGCGCCACATCTGGAGGCGTGTTCCAGAATTACGCCCTTGTCCAGGGAGTGAATCAGATCATCCCCGTGGATGTGTACGTGCCCGGTTGCCCGCCGCGCCCGGAGCAGCTCATGTACGCAATCACATTGCTGCAGGAAAAGATTCAGAGGGAACCGCGAAGCTTCCTGAAGACGGTGAATGCCGGCTGACGCCAGCCCGCGCCGCCCTGCCGGAACGCCGCTGAGGAACCCCGGCCGACACTGCATCTAACCGATGAGGCGGCGCTTCAGAGACCCGTGGATTTAAGTCTGTACCTTGTACGCAAACAGCCAGGAAGCAGCATTTAGCCCGTTGGCTATGGTACTTTTGATAGTGCTGTAATTCTGTTTTAATCAATCGCACATGCCGGAAAGCGGAAACGATTCGGCCGAGCATGCGCTCATTCCCACCAGTAGTTTTTTCAGCTTGCGGAGGAACTGATGATGCACTTGCATGGAGTGAAATTTGTGAGCCGGGTATTTGGGGGACTTCTCCTGGCGGCAGCGCCGATTATGATCAGCGCTCAAGCGAGCTCGAAACCCGCGACGTCATACACCTATGCGGACTCGCCGTCGCGTTGGGATTTCTTTGCCGGCTACAGTTATTTGTCGCCCCATGGCACCACGTCGCAGGGGGTGAAACCCCAGGCGATCAACTTCGGGTCGATCCTTAGC
>Ga0265339_10003204_pt1 | contig 11487 bp, 13 predicted proteins | sample 4CB219metaG_FD_202085 | JGI IMG/M metagenome (GOLD analysis project Ga0265339, IMG submission 202085) | Rhizosphere microbial communities from Carex aquatilis grown in University of Washington, Seatle, WA, United States - 4-CB2-19 metaG | ecosystem: Host-associated > Plants > Roots >...
GACGTAATGCCCGCTCGGCATGGCCTGCGCGTCGACGATGTTGGCGGCGTAAGCCTTCCAGATCGCGGCCGGTCCCGGATTGTGGTTGCGGCCGACGCCGCCGGTCGCGCCCCACAACAGCAGCACCTGGCACTCGATCTTGCGGCCGGCCTTGAAATCCTTCTCGTCGTGCTCGAGATCGATGCCGGCGCCGGCGCGGTAGTCTTCGCAGATGGCGTGGATGGTTTCCGGGTTGCGGAAGCAGCGCCTGTATTCGGCGAGCGCGTCCTTGTCGAAGAACGACAGGCCCTGCTTGGTCTTCGCCAGCTTCTTCTCGATGAACCAGTCGGGATCGAAGCCCATCATCTTCTCCGGAAATGGCTCCGGCTGGATGTTGAAGAACCAGTGCCAGGAGAAGGTCGCCCACTGCTTGTTGATGTGGCTGTAAAGGTAATGCTGCGGAATGATGTCGATGATCGCCGCGCGCGAGACTTGGTCCGGATGATCGAGGCACATGCGGTGCAGCGTGCGCGCGCCGCGGTCGTGGCCGGCGGCCATGAAGCGATCGAACCCCAGAGACGCCATCACCTCGACCTGGTCCTGCGCCATGGCGCGGAACGAATAGCCGGAATGATCGTCGCCGCCCGGCGGCTTCTCCGAGTCGCCGTAGCCGCGCAGGTCGGTTGCGACCACGGTGAATTCGCGCGCCAGCGCCGGGGCGACCTTGAGCCACGACAGATGCGTGAACGGGTTGCCGTGCATCAGCAGCAGCGGCGGACCGCTGCCGCCGACGACCGTCACGATGCGGGCGCCGCTGGTCTGGATCTCGTTGCGGGTGAAGCCGTCGAGCATGGGGCGCGAAGACTAGCGTTTGCGCCGCCGACAAGGAATGCCCCAGTCTCGCGTCAGCGAGGCCGAGGCTATTCGTGGGTCGTCAGGATCAATCGCAGACGGTGACCAGGCGCGGACGCGGACCGACCGGGGTATCGACGATGCGCTTGACGAGGTAGCAGTCAGGGCCGCCGACATAGGCCACTGGGCCGTAGAAACCACCATGCCAGTGATGACCCCAGTAGTGGCCGTGCCAGTGGGCGGAGGCGGCGGTGGGGGCGAGCGCGGCGGCGCCGAGGACGGCGGTGGCGGCGGTGGCGAGAATGAGCTTGCGGAACATGGGACCTCTCCTGTTTCAAGGGATGCGGGGGAAGCGCATCCAACCGTGGGTCGCCGCAGCCCCGGGGCAGGTTCAAGACCGTCAAAAAGGCCGTGCTAAAAGGCGCATCGCAAGCCGGACGGGGAAATGGTAAATTTCCTCGATTTTTCTTGTACCTAGCTTGAACCTCGTCCACCCCTCCCGCGACCAATCCACGAGCCGACTTGTCCAGTGCCGATGCAGACGACTTCAGATGAGGTTCTGATCGCACGGATCGCCCAGGGCGACCGGCTCGCCATGCAGGTGCTGTTCGCGCGGCACCATGTACGGGTCTACCGGTTCCTGCTGCGCCTGGTGCGCAGCGATGCGACAGCGGAGGATTTGGTGAGCGACGTATTCCTTGACGTGTGGCGGCAGGCAAACAAGTTCGAGGGCCGTTCGGCGGTCTCGACCTGGATGCTGAGCATCGCCCGCTTCAAGGCGCTGTCGGTGTTCCGCCGCAAGCCGGAGGAGGAACTCGACGACGAGATTGCCGGCGCCATTGAAGACCAGTCGGACGATCCCGAGATCACGCTGGCGAAGAAGGACAAGGGCGCGGTGCTGCGCCACTGCCTCACTTCCCTGTCGGCGGACCATCGCGAGATCATCGACCTCGTCTACTACCACGAGAAGTCGGTGGAGGAAGTTGCGGGAATCGTCGGCATTCCCGAAGCGACGGTGAAGACGCGCATGTTCTATGCGCGCAAGAAACTATCGGAGCTCCTGAAGGAGCGAGGCATCGATCGAGGTTGGCCATGACCGCGGTGAATGAAAGCGAGCGCCAGGAGGTCGAGGTGCTGTTGCCGTGGCATGCGGCCGGCACCCTGAACCGGCGCGACACGCAACGGGTCGAAGCCGCGCTGGCGAACGACCCCGAGCTTGCCCGCCGCTACGCGCTGGTGCGCGAGGAGCTCGGCCACACCATTCATCTCAACGAGACGCTCGGCGCGCCGTCCGCGCGCGTGCTCGAACAACTGTTCGCCAAGATCGATGCCGAGCCGGCGCGGCGCGGCTCGACGTCGCCCGGCTTCGGCAGCCGGATGAGCGATTTCTTCGCAACCATGTCGCCACGCGCGATGAGTTTTGCGGCCGCCGCGGCCGCAATCGTCATCCTGCTGGAGGCCGGCTTCATCGCTAGCGTGCTGGTGAAGAACCCGAGCGTGGGCACCTTCGAGACCGCCTCGACGATGGGCGGCGCCAAAGCCGAGGGCGCCTATGCGCTGATCCGCTTCCAGCCGCAGGCGAGCGCCGCCGACATCACGACGTTCCTGGAAACCAACAAGCTGAGCTTCGCCAGCGGGCCGATCCCCGGCGGGCTCTACAAAGTGAAACTGGCGCCGGCCGCGCTGCCGAAGGATGAACTCGCCGGCCTGATCAAGAAGCTGCAGGACGACAAGATCATCGGTTTCATCGCCGCCAGCGAATAGCAGCGGGATAGACGATGCGCAGGACCCTTCTCACGCTGACGGCCGCGGTGGCGCTGCTTGCCGCCTCAGGCCCTGACGTGTTCGCGCAGAAGGCCTTCAGTCGCGGCCCGGCGACGAACGCGCGGTTCAGCGCGTCGCCATCGGTGTCGCGCGGCGGTCCGGGCGCTTTCGACGGCGGCCGTCGCGGCGATTACGGCGGCGGTGCGCATATGATGGGTCCGGGCTTCACGGTGATCGACCCCGGCCGGCCGGCCACTATCGACGATCGTGGTCCGCAAGGCCCCGCGCCGCGCCGCGCAGTGTCACGCAGTGCGACCACGACTGCCGCCAACGAGCGCCGCCTGGTGCCCGACGAGGTGCTGATCGAGGTCGCCAATTCGGTCAGCGACCAGACCATCAATGCGCTGCAGCGCCGGCACCGGCTGACCCGGCTCGAATCGCAGCGTTTCCAGCTTGCCGGCTCGACGCTCTACCGCTGGCGTATTCCGGATCGCCGCTCGGTCGCCAACGTTGTGCGCGAACTGCAGACCGAGACGGTCGTCGCCTCGGTGCAGCCGAACTACCGATTCACGCTGCAGCAGACCGAAGGCAAAGGCGAAGGCGACCCGGCGCAGTACGACTAGGCGCGCAAACCCGGATTACTGCTGGATGGCGCGCAGATAGGCGCGTACGTCGTTGGCGTCGTCTTCGCTGAACTTGAATTCCGGCATATCAGGATGGTCTGACGAAACGCCGCGCTCCAACGCCCGCGGCAAACCGTCGAGATCGAAGCTGCGGCCGAGATAGCGGAACGGCGGCGCGCCGGTATGCTTGCTGCGTCCCCACACGCCGACGGCGTGGCACTCGCCGCAGAATTCCTGCAGCAGCGCGCGCCCATGCCGCACCGTCTCCTGCGCCTGCGTGGCGGAGGCCAGAAGCATGATCGCGATCAGTGAAAGTGCGAGGCGCATCGTTTCGCTGTTGAGAACCCACGCGAAGTGTTTGTCGATCAAGCCCAGGTGACGGCATCGAGGCTGCCGTTTAGCCGTAAGTGAAGTCCGGCTTGCTTTGCCCAACTTCTATAATGTAGCCGTCGGGATCGCGAATGTAGCAGCGCGTCTCGCCGTACTTGTCTTTTGGCTCCGTGATGAACTCGGCTCCTCGGCTTCGCCAAAGTTTATAGCACGCTTGAATATCGGCAACGCGGATATTCATGAAGCTGCTGACTGAATCGGGGTCGGGAGGGACGCTGAGCGTTACCGATGGCTTGTCGGGTGTCGGACCACCCCCGACGTTGACGATAAGCCACATGTTCGCGAGCTGGAGATAGCCCGGCGCGCCCTTTTTGTCGCCTCTGCTGAGGATGCGACTACCGAAGACCGTTTCGTAAAATCGAAGCGATCGCTCGATGTCGGCGACGGTGATAAAGTGTGCGATGGTGATGCCGTCCTTCGGCGGCATCTGATAGCTTTTCTGCTCGACTTGTACGTCGTTCATGGGACGACTCCTGTTCGGATATCGTGTTTCCCCCTTCGCAACAATATGTCGGGCACCGTGTTTTGGCAAAGCGCGAGGTGCATCGTTTCAAGTCTTGGCGCGCCGGAAGGGATTCGAACCCCTGACCCCCAGATTCGAAGTCTGGTGCTCTATCCAGCTGAGCTACCGGCGCCTGTGATGACACCAGTGCTTAGAATTTTCGCCGGAGGGTGGCAAGACGCGGGCCTTTTCCCGGCGCATGATCTTGTCCGAAAACCGGTTCCCGCTTTTCGGGATCATGCGCTGGCTCAACATCGTCGTCGGACAGCACGCGCAAGGCGGCGCCATCGACGTCGCTATACTGGCCGCTGCGCAGCGCCCACAGGAAGGCGAACAGGCCGACAAGGCCGAGGCCGAGCGCCATCGGCACCAGGTAGACGAGCACGTTCATCCTTTTACTCCGCTTTCGTTCTTTCGCGCATGATCTTTTCCGAAAACCGGTTCCCACTTTTCGGGATCATGCGCGGTTCGCCCGCAGCGCGTTGAGCGTAACAAGTATAGACGAGCCGGACATCGCCAGGGCGGCGATCAGCGGCGTCACCAGACCGACGATGGCGACCGGTACCGCAATCGCATTATAGATCGCCGCCAGCCAGAGATTCTCCGACATCAGCCGGCGGGCGCGGCGCGCAATGATCACCGCGTCGGCGACCGGTCCAAGCCGCTCGCCGAGGAATACCGCATCGGCCTGGGCCTGGGTGATGTCGGCAGCCGCGATCGGCGACAACGAGACATGCGCGGCGGCGAGCGACGGCGCGTCGTTGAGGCCGTCGCCGATCATCAGCACGCCGCGGCCGTCGGCCTTCAGGCCCTCGATGAAGGCGATCTTTTCGGCGGGCTTGAGCTCGCCCATCCATTTGCCGATGCCGAGCGCCTGCGCGACGGGGCGCACCGCGGAGTTGCGGTCGCCCGACAGGATGTGAAGCTCAAGGCCAAGCCCGGCGAGCGCGGCGATGGTTTCGAGAGCGTCCACCCGCAGCGTCTGGCTGACGGCGATGACCGCCGAGCGGCTGCCGTGAACGAAATAGATGCACGAGGCGCCCGGCGCCGGCGCGCGCGGATCGGTCAGCCCGCGGAATTCGGCGCTGCCAAGCCGCGCCTCGACGCCGCCGATCATGGCGCGCACGCCCTGCCCCGGCTCCTCGATCGCGCCGTCGAACGGCGTGCGCACGACTGCCTCGCGAGCCAGCGCGACCGCCAGCGGATGCCGGCTCGACAGCGCCAGCCGCGCCGCCATCTGCAGCACGGCGGGCTCGATCTCGGATGCGTTGGCGACGCGCGGCTCCGGAAGCGTCAGCGTGCCGGTCTTGTCGAACACGACGGTGTCGGCTTCCGCCAGGCGCTCGATGGCGTCGCCGGTGTTGAGGATGATGCCGCGGCGGAACAATGCGCCGGAGGCCACGACCTGCACCGCCGGGATCGCCAGCGCCAGCGCGCAGGGACAGGTGATGATGAGCACGGTGATGGCGACGACAATTGCGTCGTGGGCGCTGGCGCCGGCGATGAGCCAACCGGCGACAGTGAGCGCCGCCGTCGCGTGCACGACCGGTGCGTAGACCCGCGAGGCGCGGTCGGCGAGCCGCATGGCATGCGACTTGGCGCTCGCCGCCTTGTCGAGCAGCTTCTCGATCTCGTCGATCAGCGCGGCGTCGCCCGCTGCCGTCACCTTCAACGTCAGCGCACCGGAATAATTGAGACTGCCGGCGTAGAGCGTCGCGCCCGCCGCAATTGGGCGCCGCGCGGTCTCGCCGGTGACGATGCTCTCGTCGATCTCGGAATGGCCGCCGACAACGACGCCGTCGGCCGGCACGCGCTCGCCGGGCCGCACCAGCACGCGGTCGCCGGGCTTCAGCGCCGCTACGGGAACGCCGACCAGCTCATCGCCGACAAAGCGGTGCGCGGTCTCGCCCTTGAGCGCCGCCAGATTGCCGGCGACGGCGCGGGTCTTGCGCCGCATGGCGTGTTCGAGCGTGCGGCCGACCAGCAGGAAGAACAGCAGCATCAGCGCCGAGTCGTAGTAGGCGTGCTCGGCGTGGTTCGCCGTCTCGACCACCGACATGCCGAGCGCCAGGATGACACCCAGCGAAATCGGCACGTTCATGTTGAGCGAACGGGCGCGCAGCGCGCGCCAGGCGCTGATGAAGAATGGCTGCCCGGCATAGGCGGCGGCCGGCAGCGCGATCAGCGCCGAGGCCCAGTGGAAGAAGTCGCGCGTCTCCGGCGTGATGTCGGTGACGTTGCCCGACCACACCGCGACCGACAGCAGCATCACGTTCATGGCGGCGAAGCCCGCCACCGCGAGGCAGCGCAGCAGGCGCCGCGCCTCGGCCGCCTCTTCCTGCTCCGCGCGCAGCGGCACGAAAGGGTAGCCGTGATAGCCGATGCTTTCGAGGGTTTCGATAATCTGCGACGGCTTGACCTGATCGTCGTTCCAGGCGACGTGCAGACGGCGATTGGTGTAGTTGAGCCGCGCCTCGGTGATGCCAGGCAGCTGCTTCATCGCGCCTTCGATCTGGGCGATGCAGGCCCCGCAGGTAATGCCCTCCACCGCGACGTCCATGCCGACGGTGCCGTTCTCGGCCGGCTTGGCATAGAGCGAGAGGTCGAGCGCTTCGGACATGACTTTTTCCTGGCGCATGATCTTGTCCGAAAACCGGTTCCCACTTTTCGGGATCATGCGCTAGTTCAACGTAACGCGGCTCTGCGAGCGGAACAGCCGCGCGTCGCCGCGATAGAGATCGATGACGAGATCCCACTGCCCGGCCTGCGCCTCCGCCGCGCCGTGGAAAGCGCCGGCGCCGGAAGCCTGCACCGGAATGACGTGATCGAGGTGCTCGTTGGCGGGGTGCACCAGCCGCGCCCGGGCGGTGAGACCGGCGAGCGGCGCGCCCTTGGCGTCGCGCGCGGTCACGTCGAGCACGGCGAGGCCGGCGCGGTCACGCGTCAGCTTGCCGCCGACCTGCCAATGCAGCGCGTCCTGGCGCTGCGCGGTCGCGACGTCGCTCTCGAACTGCAGCCCGGCCTGGTAGGAACTCGAGGTCTCGACGCCGGCGAAGGTCGAAATCGCGGCCTGCACCAGCACGCCGTTGACGGCGAACACGACGCCGAAAAACGCGACGAGCCAGAGCAGCACCTTGGCGCCCGTCAACTCGCCGGGCCGCTTTTGCTTGACGTTGGCGTTCATTGCGTCGCTCCACTTGCGGTGTCCGGGCCAAAGAAGTGATCGCGCATCTCGGCGACCTCGCCGGACCCGATATCGGTCAACCTGAACAGCACCGAGGTCGAGGCCGCCGGCGGCGTGTCGCTGAAGTCGGTAACGATGACGCGCACTTCACGGGTCTGATCGGGGCCGACCGGCACCAGTTGCTGGCCGTCGGCACGCGGCGGCAGACCGACGAAGTCGACACGCGACGACGGCAGACCGTCGACGGCGACGACGAAATCGCGCGCCTTGAGCTGCTTGTTGACGATGCGAATGGTGTAGCCGTTGCGCAAGGCACCGTCCGACAGCCGCACGAACATCGGGTTGCGATCGTGCAGGACGCTGATGCCTTCGCTGTCGCGCGTGGCGAGCGTGAAGATCATGATGCCGCCGGCGAGCGCGATCACCGCGGCGTAAAGCAGCGTGCGCATCCGCACTAGCCGGAACACGGTCGGCTTGCCCTCGATCCGGCTTTTGATGTTCATGTCGGTGTCGTAGGCGATGAGGCCGGCCGGGCGGCCGAGCTTCGCCATCACGACGTCGCAGGCGTCGATGCACAGGCCGCACTGGATGCAGCCGAGATTGGCGCCACCGCGGATGTCGACGCCGGTCGGGCAGACATGCACGCATTGCAGGCAATCGACGCAATCGCCGGCGGGCTGGCCGTGCTCGCGAAGTTGCTCGGCTTTCTTCGCGGAGCAGCGCGGCTCGCCGCGGTCATAGCGGTACGTGACATTGAGCGCGTATTCGTCGGTCAGCGCCGCCTGGATGCGCGGCCACGGGCACATATAAAGACAGACCTGCTCGCGCATGTGGCCGGCCAGGCTGTATGTCGTAAACGTGAGGATGCCGATCCAGGCATAGGCGACGAGCGGCGCCTGCCCCATGGCGAGGTCGTGCACCAGCGTCGGCGCGTCGGAGAAATAAAGCACCCAGGCGCCACCGGTCCACCACGCCACCAGCAGCCAGACGAAGTGCTTGCCGCCCTTGCGCGCCCAAGTTTCGAGCGACCACTTGCGCGCGTCGCGCTGCATGTGCTCGCGGCGGTCGCCTTCGAACAGGCGCTCGATGGCGAAGAACAGGTCGGTCCACACCGTCTGCGGGCAGAGATAACCGCACCAAAGACGTCCGGCGACCGCGTTCATCAGGAACAGCGCGAGCGCGGCGAGGATCAGCAGGCCGGTGAGGTAGTAAATTTCCTGCGGCCAGATCTCGATGAAAAAGAAATAGAAGCGCCGGCTGGGAAAATCGATCAGCACCGCCTGGTGCGGGGCGTTCGGTCCGCGGTCCCAGCGGATGAACGGCGTGATGTAATAGATGCCAAGCGTAATTATCAGCACCGCCCATTTGATGCGGCGGAAGGTGCCGTGCGTGCTCTGCGGGTAGATCTTGCGCCGCGGGGCATAGAGCGGGGTGTCGTCTTCCGGCGGCTCGCCGCCAACCTCCGCCTCCTGCACCAGCCGCGCGAGAGCAGGCGCGCCCTGCGCCTGGTCGAGCGGCATGATGGTGGCGGCGGTCGACATGACTATTTTTCGCCGCCACCGAAGCTGTAGACGTAGACCGCGAGCGCCTTGATGGTCGGCTCGCTCAGACGGCCCTGCCAGTTCGGCATCACGCCGCCGCGGCCGTTGCGGATCGTCTGCATGATGGTTTCCTTATCCGAGCCGTAGAGCCAGATCTTGTCGGTCAGGTTGGCCGAGCCGAGTTCGCGATTGCCCTTGCCCTCCGGGCCGTGACAGGCGGCGCAGTTGTCGGCGAACACCTTCTTGCCGAGCGCGACGTCGGCGCCCTTCTCGACCGGCAGGCCCGAAAGCGAACGGACAAAATCCGCGGCCGCCGAAATTTCATTCGGCTTCAGCACGCCGGCAAACGGCGTCATGTTGCCTTGGTGACCCTTGTCGTCGGTCCCGCGCGCACCGTGTCGGATGGTATTTTCGATGTCGGCGAGCTTGCCGCCCCACAGCCAGTCGTCGTCGTTGAGGTTGGGATAGCCCTTGCCGCCGCCACCGCCGGCGCCGTGGCATGGCGCGCAGTTGTCGGCGAATGCGGTACGGCCGAAGGCGCGGGCGAAGTCGAGCAGCTGCGGATCAGCCACGATCTGCGCCGTCGTCGCCGTGGCGAGCTTGTCCATCATCGGCCCGCGCAGCTGTTTGAGGCCCTCGAGATCGGTCTCGACGGCGCTGCGCGCGTGCCATGCGGTCACGCCTTGCGTCGAATTGGTCAGCAGCGGCCAGGCCGGATAGACGACCCAGTAGCCGAAGGCCCAGATGATCGTGGCGTAGAACAGCCACAGCCACCAGCGCGGCAGCGGCGTGTTCAGCTCGCGAATGCCATCCCACTCGTGTCCGGTGGTCGTCGTCCCGGTGAGCGCGTCAATTTCCTTGTGTTCTTCGGCCACCGGTCAGTCCTCCTTGAGCGGGATGCGCGCGGCTTCGTCGAATTGCTTCTGGCGCGACGGCCACAGCGCGTAGATCAGCACCAGCGCAAAAATGCCGGCGAAGTAGAGGAGCCCCCAGGTCTGGGCGAACTCGGCAACGGCTTTGTAGGTTGGGTCCATCACGATCACCGGATGTTGGCTTTGTCGTCGTAGAGTTTGAAGTCGACTTGCGTGCCCAGGAGCTGCAGGTAGGCGATGAGCGCGTCGGCCTCGGTGACGTGGCCGGCGACGCCGGCAAAGTCGCGTGCGTTCACCTTGGGGTAGCGCTTGGCAAGATCGGCGGCGTCCGCGCTGTCGTTGGTCGCCTGGGTGACGACGTCGGCCTGCGCGTGTTCGATCATGTCTGACGTATAGGGCACGCCGATCAGCGCCTGCACCTTCATGTCCTCGGCGATGTGCGCGTAGTCGAGATCGGTTTCGGCGAGGAAGCCGTAGCCCGGCATGATCGAGCCCGGCACCACCGAGCGCGGATCGCGCAGGTGGTCGCGCTGCCAGTCGTCGGAATACTTGCCGCCGACGCGGGCGAGATCGGGACCGTTGCGCTTCGAGCCCCACTGGAACGGGTGATCGTACATGCTCTCGGCGGCGAGCGAGTAATGGCCGTAGCGCTCGACCTCGTCGCGCAAGGGGCGGATCATCTGCGAATGGCAGAGATAGCAACCTTCGCGCACGTAGATGTTGCGGCCAGCAAGCTCGAGCGGCGTATAGGGACGCACGCCGTCGACCTTCTCGATCGTGTTCTTCAGGTAGAACAGCGGCACGATCTCGACCAGGCCGCCGATCGCGATGACGATCAGGATGCCGATCAGGAGGATCATCGAGTTCTTTTCGAAGATTGCGTGTCTGGACCAAAGCGACATGGCTGGCTCCTATTCCGCCGGCGCCAGCGCGAGGCCGGCCGGTTCGGCGGACTCGGCCGCCATCACTGTTTTCCAGAGATTCCACGCCATGATCAGCGCGCCGACGAGGAACAAGAAGCCGCCGAGCGCGCGAATGATGTAGAAGGGGTGCATCGCCTCGACCGTCTCGACGAAGGAATATTCGAGGAAGCCGAGGCTGGTGTAGGCCCGCCACATCAAGCCTTGCAGGATGCCCGACACCCACATCGAGCTGACGTAGAGCACGATGCCGATGGTCGAGATCCAGAAGTGCCAGTTGACGAGCTTGAGCGAGTAGAGCTGGCGATTCCACAGCCACGGCACCAGGCAGTAGATGGCGCCGAACGAGATGTAGGCCACCCAGCCCAGCGCGCCGGAATGCACGTGGCCGATGGTCCAGTCGGTATAGTGCGACAGCGAATTGACGATCTTCACCGACATCATCGGACCTTCGAAGGTCGACATGCCGTAGAAGGCGACCGACACCACCATCATGCGCAGCACAGGATCGGTGCGCAGCTTGTCCCAGGCGCCGGACAGCGTCATGAGGCCGTTGATCATGCCGCCCCATGACGGCATCCACAGCATGATCGAGAACGTCATGCCGAGCGTCTGCGCCCAGTCAGGCAGCGCGGTGTAATGCAGATGGTGCGGGCCGGCCCAGATGTAGAGGAAGATCAGCGCCCAGAAGTGGATGATCGACAGCCGGTATGAATAGATCGGCCGGTTCGCGCGCTTCGGGATGAAGTAATACATGATGGCGAGGAAGCCGGCGGTGAGGAAGAAGCCGACCGCGTTATGGCCGTACCACCACTGCACCATCGCATCCTGCACGCCTGACCACACGACGTAGGACTTCG
>Ga0265339_10003205_pt1 | contig 11483 bp, 13 predicted proteins | sample 4CB219metaG_FD_202085 | JGI IMG/M metagenome (GOLD analysis project Ga0265339, IMG submission 202085) | Rhizosphere microbial communities from Carex aquatilis grown in University of Washington, Seatle, WA, United States - 4-CB2-19 metaG | ecosystem: Host-associated > Plants > Roots >...
GTCGGCGATCGCGTCGTTCAGGGCGACGACCGCGAGCCGCGGCGGCCCGCCGTCGACGAGCGTCCGGATGGCTTCGTTCGCCCCCGCAGGGTTCTTCACGAGGAGGAGCAGGATCGTCTTGTCGCCGGCGGCGATGCGCTCGAAGCGGCCGAAGGCGGCGCTGAAGCGCCCGAGCCCGGCTGCGATCTCGTCCGGGGTCGCACCGAGCGCGTGCGCGAGCGACGCCGCGCCGATGGCGTTGTAGACGTTGTAGAGGCCGGGGAGGGCGAGCTCGACGCGTCGCGTCTCTCCCGGGAGCGCGAGGTCGAAGGCGACGCGCTCGAGCCCGTGGAGCTCGAGGTTGCGGGCGACGACGTCGAGGTGCGGCCGCGCGTGGCCGCACTTCGGGCAGCGGTAGTCGCCGAGGTGGCCGACATAGGCCGCGGCGTAGTCGTACGGCGTCCCACAGCGAAGGCAGTACTTCGAGTCGGCGGCGTGCTGGAGTGTCGGCCGCGCGACGCGCGGGTCGTCCAGCCCGAAGACGGTCGCGCCCGCGTGGGCGGTCGCCAGGTCGCCGACCTGCGGGTCGTCGCCGTTCACGACGAGCGCCGTCCCGGCGGGCAGCGTCGCCACCGCATCGCGCCACCGGGCGGCGACGAGCTCGAGCTCGCCGTACCGGTCGAGCTGGTCGCGGAAGAGGTTGCCGAGGAGGACCGCCCGCGGCCGGACGCGGCGCATCACCTCGGGGAGCGCCGCCTCGTCCACCTCGAGGAGGCCGAGCTCGGCGTCGCCCGCGGCGAGGAGGGTGGAGGCGACCCCGGACAGGAGGTTGGCCCCCGATCGGTTGTGGGCTAGGCGGAAGCGGGGGCGGAGGATCTCGGCCGCCATCGCCGCGGTCGTCGTCTTGCCGTTCGTGGCGGAGATCGTGACCGTCCCCGCCGGGAGCCTGGCGGCGAGGCGGTCGACCGCGCCGGGGTCGAGGATCGAGAGCAGCTTCCCGGGCACCGTCGTCCCTCCGCCGGCGCCGACGAGGCGGGAGAGAGCGCCGACGGCGCGGGCGGCGGCGATCTCGGCGGCGAGCGGGACGGCCATCCGGGCGAATGTACCGCTGCGCGGGTTCACTTGCGGTTTCTCCAACCTGATCTACCATTATTGACTTGCCCCGTAAGTCCCGTTACCAGGCAGTGGCGGGCATCGACCCGCAGAGGCTCGCCGAGTTCCAGGCCGGCATCCGCAAGCGCTACTCGGATGCGCAGATCGTCGCCGAGCTCCAGGCGTGCGCAGAGCGGCTCGGCAAGTCGCCGACGATGCGCGAGTTCGCCGGCGACGGCGCGACGACGGTCCATCCGCAAACGGTCATCGAGCACTTCGGGGCGTGGAACGCCGCGAAGCGCGCCGCCGGCCTCGTCCCGCGCCGCTTCGCGACCCGGGAGGAGCTGCTCGGCCTTCTGCGCGAGCTCGGCGAAGAGCTCGGCCGGCCGCCCACGGCCCGCGACATCGACGAGCACAAGGGACGGCTGCCGTCGAAGTCGCTCTACTGGCACACGTTCGGCTCGCTCACGAATGCGCTCCGCGAGGCCGGGTTCGACATGCCGGTGGGGGAGGAGCGGCTCGAGCGCGCCGTCGAGCAGGGCACGAAGCTCGCCCGCGAGCTCGGGCGCCTCCCGAAGTTCGCGGACTGGGCCGAGGCGCGCAAGGAGGACGGTTCGCTCCTGACCGAGTGGCAGGTTTACCGGATGCTCGACGCGCGCCGCGGCGCGTGGTCGACGTTCCAGTTCCTCGTCCGCGAGCTGCTCGAGGACCGCGGCGTCCGCGTCTCGAGCGACGGGACGATCCTCAAAAAGCGCTAGGCCGCGGCGAGCGCCGCGAGCTGCTTGAGGCAGGACACGCCCTCGCGCGGTGCGCGGACGGCCGGGAGCGGCTTGCCGGGCTCCCGGAAGCGGGGGTCGGGTTGGAACCGCTCGTCGCGCACGACGCGGGCACCGCGGAGGGCGAGAAACGTCCCGTCCTTCAGCTCGCGCTTCCGCAGCTTCACGTGCGCGTACTTCTCGACCACCTCGAGGGCGGCCCGGGTGGAGGCGAAGAAGAGCTCGTTCTTGCCGGCGCCGAGCCACAGCGGCCGGCCGATGCCACGGACGGCGAAGACCGTTCCGGGCTCGCGCTCGTCGAGCCACGCGGTCGCCATCGAGCCGAGAAGCGCCTCGAGCGCCGCCGGCTCGTTCTCCGAGTGGGCGGCGAGGGCGAAGATCGCCTCCGAGTCGACTGTCATCCGCGGCTCGGAGCGAGCGCACGAGAACTCTGCGAGCAGCTCGTCGTCGTTCACGATGATCCCGTTGTGGATCCCGACCACCGGCCCGTGGCGGACCGGATGGTTGTTGGCGGCGATCGACGGATGGCCCTTCGTGTAGTCGCGGACGTGGACGAGGAGCTCGGTCGCCGTCTGGGGGACGTCGATGCGCTCGAGGAGCTTGCTCGCGGGCGTCCGCTGCTTCGTCACCACCGGGTAGGGCGACCCGGGGCCGCGGTGGGCATACCCGACCGCGTCCGCGCCCCGCTCGGCGATCCCGGCCAGGAGGGCCTGCGCCGCGAGCGTCCGGTCGACGGCGCTACGAGACGAGAGGCTGTATCCGGCGATTCCACACATTCGAGGGACTGCCTTCCTACCGTAGCGGAGTGTTCGGCGGACTTGTCCTCAAGCCTCCCTGAGGCACCGCCGATAGGTCCCCGGTGGAGCCTCTCGTCGCAGAGCCGAACCTCGACGCCGTCGAGGAATACACCGGTGCCATCGACGACCCGCTGAAGCTCTACGTCCGCTCGATCGGCAACGGCCGCCTCCTCACCCGCGAGGAAGAGCGCGAGCTGGCGCGGCGGAAGGACGAGGGCGACGAGGTGGCGAAGCGGCGTCTCATCGAGGCGAACCTCCGCCTCGTCATGTCCATCACCCGGAACTACACGAGGGCGGGCGTCCCGCTCCTCGACCTCATCCAGGAGGGCAACCTCGGTCTCATCCGCGCGGTCGAGAAGTTCGACTACCGGATGGGCTACAAGCTTTCGACGTACGCCACATGGTGGATTCGCCAGGCCGTCACCCGCGCCCTGTCCGACCAGGGCCGGACAATCCGCCTGCCGACGCACGTCGCCGAGCGCGTTCGCCGGCTGCTGCGCGTCCGCCGGCAGCTCGCGCAGAAGCTCAGCCGCGAGCCGACGCCCACCGAGCTCGCGCGCGAGACCGGCGAGAAGGAGGACAAGGTCGTCGAGCTCCTCGGCCTCGTCGACGACCCGGTGAGCCTCGACACGCCGGTCGGCGACGGCGAGAGCCTCTTCTCCGACCTCATCGAAGACGTCAGCTCGGCGCAGCCGGACGAGCGCACGGCGCTGGAACATCGCACCGGCGAGCTCGAGCACGCACTCTCGCGGCTCAACCCGCGCATGCGCCGCGTCCTCGCGCTGCGATTTGGGCTCGACGGCGAGCAGGCGAGGACGCTCGAGGAGATCGGGGCCGAGCTGGGCGTCACGCGGGAGCGCGTCCGCCAGCTCGAGACGCGTGCGCTGCGCGAGATGCGCATCGGCGCGCCCGACCTCGAGCTCTATCTCAGCAACGAGTAGTCAGTTCGCCGTGACGAGCTGCATCTCGCGGAGGTTCGCGAGGCGTCGCAACGACTCGAGCTCGATCTGCCGCACGCGCTCGCGTGTGAGACCGAGGCGCTTGCCGATCTCCTCGAGCGTCTTCGGCTCCTCGTCGACGAGGCCGTAGCGGAGGACGAGCACGTGCCGCTCCCGGTCGGGCAGCGAGTTGAGCGCGAGCGTGAGGGCCTGGCTGCGGAGCGACACCTCGACGTGGTCCTCCGGCAGCGGGTCGTCGCCGGCGACGAAGTCCCCGAAGACCGCGTCCTCGTGGTCGCCGACCGGCTGGTCTAGGCTTGCAGACGCGCGCGCGGCGGCGCGGACCTCGCGCGCCTGCTGCACCGGCAGCGACGCTTCGTCGGCGATCTCCTCGAGCGTCGGCTCCCGGCCGAGCTCCATCCAGAGCGTCCGCTCGGCGCGGTTCATCTTCTGCATCCGCTCGACGATGTGGACCGGCATCCGGATCGTGCGCGCCTTGTCGGCGAGCGCGCGGGCGACCGCCTGGCGAATCCACCAGGTCGCGTACGTCGAGAACTTGTAGCCGCGGCGCCAGTCGAACTTCTCAACGGCGCGGATGAGTCCGAGCGTCCCCTCCTGGATGAGGTCGAGGAACGGCAGCCCCTGGTTGCGGTAGTTCTTCGCGATCGAGACGACGAGCCGGAGGTTCTACTGGATCATCCGCGTCTTCGCGGCCATGTCGCCGCTCTCGATCCTCTTCGCGAGCGCGACCTCCTGCGCGGCGGTGAGCAGCGCGTGCCGACCGGTTTCGCGGAGGAAGAGCTGGAGCGCGTCGGTCGTCGACTCGACCGGCTGGACGACCGGGGGTGGGGGAGGCGCCTGCTCGGTCTCGCGTTCCGTCAGGAGCTCGATGCCGCGGCGGTCGAGCTCGATGTACACGGCGTCGATCTCGAACGGGTCGAGCTCGAGCGGCTCCATCACGTCCTGCAGCTCGACCTGGCGGAGCTGGCCGCTCGACTCCGCGGCTTCCAGAAGCGCGGACAGCTCCTCGCTCCTCAGGATGAGTTCGATCTCGACCGTCAACAGATCCCCCGATCGGTTGTCTGGGCGATGTTCCGCGGCGCAGGCGGACCAAAACACGCGAGGCATCCGGAAATCAAGGATTCGCCCGTCTACGATCGCCGGGCATGGACGACATCCTCGCGGAGGTGGACGCCGACCCGGCTTCGCTCGGGCTCATCCTGCACGGCTCGCGTGCGCTCGACCGGGCGCGGCCGGACTCCGACTACGACCTGATCCGGATCGTTGTCGACGAGGAGCACGAGCGCCGGACCGCCGACGGGACGCTGCACGTGAAGGACGGGCGGGCGGACTACTTCTTCTCGACGCTCGCGAGGCTCCGCTGGCACGCGGAGAACCGGGGATGGTGGACGGCGACGTACGTCACCGCGCGGGTCGTGCTCGACAAGACCGGCGAGATCGCGCCGCTGCTCGACGCGATCGTCGCTCGTGCGAACGATGCCGCGCTCGCCGGCGTCGCGGAGGCCTACGACGGCTACCTCAACTCGTGGGTGCGGTCGATGAAGACCAGGCAGCGCGGCGACGAGCTCGGCGGCCGGCTGCACGCGGCGCAGTCGGCGGTGTACCTCTTCCAGGCGCTGTTCGGGCTCGAGGCCCGCTGGCTCCCGTACCTCGACGCGCTCGAGCCCGCGTTGCCGGCGATCGAGCGGGCGCAGGGATGGGAGGACGGCTTTCTCGCTTCGGCGGCGCTCCGGCTTCTGGACGGCGACGCGGCGTTCGAACAGGAGCTCGAGACGCGCGTCGAGGCGCTCATGGACGCCCGCGGCGTCCCGCACGAATGGGGCTCCGATCTCGAGCCGTTGAAGGCGCTCCGCTTCGGCTAGCGAGAGACCATGTCCAGCGCGGACAACTAGCCATCTCCTGCTCGTGTCACGCACACACTACGAACATACGTTCCGAGGCGACTGCACGTGCCAGGTGTGCGGGCGGGTGTATCGCTACGACTATCGGAAGGGCCACACCAAGAAGCAATGCAATTCCTGCCGAACTAACCGTCTTCGCCTCATTCATCGACGCAAGGAGCGGCTCGTCGACCTCCGAGGAGACGGTGTGACGGCGCTCCCGGCCGAAGTCGAGCAGAGGATCGAGCGGAGCCTTAGAGGAATCGAGAGGCTGCCGCGCCGCAGCCCCGGGCGCCCAGCCACGTCATGAGTGAGTGCACGAGAGTAAACGTTATGTCAAGTAGAAGAAGAAGTCGCCTAAACGCAGGCCCGGCGCTCCTCCTCCCTCGACGCCGATAGGTTGTCGGCGTGGTCGAGGCGACGCTCACCACGGTCGGTGACGAACTCGAGGCGGAGATGCTCTGCGGGATGCTCCGCGCGAACGGGATCGAGTCCTTCTACCGGCGGACCGATCCGGCGTCCGCGATCTCCGCGTACGCCGTCGGCCTCTCGATCGCCGGCCCGACCGAAGTCGTCGTGAACGAGGACGACCTCGACCGGGCACGTGCCCTTCTCCCCCACTGACGGGCCGACTGGACTTATCCACAGGTTGCACACATCGCTGTGGAGATGTTGATTATTCAAAATCCGCAAAATGCGAACGTTTTCGTTTTCGCACCCCTTGCACGTCCCCTGCCGACGCCCTAGATTCCCAATTGCGCCGAGCGCGGCGCGGGAGTAGGTCGAAGCGGAGCCGATAGGCCGTACGAGGAAGCCCGCAAGGGCTGAGGCGGAAAGTCGAGCGGTTCTGTGGACGAAACCGCGACTGGCTCGGCGAAACTTTTGGTCCAAATCGGGGGATGCACTCGCTGCGTCCCCCGAGGACCCTTCTCCGGATCCCTGTCGTGCGAGTTCTCTAGGATCCCGCTCAGTGCGCTTTCATCCGCCGAGCATCGCGCCGGGCATCATCGCCCTCGTCTGGGCCGTCGCGCTCGGCGCGTACGTGTACTTCGGGCTCCTCGCGGTGGGCGCGTCGGGCGCGTTCGCGATCGTCATCTCGATGGTCGCGGCCGCTGCGATCTGGCTCTTCGTCGCCGCCCGCGGCAATACGGCCTAGCGCGCTACGCGGCAGATCGCTGCACGCACGGGTGTGCGCTGAGAGCGGCGACGAGGAAGCGGGCCAACTTGACCCCGATCTCCCGTTCGAGTCGCTCCCCGGCCCGTTCGTGATCCGGGTCCAGGCCTGCGAGATGAGTGGCTAGGAGATCGAGCCCCACGTCTCGCTGCGACATTCCTGCTGCGAGCTCCATCCTGCTTAGCTATCGGCGCCCGCGAGCCCGTACCGCGATCCCTGACGGCAGGGATTGGGGCCGCCACGGCCGGCGACCCCATCCCAGCGATTCAGTCCATCCGCGAAGGCGTGACCGGCTCGGCCTCGTCGTCCGCCTCGCCCCGCCGCCGGCGACCGAGCACCACGCCGCGCCCGCGGCGTCCGCCGATCTCGCGGCCCTCCGCCGTCACCGGCTCGTTGCTCGCGGGCATCGTCACCGGGATCGGCGCGGTCAGGGGCTCCTCCGCGAGCACGGGCACCGTGTCGAACGACATTCCGAGCACGAGCCCGAATCCGAACGCGAGGACGCCGTGCCACAACGCGAGATCGTGGATGAGACCGAGCATGCCAATGTCGCGGCTCCACCGGACGATCGTCCCCTCGTACCAGCCGTGACCCGGTTGGCTCGCCATCAGGATCCACCCGACGACGATCAGCACCGGCAGGAAGGCGAGGAGGAACGTCCCCGGCGACACGCGCAACCGGAGCCCCTTCGTCCACCCGCTGACGACCTGCGACACAGCCATGACGAGCCCGGCACCTGCGACGATCGCCATCTCCGCCCAGAAGCGCCGGTCGCTCTGCTGGCCGACGAGCGTCGCGGCCCAGAGCAGCACGCCGGCGCCGCCGGCGGCAGCGACCGTCGTCAGGCCGCGCGTCGTGTCGTACAGTCCGTACCGTCGCACTCCCATCACCTCGTTCCGCTTTCGGGGTCTTCTGGGAGAACGCGCGAACCGGCTCTGCGGATGCGGCTACAGCGCGAGGCGGCGGGCGTCGAAGGCCGACGACCAGAGCTCTGCGCGAAACTCCTCGACCGCCGCCAGCACGTCGTCGGCGAAGACGTGCTCGACCACACCCACCTCGCGGTCGTTGTGGAACGGCACGTCGACGTGCTCGTGGGAGACGACGTTCACCGACGTCTTCCGGCACGCGGGGCAGCGCACCGCGAGCCCGAGCCGGCCGTCCCCGGGTGTCAGGAGGAAGAACGCCGACGGGAACACCGGCCGCGGCCGCTCCTCCGGGTAGCAGAAGAAGCTCCACGGCCACTCCCCCGCTCCGATGCGCAACGCCGCGAGACCGCCGAGCTCGTCGGCGACCGGCTCCACCTTCGACGTCATGAGGTTGAGGAACACGCCGCCCTCGAGGCCGAGCGGCGCCCAGTCGAGCTCGTCGTGGCTGACGAGCCCGTCGTGCTCGTCGCCGCAGCCGCAGGCGAAACGCACGCGGTACACGACCGGGTGCGCCGTCCCTTCGAGCCGCTCGAGCGTGCGGAAGCCGGACAGCGTGATGTGCGCCTCGCCCCGGCGCGGGCAGGCGAACGTGTACCGGCTCGTCAACGGGTCGTACATGTCCAACTTGTAGACGGCGGCGCGGACGGAGCGGTTTCGCGGGCGTAGGATCGCGCCGTGGACCTCTCCACGCGCCAGCGGCGTGCGCTCGACGCGATCTGCGACACGTTCGCACCCGGGTCGGCGGCACGCGGCGCCCCGGAGGGGATGCTCCAGGTGGTGGAGGCCAATCCGCGCACCGCGGAGCAGGCCCAGGTCGGCCTCCTGCTCTCGCTGTTCGCGCTCCGCCGGTTCGCGGCGCTCCCGCAGGAGCGGCGCGAGGCGGTGCTCCGCGGCTGGTGCGACAGCCGGATCCCCCAGCGCCGTGCCGCCTTCCAGGCGCTTCGGAAGGGCGTCACGCACATGGACGCGCGGGCGCTCTACGACGCGGTCGGCTATCCCGGCGCGCTCGGCCCGCCGGTCCACCCGGCGCCGCGCGCGATCGTCTCGCTCGAGGTCGCCGCCGACGCGACGCTCGACTGTGACGTCTGCGTCGTCGGGTCGGGCGCGGGTGGCGCAACCGCTGCGGCCGTTCTCGCGGCGGCCGGGCTCGACGTCATCGTGCTCGAGGCCGGCGCCCACTACGACGACGCCGACTTCGACGGCGCCGAGCATGCCGGTTGGCGCCGCCTGTACGAGCAGGCCGGCGCGGCGGCGACGAACGACCAGAGCGTCGGCCTGCTGGCGGGCTCCTGCCTCGGCGGCTCGACGGTCGTGAACTACACCACGTCGTTCCGGACGCCCGACGAAGTGCGCGCCGAGTGGGCGGCGGACGGTGTGCCCGCGTTCACGAGCGACGCGTACACGGACAGCCTCGACGCCGTGTGCGAGCGCCTCGGCGTCAACGTCGACAACAACAGAGTCTCGGCGCGCGAGGCCGTGTTCCGGCGCGGCCTCGACGCGCTCGGCTGGCACTGCGAGGCGATGTCGCGCAACGTCGTCGACTGCGACCAGGACGGGCCGGAATGCGGCTGGTGCGGCTTCGGCTGCCGGCGAGGCGCGAAGCAGTCGACGCTCAAGACGTGGCTCGTCGACGCGCACGCCGCCGGCGCGCGCATCCTCGTGCGCACCCGTGCGCGCCGCGTGCTCGTCGACGGCGGCGTGACGCGCGGCGTCGAGGCCGAGACCGCGGACGGCCACAGCGTCACGGTCCGGGCACGCGCGGTCGTCGCCGCGTGCGGCGCGATCCAGACCCCCGCTCTCTTGCGGCGCTCCGGCCTCGGGAACCGTCAGATCGGGCGCAACCTGCGCCTCCATCCGGTGACCGGCGTCTTCGGCCTCTTCGACGACGACGTCCGCCCGTGGGAGGGGACGATGCAGGCGGTCTACTCCGACGAGCACCGCGACCTCGACGGCACCGGCTACGGGGTGAAGTACGAGACGGCGCCCGTCCATCCGACGCTCTTCGCCGCGTTCCTGCCGTGGCGTACCGCGGCACAGCACGCGGAGCTCGCCTCCGCCCTCCGTCACGTCTCGCTCGTCGGCGTCCTGCTGCGCGACCGCAGCGCGGGCGAAGTGCGGGTCGGGCGCGACGGCGAACCCGTGAGCCGCTACGCGCTGTCGGAGCAAGACGTGCGCCACGTGCGCATCGGGCTCGACGGCGGCGCACGGATCCTCGAGGCCGCGGGCGCGAAGAAGATCGTGTCCGCGCACGCGCGCGGCGTCTCGTACGAGCCGGGCCGCACGTCGCGCGAGCAGTTCATGCACGACGCCGACGCGTGCGGTTACGGCGCCGGCCGCTGCGTCTTCTACTCCTTCCACCTCATGGGCAGCGCGCGCATGGGCGGCACGGCGGCGACCTCCGCGTGCGGCCCCGAGGGCGAGACGTGGGACGTTCGCAACCTCGTCGTCTGCGACGGCTCGACGTTCCCGAGCGCCTCCGGCGTGAACCCGATGATCTCGATCGAGGCGATCGCGCACATGAACGCGCGCGCCCTTGCGAGCCGTCTCGCCTAGTACTCGATGAGCGAGTAGAGGTCGTAGCCCGTGAGCTTCTCGCGGCCGCCGAGGAACGTCAGGTCGATGACGAAGTTGACGCCGACGACGTGCCCGCCGAGCTGCTCGACGAGCCCCGCGATCGCCTTCACCGTGCCGCCCGTGGCGAGCACGTCGTCGTGGATGACGACGCGCGCGCCCTGCGCGATCGCGTCCGCGTTCACCTCGAGCGCGTTCTCGCCGTACTCGAGCGCATAGCGCGCAGCGACGGTCTCCGGCGGCAGCTTGCCCGGCCGGCGCGCCGGCACGAACCCACAGCCGACCTCGCACGCGATCGCGGCGCCGAGCCAGAACCCGCGCGCCTCGGCGCCGAGGACGAGGTCCGGCTTCCGCTCCGACGACCACGCCGCCAGCTCGCCGACCGCCTGCCGGAGCGCGTCCGCGTCGCCGAGCAGCGGCGCGATGTCCTTGAACCCGACGCCCGGCTCGGGGAAGTCGGGCACCTCGCGGATGAGCGACTTCAAGTCGATGGCCGCCATCACGTCGCCAACCTTCGCACGTTCCGAGCGAGGAGGAGCTGGGAGAGCTCCTGCGCCGACTCCGTCAGCGCGCGCAGGTCGTCCAGGCCCGCCCGGCGCCGCTCCGGGTTCCGCGACCGGAGCGCAGGCGTGACGAGCGCCTCGAGGAGCCCCGACTCGCGGTCGGCCGACGTGCGGAACGCGCGCAGATGGCGCGGCGCGATCCCGTAGCGCGCAAGCCGGTCGCAGACGGTGGCGACCTCGACGTCCGCCTCCGAGTACTCGCGGCGCCCCGAGACGACGCGCGGCTCGAGCAGACCGAACTCCTCGAGCTCGCGGGCGCGCGCGGGCTCGATGCCGGCGCGCTCGCACAGCGCCGTGATGTCGATCGCCTCGTCCTCGTGCTCGCCGAGGGCGGACGTGCTGCGCCGCCGCCGCTCCTTCGCCGCGCCCGCCGCGAGCTCCTCGCGGATGACGCGCAGCGGCAGGAACTCGTCGCGCTGCAGCCGGAGAATCGTCTGCAGCCGCTCCAGGTCCTCCTCGGAGAAGAGCCGGTAGCCGCCCTGCGTCCGCTTCGGCGTCAGCAGCCCCTGGTCCTCGAGATAGCGGATCTTCGAGATCGAGATGTCGGGGAAGTCGGCCTTCAGACGCCGGCAGACCGCTCCGATCGTCAGCAGCCGCTGTCGCGCAGGAGCCTCAGCCGCCGCCATCGTCTACCCCGCGAAGAACGTCAGCCGGTACTTGCCGATCTGGATCTCGTCGCCGTCGGAGAGCTCGGAGGACTCGACCCGGCGGCGGTTCACGAACGTCCCGTTCAGGCTCCCCTGGTCCTCGACGAACCAGTGCCCGT
>Ga0265339_10003207_pt1 | contig 11478 bp, 10 predicted proteins | sample 4CB219metaG_FD_202085 | JGI IMG/M metagenome (GOLD analysis project Ga0265339, IMG submission 202085) | Rhizosphere microbial communities from Carex aquatilis grown in University of Washington, Seatle, WA, United States - 4-CB2-19 metaG | ecosystem: Host-associated > Plants > Roots >...
CGAACGCCAGCTCGGCCAGCGGGCGTTCGGTGTTGAGGTCGCAGAGCTGCAGCGGCGACGACGCGCCGACGCCCGCGATCACCACGCTCTCGTGAAAGAGATCCGCGCCGTCGAACGACTGCAGGAACGACGCGTAGTCGTCGGGCAACTCCCGGCCAAGCGCAAGCACCGCCGCGGCGATCGCCTCTGCGTCGGCCGCCGGCCCCGGACGGAGCAAGCCGTCTGGGAGGCGGGCGACCGCCTCGCGAAACCGCTCGAAGAACACCGCGACTACGCGTCGGCCCGGCGCACGAGACTCGCCGGAAGGCTGCTGCCCCGCGCCGCCATTGCGTCAGCCAGCCGCACCGAAACGCCGACGACGTCCAGCACGCCCGACCCGCTGCGCGGCCCGCCGTCGCTGCGCCAGAGCAGCGCGGGCGCGAGCGTCGCCTTGCCACCTTCGCCGGTGCGCACCTCGGCGATCTCGGCGATGCGCACGCCACCGCTCGGGAGCGAGACCGCGAACACGGCCAGATCCAGGCTGCTGCCCGCGAGCTGCCCCAGACCCGTGGCCGCGCCGGTGCGCGCCGCCAGCGCTTCCGCGCGCGCCAGCGCCTCGTTGGTCGAACGCGCCGGTAGTCCAAAGATGAGGCCCTCTTGCCCGCGCGTGGCCGCGAGCAGGATGTCGAGCACCTCGGGCCCAGCGGCTTCCGCGATCAGCAAGTGATCGGCCCGGAACGCCGCCGCCACACGAACCAACCCGGACATGTCGGCGCTGGCCGCGAGCTCGGTCCAACCGGCGCGCGCGCGCCCGAGGCCCGCCCCGAGCGACACCACGCTTCGGTCGGCGGGGATCGCCAACGCGAGCGCGCCCAGCACGACGCCGACGGCGGCGCTGTCGCCCGTGACCACGATGTTGCGCAGCCCTTTGACCGCGCCTTCGAGCACCACTTGAACTTCGCTGGGTGTCACGCTGCCAGGGTTTAGCTCACCGAGCGTCCGGTCGGGCAGCACCGGCTTGCGGATCACCGCGCAGATCCCCGCGGGCGCGACCGGAGGAAACGCCGCCGCGATGCGGGTGCCGTCGACGAGCCGAACGTCGACCACCGGGTTGTCGGGGGCCGGCGGTGGAATCGCCGTCGTGGCCAGCCGCCAGACCACGTCGGCGACGGCGTTGAGATCCCCGAACGAAGCGCTGTACGTCTCGATCTTGCCGTGACGCTCGATCAGCGTCGGCTCGGGTCCGCGCAGGAAGATCGCCGAGACCGACGCATCGGTGAGCAGCTTGTCGAGCGCCTCGGCAACGCGCGCGTCCGCGCCTGCATCGGTGGCGTTGGGGTTGCGGCTGCTGCGGTCCGGCGTCGACGTCGGGCCACTGTCGCCCGGCGCGCGTCCCGGCGGAGACGCCGGCCGCGCCGACGGCTCGACTGTGGCGTGGCGCGACGTCGCGCGCGGCGAGCGGCTGCCGGTGACCGGCGATTCCTTGAACGCCTCGCCCTCGTCGTCATCGTCGACGATCGACGCGCGCGTCGGGCCGTGCTCGAACAGCGCCGGTCCGCCGTGCGCACCGGTCTCCTCGCTGCCGGCGTCGATCTCCAACGGAGCGACACCGCGCGAGGCCGGCTCGGCCGCGCCGCCTCCGTCGTCGAGGTCTTCCAGCGCGGCGGTGCCGAGCGGTGTGCGGCGCGGGGGCGGCGGAGGCGGCGGCATGCGGCCCGCGCGCGGCGGCCGCACCGCCAGGCCCAGGCTCTCGCCGTCTTCCTCGCTGCTGCTCTCGCCGGCGTCCGGATCGCCCTCCGGCTCTTCATCTACCTGGGCCACGGCAGCGTGGGCCGCGGTGCTGCGCGCGGGCGGGGGAGGCGGCGGCACTGGCAGACGGCGCGACGCGCTGACTGATTCATTGTGACCGTTGCCGACAACGGCGGGGACCTCGCCTTCGAGGATGATCATGAAATCGCCGACATAAATCTTGTCGGCGCCGGTGACGTGCACCGGGTCGGCGATCTTGCGGCCGTTGACGTACGTGCCGTTGGTGCTCTTGAGGTCGCTGACCTCGAGCACGCCTTCCTTCCTTGCGATCCGCGAATGGCGCTTGGAGACATTGCCCTTGGGCAGAACGATGTCGTTCCCGGTGACACGTCCAATCGAGATCTCGTCCTTGTCGAACGTCAGCGCCTTGGGCTCGCCGCCCTTTTCGGTGATGGTGAGCTTTATCATGCGGCCTCGGGTCGTCTCCGGGAGTCGGTTCCGGGGTTGGTAGCGTTTGGGAAGGTATTCTCGGCGTTTGTCAGGGTCAAGGACTGCCGCCCCCACCAGTCGGAGGTGACGGCGCTGCTGGTGTCGGCGCGGACGCTGTCGCCGCGCTGGCCGGCGCGCTTGGCGACCAGGCCGCGGCGATCGCGTCGGAGAAAACCGTCACCACTCCCAGCACGGCCAGCGCCACCAAACCGCCGGCCACCAGCTTGCTGGTGCTGTCGACGTCCAGCGCGCTGGTCCTGTCGACGGTGGTACTCTCTTTGCCCGCGGGATGGTCGGCCATCCGCGGGAGAGTATACCGGCAGTCCCAGCGACGAGGAGACAATATGCGACTTTCGACAGGCGCCCCGACCCGAAGACCACCGGCGCTGGTGGTGGTGATGGTGGCGGGGCTGGCCGGCGCGATGCTCGTGCCGGGCGCGCCGGCCGAGGCTGCCGCGCCCAAGTACTTTTTCCAGCTCCGCGAGGTCAAGGCGGGACCAGACATCGACCCGGCTCTCAAGGAGTACGCCGGCGAGGCCCTCAAGGCCGACCTGGCGGGGCGGCCGGAGTGGGCCTCCGACGTCCAGGCGTCCAGCCCCGAAGCGCTCCTCGCCGAGCTCGACAAGCGCAAGTTGCGCGGGTTCAACGTCACGGTGCGCTTCGAGGAGGTGAAGAAGGAGGTCAAGCCACCGAAGCCGGGAGGGCGATTCAATCAGCTGGCGATCAACGTGCGCCTGACGGTTTTCGGAACAACGGTCGCCGAGGAGAAGCTGGCGTTCAGCGGCGACGGCGAGGCGGGGCTGGAAGCCGAGGTGTCGGAGAAGCGGGTCGAAAAGGAGTCAATGTCGTTGACCAGGGACGCCATCAAGGACGCGGTCAAGCAGGCGGTCGACCAGGCGGTGCTGAAGCTGTCCGTCGCGCAGTCGGGGCCGCATGGAGCCAAAAAAAAGAAGAAGTGAAAGAACAAATAGGGTTCCTGCGCCGGTCCAGTTTGATAACTTACTTTTGAGCGTTGCTCTTTTCCGATGCAGGCGGTTGAGGTCGTCCTTTTCATCGTCGTCGCCGCGCTCGCGCTGTCGTTGGTCGCCTATCTGGTGATCCCTCGGTTGCGGACGGGTATCCACCCGCCGCCGCCGCGCGTCCCGGAGCCCGCGCCTCGCGCCGCCGCGGCGACGGAGATGGTGTGTCCGACGTGCGGGCGCGAATATCCGTCGGGTATGAAGTTCTGTCCCGCCGATGCGCGTCCCCTGGTGCCCAGCACGAATGCGCAGGGTGCGGCGGGCGTCGGCCTCGCGTGCCCGGTCTGCAAACGATCGTTCGACCGCGGCAAGCGCTTCTGCCCCTACGACGCCGAGGAGCTGGCGCCCATCGCCGCACCGCCGGCCGCCCGCCGTGTCCCGCGAACCGCGGGTCCGCCGGGTCTGGCGCACGTGCTGGGCAAGATCTGTCCCCACTGCTCGAAGCGCTACGAGAGCGAAGCGACCTTCTGCGGCCGAGACGGCTCCGAGCTCGTTTCGATCAACTGACCCCTCGTCGAGTGAGCCAAGCCCCGTCCTCGTAGTGGTCCTCGTCCTCGTCCCCATCCGCGCTCCCGCTGCTAGAATCCCGCCGCCATGAAACGCACAGGGATTTCGCTTCGTGCCTTTTTCGTCCTGACCACCCTGACCGCGATCTCCGCCCCCGCCTGCCGCCGCTCCGCCCCCGACGCTCCCGCCGCCGCGCGCACCGCGCCGGGAACGCTCGAGGTGCTCAAGGACGGCCGCTGGCTCTTCACGTACATGGAGCCCAAGGGTGAGTTCGCGACGACCGACAAGCCCGAGGTCATCCCCGCTCAGTCGCGCGCGGTGGTGCGCGTGTTCGACCCCTCGAATCCCCCGCAGAAAAACAACGCCGGCGCCGAGATCTACGTCGCGGACGTCAACGTGCTGTTGAAGTCGGGCAAGGCCCAGGCAAAGCCGCTGTCGCGCGAGGCGTTCGAGACCGCGGCACTGGCGCAGCTGCCGCCCGGCGAGACCTCGCCGCTCACCGCGCGGCCGGCGCACGCTGCCAACGAGCCCCCGCCGGCGCCGCCTCCCGCCTGGGATGGCGGCGCGCACGGCCCACCGGTGGTCACGATCTACGGCACGTCGTGGTGCGGCGCCTGCCGAGCGGCGCGCCAGTATTTGACCGAGAGAAAGATCCCGTTCGCCGACAAGGACATCGAGAACGATCCTGCAGCGGCGCAAGAGCTTCGCGACAAGGCGAGCAAGATGGGCATCCCGACCGACCGGGTGCCGGTGATCGACGTGAGAGGGAGGCTGTTGCTGGGCTTCGACCGCGGCCGGATCGAGGCCTTGCTCGGGGAGTCGACCTGAGGGGGAAGGCCTCGGGCCTCGGGCCTGGCCTGAGGCCCCTTAGCCGGCCGCGGCGAGCCCTACGGCGCCGCTTGCGCAGGAGCGGGCAATCCAGCGCCGGGGCTGTCGGCGGCACTTCTCGACGCGACCAGCAGTGCGCGGAACGCCGACGCCGACATCAGCTCGTCGGTCTTGGCGCGCACGCGACCGTCGGGAGCGACCAGGCGGATCGCGGGCAGCGTATCGGCACCGTATTTCTTCTTGATCACGCCCAGCGCCGGATCGTCGTCCTCGCGCGTGAGGTCGACCTTGAGGAGCGTGAACGCTTGCATCTCGGCGGCGACCTCGGGATCGGAGAAGACCTTGAGCTCGAACTCCTTGCACGGCAGGCACCAGGTGGCCATGAAGTCGACCAGCAGCGGCCGGTTGGCAGCGCGCGCCTCGGCCAGCGCTTCGGCTTCGCCATGCAGCCAGCGCAGCTCGACCGGTCCCTTGGGCGTGAGCACGTAGTTGGTCACCGCGAACAGCCCAGCCGTCGCCAGCGCCACGCCGGCGCCCTTGCGCAGGCGCCGCGCGAGCTCGTCGTGGAAGGTCAGGTGTACCGCCCCCGCGGCGACGCCGAGCACCACCATCGCGAGCGCGCCGGCAAGAAAAACCGGCGTGCGACCGGTGATCGTACCGAGCGGCGGCACGACGTTCTTCAGGTAGTACAGCGCGGCCGTGAACAGCGCGATGCCGAAGACGCTCTTCACCGACTCCATCCATGGCCCAGAGCGGGGCAGCGACATCGAGAACCCGGCCAGTGCCCAGAAGGGCAGGCCGATGCCGACCGCGTAGGTCGCGAGCAACGCGAACCCGTAGACCGCATCGCGCGTCGTCGCGACGTACGCGAGAATTCCGGCCAGCGGCGGCCCCGTGCAGGGCGCGGCGATGATGCCCCCAACCAGGCCCATCAAGAATGCGCCGCCGAAGCCCCTGCCGCCGACGCGCGCCAGGCGGTTCTGCAGCCCGCTCGGCAGCGCCAGGTCGAAGGCGCCAAACATCGACAAGCCCATGAGCACGAAGAAGACCGCGAGCGGCACGATGACCCACGGGTTGGCCAAGAAGGTCCCGAAGGCCTTGCCCAGCAGCGCGAACACCGTGCCGAGCGCGCCGAACATGAAGGCGATGCCGGCGACGTAGAACGTGGCCAGCGCCAGCGCGCGGCCACGGCTGACCCCGGTCTTCGCGCCGAAGATGCTGATGGTGATGGGAATCATCGGATAGACGCAGGGCGTGAGGGCGGTGAGAAGCCCGGCGGTAAGCGCGAAAAGGACCGTGGGTGGGGCGGCCATCGGTTGATTATAGCCGGCGATGGCGACCGGGGCGGTGGACGACCCGGACCTCGATTGAGGATGGGAACCCTCAAAGGGTTCCCAAACCCTCCCGCGACGAGGACGCCGTCCTGGCGGGGTGGGGAGGGTGGGGTGTCCGTGCCGAAGTCCCCGAAGGGGATGGGCTCCGGCGGGGGACCCGCCTCCGCCCACACGTTTGGATGACTTCGGCTGACTTCTGCTAATTTCGGCCTTCATGTCTTCCCCGAAAGGACCCGGCGCCGCCGGGCTGCCTGAGCTGCGCGCCGAGATCGATGCCCTGGACGACCAGATCCTGGCGCTGCTCGATCGACGCGCCGAGGTGGTCAAGGAGGTCGGCGAGATTAAGCGCCGCCGGCGGGAGACCTTCCACGTCCCGGGGCGCGAACGCGCCGTGCTCGAGCGCCTGACCGCCGCCGCCAACGGCGCGTTTCCGCGCGAAGCGGTACGACCGGTGTTCCGCGAGATCATGTCGGCGTGTCTCTCGCTCGAGAGCCCGCTGGTCGTCGCATACCCCGGGCCCGAGGCGACCTTCAGCCACCTGGCGGGCAAGACCCGCTTCGGCCTGTCGGCGCGTTTCGTGGCCGCGGCGACGCTGGGCGAGGTGTTCCGCGAGATCGGCCGCGGCGCGGACTACGGCGTCGTCCCCGTCGAGGAGGCGTCGGAGGGCCTGGTGACCCATGCGCTCGACTACTTCATCGACAGCGATCTCCTGATCGTCGGCGAGATCGTCATCGAGATCGCGCACGCGCTGCTCACGCGCACCGGCCAGACCACCGGCGTCGAGCGGGTCTACGCCCACCCGGCGGCGGCGGCGCGCTGCGCGGCGGGCCTGGTCGAGGCGATCCCGGGCGTCGCGGTGATGCCGGCGGCATCGGCTGCGGCCGCGGCGGCCTCGGCGCGCGACGATGCGCGTTCGGCAGCCCTGGCGCCGGCGATGGCCGCCGAGCTCTTCGATCTGGCGGTGGCCAAGGCGCGGCTCGACGACGGGCCGACCGACGTCGCGCGCTTCCTGGTGCTGGGCAAGGAACCGCCGCCGCCGACCGGCGCCGACGCCACCAGCGTGCTCTTCGGCCTGGATGACCGGCCCGGGCGCCTCGCGGTCGTGCTGGATCGGCTGGCCGCCGCCGGCGTGAACCTGCGCCGTATCGCCTCGCGGCCGACCGATCGCCGCGGCCTGCGCGATCTGTTCTTCGTCGATCTCGACGGGCACCGCAACGATCCGGCATGTCGCGCCGTGCTCGACGCGCTGGCGGCCGAGGTGCCGCTGGTCAAGATCCTGGGATCGTACCCGCGCGACGTCGCCGGCGGGACGCGCGCGTGAGCGCGTCGAGCGCGGGCGGCGCAGCGATCGAGCCGCGGCGCTGGGACGGACCTCCGCTGGGCCCGCTCGCGGTGATCGGTGTCGGCCAGATTGGCGGCTCGGTCGCCCTCGCGGCACGCGCGGCCGGCGCCGTCGACGCGGTCGTCGGCTGGAGCCGCAGCGCAGACACGCTGCGCCGAGCCGCCGACGCCGGCATCATCGATCGCGCCGCGCCGTCGGCGCGCGAAGCGGTGCGCGGCGCAGCCGTCGTGGTGCTGGCGACGCCGGTGCTGAGCCTGAGCCCGCTCGCCGCCGAGATCGCGCCGGCACTGGGCGACGACGCGCTCGTGATCGACGTCGGCAGCACCAAGCGCGCAGCCGTCGCCGCCGTCGAAGCTCACGTCGCGCGCTTCGTCGGCTGCCATCCGCTGGCCGGCACCGAGCGATCAGGGCCCGAGGCCGCGAGCAGCGAGCTCTTCGCCGGGCGCCTGTGCATCGTCTGCCCGACGGCGCGAACGCCGCCCGAGCTGATCGCACGCGCCGAGCGGCTCTGGACCGCGCTCGGCGCGCGGCCGCTGCGCATGGACGCAGCGCTACACGACCGCGTGCTCGGGGCCGCCAGCCATCTGCCGCACGTCGCCGCCTACGCCCTGGCGGCCGCGGTCGGCGCGATCGACGCCGCGGGCGGTGAGACGTCGACGGCGTTGCGCGCGCTCGATACGACCAGCCTGCGCGACACCACACGCATCGCCGCGTCGAGCCCTGCGATGTGGCGCGACATCTTCCTCGACAACAGCGCCGAGATTCTTCCACTCATCGACCGCCTCGCCGCCGCCGTCGCCGAATTGCGCACCGCCATCGCCACCGGTGACGGCGCGCACCTCGAGGCGTTCCTCGAGGCGTCGCGGGTCGCGCGCGGAAAAGTCGTGCCGGGGTAGGAGACGGTTGGCGGAAACAACATTTCCTGCGGCCAGTCCGATACGACTACGATGGAAGTCGAATGAGAGCATGCGTGTGCATTCTGTTGGGATTGCTGGCGCCGAGCGCGGGCTGTACGAAGTACCGTGTCGCGGAGGCCGACGGCGGCGACGCGAGCTCGGCGCCCGAGGCGGGTGCTGACGCGTCTGTTTCGGACGGCGCGCCGGGACTCGGAGGAAGCGGCGGCACCAGCGGCATTGGAGGAACCGGCACCGGCGGTACGACCGGATCGGGCGGCATGGCCGGCCTTGGCGGCAGTGGCGCCGGTGGCCAAGTGAACACCCAGTCCGACGGAAAGAATTGCGGCGCTATCGGCCACGACTGCCTCGGCGGTCCGTGTCAGGCGGGCCAGTGTCAGCCGCTACTGATCGGGCAGTATCTGGGAGAACCGCTCTCCATGGCGGTCGGGCCTAACGTCGTCTGCGAGACCAACATAGACGACGAAATCGGGTGCGTACGCAAGGATGGCTCGGATCTTCGCGACTTCGCTTATCCCTCCGAGACGGCAATGGCCTTTTTGGGGGCTCGAGCGTCCGTCGATGGCAATCGGCTGGTATTTTCCCAGCTGATACCCGCGGGCGGCTTTCAAATTGCCGCATGTGACATCGGTAACTGCGAGTCGAGCTCGCAAGCTATCGGCGGGCCATACACTCAGTACTCGGCCGTCGACCCAGTCGCGCACCGTGTTTACTGGATCGATGGAGCATCGATTCTCTACGCAACAACATCCGGCGCTCCTCAGAGCGCGCCACTCCCGTTCGATCTCCACGGCTCTTCGCTAGGACCGCCAATGCTCTACAGCCGCAACAGCATTCTCTACACTTACCAGGCGACCGGAGGACCCGTCGTGTATCGGATCCCGATCAACGCCGGTGGTTCCTCGACCAGCGCAGTCTCCATTGGCTCTGGACAGGCGCGTGCCACGAACGATCAGTTTGTCTTCTGGAGCGAGTCGGATGGCATCCATTCGATCCCGCTACCCAACGGGCTTGGGGGCGGCTCCAACTTGGTCTTGCCAGGAGTGACGCCCGAGAACCTGACTGCCGACCAGGTCTCGCTCTATTGGACGGAAAGTCCGGGCGTCGGCACCTGTCAGATCGCGAGTTGCGTTGCGACGCGAAGGAAGCTGCCGCCAGGCCCATCCACCGCCACAGATGTGCCCTTTAGCACGTACGACGTGGGTGTCGACGACACGGCGATATTCTGGGTAGCTCAAACGCTAGGTACGGCAGCAGGGTCGACTCTGAACTCTGCCAAGATCTTCAAACTGGCCAAGTAGCTCCACCCGAGGGTGAGCATCGCTCAGGGGCAACTAAGGGGACTCGTCGAGATGACGACGTTGTCGTACCAGACACTCGCGCCCGGACTGTTGAAGTTGCCGTATCCGAACTCGAACGTAGTGAATGCTTCTTGCGCGGGGGCCCAGCCCATCGCGCTGATGATCCGAGTCTGGTCGACGAACACCTGGACATTTCCGTTCGTCCCGTCGAACTGGGCGACCATGCAGTGCCAAACGTTCTTCGCGAGGGCCGTCGCTTGCCCGCAGGCTGTACCGCTCGGGAACAGCATGTCGCTCTTGTTGAGAAGCAAGCAAGTGAACTGCTCCGAAAGCTCGACCCCGGTGTTCTTGTGGTAGTCGGGGTCGGTCATTGCCTCGAAGAACGCGTTGTGGTCGGGCTGCCCGATGTCTTGGTCGCTCCTGATGTACAGGCGTACCCAAAAGCTGGCAGGCACCGTCACGCCGACCATCCGGAAGTGGAACGAGCCCGGTGACGTCACCTTGAGCGACTGGTGGCCAGCGAATGGGTTTGTTGTGTCGAGCTCGATGAAACCTGCGGTCCCAAATGTCAGGTTCGTTTCATCCGGTGCGGCCAACACGGCGCCCGGAGGCAAGCCGCTGGCCTCCTCGAAATCTGCGCAGAAAATGTGGTCCGTGGGGCAGAATCCGGAGGCGGTCGCTCCCCCGGTACCGCCGCCAGTTGCGCCCCCGGTCCCCGACGCCGATCCTCCCGCGCCGTTCCCAGCGGCTCCTCCCGTGGCGCCCCCAGAACCGCTGGTCGGCTGGCCGCCCATCCCAGTTGCCGCGCCTCCGGATCCGCCGCCCGATCCCGACCTGCCACCAGTTCCAGACGATCCGGAGGTCCCGCACCCGGACAAGGGACCGCCAGCGAAAAGGAGGGACAGCGTCGCAAGGAATCCGAGGTAGCAGGGGTCGTTCAACCGCTTCATCCAGATTCTCCAGTGATCATGGGTTAAGACCAAGTAGCCTATGTGGACTACGCAACTTATCACCTTAGATCGGGCTGCAGATCAACCGCCGGGAGACGACGAAGCGTCGACAGAGAGGCGCGTCACCCGGGTTGAACGCGTCACGCGATCATCGCGCGGCATCCCCGCGGGATGGCTGGCACTCGCGCTGCTGGCCGGGTGCGCGACGGAGGACTTCACCGCGCCCGCGCCCGCCACGCCAGCGACCGCCGCGGCGGCGCGCAGCGCGCCCGACGACAGCGAGCTCGCCGGCATTGTTCCCGACGGCGCCGAGTCGGTGATCGAGCTCGACGTCGCGCAGCTGCGCACGTCGGCCTGGTCGCAGCAGCTGGTCACCGGCACCGACGCCGAGCGCGCCGCCAAGACCGACGCGCAGGGCTTCGACGAGATCACCGACGTCGACCGCGCGCTGTTCGCGGTGAACGACGCCGGCGGCAAGACGACCACGCTGACGATCGCGCGCGGGCGCTTCGACCCGGCCCGCCTCGCGCGCGCTCTCACCGGCTGGACGGCGGGAGACTGGCGCGGCAGCCGCCTCTGGCAACGGGGCGACGAAGCGGTCGCGCTCCTCACCGCGCGCACGCTGCTCCGCGGCGAGACCGCGGCGGTGCGCACCGCGATCGACTGCGCCTGGGGACTCGCGCCCGACGCGCGGCGCAGCGGCGTCGGCGAGCTGCGGCGCGAGCTCCTGGCGGACGGTGACCATCCGCCGGCGGTCGTCGCCGCGACCCTGATGACCGAGACCATGCGCAGGCGCTTGGCGGGCGAGGTCGACCTGCCGGTGGGGCTCGAGCGCGCGGGCGCGCGCCTGGACCTCGGCGGGCCACTGCAGCTCGAGCTGTTCGGGCTGCTCGCGACACCGAACGAGGCGGCGGCCATGGCTCACAATCTCGAGATCACGGTGCGCGATCTGCGAGCGCGGCGGGCGCTGGCGGTGTTCGGACTGTCGACGTTTCTGCGCGACGTGACGGTGGTTCCCCAGGGGCGCAGCCTGCGGGCGCGGCTGACGCTGCCCGAGGACCAGCGC
>Ga0265339_10003208_pt1 | contig 11476 bp, 6 predicted proteins | sample 4CB219metaG_FD_202085 | JGI IMG/M metagenome (GOLD analysis project Ga0265339, IMG submission 202085) | Rhizosphere microbial communities from Carex aquatilis grown in University of Washington, Seatle, WA, United States - 4-CB2-19 metaG | ecosystem: Host-associated > Plants > Roots > Rhizosphere...
CCGAGCCCTGGCCGGGGCGGCCAAGCAGCGCCTGGAACGCCATCAGCAGGCCGCTGCCGACAAGCCGCGCTGACGGGAAGGGCCTCGGGCCTCGGGCTTCGGGCCTCAGAGGCCGTGAGGGTTTCGCTTCAAGGCCTCGAATTTCGATCTGCGGGCCGCTGAGACAAGTCCGCAAGCCCTCTCCTCCACGTCTGCGTGGAGGAGAGGGTTTGGGTGAGGAGGCTTCGTTGCAGGGAGGCCACATGCTCCGGGGTCGGGCCTCCTCACCCCGACCTCTCCTCCATGCGGACATGGAAGGACATGGAGGAGAGGGAGAGTTAAGGTATGCGGCACGACGCTCCCGACACCCCTTCTGATCGCCAACTTCGTATTGCACTTGCAGAATACCGAGTGATGACGGTAATCTATCTGTCGTGTCGGTGGCCAATTTGGTTGGCAGTGGCGTTGCGGCCGCGGAGGGTCCTCCGGGAGGGCTGCCTGTAGGAAGCGTGATCGGGGGCCGGTACCGCATCGACCAGGTGCTGGGCGCGGGGCGATCGGCGACGGCGTATTCGGCCACCGACAGCGTCACCGGCCAGCGCCGCGTGCTGAAAGTGTTCCGGCCCGGGAGCCCAGCGGCGGGCCGGCGTGCGAGCGACGAATTCCGGCGCCTCCACGAGCTTGCTCACCGGAACATCGTGCGCGTCCGGGATCTGGCCCACAGCACCGAGGGCGGGCTCTATCTCGTCACCGACGAGGTGCAGGGCCCGCCGATCACCAGCCTCGCGCAGGTGGTCTCGACGACGGCGCGGCGCGAGGCGTTCCAGCGGTGCGCGCGCGATCTCGCCGACGCGCTCGCCTATCTGCACGGGCGCGGCATCGTGCACGGCGATCTGTCGCCGGCGAACGTGCGGCTCGACGGCGAGGGGCGGCCGGTGCTCTTCGACTTCGACCTCGCGGGCCCGGGGCAGGGCGGCACGGGCGGCGGCGCCACCGGCACGCTCGGGTACGCCAGCCCGGAGGCGCTGGTCGGCGTGCGCGGTTTCGCCGGCGATCTGTTTTCGCTGGGTGCGGTGCTCTACGAAGCATGGACCGGCGCGCCACCATTCGGCGTCGGGATCGAGGCGGTGCAACGGATGCTCTCCGGCCACGCGCCGCAGCTCGGAGCGGTGCGCGACGGCCTGCCGCCGGCGTGGGACGCAATCCTGGCTCGGTTGCTCGAGCCTCGACCCGAGGATCGCCATCCGAGCGCGCGCGAGCTGCTGCGCGAGATCGCGCGCGCCGACGGTGGTGAGGCTGCGCCAGTCGACATCGATCTGCGCGCGCCCCACCCCGAGGGCGATCCGCTGGCTGGGATCTTCGTGGGACGGCGGATCGAGCGCGAGACGCTCCACACCGCACTCGAGCGTCTGGCGGAGGGGACGGTCGCGCGCTCGGTGATCGCAATCGTCGGCTCTCTCGGCTCGGGCCGTCGCGCGCTCGTCGAGCTGGCGCTGCGCGACGCGCGCATCGAATCGGCGGCGCAGTTGCAGGCGGGCTTCGACGTGATCGAGGGCGACCTGCGCTCGGTGGCCGCTCACGTATGTGCGCCCGAGGCCGACGCCGGCGCGCGATCCGCCTCGCCGCCTCCCGCTCCCGGCGGCGATGCGATCACAGGCGATCCCGCGCGCTTCCGCGAGCGGCGCTTCGCCGCGATAGCCGACGGGCTCGAGGGGTTCGCGCGCCGCAATCCAGTCTGCGTCGTGCTGCGCGAGGATCCCGACGCCGAGGCGTTCGCGTCGTTCGTGGCCGGCGCCGAGCCGTCGGGGCGGCTCTTGGTGCTCGTTCCGGCGCGCGCCGCGCTCGCGCGTCCTTTCGCCGAGGTGATCGCGCTGGCGCCGCTCACGGCGGACGCCGTCGCTGAGTTGGTGCGTCGCGCGGCCTCCGCTTCGGCTCCTCGTGCCGCGGTCGACGCGATCGCACGCGCCGCCGCGGGACACGCGGGAACGGCCGCGCTCCTCACCCGGCGCCTGGTCGAGGCGGTCCGCATCGGAGACGCCGAGCGCTTCCGCATCGACGACGCCGCGGACTTGCCCGCGTTGCTGGCGGCGAGCTTCGCGTCGTTACCGGCGGACGCGCGCTACCTGGTCGCGGCGGTCGCGCTGGGGCTCGCGCCCACGCCGGGAGATGAACGCGTGGACGGAGCCGGGTCCCCCGGTGGAGTCCGGAGCGGGAGGGTTTGGGAACCCTCCGAGGGTTCCCGTATTGAACCCACCCCGCCCGGCGCTGACCAGCCGGCGTGGGAGACGGAGGGCGCCGCGGCGGCGCGCGGCGCGGGCTGGCTCGCCGGTGACGGCGCGTATGACGACGCGTTGGGCGTAGGCGGGCCCCCCGGCGGAGCCCGTCGCGGGAGGGTTTGGCTGCCCAGCGACACACACCGGCGCACCGTGCTCGCCCGCCTGCGCGATCCCGACCTGCGTCTCGCGGCGGAGCGCGCGGCGCGCGAGCTGCCCGCCGATGACCTCGGCCGTGCCGAGGCACTCGTCGCGCTGGAGCGCGGCACCGAGGCGGCAGGGATCTTCCTGCGCGCCGCCGCGCTCGCCACCCGCGAGGGCGATCTCGGTCGCGCTGCCGAGCTGCTCTCGTGCGCTGAGGCGGCTTCGCCGAGCGCGCTGTCATGCGAAGCGACGCTGGCGCTGGCCACCGGTCTCGCAGTCCTCGGCCGATATGACGAAGCGGCCGCCGCGCTCGAGCGTGCGGGGACGCGTGCCGGCAACACCGATGACTGGTTGCGACTGGCCGAGCGTCGGGCCTGGTTGCTGTCGCGACGCGGAGACCTGGCGGCCGCGCAGCGCACGCTCGCGGAGGCGCTGGTCCAGCATCGGGGCGAAGAGACGCCGGCGACCGGCGAGCTGCGCGCGCGTCTGGCACGGCTCGAAGTCAGCGCGGGACGCTTCGCCGCGGCGCTCGAGGTGGTCGCGCCCGCGCTGGCGTCGGGTGGTTCCGAGCTGGCGGTCGAGGCGGCGTTGCTCGCGCGCGCCTACTCCGGTGATCGAAGCGGCGCGCGCGCGTTGCTAGCGGCGCTGGGACCAGGGGGGCAGGACGCGGGCCGCGTGAGCTACCTCGCGGGGCTGGTCGACCAGCTCGACGGCAAGCCCTCGGCGGCGGTGGCGAGCTACCGCCGCGCGTTCGATCGCTCCGCCGAGATCGGCGACGTGCATACGCTGGCCGCGGTCGCGCTGAACCTGGGCGCGCTGCAGGCCGACGCCGGCGCCTATGGTGAAGCGCTGGCCGCCACCGAGCGCGCGATCCGCGAGCTCGGGCGCATGGGGACTACCGCCGAGCTCGGCACGGCGTTGTTCAATGCCGCCAACCTCTTCGTACAGGTCGGCCAGCTGGCCGCCGCGCGCCGGGCGTTAGCGCGCGCGCGCGATGAGGGGGCGCGCCGGGGCGCCGCTGCGGTCGTCGAAGCGTTCGCCACCTTCGTCGAGGGTGATCTCGAGCGGCGCGAAGGACAGCTCGGGCGCGCGACCGAGATCTACCGGCGCGCGGCTGCGGCGCTGCGCGAGAACGGGCGGGCCCGCGAGGCAACGGCGGCGCTGCTTGCGGCCGCAGAGACGCTGGCCGAGACGGGAATGTCGGCAGAGGCGCGGCAGGCGCTGAGCGAAGCGGCGGCGCAACGCAGCTCGGGCCGTGACAGCGAAGTCGACGTCGGCGACGACGACGACGAGCTCGCGCTCGCGCGGGGGCGCGTCTGGCTCGCGGCCGGCGCGGTCGACTCGCCCGACCTCACGGTCGGCGCCCTGGCGTCGCAGCTCCGCCGGCTCGGCGATCGGGCCGCGGCGCAGGGGCGATTGCCGACGGCCTGGCGCGCGGCGCTGGTCGCGTCGCGCCTGTGGGGCAAGGCTGGCGACCGCGCTCGCGCTGCTGAGGCGTTCACGTTCGCGACCCGTATCTTCGAGGAGGTCCGCATGGCGACGCCGGAGGCGTTTCGTTCCGGATTGGAGAGCGATCCAGAGGTCCGCTGGCTGGCGACCGGCGGCGCGGGCGGCTCCGCGGAGGGCGTGGCACAGGAGGCGGCGCTGGCCACCCGCGCGGCGCACACCGAGGGGCGGTTGCGGCGCCTCTTGCGCATCAACAAGCGGCTCAACAGCGAGCTGCGCCTGCCCCGCCTGCTGGAGATGATCGTCGACACGGTGATCGAGCTGACCGACGCCGAGCGCGGCTTCCTGCTGCTCGAGGACGAGACCGGCCAGCTGGTGGTCAAGGTCGCGCGCAATATCGACCAGCGCACGCTCGACGGCGCGGAGCTGGAGCTGTCGCGGTCGATCGCGCGCCAGGCGGCCGCGGGCGGCGAGCCGATCGTCACCATCGACGCCGCGGGTGATGATCGCTTCAAGCAAGCGATGTCGGTGAGCGATCTGCATCTGCGCTCGATCCTCGCGGTGCCGCTGCACGTGAAGGGGCGGCCGGTGGGCACGATCTACGTCGATCACCGGCTGCGCAAGGGCGCGTTCGGCGCCGAGGCGGTGAGCTTGGTGCTCGATTTCGCCGAGCAGGCGGCGATCGCAGTCGAGAACGCGCGCCTGCTCGGAGAGCTGCGGCGGCGCGAGCGGCAGGTCGACGCGCTCAACCGACGCATGCAGGTCGAGCTGTCGGCGCGGCGCGAGGAGCTGACCGGGATCAAGAAAGAGCTGCGCGAGAACCGCGAGGCGCTGGCGGTGCGCTACGACTACCGCAATATCGTCGGGCGGACGCCGCGCATGCTCGAGCTGTTTCGCTTGCTCGACCGCGTGACCGACACGACGCTGCCGGTGGTGATCCACGGCGAGAGCGGTACCGGCAAGGAGCTGGTGGCGCGCGCGATCCACTTCAACGGCCCGCGCCGCGAGCGGCCGTTCGTCTCGGAGAACTGCGCTGCGATCCCGGAGACGCTGCTCGAATCGACGCTGTTCGGCTACGCGCGCGGCGCGTTCACCGGCGCTGAGCACGACACGCGTGGGCTGTTCGAGGTCGCCGACGGCGGCACCCTGTTCCTCGACGAGGTGGCCGAGATGTCGCCGGGCATGCAGGGCAAGCTGCTGCGCGTGCTCCAGGCCGGCGAGTTCCGGCGCCTGGGTAGTGAGCGGACGCGCAAGGTCGACGTGCGCATCGTCGCGGCGAGCAACAAGGACCTCGCGCGGATGGTCGAGGAGGGGAAGTTCCGTCAGGATCTCTACTTCCGCCTCAACGTCGCGCGCATCTTCCTGCCGCCGCTGCGCGAGCGCCGCGACGACATCCCGCTCATCGTTGCGCACCTCGGGGCCAAGCACGCCGGGGCCGGCGGCCGGGGCGCAGTCACGCCCAAGCCGATCGACTCCGAGGTGATGGCGCGCCTCATCGACTACCGGTGGCCCGGCAACGTGCGCGAGCTCGAAAACGAGATCATGCGCGCGACGGCACTGTCCGGTGAACGCATCACGGTCGCCGATCTGTCGCCCCAGGTGGCCGCGCGCGGCGATGGCGCGGCGGGCGGCGCCGAGGATCCCGATAGCCTGTCCCTGCGGCCGAGGGTCGAGCGTCTCGAGCGATCGCTGATCCGCGAGGCGCTGGCCCGATGCAGCAACAACCAGACCAAGGCCGCGGAGGCATTGGGGTTATCGCGCTTCGGTTTGCAGAAAAAGTTACGGCGGTACAACTTTGCCTGACCCACACGACGTCACAACCAAGTTGGTCGGGCCGCCAACCAGGTTGCCGGCCGAAAACCGGGAAGACCCGGAAAACCGGGCGCCGGCCACGGCTCGAAGATTGCTCATCTTGACCGTGAAGGGATCCCCGAAAAGCGGATGACGACCAGATCAATCTCGGTACGGCTACGGCCCTGGCGCTGGGTGCTGGCGGCGGCGGTCTGCCTGCTGGCCTGCAATGCGCCGTTCATCCCGGTTCCGCCCCCGGACAACACGTTCATGTCCGAGTTGCTCTCCGACAGCACCGGCAACAGCAAGACCGTCTGGATCGCCCAGGGCAAGCCCGACTCGCGCGCGAGCCTGGCGACGTTTTACATCACCAACACCAACCTGCATACCGGTGTGATCGTCGAGGCGCAAGCGGACGGCAGCTACACCGCGCCGGCAATGGACGGCACCCGAGGCGACCGCGTCTTCCTCTACTACGTGACCCAGTCCGGATCCACGAGTGAGACGGTCTGCCGCCAGCTCGTCGAGGGCGATCCCGCTCCGATCTGCTCGCCGTAGCGAGAGCGAGCGGCGCGCGGGTTACTCGCGGGCGGGGCGGCCGTTCGGTCGCGGCGCACCATCGGGCGCGCGCACGGCTTCGACCGCGGGCGCCGGCGCCGGGGTGCCGGCCGAGGCGGGCGCCGAGCCGACTCCGGGGAGACGGCGAACCTCGTCGCGCGCGAGCTTCCAGGCCGCCTGGATGATCCACGAGACCGAACGATCCTGCCGGATGGCCTCTTTCTGCGTTTCGGACAACATCCCCGAATTGAAGTAGAGGGTCACCTTGCGTTTGGGCGACGACATTCCTGCTGGGCCTCCAAAATGCCGTACGACAGGGCCGTACGGCGGTGACGCACGACAATGCCGTTGACGGTCGTGCTGCGAAATCTAGTTCGAGATGTCAGCGGTCGTCGGAAAGTAGACGACGAGATTGAGCGCCGCGATGAACGTATTGCCGTAGGTCAGATCGTTATTGTCGACGCGCCGGTCGCCGTTCACGTCGCGACCCGCGGCGTTATTGGGGGCGACGATGTCGCGTAGCTCGAAGTTGAGCGCCAGGAACTGGTTGATGAAGCTATGCGCGCCCACGCCGGCGTTCAGGCCCAGCTTGAGCCCGGTGACCGCGCACGGGGTCGGCTGCGCCGGTGGAGCGGCGAGCTGGCCGTTGTCGCTGCATGCATTCGCGTTCCCCGTCCCCGATGCGGCGTAGTTGAGCGCGCCCACGCCGAGCAGCGCGTAGAAGTCGTAGTGCGCGAAGATCTTGCCGAACAGCGAGTACTTGCCGGTGAACGGCGTGACCTCGAGCTGCGCGCCAAACATGTTCTGGATCTTGTTCATCGTGGCCGTCGCTTCGCCCTGCGTCGGCGCGCGCGTGGGGTTCGTGTTGTCTGTCGGCAGGCTGCCGACGACGTTGGTCTTGAAGCCGGTGTCGAGGTTGGCGACCGCGAACCCACCGAAGGCGGCGATCGACAGCCAGTCGGTGATGTGGAAGCCGAGCTTCACGTCGATAAACACGCTGTGAAAGAAGTCCTGGCCGATTGTCGTCGCGGCGCCGGCGCCCAGCTCCAGGCGGGTCGAGCGCAACTCGAGGCGCTTGCGGATGGCGGGCGCATCGGCGAGCGGGCTCTTGTGCTGGGCCTGGGCCGCGAGCGGCAGAGCGACAACCGAGACCGCGACGATCAGGAAGGCGAGACGTTTCTGCATGGCCATATCCTTTTCCGAACGAGCTGCCGAGAGGGGAGGGAGGGCGCTAGCGAAGGACAACGACGGGATGGGAACCAGCGTCCGGCTACCTGGGCGACTTGTACTGGAACCGTGCCGGCAGGTACATCCCGACGCCTGCATAGAACATCACGTTCTGAACCAGCTTCGAGTCGGCGTTCGCCTTGACCTGAGCCAGCGTCATGTCGGACGTCCGGCTCGTGGGCTCGAACTTGTCGGCCATGATGTAGTCGCGGAACGCGAAGTTCAGCGTCAGCCAGTCGAAGAGGAAGAAGCGCGAACCGACAGCGACGTTCGCGGTCAAGAGGTCGTTGGTCCAGCCGAGGTCACCCGGGTTGCGCGGAATGATCTCCGACCGCGTCCAGCCGATGCCGCCCGACGCGTAGATCTCCCAGGGGATGATCGCCTTGTTCACCAGCGCGAACTTGCCGTACACCGGCACGTAGCCGAGGTTGAAGGCCGCGCCGTAGAGGTAGCGGTTCAGCGTGGGGATCCGGTTGTACTGCAGGCCGATCAGATCCTCACGGTCGGTGAAGGCCTTGATGAAGTACTGGCCCTGGACGCCGATCCAGAAGACGTCCGAGAGGAAGAAGTTGATGTCGGCGCCGAACGCGTAGTGCCGAATCAGGTTGTCGTTGATCGACAGCCCGCTGAACGGCGCGAACTCGAAGCGCGAGCCTTTGAGGAACGGCTTGCGGGGAACTACCACGATGTCCGCCCAGGAGGCCGTTGACGCCTTGACCGGCTTTGCGGCCTCGCCACCTTCGTCGACCTTGGTCCCCTTGGTGGGGTCGTCGTCGAGGCTCTCGGTCGGCGCCGCGGCCTGGTCGTCTCCGGCCGGCGCGTCTGCCGCCGGCTTCTCCGCTGCCGGCGCGGGCTTTTCATCGCTCGCGTCCGCCGGTGCTTCAGCCGCTGGTTGCTTGGCCCCCCCGCCCCCCTTTTTGGCGTGCCCCGCAGTTGCCCACGCGTAGATGGCACACCACACGAATAGGCTGACGGCCGTTCGCTTCATGATCCCTCGTTGAGAAGTTGAAAGGGCGCGGGAGTTCCCGCTTGCCAGGGTGCAGGAGTCCCCGCTTGGAAAAAGCCGAAAGTTTTCAATGACTTATGCTGCTTGAGCGGAGTGGGCGCACTATAACATGATGATTTTTTGGCAAGCAATTAAAATCTCGAAACTTGGTCCACACTTGGCCCACGCTCGATGCCCGACACGCGGTTCGCGGCGTCGGTGGAACCAGCAGCGAGTTCGAGACGTTAGCTCTGGTAGAGCGCTTCGACGAACGACTCTGGATCGAATTCCCGGAGATCCTCGACACGCTCGCCGATGCCGATGTAACGCACCGGAATCTGTAACTGGTCGGCGATTCCTAGAATCACGCCGCCCTTTGCAGTTCCATCGAGCTTGGTCAGGACAATCCCCGATACCGCCATCGCCTGCGTGAAGATCTGTGCCTGCGCGATCGCGTTCTGCCCGCTGGTCGAATCAATCACCAGAAACGTCTCGTGAGGCGCGCCCGGGCCGGCTTTTCCGACGACCCGGCGGACCTTCTGGAGCTCCTCCATCAGATCCGTCTTGGTGTGGAGGCGGCCGGCGGTGTCGGCGATGACGACATCGAAACCTTCGTTCGTCGCACGTTTGACAGATTCGAAGATCACCGACGATGGATCGGCGCCTTCTTTGCCGCGCACCACGGTCGCGCCGACGCGATTGGCCCAGATCTCCAGCTGCTCGGTCGCCGCCGCGCGGAAGGTGTCGCCGGCCGCGAGCAGCACCTTTTTCCCGTCGGCGACCAGCTGCGCGGCGAGCTTGCCGATCGTCGTCGTTTTGCCGCTGCCATTGACGCCGATGACCAGCAACACGAACGGCTTGGCGCCGTCGAACGTCAGCGGCGGCGAATCGAGCGTGAGGATCTGGGCGCTACGCTGGCGCAGGAAGGCCCAGACCGCGTCGGGATCCTTCAGGTCCTTGCGCGTGAGCGAGGCGCGGATCTCCTCGAGCAGTCGCTGGCTGGTGCGCACGCCGATGTCGGCGGTCAGCAACACCTTTTCGATCTCATCGACGACGGTGGGATCGAGCTCCTTGCGGCCGGCGAAGACCTCGCCGAGGCGCGAGATCCACCCCGATCGGGTGCGCGCCAGGCCCGGAGCGAGTGCCGCAACGTCCTTCTTGGCTTCCTTCCTCGCCGGCGCCGGTTCCTCAGCGCGCGGTTTCTCGATGGGGGGCGCCGGTGGGGGGGGCACCGGCGTCGGGAACGGAATGACCTGCGCGGGCGGGCGCGGCTCGGGCGCGCGTTTCTCCGCCGGACGCGCCGGGCGCTCGGCCGGGGTGGGAGCCGGCGCCGGTCGCGCGGCATGCGACGCCGCCGCCTGACCACCATGTGCCGGCGCGCGGGCTGGCGACTTGGCGGGCACCTCGGGCAACGAACGGGCCGGCGCAGAAACCGGTGCAATCGGCTCGGCCTCGTCCGGCCCTTGCTCTTCTTCTTCGAGCTCGGGCTCGGCCGCTTCCGCGGCTGCGACTTCGCGGCGTGGGGCTTCGCCGGATTCTTCGATCTGGGCTCGGCGGCGTGCCCGGGCGCGCGAGACCACCAGGTATCCGACCAGGCCGGTGACGCCCATGCCGCCCACGGCGGCGACGAGCTCGATCAGCTCGTTGGTGTTGAGTGGAAAACTGGGGTCCATTGGCGGCGGCACACTATCATTACCATCCGCGTTGCAAGCGACGAGTTGGCGCTGTCGATTTCGACGCTAAAAGTTTTCATGGAACCCTGAGAGGGTTCCAAACCTCCCGCGATGGGCTTCGCCCTACGCGATCTTGCGTTCTCGTTGGATTACTATCCCCGTCACCTTTACAGGGCGGGGGGGAAGGTGCTATGAAGCAGGACCAGCTCTGACGATACATTTCACGTATTGTCACATCACAGATGGCCCGCTCATCGAGCGGGAACTCCCGCACCCTGACTAACCTTCCCCCCGCAGACGGGGGAGCTCGGAGGATGGATTGAAGATCAAGCGGATCGATATCTGCGGGTTCAAGTCGTTCGTCGATCGGACATCGATCAGCTTCCCCGAGCCGATTACCGCCATTGTCGGGCCCAATGGTTGCGGGAAATCCAATATCGTGGACGCCATTCGCTGGGTCATGGGCGAGCAGTCGGCCAAGCACTTGCGTGGCCGGGCCATGGACGACGTGATCTTCGCCGGTTCGGAGACGCGCGGGCCGACGGGCCTCGCCGAGGTCTCGCTGACCTTCGATTCGCAGGCGCTGGCACAGGATGTCGCGCCCGGCGGCGTCCCCTGGGGGGCGGTCGGCCCGGAGGAGGTCGTGGTCACGCGACGCCTCTATCGCGGCGGCGAGAGCGAGTACCTGCTCAACGGCGTGCCCTCGCGCCTGCGTGACGTCGTCGAGTTCTTTTTGGGCACCGGCGTCGGGTCGAAGGCGTACGCGATCATCGAGCAGGGGCGCATCGGGTTCATCGTGTCGTCGCGCCCCGATGATCGGCGCGGGCTGTTCGACGAAGCCGCCGGCATCACCAAGTACAAGGCCAAGAAGAAGGCGGCGGAGCGGCGTATGGAATCGACGCGGCAGCACCTGCTGCGCGTCTCCGACATCATCGGCGAGATCGAGACCCGCCTGCGGTCGCTGCGCCTGCAGGCGCAGAAGGCGGAGAGGTACAAGCGATACAAGGCCGAGCTGCGCGACATCGAGCTGTGGTCGGCGGCGCAGCGCTATCTCGGCTTCCTCGCCGAGGAAAAGTCGCTGGCGGGCGAGCAGACCGAGATCTCGGCGCGCCACGAGGTGGTGTCGAGCGCGCTCGCCGTCGAGGAGGTGTCGATCGAAGCCGAGCGCCTCGCGGTCACCGAGGAGATGACCGAACTCAACGCCGCCAAGGACGACCTGTTCGCGCTCACCAACAAGGCGCAGCTCGGGATGCAGCGCGCGCAGCACCACGAGGACGAGGCGGCCAAGCTGACCGCTCGGGCGACGGCGGCGCGGCAGGAGATCGACGAGCTCACCGCGCGCGTCGCATCCAATACCGTCGCCATAGAAGAGCTCGATGGCCAGGTCGTTGCGTTTGACG
>Ga0265339_10003212_pt1 | contig 11471 bp, 9 predicted proteins | sample 4CB219metaG_FD_202085 | JGI IMG/M metagenome (GOLD analysis project Ga0265339, IMG submission 202085) | Rhizosphere microbial communities from Carex aquatilis grown in University of Washington, Seatle, WA, United States - 4-CB2-19 metaG | ecosystem: Host-associated > Plants > Roots > Rhizosphere...
GAGCCGCAGCTCGACCTGGGCGCCGTCGCCGGGCTTGCGCTCCGCGACGAGAGCGAAGAGCGCGCCCATGCGGCGCGCGTGGTCGGCGGCGATGCGGTCGTCGAGCGTGAGCGCGTCGCGCGGCGGGATCGTCTCCTCGGCCGCGCCCGCGCCGATCGCGAAGCGCTTGCCCCAGGGCGCGCGGCCGAGCTCCTCGACGGCCAGGAAGTGCTCGCCGTAGGTGACGTCCTTGAACATGACGCCGCCCGCGACGCGCAGAGGCGCGGCGCCGTCGAGGCGCACCGTCGCGTCGGCGTCGCCGCGCACGAGCAGCGTCGCGCGCGGCTGCTGGCGCGCCTCCTCGACGGCGCGCGCGAAGTCGGCGACGACCTGGGGCGGGATCTCGCGCGGGTTGAGGACGCGCGCCGGCTCGAGCACGGCGGCCCGCGTGTAGTCGGCGAAGGCCTGCGTGCGCCCAGGGCTCATCGCGGCGGCATCGTTCGCCGCGGGCGCCTTCCAGTCGGCGCGCGCCACGGCCATCCCGCGGAAGAGGAAGAGGTCGCCGAGCTCGGTCGTCGTGAAGCCCGCGCCGCCCGACGTCTCGAGCTCCGCGATCGCGGCGTCGAGGTTGGGGACCGCGTCGTCGAACGCGAGCTTGAGCGTCTTCGCGATCCCCGCCTTGGCGAGCGCGGGCGCCTTCGGCTCGGGAGGCGCCGGCACGTCGATGACCTCGAGCGGAAACAGCTTGTAGCGCGTCGCCGCCGCGGAGAACGCGCGGCGCGTGAAGTCGTCCTCGGCGAGGTCGGGGAGCTTCGCGTAGATCGGGTGGACGAGCGGCTTGTCGTCAGCGGCGGCGCGGCTCGCCGGCAGCATCGCGAGCACGGCGAGAAAAAAAAAGCGGGGGCGCATCACGGGATTGTTCTCCCGTGGGGCGCCCCCGTCAAACTTCGTCCGCGACCTGCTTGCCCGAGGGAGTGCGGCTTTGCCGCGCGAGCGAGCGCCGGGGGCGCGGGACCCTGTGAGGGTCCCGAATTGATCAGACGGTCGTTTTGACTTTGAACGACCGCTTGATCATGCCGAACCAGAAGCCGACGCCGAGGATGGTCACGAGGATCAGCACGGGCCCGCTCATGACCGAGAAGTGCGTCGAGGCCACCATGCCGAAGAGCATCGGGCCCGAGGCGTAGGTGTTGAAGCGCGAGGCCTTGCCCGCCGTCGCCGCGAGCTTCGCCGCGTCGGGGTGGGGCGTGCCGGCCGCCATGCCGCCGAGGATCTTCTTCTGGCGCGGCCAGATCACGAACCAGACGTTGAACCACATGACGATGCCGAGGAGCATCCCGAACTGGATCCACATCGCGCGGCCGGTCATGCCGCCCTCGGGGTACGACAGGTTGTGCTCGGGCGTGATGTAGTGCCACACGAAGAGGGCGAGCCCGAGGATGAGCGTGTACATCGCGCTCCAGCGGAACCAGTAGAACGCGCGCAGCAGCAGCGCCGGGTTCACCTTCGGCTTGAGCTCCTTGTCGAGGCCGCCCTGGAAGGGGACGTTGACGAGGTTGAAGAAGTAGAGGTGCCCGAGCCACATGATGCCGAAGATGATGTGGGCCCACCGCAGCAGGTAGGGGATCATTGCGGGGCTGGTCAGAGCTTCCATGGTGTCTCCTTTTTAAGAGCGCGCGATGAGCGCGTTCGCGGCCGCCGGGTTCCGCTTGCACTCCAGCAGCGCGCGCAGCACGAGCGGCGCGACGATCGTCGCGTCCGACTCGATGACGAACATCGGAGTCTCCTCCGTGAGCTTGTCCCAGGTGATCTTCTCGTTGGGCGTCGCGCCCGAGTACGAGCCGTACGACGTCGTCGAGTCGGAGATCTGGCAGAAGTAAGCCCAGGGCTTCACGTCCTGCTCGAGGTCGTACTTGATCGACGGCACGACGCAGATGGGGAAGTCGCCGGCGATGCCGCCCCCGATCTGGAAGAAGCCGATGCCCGCGCCGCCCGAGAGCTCGCGGTACTGGTCGTAGAACGCGCCCATGTACTCGATGCCGGACTTGGCGATGCCGGCGCCGCAGTCGCCGAACTTCACGTGCGAGGCGAAGATGTTCCCGAAGGTCGAGTCCTCGTAGCCGGGGACGACGACGGGCAGCTTGGCCTTGGCGGCCGCGAGCAGCCAGCACTCGTCGGGCTGGCCCTTGTACAGCTCGGGGCCGATCGTCTGGATGAGGTCGTAGAAGTACTCGTGCCAGAAGCGCCGCTCACCCTTCTCGGAGGCGCGCTTCCACATCGGCACGATGTACTTCTCGACGGCGCGAAACGCCTCGTCCTCGGGGATGCTCGTGTCGGTCACGCGGCGCATCCGGTCGTTGAGGATCTTCGTGTCGTCGCTCTTCTTGAAGTAGCGGTAGTCCGGGAAGTCCTTGTAGTGGTCGTGCGCGACCAGGCGGAAGAGCGACTCCTCGAGGTTGGCGCCCGTGACGGACATGCCGTGGATGAGCCCGGCGCGGATCGCCGGCGCCAGCGTGATGCCGAGCTGGGCCGAGGACATGGCGCCCGCGACCGCCCAGAACATGCGCCCGCCGCGCTCGATGTGGCGCCAGTAGGCGATCGTCGCGTCGCGCGTCGCGCGCGCGTTGAAGTTCTTGTAGTCGCGGACCAGCAGCTCGAGGATGGGGAGCTCGTTCGACATCTGTGTTCGTCCTCGGCGCATTGCTAACACTTTCGCCGCCCCGGCCCAAGTCGATTTCGCGCGCGTCGCAAAGGCGTTTCCCGGCGGGCGTGATATACGCTTGATTGCCCGATGGTTTCGCGTCCCGCGTCCGCTGGTCTCCTCTCGCTTCTCTGTGCTGGCGCGCTCGCGGTCGGGTGTGCCGGGCAGAGCGCCTCGACCACGAACGCGGCTGGCGCCGCCGCCGCCGAGGGCGCGCCGGCCGCCCCGCCCCGCGTCGTGCGCGTCGACCCGTTCTCGGGCGGCGGCGCCCCGCGCCCCGCGGGGCTGAACGCGCTGGCCGCCGAGCTGCGCCGGGGCATGACGGCGCTCATGGCGAAGGGCAAGCCCGCGCCGTACTTCATCGAGAACGAGGTCTACGACAAGGACGACGTCACGATCTCGGCCAGCCAGGGCGTGCTCGTGCAGTCGACGGGGCGGCGCTCGCGCATCCTCGACACCGACGTGCGCGTCGGCGACTACAAGCTCGACTCGACGCACATCATCCGCTCGAGCGAGTTCGACTTCTCGTCGGTGCTGGGCGGGCACCCGGCGGCCGCGCCGGTCGAGGACCAGACCGATCCGGACGGCGCCGCGCTGCGCACCGTGGCCTGGGGCGAGGTCGACCGTCGATACAAGGACGCGGCCGAGCGCTACGTGAAGATCCTCACCAACCGCACGCTCAAGGTCGCCGAGGAGGATCCCTCCGACGACTTCTCGCGCGAGAAGCCGGCCGTCTACGTGGGGCCGCGCGCCGAGATCGCCGTCGACAAGCCGACCTGGGAGGCGCGCATCCGCGACCTGTCGGCGCGCTTCAAGGGGCAGGGCGAGATCCTCGATTCGCAGGTCACGCTGCAGGTCGTGTCGAGCACGCGGTGGGTCCTCGACACGGAGGGCACGCTGGTCCAGACGGGGCGCAACTACGTGCGCGTCTTCGCCGAGGCCAACGCGCGCGCCGACGACGGCATGGAGCTCGAGCGCTTCGAGACCTTCGACGCCGCGTCCTTCGACGCGCTCGCGGGCGTGCCCGAGATGAACCGCGCCATCGACTCGATGATCGCGGACCTCAAGGCGCTGCGGCGCGCGCCGCTCTCGGATCCGTTCATCGGGCCGGCCATCCTCGAGGGGCGGGCCGCGGGCGTGTTCTTCCACGAGATCTTCGGCCACCGCGTCGAGGGGCACCGCCAGAAGAACGACGAGGAGGGGCAGACCTTCGCGAAGAAGGTCGGCGAGCCCATCATGCCGAGCTTCATCTCGGTCTACGACGACCCGACGCTCGCGCGCATCGGCGACGTCGACCTCAACGGCTTCTACCGCTTCGACGACGAGGGCGTCGTCGCCCAGCGCGCGCCGCTCGTCGAGGGGGGCGTGCTCAAGGGCTTCCTGCTCTCGCGCTCGCCGACGCGCGGCTTCAAGCAGTCGAACGGCCACGGGCGCCGCCAGGAGGGGCGCGCCGTCGTGTCGCGCCAGGGCAACCTCGTCGTCGAGCCGAAGGTGGCCGTGCCCGTCGCCGAGCTGCGCCGCCGTCTGCGCGAGGAGGCGCAGCGCCAGGGCAAGCCCTACGGCCTCCTGTTCCGTGACATCTCGGGCGGCTTCACGAACACGGCGCGCGGCGGGCCGCAGGCCTTCAAGGTGCTGCCCATCATCGTGTACCGCGTCTGGGCCGACGGCCGGCCCGACGAGCTCGTGCGCGGCGTCGATCTCGTGGGCACGCCGCTGGCGGCGCTCTCGCGCATCATGGCCGCCTCCGACGACTACCAGACGTTCAACGGCTACTGCGGCGCGGAGTCGGGCTTCGTGCCCGTGTCGGCGACCAGCCCGAGCCTGCTCGTGCAGCAGATCGAGATCGAGCGGCGCGACAAGGGCAGCGACAAGCCGCCGATTCTGCCCGCGCCGCCTTCGGTCCCGACCGGAGGGAAGCCGTGAAGCGCGCGCTCTCCCTCGCGATCCTCGCGACGAGCTTGTGCGCGGGCGCGCCGCGCGCGGACGTTCGCGTCGACGACGCCTCGGTGCGCGCCGCGCTCAAGGACGAGCTGGCCCGCTCGATGTCGGAGCTGCACCTCGGGGACGAGCCTCGCCCGTACTACGTCGCGTACTCGGTCCTCGACGCCGAGCAGGCCACGGTGAGCGCGACCTTCGGCGCCGTCACGGCCGCGCACGCCTACCGCGGCCGGCTGCTCCGCACCGACGTGCGCGTCGGCAGCCCCACCTTCGACAACTCGAACTTCGAGCCCGGCGCGAAGGTCGACGCGCTCCCCGAGGAGGACGACTACGCCGCGCTCCGGCGCGAGCTGTGGCTGCGCAGCGACGAGGCCTACAAGCAGGCGATCGAGCTGCTGGCGCGCAAGCGCGCCGCGGCCGAGGGCCAGGCGGGCGGCGAGGACGACCCCGGTCTCGGCGACTTCTCGAAGGAGACCCCCGCCAAGCTCGAGGTGCCGTTCCCCGCGGGCGCCGTCGAGCCCGAGGCCTTGCGCGCGACGGTCGCGAAGCTGTCGGCGATCTTCCGCGACTATCCGGCGCTCACGAGCGCGCGCGTGACCGGCACCTACGAGCTCGTGCGCCGCCGCATGGCCTCGAGCGAGGACGCGTGGATCGACGACTTCCAGCGCGCGGTGCGCATCGACGTCACCGCGGAGGCGCAGGCCGACGACGGCATGCGGCTGCGCCACTTCGTCCCCTTCAGCGCGCTCGAGCCGTCCGGCCTGCCGCCGTTCGCCGAGATGGAGAAGTCCGTGCGCGCCATGGCCACCGAGCTGGTCGCGATGCGGACGGCGCCCGTCGCCGAGACGGGCGCGGGCGCGGTCCTCTTCGAGGGGCTCGCGGCCGCGCAGCTCACGAAGCTCCTGCTCGCCGACCACCTCGCGGGCACGCCGCCGCCCAAGACGGCCTCGGCGGCGAGCGACGACGGCGGCCAGCAGAGCACGCTCGCCACCAAGCTCAAGCAGAAGGTCGCGTCGCCGCTGCTCTCGGCGGTCGACGATCCGACGCTCGCGAGCAAGGTGCCCCTCTTCGGCGCTTACCGCGTGGACGACGAGGGCGTGAGCGCCCAGCGCGTCTCCCTCGTCGAGCACGGCGTCCTCGAGGGCCTGCTCATGACGCGCACGCCGCGCAAGGAGATCGCCCGCTCGAACGGCCACGCACGCGCGCCGCGCTTCTCGGGCCCGCACGCCCACGTGGGCACGCTCGTGCTGTCCGCAAAAGAGGGCAAGCCGCGCAAGGAGCTCCTCGCCGATCTCGCGCACATCGCGAAGGGCGGGGGCGTCACGACCTACATCGTGCGCCTCCTCGACGACGGCCAGCTCCCCATCGCCGAGTCCGACGACATGCTCTCGCTGTTCTCGTTCGGCCTGGGCGGCCACGGCCCGCCGCCCGTCCGCCCGCTGGTCGTCTACCGCGTCGACGGCGGCAAGGAGACGCTCGTGCGCGGGCTCGCGCTCGAGAACCTCGAGCCGCGCTCGCTCAAGGACGTCACCGCCGCCGGCAGGGAGCCCGTCGTCTACAACTACATCGACGAGGGCAACGGCTTCGCCGGGGTCCCGACGACGATCATCGCCCCCTCGCTCCTCGTCTCCGACGTCGACATCCGCCGCCTCACCGGCAAGAACCGCCGGCCGCCGCTCTATCCACCCCCCGGCTTCGCCGCGGCGGCGCGATAGGTTAAGTTACCCCCATGTCGATGTCGCGCGCGCATTTCACGGTCGGCGAGGTCGAGGCCCTGATCCCCGCGCTGGAGCGGATCTTCGTGCAGGTGCTGCAGCTGCGCGCCGGGCTGCGCGCGCTCGGCCAGAAGCTCGACCGCGCGGGCGTCAAGCCGAGCAGCGACGGCAACTTGGACGTCGACGGCGATCTCGAGACGGGCCCCATCGCCGTGCGCCAGGCCAAGGCGGTCTTCCGCGGGCTCGACGAGGCGCTCTCCGACGAGATCGAGCGCATCCGCGGGCTCGGCGGCGAGGTGAAGGACATCGATCTCGGGCTCGTAGACTTCCCCGGCACGCGCAACGGCGAGGACATCCTCCTGTGCTGGAAGCTCGGCGAGAAGAGCCTCGGCTACTGGCACGCGGTCGACGGCGGCTTCGCGTCGCGCCGGCCGATCGACGCGGAGATCACGAGCGCGCCCTCGCGCCTGGATTGATCGTGTCGAGAACGCCGTCGCCGCCGCACCCCGCGTCCGAGCCGGCGTTGCGTGCCGCCGTCGAGGCGCTCCTGCGCGCGTCGGGCCTCGACCCCACCGACGTCGAGCTGCGTGACACGCCCGCGCGCGTGGCGCGCCTGTGGCAAGCGGAGTTCCTCGCGGGCTACGCGATGGATCCCGCGGCGATCCTCGGCGAGCCCGTGACGGGTGAGGCCGATCCGGACGTCGTCGTCGTGGGCGGCCTGCGCTTTCACGGCATGTGCCCGCACCACCTCTTGCCCTACCGGGGCGTCGCGCACGTCGCGTACATCCCGCGCGGCAAGCTCGTCGGCTTCGGCCGGCTCGCCGAGCTCGTCGAGTGCTTCACGAAGCGGCTCACGCTGCAGGAGCGCGCGACGCACCAGGTGGCCGACGCCCTCGTCGCACACCTCGGCGCGGCGGGCGCGGGCTGCGTCATCGAGGCGGAGCAGATGTGCCTCGCCATCCCCGGCGAGAAGCACGCGCAGTCGGGTGTCGTCACGAGCGCGTTCGTCGGCGAGATGCGCGAGCGCCCCGACCTCAAGGCGCGCCTGCTCGAGGCGGCGAACCTCGGGGGGCGTTCGCGGTGAGCGACTCCGCCGGTTCCCTCACGGGCACGTTCTCGCTCTCGGGCCGCGTCGCCGTCGTGACGGGCGCGTCGCGCGGCATCGGGCGCGCCATCGCCGCCGCGCTCTCGAACGCGGGCGCGGTCGTCGCGGGGTGCGCGCGCCACGCGGCGCCCGGCGTCGCCAGTTGCGACGTGCGCGTGCCCGACGACGTCGCGCGCTTCGCCGAGGACGTCGAGCAGCGCCTCGGGCCGCCCGACATCCTCGTCAACAACGCGGGCACGGTCGCGCGCGCGCGCCTCGACGAGCTCTCGGTCGAGGCGTGGGACGACGTCGTCGACGCGAACCTCAAGGGCACGTTCCTCGTGACGCGCGCCTTCCTGCCGGCCATGCGCGCGCGCAAGAGCGGCCGCATCATCAACATCGCGTCGATCGCGGGGCGGCAGGGCACGGCCGGCCTGGGCGCGTACTGCGCGGCGAAGCACGGCGTCGTCGGGTTGACGCGCGCGCTCGCCGTCGAGCTGCGGGACGACGGCATCGTCGCGAACGCCGTGTGCCCGGGCTCGGTCGACACGGACATGCTGCGCGTCGGGCGTCCGGGCGCGAAGGCCGACATGACGCCCGACGACGTCGCGGGCGTCGTCCTCTACCTCGCGGCCCATGCCCCGTCCGCGCTGACGGGCTCGTGCGTGGACGTCTTTGGCTGAGCCGATGCAGTTCGCGGGCGGCGCGAGCGACGCCGAGCTCGCCGCCGCGCTCCAGCGCGTGCCGATGTTCCCGCTGCCGGGCGTCGTGCTGCTGCCGCACGCGCTCCTGCCGCTGCACATCTTCGAGGAGCGCTACCGCGCGATGACGCGCGACGTGCTCAAGGGCTCGCGCTTCATCATCGTCAGCCTCATCGCGCCCGGCGAGAGCGAGGCGGCCGAGAAGCCCGCCGTCCAGCGCATCGCCGGCGTCGGCGAGATCATGATGGCGCACGAGCTGCCCGACGGGCGCTTCAACCTCGTGCTGCGCGGGCGCGCGCGCATCCGCATCGACGAGGAGCTCGCGACGCCGCGGCCGTACCGCGAGGTCGCCGCCACCGTGCTGCCGGATCTCCCCGTGCTCGACGGCGACGAGCTGCGCGACGCCGAGGAGTCGCTGCGCGCGCTCGTGGGCCAGCTCGCCGACGCCATCCCCGAGGGCGGCGAGATCCTGCGCCAGGTCGTCGCCGAGCAAGACACCGCCGCCGAGCTCGTCGACGTGCTCACGGCGCAGCTCGTCTACGAGCCCGCGACGCGGCAGCGTCTTCTCGAGACCCGCGAGGTCATGCGCCGCATCGAGCGCGTCTCCGCCGAGGTCGTCGCGATCACCGCCCGCGTCGCGTCTGCGGGCCCCGTTAACTAGCGGTTAATTCGTGTTTACGGAGGAACGAAAACGTTCCGCCGGCTGCGAATTCCGTGATAGCTGAGCCAACTCTAGGGTGCCTCGGGTATCGAGGGGCGGAAACAAAAGGAGATTAGATAAATGCGCGCACGGAGCTTCGTTGGGGTGGCGGTCGCTGTGTTCGTTTCTCTCTCACTGGCGAGCGCGGCCCGTGCCGCGACGAAGGTTTCGTGCGTCGGCGAGCAATCCACGCACAGCGGTCACCCGGCCGCTGGTGCAGGCCACGAATGGCCGGATGAGCTCGGCACCGATCTCGGTGCGGCCTACACGGTCGATAACGACGGCGACAACGGTCACTCCAGCGTGCTCATGAACGATACTGGCGCGACGCCGGTCCCCTATACGAACAACGGCGGCTCTTACGCAAATCCCGCGAACGCGGGCATCACCGCAACCGGCGGTGGAGGCTTCGCTCGCAGCATCATGTCTCCCGACATCGTCGTGATAGGGCCATGGGGGATGCACGACTATCTGATGGCGATGGGGAACACCCTCCCTCTCACGCAGCAGCGCTTCGAACAGGACTACGACTACCTTGTCGGGATCTACGCGAAGCTGGCCAACAAGCCGAAGATCTTCCTGATGACGCCCCTGCCGTTCCCGACCGGCGGGAACGTGTCGACCGGGACTCAGGACTACATGAAGAACGCGATCCTTCCGGCTGTGAAGGACGTTGCCACTAAGCGCGGCCTTCCTCTCATCGACGTGTATGCGGCCTTCATGGCCGCTCCCGCGACCCCGGCGCTTCTCGCGAGCGACGGTGGCGTGAATCTCGCCGGTACGCAGAAGATCGCGCAGATGGTGATGGCCGCGATTGGCTCAACATCGACGACCGGTGGTGGTGGCTCGGGCGGGGGCGCTGGCGCGAGTGGAGCTGCGGGCGCGACTGGAGGCTCGGGTGGCGGCGCGGCCGGCACGACCGGGGGCGCAGGGGCAAGCGGTGCAGCGGGCAGCGCCGGCGGCGCGGGTACGAGCGGCGCGGCTGGCAGCACGACGGGTGCGGCTGGCAGCACGAGCACGACGGGCGCGGCCGGCAGCACGAGTACGACGGGCGCCGCCGGTAGCGCTACGGGCGCGGCCGGCAACACGAGTACGACGGGCGCGGCCGGCAGCACGAGTACGACGGGCGCCGCCGGTAGCGCTACGGGCGCGGCCGGTTCAGGCGCGGCCGAGCATCACGCGAGCGGTGGCTGTTCAGTGGCAGATCGCGCCGAAGCAGGTGCGCTCGGGAGCCTGCTCCTGGCTATGGCGTTGGCGATTCCGTCCCGTCGCCGTCGCCGCCGATGAACGGCGCGGTTGTCCGCCCTGGGGCGCCCTCGGTTAGTCGCAGCTTCTGAGGCATACCGGGGCGGGCCGCCCCTGACCGCTGCAGCAATACTGAGCCGGGGCGCGGCAATCGGCGCTTCGAAGACACCCAACGTCGTTTGGCGTCGAGCAAACGTGCGCGATGCATGAGTGCGACGAGCACTGATAGTCGCTGTCATCGCCACAGACAGAGACACACGCTCCCTTTGCGCACACGGCAGAGTCGCAGGGAGACGATGTGCATGTCGCCGTGCAATCCGAGTCTTGAGAGCAGGCGGTCGAGTAGGTACAGAGACCATTGACGCACTTGTTCGGTGCGCAGTCGGTATCACTCAAGCAAGGGAGACCGACCGGGAGTACGCAATGAGGACTCGCGGCATTTGACCCGGTAGCCACGCAGGTGTAAGGCGCGGGACACGGTGAACCCGCGCAGCCACATTTGCCGTGCTGGCAGAAGGGAGCGTCCCCTCTGTAGCACTGGAAGTCGGCAGCGCAGGCGTCGCCGAAGCAAAGCCCCGGCTCGCTGCAGATGCAGTTGTTGCTGCTGTCGCAGGAATTGGTGTTCTGCGGGCAGTAGTTGAGGACTCCTGGAGCGCACCCGACACACTTTCCTGAGCTGCAAACAGGCCGATCGGAGCGGCAGTCGTAGTCGATCGTGCACTCGACGCAGCGACCGGCGCTGCAGAAGCGGGCGAGGCACTGGCGATTCGCGGTGCACGCCGTGGGACTGCCGTTTGCGATAAGCGGTGAACACGTCCCTTGCTGAGTACAGTAGAAGCCCGAAAGGCAGTCGACGTCGCGGGAGCATGTCGTTCGGCACGTCGCGCCGTCCGCTGCGCATGCCAGATTGCCATCGCAACTGCTATGAGCAGTGTCTTTGCACGATGCGGCCGTAGCGTCGGTACCGTCACACTGCTTTCTGAACGAGACGGTGGTGGTCCATTGGCCTGCCGACGGGGAACCGTTCTCGCAGATGCTGGCGCCACACGTTGTTCCCGCTGGAGCCGGAGAACACCTCCCGAGGCCGTCGCAGCTGCCTGCGCTGCAAGTTTCACTCGATGCGATACAGGCAGGATCGGTCATCCCCCTCGTCTTTGGACTGCATGAACCCTTCGCGTTCAGGTTACAGGCCTGGCAGGCGGCGCATGAAGACGTCGTGCAGCACGCGCCGTCTACGCAGTTGCCGCTCTGGCAGTCCTGGTCGGCTGAACACATCGCGCCGTTCGGATTCGAGAGGGACGGCACTCCGCTGGGAGCGTCCGCGCCAGGGCCGCCGGCGGTGCCCATCGGCGGGACGACGGTCCCGCCTGGACCGCCATCGTACGCGTCCCCTTTTCCGTCACTGCCG
>Ga0265339_10003213_pt1 | contig 11471 bp, 9 predicted proteins | sample 4CB219metaG_FD_202085 | JGI IMG/M metagenome (GOLD analysis project Ga0265339, IMG submission 202085) | Rhizosphere microbial communities from Carex aquatilis grown in University of Washington, Seatle, WA, United States - 4-CB2-19 metaG | ecosystem: Host-associated > Plants > Roots > Rhizosphere...
CAGCTGAGTTCACGCTTACCTTGTCCGCGCCAGCTTCAAACACCTGCGCCGCATCGTCCGCCGTACGAATGCCGCCGCCTACGCAGAAGGGCACAAACAGTTCTCGTGCCGTCCGGCGCACTGTATCGAGCAGCGTGGCTCGACCTTCGTGAGTCGCAGTGATGTCGAGCAGGACGATTTCATCGGCGCCCTCACGTGCGTGGCGAGCAGCTTGCGTGGCTGGATCGCCTGCATCCACGATATCGACAAATTTGATGCCCTTGACGACCCGGCCGTCATGCACATCAAGACATGCAATGATGCGCTTCGTGATCAATTCGTCTCCTCCGCATCCCACGAGAGAAAATTACGAAGAATCTTCAGTCCCGTTGCGCCTGACTTTTCCGGATGGAACTGTACGCCCATCACGTTGCCCCGCTCAACGGAGGCCGCGAATGGCTCGATGTAGAACGTGGTCGCCGCCGTATCGCTCGTTACCGGCCCTTTGTAGGAATGCGTGAAGTAGACATACTCGCCAGGTTCTACATCTGCAAGAAGCCGCGAGCCCTTCCGCACTTCAAGCGAGTTCCAGCCCACATGCGGAACCTTCTCCGTGCTCTCCGCAAAATGCGTGCACGACTCCTTGAAATGTCCAAGCCCCGGTTGCTGCGGCGCTTCGCTCGATCCTACATACAGCCACTGCATTCCAACGCAGATGCCGAGAAAAGGCACGCCACGCGCAATTGCCGCGCGAATCGCGGGCGTAAGACCTGTTGCATCCAGGCGCTCCGTTGCTGCGAAGTGGCCGACGCCCGGCAACACAATGCGCTCGGCAGTTTCCACCAGCGCCAGGTCGCCGTCGGTTACTTCGGGCTCAGCGCCCAGATGGCGCAAAGCTTTGAGGACTGAGGTCAGATTGCCCGCTCTGTAATCGATCACCGTTACACGCATCAGAGCAATCCCTTGGTCGAAGGCAGCATCTCGCCTAACTGTTTATCGCGCGAGCAGGCCACGCGCAGAGCCCGCGCAAAGGCCTTGAAGATGGCCTCGATCTTGTGATGGTTCGAGCGACCGTACATTGTCTTCACGTGAACGTTGGCGCGCGCGCCGCGTGCGAAGCCTTCAAAGAAGTCTGTTACAAGTTCGGTTTGCAGATCACCCACAAGGCGCGTACGCACTTGCGTGTCGACCGCGAACGCAGCCCGTCCGCTCATATCCACTGCCGCAATCGCCAGCGTCTCATCCATCGGCATCAGGAAATATCCGGCCCGAAGAATGCCGCGCTTGTCGCCCAGCGCGCGATCAAAGGCCTCGCCCAGCGCGATCCCCACGTCTTCTACCGTGTGATGTTGATCCACATCGAGATCGCCATCGCATTTCAGCTCGAGGTCGAATGCGCCGTGCCGCGTGAACAACTCCAGCATGTGATCGAAGAAGCGAATGCCGGTCGCAATCTTGTACTGGCCTTTGCCTTCGATCGTGAGCTTGATCGCGATGCGCGTTTCCGTAGTATTTCGCTCGAAACCCGCTTTCCTTACACGTGTGGCGCTCGTTGCCTTTTTTGCTGTCATCGCTTCTCTCTTCCAATCTTCAATGCTGCAACCGCCGCGTTGAGACCGGCGACGGCCTGCTGCATCTGCTCCTGGGTACCGATCGTGATGCGGACGCGACCATCGCAGCCAGGATCGCTGGAGCGGTCGCGCACTAACACGCCTACGTCGCGCATCAGCTTCACAAACTCGGCATGCTGCGCCCCGATTTCAACAAGGATGAAGTTCGCGCGGCTAGGCCAGCGCCGGACTCCGGCGGCATCCAGCGCCGACTCAAACGCTGTGCGCGCGGCAAGCACCTCGGCGACATACCAGTCAAGATAGGCCGTATCCTCAAGTGCCGGAGGAAGGCATGCCAGCGCCAGCGAGTTAACACTGTAGGGCGAAAGAACGCGCCGAATCCAGCGCATCATCTCAACCGGCCCCGACAGCAAACCGAGCCGCAATCCCGCCAGGCCATACGCTTTTGAGAAGGTCCGCGCGACGATCAGGTTCGGCACGGCGCCCACCAGGTCCATTACCGTCTCGCCATAGAAATGAAAGTATGCTTCATCCACCAGCAACACCGCATGCGGTGCGCGTTTCGCAATCTCAAGCAATTGGGCCCGAGTCGCCACAGAACCAGAAGGGCTGTTGGGATTGGCGATGGCGATTATCTTTGTCCTTGGCGTGATCGCAGCGAGCAACTGTTCGCAAGGAAACTGCAAGCCGTCTGCCGCCTGCACCGCAACCGTACGAGCATCCGTCGCCGACGAATAGACCTCATACATTGTGTAGGTGGGCACCGGCAGCAATAATTCGTCGCCTGCTTCAAGAAAAGTCTCGAAAAGCACGTGAATCGCTTCGTCAACGCCGTTGGTTAGCGCCAGTTGCTCAGCGCGAACACCAAGATGCGCAGCCACGAGTGCCTCCACGGGCTCGCGCTCCGGATAGCGCGTCAGCGATCCCGCAGAAATGCTCCCCAACACTTCGCGCACTTTCGGAGAACAGGCAAGCGTGTTCTCGTTGAAGTCCAGCCGCAGTGCGTCGCGGCAACCAAGCGGAGGGTGATATTCCTTCATCGCCTGCACGCGTGCGCGTGGCGCGGGACTTAATGTGGTCACAGCTTCAGCCACAGGACCTCCTTGCCTTTGAGCCTTTGTGCAGCCGGGTTTGGATCGCCTCGGCGTGGCCGAAGAGTCCCTCGGCTTCTGCCAACGATGCCGCCTGCGGTCCCAGGGCACGCAGCCCCGTACTTGAATACTCCTGCACGGTGATGAGCTTCACAAAGTCGAAAACGCTCAGCCCGCCGCGCACTTTCGCCATACCGCCTGTGGGCAACGTGTGATTCGGACCGGAGATGTAGTCGCCCATCGGCTGCGCTGACCAGCGACCAACAAAAACCGAACCTGCATTCTCGACCCATTTGAGATCGCTTGCTGAGTCCACCGTTAAATGTTCGGGAGCAAGCAGATTGGTAATTGCGCGTGCCTCGTCAACGCTCGATGCGACAATTGCGAGACCATTACGATCAAGAGATTCTTTTGCGACTGGATTGCCGTCGCTGCGTGCCTTCGCCTCTGCTATTACTTCCTGTGCCAAATCTTTGCGCGTCGTGATGAAGATGGCCAGTGCCTCGGGATCATGTTCGGCCTGCGCGACCAGGTCAGAGGCAATGTAGGCCGCCGCACCGTGTTCGCTGGTGACAACAATTTCGGTAGGGCCTGCCAGCATATCGATAGCGCAGTTGAGGGCAACAAGACGCTTGGCCGCGGAGACGTAAAGATTGCCCGGTCCCACGATCTTGTCCACGCGCGCAACACTCGCGGTTCCGTAGGCCAGCGCAGCTATGGCGTGCGCGCCGCCCAGGCGATAGAACTCCTTAATGCCGAGCAGGTGTGCGGCGGCAAGCGTCTCAGGCGCCGGCTTGGGCGAGACCGCAACTATACGCGTGACACCCGCCACCTGTGCCGGGATTGCCGTCATCAGCAGTGTAGAAGGCAAAGGGTGGCGGCCACTCGGAACATAGCAACCTACCGAGCCGAGCGGACGGACAAGCTGTCCAGTTGTGAGACCGTCAAGCGGCGAAGCACTCCACGATACCGGCTTTTGCCGCTCTGCGAAACGGCGAATCTGCTTGGCAGCCGTGGTCAACGCCGTCCGTAGGGCTGGATCAAGCGCCTTCCACGCAGCAGCCATCTCCTGTGGCGTCACGCGCAACGTCTCCGCGCTTGCCAGCCCGTCGAGTTGCGCGGCATAGCGCAGCAGGGCGCGGTCACCGCGCTTGCGCACATCGGCAACAATGCGACGGACGACGGGCAGTACGCTGTCCAGTGCCGCGCCACCGCGCCGTTCAAGCACAGCAAGCATTTCCGCTGTTTGCGCCGCGCCTCGTCCTTTTGTCCGAATCAGCTTCATCGTTCTCCTACTCACTCGACAACGTTTGCGAGCGATGCCAATTCCAAATGCGAATTGCGACAATGCAACCTCGCAGCGCAGGTCTATGGCAACGGTTGTGCGCCTAATTGAACTATCCAGTGCTTCTTTTGTTCTTTAAGCAGGTCATCTACTTCCAGAGTGTGGATTTCCTCGTCAAGCCCAACCAGGATCTCGAATTGAAAAGCCGACTCACCGTGCGCGCTCCATTCATCCTGCAGTGACTTTTCACGATGCGATCCATTGCGGAGAGTGAACCAACTTCCATTTCTCGTTGCGTCGAGATTCCTGGATACACCTACCCAGACGTGCCCGGTCGCGGTACACCGCACTGCGTATGCACCGAGGAGCGGTTTACGCTCTTTGAAGTTCCGGATACTTTCTTTTCTTGACTCCTTCGACAGCATTGCAATCTCGCTTTCAATTATTTCCCTTGGTGCGTGGGCCGAAGCTCGTGATCCAAGTTATGCGCGCGGGCCAAAGTGCAGTGTCAGTGGCTTGGGCCCGTGCCGAGCTTACAGCACGACCTTGTTCAGCGGATACTCGACAATCCCTGTCGCCTTGGCCGCCTTCAGACGAGGAATCACATCGCGTGCGGTGCGTTCGTCAACAATGGTATTTACCGCGACCCACTCCGAGTCGCTCAACTGCGAAACGGTAGGCGAATTCAATGCCGGCAGCACCGCAAGCGCCGCTTGGAGATCTGCGCGATGCACGTTGAGCATCAACCCCACCTGCGATTGCGCATCGATGGCGCCACGCAGCATAAGAGCAATCTGGTCGAGCTTCTCGCGCTTCCACGGGTTGGCCAATGTGGCCTTGCCCGCGATCAGGTGCGTCTCGCTCTCCATGACCGTGTCGATGATTTTCAGGTGGTTGGCCTTCAGTGAGCTGCCTGTCTCCGTGACCTCGACGATGGCATCAGCCAGCATTGGCGGCTTCACCTCGGTGGCTCCCCAACTGAATTCCACTTTCACGTTCACGCCCTTGGCGGCAAAATAGCGCTTGCTTACTTCAACGAGTTCCGTGGCGATGATTTTGCCTTCGAGATCCTCAGCTTTTTCAAAGCCGCTCCCTTCAGGCACAGCCAGGACCCAGCGCACCTTGCGCCGGCTTTGTTTGGCGTAAGTGAGCGTGGTGACACTAGCAACATCCAGGCCGCTTTCCACTACCCAATCGATGCCGGTCAGTCCCGCATCAAGGACGCCGTGGTCGACGTAGCGCGCCATCTCCTGCGCGCGGATCAGCATGCACTCGATTTCGCTGTCGTCGATGGACGGGAAATAGGAGCGCCCGTCCGCGTAAATGTTCCATCCGGCCCGCTTGAACAATGCGATCGTCGCATCCTGCAGACTGCCCTTGGGAATTCCGAGTCTGAGCTTGTTAGCCACGCGCGGCCTCCGTTTCAGGCATAACCGGCTTGGTGAAACAACTTACGGTGCCTTCATGACAGACGAGCCCGTCGCCCTCAACCACGACACGGAACAGCAGCGTATCGTTATCGCAGTCGGTGGCGGCCGACACAACACGCAACCGATTTCCGCTGGTCTCGCCCTTCATCCACAGCTTCTGGCGCGTGCGGCTCCAGAAGGTTACAAATCCGCTTTCCAGCGTCTTGGCATAGCTAACGGGATTCAGAAAACCCAGCATCAGCACTTCGCCGGTTCGCGCGTCCTGCACGATTCCCGGTACGAGGCCATCCATCTTCTCGAAATCGATTGTTGTTTCGCTGCTCATTGTTTTTCCTGGTCGATATTTCTGCTGCCTGGTGAGTTTTTCCGGTTTGGAGCATGAAAAAGCCCGCTGGCGTTGGTCGCCGGCGGGCTCTGTTTCTCTTTGGATCTCTCTGGCCGATTAGTTCAGGCCATGGCAGTCCGCCGGCATGGGGGTCCCATGATGATGGTGGTGACCGTGATGGCGGTGGCTCTGCATCTGTTTAAAACTTAAAGGCAAACTCCCCATGCTGTCAACCCAAACTTCGGCTTCATAGGAGAAAAAGCAAGCAAGTCACTTTATGCGCCTTCGACTCCAGACTTCTGATCCGGCCCTGCAGAGCCGTTCTGTTCCTGCAAGAGATCGAATAGCCGCTGATACAGGGCGACGCGTGTATCGGACCGCTCGGACGCTCGCGTAACATAGCGCACCTGGATGTCGAAGCCAGATCCTGCAGGCAGCAACGTGACAAGGGGAGCCGCGCTGAAAGGGTTCAAATTGTCGCTGTGCGCGGTGTGTTTCCATTCCGCGGCGGCCAAGTCGGCCCCTTTCTGCGTTTGCTCCGTGAGCGCCTTTTGGATGTGCTCGACCAAGGCGCGCGGATCGCTGGAGGCAGGCAGGCTGACCTTGATTTCATCCCACATCCATTGTCCGGTGGTAGAGAAGTTGAAGTATTGCCCGCGAATAGCAAAGCTGTTGATAAAGGAGATTCGGCGGCCTGTCGGCAGGCCCTTATCTCCCATGTTGCCCGTCTCAAGCAGCGTCGTGTTGATGAGGCCAATTTCGGTAACCTCCCCGGCTACGCCGTTAATCTCAACGCGGTCTCCGACATGAATACCGTTTTTGCCGATAAGTACGAACCAGCCGAAAAAGGCGAGGATAAAGTCCTGCAACACGATCGTAATTCCGGCAGTTGCGAGGCCCAGAATTGTAGGCATCTGCTGCGGCGTACCGAAGACCACAAGAAGAATGAGCAGGACGCCAAGAACCTGGATTCCCAACTCCAGAATCTTACGCAGTGTCTGTCTCTGCTTATGGGCCAGAGCAGGAATGGCCATCAGGCGCCGGACCATTGCGTCGCCCAGAACCATGCAAATGAGAATGAAGATGATGAGAGCAAGGGACTGCAGAATTAGATGCAAAACGATGCGGTGCTGCAGTTGCACCTGGGCCGCCCATTTGTCGTAAACCGTGGCCAGCTGCTTCTCGGTTTGAATTCTGTCGTCATAGATGCTGAGTAGCTGGCGCTCGGCGCTCCGGCTTTTCAAGTCGATCAGTTTCGATGCGCGGTCCGATGCAGTACCCGCTGCTGCCGCATTTGCATTGGCTTGCGTCTCAAGCGCATTATGCTCGCCGGTCAGGCTGCGGATATCGTCTTGCGACTCTGCCTGAGCCTGTAAAAGCAACTGGTAGCGGCTGCGCTGGCCGAACCATGCCTTCACGCGCCCTGAAAGTGTTCCGTACTGCGCAACCGCGATGACTGCGACTTCGCCGCTCTTGTGCGACTCGCTGTCGTATTTCTTCATCGAGTCTTCGTGCGCGGATAGTTCACTTTGAATTTCACTGCGGTCGTCGCCGGACGCACGGTCAAGATCATCGCTTGCTTCGTCAAGCTGGTCGGAGTCGAGCCCAAGCTGCGCCTTTGCAATGTCAAGATCGTCATTATCGGCGGCTGGCTGTTCGCCGGGCTTCGGTTGACCGCCCCGAGAGCTCGTTGATGAAGTCAGACTGTCAACCTGCGCCTGGTCTTGCGCAACGATTTGCTTGAGCTGTTCCACCTTTTGCGACAGCGCGAGCGCGTCTCCAGTTAACGTACGATGCTGCGTTTTCAGGTTGGCCTGGCGAAGGGCCGTCGCAAAAGCCTGATCCACCTCGTGGTCTGCCAAGTGTTCAGCCTGGCGCGCATACTCACCCTCTTCCGCAGTTGCGGCAAGGGGCGCCAAGGCCTCAGCTGTCTTCCACGGGCGCAAATCGACAATAGTCTTCCCCGAGCCTGCCGCCCCGCCAGCGTTATCTTGACGCTTGTCCTTGGGAAGACTCGACATAGCATCCTGTGTCGCCCACAAGAACGCTATGCACAAGACAAGCAGCGCCAGCAACGCCACAAGCGCAACAAGCCTGCTTCTGTCGAAAACTCGGGATTTGCCTTCGCCATCGGCGGCGGGTGTGATCGGGGGAATCGCCATAGAAATCTTAGATGCCTGGTTCCTGGTAAATCCGGCTCAATGATTCAACTATATTGAAGCATTTTTGTCCGTCGTGCCTGACGTCCTTGCAGTTTGCCTCGCAGGCAGCAGAGAATGAAGCCGTGCGAGTGAAGATCCAATTCGCGACAATTATGATTCTGCTCCTGGGCGTTTGTGGAGCCTGGGCCGCTCAATATCAGGACCGAGACACACGAGGCGTACCTAAAACATCATCATCGGCCCCGCCGCCCGAACTGCGCACGGACATCAACCACGCCACCTTCGATGAGCTGTTGAAGGTGCCCGGCATGACGCCGAGTTGGGCTGGACGTATCGTACGCTACCGGCCCTACCATACCAAGGTTGACCTTATCGATCGCGGTATCATCACTGCCGCGGTCTACGATCGCATCAAGGACTACGTGATCGCCCACCGCGACAAGCAGTGACCTGCCTTTACGCCCCGGTCGGCTCTTCAGCGTTCTTGTCCCCGCGTTTCAAAAGCCTGCTCAAGATGACATAGAGGACAGGAATAAAGAACAGATTCAGCACCGTGGAGAGCAGCATGCCGCCCACAATCGTGGATCCCACTGACCGCCGTCCCAGCGCGCCTGCGCCGGTGGCAAAGACCAGCGGAAGCACGCCCAGAATGAAGGCGAATGAGGTCATCAGAATCGGCCGCAACCTCAACTCCGCCGCCTCAATGGCCGCCTCCACAATCGAACGGTCTTTGCGCCGCAACTGCTCTGCGAATTCCACAATCAGAATGGAGTTTTTAGCAGAAAGGCCGATCAGCATCACCAGGCCGATCTGGCAATAGACGTCGTCTGACAACCCGCGCAGCGACACCAGGCTCAGCGCTCCCAGGATCGCCATGGGAACTGCCAGGAGAATGATGAACGGCAGCGCGAAGCTTTCATACTGTGCCGAAAGCGTAAGGTAAACCACCAGGATTCCCAGCCCGAAGATGATGAGTGCCTTGCCGCTGGATTCAATCTCATCCAAAGTCAGACCCGTCCACTGGTCGGTCATGCCTGGCATCTCCAGATGCTTGGCCAAATCTTCCATCGCCTCCAATCCTTGCCCGGAACTGTAGCCGGGCGCTGGAGAGCCGTCGATTTCGACAGCGCGAAAGAGATTGTAGTGATTAATAACAGGCGGGCCGGCACTATCCTTCACAGTGACAAGGTTGTCCAGAGGAACCATCTGGCCATCATTCGATCGTACGTAGTAGCTGTGCAGGGCGCTGGCGCTCATGCGGAATGGTTGGTCCGCCTGCACATACACGCGATAAGTGCGGTTGTTAAAGTCAAAGTCGTTGACGTATTGGGAGCCCATGAACACGCTAAGCGTGTCGGTGATCTGCGAGAGCGGAATATTCATCGACTTTGCTTTCTCGCGATCGATGGTCACCAGCTCCTGAGGGTTGTTTGCCGAGAAGGTGGTGAGCAATCCGGTGAGATCTTTGCGCGCTTTGCTTTCATTCACAATCTGGTGCGCCACACGATCCAGGTCGGTGAGCGTATTGCTTCCACCGTCCTGCAGCATGAATTGGAAGCCGCCATAGCTGCCCACGCCTTGCACCGCAGGCGGTTGGACCATCGCCACAAGTCCGCCGTTTGGAACAAACATGAGCTGTTGCAGCTTGGGTGAAAGGTCAGCAATGATATCCGCCGTGGAGTGTCCTTTTCCTCGGCGCAGATTGGCAGGCTTGGCACTGACATACATCATGCCGGCGTTGGAGGCAGAACCCGAATAGCTGAAGCCAATCATGGCGAAGGCTCCGTTAATATCCGGGTGCTGCAAAATGATGTGTTCCGCGCGTTCGGCGAGCGATGTGGTGTAGGTCAGAGAAGACCCCGGAGGCGCTTGCAGAATCACCATCATCGTACCCTGATCTTCCTGCGGGAGGAACCCGGTGGGGACGCGCTGATACATCCATACCGTGGCGCCGAGTCCGGCAAAAAAGACCAACAGCAACAGGTAGCGCATCTGCAGCGCAACATGAATGGATTTGGCATAAGAGCTGGCCAGCCAGGTGATAGCCGCATCGGCCCCATGGATGAAGGCCGCGAAGGCACGCGAGATGGGGCGGATGTGCAGAAAGTCCAATTGGTGGGGCCGCTGCTCTTCACCGCGCAGGAACATGGCTGAAAGCGCAGGTGAAAGCGTGAGCGCATTGAAGGCTGAAATGGCAATCGAGAACGCGATGGTCAGCGAGAACTGCCGGTAGAGAATGCCGGTGGTCCCAGGGAAGAACGAAACGGGTACAAAGACAGCGATCAGCACAAGTGATGTCGCGATAACGGCGCTTGTTACTTCGCCCATGGCCCGCGATGTGGCCTCGTGCGGGTCTGAGTGCTCAAGGGCAATGTGCCGCTGCACATTTTCGATTACCACAATAGCGTCGTCAACCACCAGGCCCGTCGCCAGGGTAATGCCGAACAAGGTGAGCGAATTGATTGAGAAACCGAAAACTTTGATAAAGGCAAAAGTGCCGATCAACGACACTGGTATTGTGACAGCGGGAATAATGGTGGCGCGCCAGTCCAGCAGAAACAGAAAAATCACAGCGATGACTATAAAGATAGCCGCGCCCAGCGTGATCAGTACTTCCCGGATTGAGTCGCCGACCACAGTTGTCGAGTCGAAGGCAACGGCGTATTGCAGGCCCGGTGGAAAGTTCTTTGACAACTTCACGAGCGCGGCCTTAGCTGCTCTGTCCACTTCCAGAGAGTTGGCGTTCGATAGTTGCTCAACGCCAACGCCCTGGGCCACATGCCCGGAGAATTCTAACGCGCTGCTGTAGTCTTCGGCGCCCACTGTCGAGTGACCGATATCCTTAAGCAGTACAAGGCCGCTGGATGAATTCTTCACAATAATCTTGTCAAATTCTGTAGAGCTGGTAAGCCGGCCGACCACACGTACAGGAATCTGGAAGGCCTGCTTCGACGCCGCCGGAGGCTGGCCAAGCTGGCCGGCGGGAATCTCGACGTTCTGCTCCTGAAGTGCTTTCACCACGTCGGTGGCCGTCAAATTGCGAGCGGCCATCCGCACCGGATCCAGCCAAACGCGCATTGCGTATTTGCGTTCGCCGAAGATCATGACATCGCCCACGCCCGGCACGCGTTTGAGCGCATCCTTTACATACACATCCAGGTAATTGGAGATGAATTCGTTCGAGTAGCGGTTATCGAGCGTGAAAAAACCGGCGCCGAAGACGAAGTTGTAATTTGTCTTGGTCACGGTGATGCCCGTCGAGTTTACTGCCGCCGGCAATCGTCCTTGTACACTGGCCACGCGGTTCTGCACGTCCACGGCGCCAATATCCAGGTTGTACCCGGTATTGAACGTAACGGAGATTTGGCTCGTTCCGCTGTTGGTGCTAGAGGAGGCGATGTAGCGCATGCCCTCAACCCCGTTGATCGCCTCTTCCAGTGGAATCGTGACAGCCTTCTCCACTGTCTCTGAGTCGGCCCCTACGTAGTTGCTGGTTACTCTTACAACCGGTGGCGACAGATTCGGGTACATGGCTACGGGAAGATTTGGGATACAGATCGCCCCGCCCAATATGATCATCAGCGCGCAAACAGTTGCGAATACCGGCCTATGAATGAAGAAATCGACA
>Ga0265339_10003215_pt1 | contig 11467 bp, 12 predicted proteins | sample 4CB219metaG_FD_202085 | JGI IMG/M metagenome (GOLD analysis project Ga0265339, IMG submission 202085) | Rhizosphere microbial communities from Carex aquatilis grown in University of Washington, Seatle, WA, United States - 4-CB2-19 metaG | ecosystem: Host-associated > Plants > Roots >...
GGAGAAGGAATTCACCAAGGCGCGCGACGAACTGAGCGAGGCCCGGCGCTCGCTGCCGTGGGTCAAGATCGACAAGAATTACGTGTTCGACGGGTCCGACGGCAAACAGTCGCTCGCCGACCTGTTCGCCGGCCGCAGCCAGCTCATTGTCTATCACTTCATGTTCCTGCCGGATTGGAACGCCGGCTGCCCGCATTGCTCGCATTGGGCCGATAATTTCAACGGCGTCATCGTGCATCTCAATCAGCGCGACGTCAGCATGATCGCGATTTCGCGTGCGCCATACGAGAAGCTCGCGGCTTACCGCAAGCGCATGGGCTGGTCGTTCAAATGGCTGTCGTCATTTTCGAACGACTTCAACCGCGATTTCGGTGTCGCCTTCACGCCGGAAGAAGTTGCCGCGAAACAGGCCTTCTACAATTTCAAGATGCAGGATCCGTTTGTCGGCGAGCGCGAAGGCGTCAGCGTGTTCTTCAAGGACGATAGCGGCGTGTTTCGCACCTATTCGACCTACGCGCGCGGCATCGACATGCTCAACACCGACTACAATTACCTGGACCTCGTGCCGAAGGGCCGGGACGAAAACGGACGCGGGCCGTTCTGGGTGCGCCGACACGACGAATACGAGTCCGCGCCCCGCTGAGACAGGGCAAGAGTTAGAGTTAGAGAGACAAACCGAGGGGGATGACCATGCCGCTGCCAATCACTGCCGCCTACGCCAGCATTCTCGCGCTGATCATGGTGGCGCTCGCTATCAACGTCACCGTTCACCGCGCCAAGCTGAAGGTGCCGCTCGGCGACGGCGGCAATCCAGATATGCTGCGGATGATCCGGCTGCACGGCAACGCCGTCGAATATCTGCCGCTCGCGATCGTGCTGATGGCGCTCTACGAGATCAACGGCGGCTGGCATTGGGCGCTGAACGCCATCGGCATCGCGCTCATCGTCGCGCGCCTGCTGCAAAGCTGGAACATGTGGAACACGGCGATCGCCGGCTTCGGCCGCATCAGCGGGCAGAGCCTGACCTGGCTCAGCATCGCCGCGCTCGCCGTGCTCAACCTGTTGAAGGTAGCGTAAGGATCGCTCAGCGCGTCGGCACCGGCTTGTCGCCGCGGTAGTCGTAGAAGCCACGCTGCGTCTTGCGGCCGAGCCAGCCGGCCTCGACGTATTTCACCAGCAGCGGGCATGGCCGATACTTCGAGTCGGCCAGCCCCTCGTGCAGCACCTGCATCACCGACAGGCAGGTATCGAGGCCGATGAAGTCGGCAAGCTCAAGCGGGCCCATCGGGTGGTGGGCGCCGAGCCGCATGGCGGTATCGATCGCCTCGACGTTGCCGACGCCTTCATAGAGCGTGTAGATCGCCTCGTTGATCATCGGCAGCAGCAGGCGGTTGACGATGAAGGCCGGGAAATCCTCCGACACCGCGATCGTCTTGCCGAGCTTGCTGATGAAGGCCTTGCTGGTCTCGAAGGTGGCGTCGTCGGTGGCGATGCCGCGGATGAGCTCGACCAGCTCCATCAACGGCACAGGATTCATGAAGTGGATGCCGATGAAGTGCTCCGGCCGGTCGGTGGTGGCGGCGAGCCGCGTGATCGACAAGGACGAAGTGTTGGTGGCGATGATCGCGTCCGGCTTTAGCGAGGCGCACAGGTCGGCGAAAATCTTGCGCTTGACGTCTTCTTTCTCAGTCGCCGTCTCGATCACCAGATCGCAGCCGCCGAGTGCGTCGTATTTCTCGGCCGGCTTGATCCGCGCCAGCGCGCTTTTACGGTCGTCTTCGCTGATGGCCTTCTTGCCGACCTGCTTGGCCATGTTGCCGTTGATGGTCGCCATCGCCGACTTGATGCGGTCTGGAGACAGGTCGTTGAGCATTACGGTGTAACCGGCAAGCGCGCACACATGGGCGATGCCGTTGCCCATCTGCCCGGCGCCGATGACGCCGACACTCTTGATATCTACTGCGACGCTTTTGACGTTGATCGTCATGTTGTCCGACCGATGCTAAGTCCCGGATTCTCGGCTTCGACCTCGACTGTTCAATCTTTACGCCGAACCGCCGGGCAATTCCACTCCCCGCCAGAACGAATGGTCAACGGCCGGTCTTGCCGAGTTCGGCGGCAAGCTCCGGCAGGGCCTGGTAGAGGTCGGCGACCAGGCCGTAGTCGGCGACCTGGAAGATCGGCGCTTCCTCGTCCTTGTTGATGGCGACAATGACTTTCGAATCTTTCATGCCGGCGAGATGCTGGATCGCGCCGGAAATTCCGACCGCGATGTAGAGTTCCGGCGCCACCACCTTGCCGGTTTGTCCGACCTGCCAGTCGTTCGGCGCATAGCCGGCATCGACCGCGGCGCGCGACGCGCCGACCGCAGCGCCGAGCTTGTCGGCGACCGGCTCGATGTACTTGGTGAAGTTTTCGCGGCTTTGCATGGCGCGGCCGCCGGAGATGATAATCTTCGCCGAGGTGAGTTCCGGCCGGTCCGATTTCGACAGCTCCTCGCCGACGAACGACGACAGCGCCGGATCGGCCGCGGGCGCGGCGTTCTCGATGCTCGCCGAGCCGCCCTCGCCGGTTGCCTGGAAGGTCGACGTGCGTACCGTGATGACTTTCTTGGCGTCGGTCGATTTCACCGTCTGGATGGCGTTGCCGGCGTAAATCGGCCGTTCGAAGGTATCGGGCGCGATCACCTTGGTGATGTCGGAAATCTGCATGACATCGAGCAGCGCGGCGACCCGCGGCATGATGTTCTTGCCGCTGGTGGTCGATGGCGCGACGATCGCGTCGTAGTTGCCGGCGAGCGACACGATCAGCGCCGCGGTCGGCTCGGCCAACATGTGATCGTAAGTTGGCGCGTCCGCCATGATGACTTTCTTGACGCCATCCAACTTGGCGGCGGCATCCGCCGCCGGCTTGCAGTCCTTGCCGGCGACCAGCACGTGCACGTCGGCGCCGAGCGCCTTGGCGGCGGTGAGCGCCTTGTTGGTCGAATCCTTGAGCGACTTATTGTCGTGCTCGGCGAGCAGAAGCGTGGTCATAGGACCCCCGCTTCGTTCTTGAGCTTGGCGACGAGGTCGGCGACGGAAGCGACCTTGACGCCCGACTTGCGCCCCGGCGGCTCGGAGGTTTTCACCACCTGAAGCCGCGGCTTGATGTCGACACCATAGCCCTCCGGCGTCTTCTCTTCGATCGGCTTCTTCTTCGCCTTCATGATGTTGGGTAGGCTCGCGTAGCGCGGCTCGTTGAGGCGCAGATCGGTCGTGACGATGACCGGGGCTTTAAGCTTGACCGTCTGCAGCCCGCCGTCGACTTCGCGAGTCACCGAGACGCTGTCGCCCTCGATGCCGATCTTGGAGGCGAAGGTGCCCTGGGCCCAGCCGAGCAATGCGGCGAGCATCTGGCCTGTCTGGTTACAATCGTCGTCGATCGCCTGTTTTCCGAGGATGACCAGGCCCGGTTTTTCGGCCTCGACGATGCTTTTCAGGATCTTTGCGACCGCGAGCGGTTCAACCGTTGCATCCGTCTTCACGAGGATTCCGCGATCGGCGCCCATGGCGAGCGCCGTGCGGATGGTCTCGGAGGCCTGCGCCGGGCCGATCGACACCGCGATAATCTCGGTCGCCTTGCCGGCTTCCTTGAGACGGATCGCCTCTTCGACGGCGATCTCGTCGAAGGGGTTCATCGACATCTTGATGTTGGCAAGCTCGACGCCGGAGCCATCCGGCTTGACGCGTATCTTGACGTTGAAATCGACAACCCGTTTCACGGGCACCAGAATTTTCATCGATTGGCATCCCCCGCCCTGGGGCTCTCAGGAAAGGCCGGAAGCTAAAGGCCGCGCTATCGGCGTGTCAACGTTTATGCTGCGCCGCCGCACGAATAGCTACCGGGCGGGGGCAGCCGGGGTCTGCTCCGGCCGAACACATTGAAACAGGGCAACGGTTCTGTAGCGCATGAGCGGAAACAGCACCGCTCCGACGATCAGGCCGCCAACGTGTGCCATGTAGGCGACGCCATCCTGCGATTGCACCGAGATCGACCACAACTGAGCCAGGATCCAGAAGCCCAGCACCCAGCGCGCGTCGATGCGCACGATCGGGCGGATGAAAAGCCAGAGGAAGAACCAGGGGAGGAACACCGCGACCTTCTGACAGGGGCGAAACATCAGATAGGCCGACAGCACGCCGGCGATGGCGCCGGAGGCGCCGACCAGCGGCGTCGTGCCCTGCGACGAGCTCGCGGCAAAGAACAGCCCGGCGACAATACCGCAGAGCAAATAGAAAATGAGAAAGCGCACGCGGCCCATCGCCTCTTCGACGTCGTCGCCGAAGATGGCGAGGAAGATCATGTTGCCAAAGATGTGCATGAAGTTGGCGTGCAGGAACATGTAGGTGACGAGGGTGACATAGGGCGAAACGCCGTTGCCTTGCGGCATGCCGCTCATCAACGTCGACGGCGTCAGCGCAAGCGACGCGATTGCCATCTGCGCGTCCGGTGGCGTCGACACTTCCAGCACGTAGATCAGCACGTTGGCGAGAACCAGCCCCCAGGTGACGAACGGAAATCGCGGCAGGCTGAATGGGTTGTCATCCCACAGCGGCATCACCATGACGTCACCCTGAACTCCCCCACGCCCTAGCGGTTCTGGCCCGGCGCCCACAGCACGTCGCTGCGGCCCTTGTCGTTGGCGTAGCGGCCGGCGACAAACAGATAGTCCGACAGCCGGTTGACGTATTTGAGCGACGGCGGCGAGACGCTTTCGCTGTCCTTGTCCTTGAGCGCAACCATGATGCGCTCGGCGCGGCGGCAAACGGTGCGGGCGAGGTGCAGATAGGCCGAGGCCGCGCTGCCGCCCGGCAGGATGAACGACTTCAGCGGCTCGAGCTCGGCATTCATCCGGTCGATCTCGGTTTCGAGCCATGCCACCTGCGCGTCGGTGACGGTGAGCCGGGCGCCGCCCGGCCCCTTCTCGGCCAGGCACAGATCGGCCTCAACGTCGAACAGGTCATTCTGGATGCGCCCAAGCGATGCATCGAGCGACTTGTCCCCTGCGGTGTGCAGGCGGACGAGGCCGAGCACGGCGTTGACTTCGTCCACCGTGCCGTAGGCCTCGACGCGCAGGTCGTATTTCTTGCGCCGCGCGCCGGTGCCGAGCGAGGTCGTGCCGTCATCGCCGGTGCGGGTATAGATGCGGTTGAGAACGACCATGGTGCCTTTCGTCCGGGCCGAATTTCTGCTCTCATCTATCTTACCCGGTTTTCATAACAAGGTACGGGGGGAACACATGCGATTTCTTGCAATCGGCCTTGCCGCGGCTTTTCTGGCACTGCCAATCGGTTCGTCATCAAGGGCCTGCGAAGGCTATGCCGCCGCTGATGTTCTGGCCGCGGTCGACGATGGCCAGGCTGCGTTTGCGCAAGCGACCACCGCCGACGCCACAAAGAAGCCGGCGAAGAAAACGATGGCCATAAAGAAGAAGCCGAAGGTTGAGTATATGCGCGCCGCGCCGATGTGAGCGCCATTTCCCACGCATAATCCTTTCCGAAAACCGGTTCCCACTTTTCGGGATTATGCGTTAGCGCCCCATCGCCCAGATCGTCGCCATGATCACGACGATGGCGACGAATTGCAGCAAGACGCGCAGCCGCATCAGCTTCTGCGAGCGGTTCGGCGAGCCGCCGCGCATCATGTTGACGAGGCCGAGCACCAGCACGATCGCAACCGCGATAATCGCGGCCGGCACGGCGTAATGCGACATGAAACTGGACATTGGAATCTTCCTGGGCGCCTTCTAGCACCCGTCCCCCAGCCTGTTCTACCCGCCAAAGCCGACCGGCCCCGCTGCAAATTCCCTCTCGTGCTCCGAAAGCGATCCGGCTAGGCTTGCGCGACTGGGGGTTGTGGCATGGCGTTGCGTACGGGGGCGCGGCCGGCTTTCGGCCGTTCGGCTGATTTTAATCCTTCGCTCGCGCCCTCCTTTAATTTTACAGGCGCATGCCCGGAAATTGATTGCCTGCGCGGCAGGCTTCCGCCCGTCGTCATCGCCGATGCCGAGCAGCGCGCCACGCGCGTTGGCGTCGGCGCCGACCGCGTCCTGATCGCTGCCGGAAAAGTGGACGAGGAAACCTATCTGCGTGCGCACGCGGACTCGCTCGGGGTGCCATTCGACAGCCTTGACGGTGTCGCCCGCGCGCGCTGCCCGCTCGACGACGACCGCCTCATCGAGGCTGCCGCCGGCGGAATCCTGCCGCTGACGGTCGGCGACGAACTCCATTTCGTGATCGCGCCCCAACGACTGGCGGCGCGCGGTATCGGCGAACTCATCGACGACAAACCGGACATCGCGCGCCGAATCCGGTTCACCACCGCGGAGCGCCTGAACGGTTTTGTTCTTCGCCACGCCGCTGCGGCACTCGCGGCACGCGCCGGCAAAGAACTCAAAGAGCGCTGGCCGGCGCTGTCGGCCGCGCCGCCGCGCTGGCGCGGCAATCTGCTGCCTCTCGGCATTGTCGGCGCCGTCGCCCTGGCTGCACTCATTCTAGCGCCAGTGCAAACCGCGCTCGCTTCGGAATTATTGTTAGCAGTCATTTTTCTGGCGTGGCTCGGGCTCCGGCTGATCGGCTTGGTCATCGATCCGCGCCCTCCCGACCCGCCACTTTCGCTCCGCGACGATGAGTTGCCAGTCTACACCATCATTTCCGCGCTCTACCGCGAGGCGGCGTCGGTCGACGGCCTATTATCCGCGATCGAGCGGCTCGATTATCCGCACGAGAAGCTCGACGTGAAGCTGGTGATCGAAGCCGACGATGCCGACACCGCCGCGGCGATAGCGGCACGCAAGAGCCGCATCCCGGTCGAGGTCATCACCGCGCCGGACTGCGAGCCGCGCACCAAGCCGAAGGCGCTCAACGTCGCCCTGCCCTTTGCGCGCGGCAACTTCACAGTGATCTACGACGCCGAGGATCGCCCCGAGCCTCGGCAACTGCGGCGGGCCCTGCAATCGTTCGCGGCTGCCGGCGACGATCTCGCCTGCGTGCAGGCCTGTCTTTCGATCGACAATACCGCCGACAGCTGGCTCGCGCGACTCTTCACCGCCGAATATGCGGGGCAATTCGACATCTTTCTGCCGGGGATTGCCGCGCTGCGGCTGCCGATGCCGCTCGGCGGCTCGTCAAATCATTTCCGCACCGCGACGCTGCGGCACGTCGGCGGTTGGGATGCCTATAACGTCACGGAGGATGCCGACCTCGGCGTGCGCCTGGCGCGCTTCGGTTATCGCGTCGGCACGATCGATTCCACCACCTACGAAGAAGCCCCTGCCCGCCTCGGTCTGTGGCTGCGCCAGCGCACGCGCTGGTTCAAAGGCTGGATGCAGACCTGGTTGGTGCACATGCGCGAACCGCGCCGGCTTATGCGCGATCTTGGGCTGCCTGGTTTCGCCGCCTTCCAGCTTGTGGTCGGCGGCAACGCACTGGCGGCGCTGGTGCATCCGCTGTTTCTTGGCTGGCTGGTTTACGGCCTGTTGAGCGAAGTGCCTTCGTGGAGCGGCACCGCCGCCGCGATCGCGATATGCAGCGCGACCGTCATCATCGGCTACGGCACCTCGGCGTTTCTCGCCTGGTGCGGGCTGGCGCGGCGCGGCCTGCTGTCGACCGCCTGGGTGCTGGTGCTGACGCCGCTGCACTGGCTGCTGCTGTCGCTTGCCGCATGGCGTGCGTTATTTCAGCTCGTCATCGCGCCGTATCGCTGGGAGAAGACCGAGCATGGCCTCGCCCGGAATTCGCGGCGGGCCGAACGCCTGACCCGTTCGCTTCTGCAGCTTGAGCTGTTGCTGCGCGACCTGCAGCAATCCGGAGAGCTGCCCAAGCTGACGGACCAGCCTACATATATTTCCGCAGCTCGGCGGCCGATTCCTCGGGCCGCCGTTTGAGACTGAACGGCGCGACAAAGCGTCCCTGCTTGTCCATCAGATAGACCAACGCGGTGTGATCCATACTGTAGTCGCCGTGGTCGGCCGGCACCTTCTTCGCATAGACGCGGTATTCCTTCTCGATCGACTCGATCGCCTTGTCGCTGCCGGTGGCGCCGCGCAAGTGCGGATCGAAGCTCGACAGGTAGTCCTTCATCGCCGCCGGCGTGTCGCGCTCCGGGTCGACCGTGACGAACAGCGCCGCCGTCTTGTCGGCGTCGGGGCCGAGCGCGCGCAGGACTTCCGAGATGTCGAACAGCGTCGCCGGGCAGACGTCGGGGCAATGCGTGTAGCCGAAGAACACCAGTGACGGACGGCCCTTAAGCGCGTCGTCGCTGATCGGCTTGCCGTCCTGGTCGATGAGCTGGAACGGCCCGCCGATCGCGGAGGCGCCGGGCGCGCCTTTGTTGCCGGAGACGAACAGGATGATGCCGGCAAACAGCACCAGCCCGGCGAGAAAGGCGGAGCCGATCAGCAGAATCTGCGAGGTACGTGCGTTCATGAAGCCCTGGCCCAACCGCTCAGAAACAGGCGGCCCAGCCGACCCGCAGCGTCTCGAAGAATACGGCGGTGCCGTAATACGCCCATAACGTCAGCGTGCCGGCGAGCAGCGCCGCAACGCCGCCGCCAAGCAGCAGCAACGCGCGCGATCGGGAGTTTTCCGCAGCCAGAACCGACACAAAATACCCCGCTGTTAACCCTCAGATAGGCTCGTCCGGAACAGGCGGCAACTGGCCGCTTGCGTCTGCGTTGTAATTTGGGTGGAAACAGCCGCGTTTACCATAAGAGACGGCAATACCAGCGGATTTAGGCAGTTTTCCCGGCCATCGTTGACTCAAAGTGTTAAAGTCGCAATGTATAAGCTCGTCATAAAAACAGTGGAATAACGGCGTGGAGAACGCGATGCGTCAAACCTTGGTTCTTGCTCTGGCGATTTCGGTTTCGGCGGGTGCCACCGCCTGGGCACAGAACGCCCAACCTGCGGCCCCGGCGGCAGCGCCCGCGGCAGCCGCCACCCCGGCGCCGTCGGCGTCCCCGGTCGGAATGCCGAAGTGCGACAACCCGAACGCGCTGGGCATTTCGCGCGTGGTGCAGATCAACACCACCGGCGGCCCGGGCTTCGGCTTCCCGCAATTCAAGGCCTATGACTTCCTGCGCGACCACGAGGTCGTGCTCACCTTCGACGACGGCCCGTGGCCGTGGAACACTGAACACGTTCTCAAGGCGCTGGCCGATCAGTGCACGCGCGCGCTGTTCTTCCCGATCGGCGAACATGCCGGCTGGCATCCTGAGTTGATGAAGGAAGTCGTCGCCGCCGGCCACACCGTCGGCTCGCACACATGGTCGCACAAGGACCTGACCAAGCTCTCGGCCGACGACGCCAAGGCCGAGATCGAGAAGGGCATTGCCGCGGTTTCGATCGCGCTCGGCAACAAGCCGGTCGGCTCGTTCTTCCGCTTCCCCGCCCTGCGCAACCCGCCGGAGATGGTGAAGTATCTCGGCGACCGCAACGTCGGCATTTTCTCGGCGGACATTGACTCGCTGGATTTCAAAATCCATAAGCCCGACCAGGTCATCAAATCGGTGATGACCAAGCTCGACAAGAATCACAAGGGCATCATCCTGATGCACGACTTCCAGCATGCGACCGCGGAAGCGCTGCCCGAGCTGCTGCAGAAGCTCAAGGATGGCGGCTACAAGGTGGTTTGGGTCACCGGCAAGACGCCGATCGAGCCAATCAAGGAATACACCGACGCGGTTGCCAAAGAGATGGGCGGCGGCCTCGACGAGGCCCGTCCGATGTCGAGCGTGATCCAGACGATCCAGGGCAACTAACACCGCCATCACGAACACGGACGGCCGCGCTTTCGAAGCGCGGCCGTTTTCTTTTGCGATGCGGCTCAGAGCGGTGCGCGCCGCGTAAAGGCGGTCAAAATCGACGACGCCGCGTGGAAATTGTCGTAGGCGAGCTTGCTCGCCACGACGAACAGCGTGGTCGCAAGGATCACTTTCAGCGCGCGCTCGGGGATGCGCACGGCAAAATAACTGCCGATGAAGATGCCCGGCAACGAGCCGGCGAGCAGCGACAAAATGATGTGCCAATCGACCGAGCCCATGCTCCAGTAGCCAAGCCCGGCCACAAACGTCAGCGGCACCGCGTGCACGATGTCGGAGCCGACGATCCGCGCCATCGGCACGTTCGGATAGAGCAGCACCAGCGCGGTGACGCCGATGGCGCCGGCGCCGACCGAGGAAATCGATACCAGCACGCCGAGCAGTGCGCCGACCGCAACAGTGGCGGCAGCCGTCCGCCGCGGCTCGAGTTCAACGACGCGCGAGCGATAAAACGCGATCAGCGGTCCGCCGAACACCAGCACGAAGGCCGTCAGAAACAGCGCAAAGCTCAGCATGAACGTGATCATGCTGCGCGCGGCGTCGCCGTTGATCTTGAGATACGACAGCGTCGCCAGCGTGACGACGGTCGCCGGAATGCTGCCGCTCGCCAGGCGCCGCACCATGCGCCAGTCGATGGTGCGCGCAAAACCGTGCACCAGCGTGCCGCCGCTCTTGGTCGCCGCGGCATAGAGCAGATCGGTGCCGACCGCGGTTGCCGGATGGACGCCGAACAACAGGATCAACAACGGCGTCATCAACGATCCGCCGCCGACGCCGGTCATGCCGACCAGCATGCCGACAGCGAAGCCGGACAACGAATAGAGCGGATCGATCATCGGCATGAAGCGACCTTTGCACGCGCCTGCGTGGATCGTTCCCTAGGTAAGCACGAAAGCACCGCCGCGGTCATCTCGCCTGACGGGCTGCTTCAACAAGCAGAATCTTATGGTTAGCGATGCCGCGCAATATTCCTCTGACGCAGCGCGCGACGGCGACCAAATGTTTCGTTTGTGACGAATTTATTCGCGGCTGAAGCTTATTGCGCGGCAAGCGACGCGCGGGCCTCGCGCGCCGGCTTGCTGCAATAGTTTGCGCCGTATTTTTCCGACAGCTTCTGCATCTCGGCGCCGTAACTGTTTGTGTCTGTCCCGGTCCATTCGCGCGCGAGATCGGCAAAGGTCACAGGCCGCTGCAAACTGCGCATCGCCTGCTGGACGTCGTCCTGAACCTGGCGCGTGCGCCTGGCGACCGGGTTCGCGATGTGCGCCGTCGCGTACATCAGCACGTGCTGGAGATGCGCCAGCACGCCGGTCGGAACGTCCTTGAACTTCTCGCCCGGCCGGCCGGAAATCGCCGCGCCGACGCCGGCAAAATTATTGTCGGCCGGCGTGACCGACGCCGGCACGCCGTTCGGCCGCATGAACGTGAGATAATTGGTCTCGATCAGCATCTGGAAGAAGGCGTAGTCCCAGCGCACAGCAACGCATTTCTCCGGCGGCCGCGCTACGCACTGGCCGACATGCTGATAGAGCGCGGCAAGATTGGAAAATCGCGGGTCGATGGTGCGCGGCGGCTGGTGGCTGGCGTTGCGCTCGGCGACAAAGT
>Ga0265339_10003225_pt1 | contig 11448 bp, 10 predicted proteins | sample 4CB219metaG_FD_202085 | JGI IMG/M metagenome (GOLD analysis project Ga0265339, IMG submission 202085) | Rhizosphere microbial communities from Carex aquatilis grown in University of Washington, Seatle, WA, United States - 4-CB2-19 metaG | ecosystem: Host-associated > Plants > Roots >...
TCAGCGTTCACATGCTCGACCCGTCGCTCGAAAAGCAGTTTGCCTCGTATCTCGAGATCATCGGGTCGGCGCAGAACCAGCAAGGGCGTCACCTGACGCTCGAGGACCGCGGCCAGGGCCAGCGGCAGCTCCAGGTCAGCTACATCAGCGAAGTGCCGGTGTGGAAGTCAACGTATCGCATCGTGTTTCCGGCGAGCCCGAACGGCAATGCAACCGTGCAGGGTTGGGCAGTTGTCGATAACACTGTGGGAGTGGACTGGACCAATGTGCAGCTTTCGCTCGTCGCGGGCGCGCCGCAGAGCTTCATCCAGCCGCTCTCGGAGCCGATCTACACCCGCCGGCCCGAGATTCCAATTGCCACCGAAGCGCAGACCACGCCACAGACGCATGAGGCGGCGGAGACGCATACAGCAGACAAAGTTGAGATGGCGGCGAAGTTGTATGCACCGCCCCCTTCGCCCGGGGCCGCGGCGGAGTCCGTGACGGTGAATAGCGCAGAAGTTTCCGAAGGCGTTGTCGCCAATGGCGCGAACACAATGGGCGTGGGCTCCGGCTCCGGCTCCGGCTACGGCGGCGGCGTCTATCGCCCCAGTGACGCCATCCAGCAGGGCGACGTCTCCACCAACGCATTCGACGACTTCTTCGAGTACGCGCTGGCCCAGCCGGTAACGATCCGCAAAAACGAGTCAGCGATGGTGCCGATTCTGCAGCAGGATCTGCCGGCAACCCACGTAACGCTTTGGAGCGATACCGACACCACGCCGCTGCGTGCCATCTGGCTCGAAAACAAATCGAAGCTCACGCTCGACTCGGGCAGTTTTTCGATCTTCGAGAACGGCGAGTTTGCCGGCGAAGGGCTGCTCGATCCCATTCATCCCGGCGAAAAGCGGCTGCTTTCTTATGCCGTGGATCAGGCGGTAAAAGTGCATCGCGGCGCCGTGAACGACACACGGACGCTGCGGCACATCGCCATCGCGAAGGGGATCCTCGTCGAAACCACGAGCGAGGTCACCGAGAACACCTACACCGTGACCAACGCCGGCGACGAGACGCGCGCGATAGTGGTTGAGCACGCGAGGCAGAGCGGCGCCGAGCTCGATTCCGATGTAAAACCGGAAGAGACGACCGCAACGTCGTATCGGTTTCGCGTGGCCGTGGAGCCACACCAGTCCGCAGACCTGCATGTGAAGGAGCGCGCGAACCTGTCGCAGACGATCGACATCCGCCAGAGCCAGTTCCGCGACGAGTACCTGGTGAATGTGAGTAAGTACTCGCCGGCTCTCGAAGAAAAACTGCGCCCGCTGATCGATGCCGAGTCCGCGCTCAGTGGTATCAACGACAGAATCCAGGAGAGCCAGGAGAAGCAGAAGACGCTGGCCGACGACGAGACGCGCGATCGCGACAACTTGACCGCGCTCAAAGGCAACGACGCGGCCAAAAGGTTCGTGGATGAGTTGAACCAGGCTGAGGATGCGCTGCAGACCGCGCGAAAGGACGAGGCTGAGCTCGAAAAGCAGCGCGACGCCGCACAGGCGCAAGTCGAGGACATCATCGCGAAGCTCCAGTTCGAAACGGATCTGGACATCGCGACGTCAGGCACGCGCTGAAACTGGTCGAAGGGGGCGGGCGGCGGAGAATGGACGGAAACCAATCGAAGGCCGATGGCCTTAAGCTGTAATCTGTTCACTGTCTGCCGCCTATGAAAAAGATTGGCATCCTCTTCGGCGTTGAGAACAGCTTCCCGAGCGCCCTCGTTGAGCGGATCAACAACCAAAATTCAGCCGGCATTCAGGCTGAGTTCGTTCAAACGGGCGCGGTGCATCTCCATCAAGCGCCGAGCTACTCTGTCATTCTCGACCGCATCTCGCACGACATTCCGTTTTACCGCGCGTTTCTCAAGCATGCCGCGTTCAACGGAACCGCAATCGTCAACAATCCCTTCTGGTGCTCGGCCGACGACAAGTTTCTCAACTACGCACTTGCCTTGCGCCTGGGAGTCGCTGTCCCGCCCACCGCGCTGCTTCCTCACAAGGAATATCCAAATGGGACCAGCGAAAAGTCGCTGCGCAATCTCGAGTTCCCCCTGGATTGGGACAGCGTGCTTGCCGCAGTCGGCGAGCACGGCTTCCTCAAGCCGATCCACGGCGGTGGCTGGCGCGACGTGCACGAATTCCGCGGCCGCGACGAATTCTTCCGCGCCTATGATCAGTCCCGCGACCTTACCATGGTCGTCCAGAAGGCTGTTGAGTTCACGGAGTACTTCCGCTGCGTCGTCGTTGGCCAGAAGAAAGTTCGCATTATGCCTTACGATCCGCGTCGGCCCCACTCCGAGCGCTACCAGCAAGGCGCCACGCGCGCCGGAACGCTCCGCGCGAAGGCGCTCCACCGGCGTATGGAGGAGGATTCCATCAAGCTTTGCCGCTCGCTGGGCTATGACCTGAATTCAGTGGAATTCGCAGTAGAAAACGGAATCCCTTATGCCATCGACTTCATGAATCCCGTTCCCGACGCCGATGTGCACTCTGTCGGCGAAGCAAATTTTCAGTGGATCGTCAGGCAGGTTGCTGATTTCCTCATCGCCCAAGCCAATGCGTCATCGCGGTCGCACGCATTGCGCTGGCCGGCTCTCCTCGGCGCACCGCCGCCCGCCAGATCGCGTTCCGCAAAGGCGTCGCAATCTCCTAAGAGGTCCCAGCGGACAAAGAACCCTCGAGCGGCAGCCCATCCCGAAGCTTCGGGAGAGCGGGAAAGTGGAATGAACCAAGGCGTGCGCCGCTAGGCCTCGGCCCGGACCAGTACGCAGGTGATGTTGTCGTGGCCGCCGGCTTCGTTGGCGGCGTCGACCAGGCGCGAGCACATTTCCTCAAGGTTGAGGTCAAGGCGCAGAAGGGACTCGACTACAGAGTCGTCGAGTTCGCGAACCAATCCGTCGGAGCAGAGAAGAAACAGGTCGCCGGGCTCCGTCTCAAGTTCGAAGATGTCGGGCGTTACTACGCTTTGCGTGCCCAGTGCTCGAGTAATCACATTTTTGAGCGGTGAGCGAAGAGCTTCTTCCCGGCTCATCTGGCCGGCGCGAATCTGCTCTTCCACAAGAGAGTGATCGAGCGTGATTTGCTCCAGATGGGAGGCGCGCAGGCGATAGCCGCGGCTGTCGCCCACATTCACCATCCATGCGTGGCGGTCTTCCACAAGCAACGCGACGAGCGTGGTGCCCATGCCATTCAATTTCTGGTTGCGCTGTGAGCGCGAAAAAATGGCCTCATTGGCGATAGTCACCGCTTCTGCGGCCTCAATCGGCAGTGGACTGGTCCCAGGGCGCACGGTCAGGAATCGCATCACTTCTGCGACGGCCAAAGTGCTGGCAACCTCGCCTGCGGCAGCGCCGCCCATGCCATCGCACACAACATAAACGCCATGCTCGATGGAAAGTCCAAATGCGTCTTCGTTGGAAGGGCGCTTGCGGCCGCGGTCGGTCAGCGCCGAGGCAGTGTAATGGACGACAGCCGAAGCCAAGAAAGAAACCCCCGTCGCTCAGTGTACCTAAAAACTCCGGCTTGGGTGGGTAGCGACAAAGGGACCTTAAGTATCCGGGTCATGGACCGTCGTGCAGAAGCGAATCAATGCCTTCTCGCGCCAATCGAGCCACGGCGCTGTGACTACGGCGCATCTTCACGCTTTCTCTATGGAAGGCCGTTCGCGATGTGTACCGGCGGGGCCGCGGGCAAGTCAAAGACCTGGATGGCTCCGGCGTTGAGCAGCGCGACGCGCCGGCCGGAGGGGGAGACGGCGACGTTCCCGCCGGCGTCGAGGATGGGGCTTACCGGGGAAACCATGGCAATGTCCCCATTGGCCGCGTCGAACACCGTCACAGACTGCTCCTTGACGTCGCCGGCGTCCATGGGCGCGTAAGCGTAGATGGAGTGCGTCGTGTCGAGCGTCTCCCACGCCAGGCGTGAGCCGTTGGCCGCGACGACGAGTTGCGGCCACACCTCCGTTGACGGCGCCTTCGTCTCCCAAAGTGTCTTGCCCGCCGTGGACACGGCCACAAGGATGCTCTCTCCGGATGGCCCGCATGTGGTGGCCAGAATCTCCTGCTCTGAGAGAAATTCGTCGTCCGGCGGGCAGCTAGATTCGACGTGCCCGAGCATTTTGCTGCCACCGGTAAAGTAGCGGAAGTTCAGGATCCACTCCATTCCGCGGCTCCGCAGATTCTCGAGATAGCCCGCGGAGTTGATGGGCAGGTGGACGGCGGTCCGGACGCGGCTCACCAGCATTACCTCGCCCGAGTCGCGGCGAAGAATGCGGATCACGAGGCTGGGGGTGTCGCCGCCGGCTCCCGAGTCCTGGTCGGAGGTGACGGCAGCCGAAGCGGTCGCGGGGTTCAGGGCGCCACCTGATTTTGAATCCCTGGCGGCGGGTTCGTTGGAGTTGGTGACGAGAAAAGATTGTTGAGGGTCAAGCTCGATCCAGAGCAGCGAACCCGGGAAGTCGAGATAGGGCTTCAGCGTGAGCGTGGCGTCGCCTTCGAAAAGGTTGTTGCGGTCGCGGACCAGAAAGTGGCCATTATTAAGTGGCCACAAGTAGCGCACGCGGTCGTGCACGGTCCAGGTGGCTTCGGCTTCAACAGTGCCTTTGGGAAGCGAGACGACCACGGCGCGAATTTGGCGTTCGCTTCTGTCGTTGTTGCTCTGTTCATCGCGATGCAACAGGCCGGGAATCCTGAAGGTGAAGAGCAGCCGACTCTCGTCAAGAAAATCGAGTGAGGCCATGGAATTTCGCGCCCCCAGGTAGTTGGAACTGGGCGCGCTGAAGCCCAGCGGTCCAATGGGAATGGTGGACGCAGGCGGCAGCGAGGGCTCGCTGGGGAATCGGTCTATCAGGAAGCGCTCTTTGACCGGAGGCGAAGACTTGGGCGCAGGCTCAGTTGAGCTTGGCGCCGGACTGGTCACGGCTGGCGTCGGCGCTGGGGGAATCTCTTCTTGCGCGCTCGACCGGACCATGACTGCGGCGAAAAGAGCTGCCACGCCGCAGATCAGGAAGGCGTAGCGACCATGGCCCAACCGCGCGATTCGGAGCACCTTCACCATCAGTGATCATTCTCGCCGATGCGGGCATCGCGGTGGAAGTGCGCGAAGCCGAATCGCCTACCGATTGGTTGAGAGTGTAGCGGCTCAAGTCGCAATGTGCGCCAAAACGTGAATCCTGCAGCCCGCGTCCTGTGCGAAAGTAAAGGGGAGATGGCAGATCCCACGACCGACGATCGGAACCTGGCTGCGGAGATCGGCGACAGAAAACTCAGGTTTCTCGGTTACGGCGCATGCGCCCTCGCCAGTTCGCTGTGGGGCACCGGATTCTTTTGGGGCAGGCTTGCGCTCAACGAGATGAGTGTGGAGCACATGGTGCTCTACCGTTTTCTGTTTGCTTGCCTGGGCATGGCGCCGGTCATGTTTTCCCGGCGCGTGCGTTTGACCACGGGGGAAACGCGGACTCTTTTGATGGCTGCGCTCTTCGGCATTCCCATTCAATTCCTGCTGCAGTTTCACGGGCTGGCTCTGACGACAGTCAGTCACGCTTCGCTGATGGTTGGCGCGATGCCGGTCCTGTTGGCCGCGGCGGCAGTAGCCTTTGCCGGGGAAAGGCTTGACTGGGTCGGATGGCTGGCGTTGGGCGGATCGACTGTTGGCGCCGCGATGGTTGTTCTGGGCGGAGACCGCGCCACCACCGGACGCGAAACGCCTTCGCTTGCCGGTGACCTGCTCGTGATTGCGTCCCTGGTTTGCGCGCTGGTGTGGATTCTGCTGAGCAAAAGGCTGATGGAATCCCACAGCCCGTCCGTGGTCACTGCCTACACCATTTATGCGGGAACAGTGATGCTGGTGGCCTGGATGGCCGGCTCCTGGCTGCTCGCTCAACTGATGCACCGGAATGTCGAGTTGATTCCCTTTGCCCACATAAGCAAAACGGCGTGGATTGCGCTGGCCATCAGTGGACTGTTGTGCACTGCGACGACCACGCTCCTCTGGAATTGGGGCATTCACCACGTGCCGGCTTCGCGCGCCGGAGTGTTCCTGAACATCGAGCCGGCCATGGGATCGATACTCGGCGTGGAACTGCTCGGGGAGAAGCTCGGCCCATACGCCTGGCTCGGCGGCGCATTGATTCTGGCCGCGGCCATCACGCTCACCACGCGCAGTCATAGGCCCGATCCCATGGTCATTCTGGAATAAACGTCTGAGCTTGCGAGATCGCGGCTCCACAATTGCGATGGCCCGAGCCCACGATCACGTGGGTTTTTTGGAACCGCTTTATCATCGGGGGTCATGGAGCATGCCGAACCTTCGCCGTCCGCGCCGGCCCCTCATTTAGCCATTCGAAGCAAGCGGCGCGACCAGATCAAGATCGGCATCGCCTGCCTGCTGATCGAAGCGGTTCTTATGGATGCCATTAACGACCTGCGTCTTACGCTGCTGCGCGGCTGCAGCCATGAGAAAACTTGCGAACTGCTGAACCATTTCACCGAGTTTGCGCGCAAGTGCGCGGCCAGCCTTGCAAAGACTCCCTCATTTCGGCCGGACTTGCGCCGATAATCTACACTCCGGCAATTGCCGGCAGGAGAATTTGATGGCGCTCTTAACGTGGGACAGCAGTCGGTATTCGGTGGGGGTCAAATCGATCGACGGCCAGCACACCGTGCTCTTTGGGCTCATTAACGATCTTCACGAGGCGATGCGGAAGGGGCAAGGCCAGAGCCAAACCGGCCCATTGCTGCGCAAACTTGTTGACTACACGCAAACCCACTTCTTCGCGGAAGAGAAGATGATGGCGGACGCAAATTATCCGGGACTGGCCGATCACAAGCTCAAGCATCGTGACCTGATTAAGCAGGTCCAGGATTTCAGTTTGCGGCTTGAAAAAGGCGAAGCTGCCCTGAGCCTGGATTTGATGAACTTCCTGCGCGACTGGCTCACCAACCACATTCAGAAGGTGGACCATGAGTATGGCCCATGGTTGAACCAGCACGGCATGCAGTAACCTCGCCGGTTCGTATCCTGAACCGAAGTTGTGCGGAAAAAGGAATGGTTGCGAGGTCAGCTCTCGAACGAAAGCTGCGTCGCTGCCCACACCGGCACGGGGGGCCTGGGTTCGGAAGCCAGTTCGTAGACGAGACGCTCAAGCACCAGCCGCTTGTCGGGCGGAGAGGAGCGCAACTCCAGGTCCGCGCGGGCCACCAGGCGGAGCGCGCGCGTCAGTTCGCGACGGCTCTTGTAGCGGCGCGCCTGGCGGATCAGGTCATCGGCGGCGAAGGGCGGCATGCGGAATCCCTGCCACAGCGCCTGCCAGATGGCGCGCGAATCGCGCACATTCTTCTCCAGAATCACCAGCATCTGCCGGAACGTGCGGGCCAGCATGTAGAGATGGCCAATAGCGGCGTCCTCGCCGGCGTCGGAGCTGTTCAAAAGCCCCTGCAACAGCGCCAGGGCGCGCACTCTGTCACGGGCGCTGATGGCGTCGGTCAGTTCGTAGAGCGTGCGCTGCTTGGCGCTCAGCACCATCGTCTCCACGTCGCCCAGGGTAATTCGTCCGCGCCCGGCGGTATAGAGCAACAGCTTTTCCAGTTCCGACGCCACCAGCATCATGTCCGCGCCGAGCGCGTCCACCAGCTCGCGCGCGGCGTCGGTTTCCATCTGCAGGCCGGCCTCATGCGCTTTGGCCACGGTCCAGCGCATGGCGTCTTCTTCGTTCACGCGGGCCAGCTCCACCATGCCGCAGTGCACGCCCAACGTTTCGGTGAGCCGCTCGGACCGGTTCTTGTCATCCAGATCCATCCGCCGCGTGTCCGCGGGAATCCGCAGGAAGTCAGCAATGAAGAGAAGCAGCGCTTGCGGATTGGGCGATTGAAAGTACCGGTCGAGCGCGGCAAATTCGTCCTTCTTGGCGCCGCGCGTATAAAGCTGCCGCACATTGCGGATAAAGATCACCTGGAACGGCGCCATCAACGATGGCGTTTGCGCGCGATCCAGTACTTCGAAGATGGAAGTTTGCGTCAGGTCGAGGTCGGAGAGGCAAAAGTCGCGGAGGTCAGGTGGAACAAAGGCTTTGATCACCGCGGCTCGGCAGCGGTCGAGAAGGAAGATCTCGTCGCCGGCCAGAACGTAGCCCGGCCTAAGCTTGCCTGTCCCTGTCGCGGCTGCTTCAATCTCCCCGGTAAAGCGGGCCACGGAGCTGAATCCTGCCCCCCATCGCGAGCCGGTCAACGCTCACGCCCCGTTTCAGCGCGTTCCAACGCCGCATCCTTCATGCGGCTTCAGAATACAGCCCTTCGCGGCAGGTGACCAGCGCGGAAATCAGGTCAGGAATCAAGAAGATGAGCAATTCCGGCGGCGGAATCAACGCGCGGTCTGACCAGCGTCAGAAGCCTACAAGGACGTCGGCCACCAGCTGCCGGGCAAACTCGCGCGAAAGGCGCCGGATGGCGGCGGGGTCTTCCTGGATGAACGTGGGCAGGTTAGTCGTGGATTGATACTGCTCGCGGAAGACGTAGTTCTTGTTCTGGTAAAGGATTCTCCCGTCGTGGGCGGTGAGCGTAATGGAGGCTACGATCGTGATGATGAAACTCGACGACTGCTGTGTGGCGGAGTTGTAAGTGAGCGGGGCCGTCGTTTGTTTCAGAATCGTTCCGCGCAGAACCGCGTCGGCATCTTCTTCGGAATTGGGGGTGACGCGGAAGCGAGTGCGCGAGGCGAATTCGCGGATGACGGCGTTGGTCAATGCCTGCTCAGTGCCGCTGGCTTCAGTGCGCGTAGCGAAGACGGGCACGGCGAGCGTCTTGATGTCTGGAGGAAGGTGCGTGGCTGCGCCCAGCGTGTGATAGCCGCATCCGCTCAGGCAAAACAAACAGAGCGCAGCCGAGACAACGGGCAGGAATGCGGACGGACGCATGAGGTCATTCTATCGCCCAGACAACGCCTGCCGCGCCGGCGCGTGGACCATCAAAGCGATTTGCGAAAGTGAACGCACCGGTCGACGACCTCAAAGCCCAGCGCCTCGTGCGCGCGATGCGAGTCTTCGTGCGTGATCCACGAGTCGGACGCCATCTCGATTGCACCCTTCTGCCGCGCCCATTGCTCGGCCGCATGCATCAGAGCGCGCCCCACTCCGTGGTTGCGGCTTTCCTCCAGGACAAACCATCCCTCGACGAAGCCGACAGGCTGCGCCGGGTCGCATCCGTCGGCATGCGAACGAAGGCCCACCTCGAGAAACCCGATGATCCTGCCGTCGTCGGCCTCAGCCACGATGACTTCCGCCGGAAGCGCGCCGCTCGTGCCGGTCGAGAGCAGCGCTTCAATCGCGACCTTTTCTTCTTCAACCGAACATTCCGGCCACAGCAACAGGCGCAGCACTGCAAGCTGATCTCGATCGCTCGCCTCAGCCATTCGGATGGTGTGCATCGCTTACCTCCAAAATTCGTTCCAGCTTGCTACACCCACGCCGTCGCAAGCCTGCCAAGACCCGGAGTGGGCAGCTTGAGCCCGTCGCTGCGCTGTGCAAAATAGAGCTTATTCAGCTCCGCGCCGCCAAGCTGCTCCGAGCGGCCAAATCCAGCGCGGACAAACTCCGCATCGAGCTGCTCAGGCGCGAAGAGCAGCTGGAATGGCTCTCCGGCTTTGGCTACCCGCCGCGCCAAAGCGCGAAAGGTCATGCGATGCAGGACGCTCAGCGCATGCGGCGAAACGGCGTAGTCGAAGCTAACCGCTGTTCCTCCCGGGAGCGCGGCAATGGTGTCAAGCGTGGATCGAAAGGCGGCAAGCGTGAGGTATGGGACCACGCCGAGCCAGCCGAAGAATGCTGGCTTGGTCGAGTCAAAGCCGGCGTCGGCCAGACCAGCAGCGAGCGTCTGATGCTCGAAGTCGAGCGGCACGAATGTGAGGTTGTTCGGTGCGGCAAGGGCGGCCGCGGCAAGCAATGCGCGCTTCCACTCCTGTGTAGCAGGGAAGTCCACCTCGAAGACACGCAGTTGGGGACAGGGATTGCGATAGGCGAAAGTGTCGAGGCCGGCGCCGAGAACCACATATTGCGAGATGCCCTTGGCGACGGATGCGGCCAGGCGGTCCTCCGCATAGCGGCTGCGGGCGGCCATGAATGCGCGGAAGGCGCGCGCGAAGGGGTGCGTCTCGCCCGCAGGGTCGTAGCGAAACTCAGGTCCGAGCAGCGGAATCGCGATGGGATCGGTGAGCACGCATGGCTGGTCGATAACCTGGTGGACAGCGCGCCGTTGGGCCACGCGAAGGGCAGTTCTGCTGGCGCGGCCGGTCTGCATGTTCAGGAGTGTAAATGAGCGGCGATGCGCTGCAAATTCGCCTCAGGCCACGTTCGCAGCGGTCATTGAGTTGTCACGCGCGTAAAGGTGATGGACTCCGACGCCGTCTCGTTACTCAGCGTCATCGAATTTGGCCCGTTGAATACGTATGCGTACCTCGATCCAGGCGGCTGTGGCATCGTTTCCTCCTGCCATTGATGGCAACTGTCCCTTTGTGGATTGGTTGGACTTGGAACACCTGGAACGCCACATCTTGGATTTGGAACAAAGATCAACCGGGTCTTCGGTGACCAGTCCGTGACTGTAAATGCGATGGTGTTGGGCGCGATGAGCGCGTAGGGGCCGCCCTGCGCCGTCTGCGTGCCTCCGTTTTGCGGCACTCCCACTTGCATGTATTGACCGGTCGCTTGGATCGTTATGGTCACGGTATTGCCCTGGAGGACCGTGCGCCATTGGCCGACGAGGTTGCTGTTCTGTGGCGCTTGCTGCGGTTGGGTCAACGGTGACGATTGCGGCGACTGTGGCACGGTTGCTGTTTGCGGCCCGCAACCTGTTGCCAGACTGCCTGCAAGAATCGCCGGAAGAATCGGGCGCAGAGCCGCGATGCCGGCTCCAATGCGAATAAGAGGATCTTTCACAGAGACCTCCTGTGTTTTGGTTGGAGGGGATGCAGGCATGATAGCACCGGCCATTTTGGACAGGAAGACGGTTCTTTTATGACACAGAACTTGTTCCTGGGGCGAGAGCTGCGCGTATGCTGATTGCCATGAGCTGGACGAATAGCTGGACCCAAACTTGGATTGGATGGGCGCTTCTCTCCGCCGTATTTGCCGCGGCCACGGCTCTTTTGGCCAAAGTAGGCGTGGCGCATGTTGACTCGAACCTGGCCACGGCGGTGCGCACCAGCGTCGTGGTCGTGTTTGCGTGGGGCATTGTGCTGGCGCTCGGCAGCCACGGCGAAATTCGCGCGCTCGATCGGCGAACGATTCTCTTCCTCGCGCTGTCCGGGTTGGCGACAGGACTCTCGTGGCTCTGCTATTTCCGCGCGCTGCAGCTCGGGCCGGCTTCGCGCGTTGCTCCGCTGGATAAGCTGAGCGTGCCGCTCGTGATGGTTTTCGCATGGCTGCTGC
>Ga0265339_10003228_pt1 | contig 11441 bp, 10 predicted proteins | sample 4CB219metaG_FD_202085 | JGI IMG/M metagenome (GOLD analysis project Ga0265339, IMG submission 202085) | Rhizosphere microbial communities from Carex aquatilis grown in University of Washington, Seatle, WA, United States - 4-CB2-19 metaG | ecosystem: Host-associated > Plants > Roots >...
GATCTTGTGCAGGAACGACTGCAGGTCGTCGTGGAGGTCGATGGCGTTCTGGTAGCGGTCCTCCGGATCCTTGGCGAGGACCTTGAGCACGATGCGCTCGAGCTCCTCGGGGATCTTCTTGTTGTACGAGGACGGCGGCATGATCTCGACGTTGCGCACCTTCTCGAGCGTCGAGAAGTCGCTCTCGCCGACGAACAGCCGCTCGTTCGTGAGCAGCTCGTACATCACGATGCCGACCGAGAAGATATCGGAGCGCCGGTCGATGGGCAGCCCGCGCACCTGCTCGGGCGACATGTAGCCGAACTTGCCCTTGAGGATCCCGGCCTGCGTCTTCGACGCCTTGCCGGCCGCCTTGGCGATGCCGAAGTCGATGAGCTTGACCTCACCCTCGTACCCGATGAGCACGTTCTGGGGCGAGATGTCGCGGTGCACGAGGTGCAGCTCGCGCCCCTGCGCGTCGCGCTTGTTGTGGGCGTAGTCCAGGCCCTCGCAGACCTGCATGATGATGTGGCAGGCCTGCTGGATGGGCATCACCTCGCCCTTGCCGCGCAGGCGGTCGAAGATCGAGCGAAGGTCCTTGCCGTGGACGTGCTCGAGCGCGATGAAGTAGCTGTCGTCGACCTTACCGAGGTCGAAGATCTGGGCGATGTTCGCGTGCTGCAGCTGCACGGCGATCTTCGCCTCGTCGATGAACATCGCGATGAACTCCTCGTCCTCCGCGATGTTCGGTAAGATGCGCTTGACGGCGAGAAGGCGCTCGAAGCCCTCGACGCCGAAGGTCTTCGCTTTGAAGACCTCGGCCATGCCTCCGACGTTGATCCGCTCGAGGAGGTAGTACTTGCCGAAGGGGATGGGTTTCTTCAACGCGAGTGAACCCTCGTATCCTCTGGGCGGCCGGGCCCGCCGGTGGGGAAGCTATTTATCCGACCTAACTGGCGGAAATGTCAATTGGATTATGTGGTTCCGAAACGGGCTCGTCGGGCTTCTTGGTGACCGCCTTCGAGCCCTTCGTCGGCCCCTTCGTCGAACCCTTCGTCGAACCCTTCGCGGCCGCGCGCGTATCGGCTTCCAGATATGCGAGTGTCGCGCCGACGGCTGCGAACGGAGGCGCGACCAGGAACGCGAGCGGCACGAGGTAGAGCGCGTAGCTGCCCAGCCCGTAGCCGAGGGCGAGGCCCGGGTTCTTGGCGAGGTAGACCCACTTGCCGCCGAAGGACACGCCGCGCCGGGCGAGCGGATAGTCGAAGCCGTCGTAGGCCAGGAAGATGGCGCCGAGACCCACGCCCACGACGGCGCCGATCCCGATCGTCCCGATCGTGGTGAGCGAGCCGATCCCGAAGGCGAGCGCGTAGAGGACCAGCTTCAGCAGGCCGTGCAGGACGGCCTTGCCGATCGAGGGCAGGAAGCGCTCCTTGGGCGCCTCGCCGCGCACCCGTCTCTCGACGGCCTCGGCCAGGCGATCGCAGAAGATCGCGTTCAGCAGAGGCTGCAGGAGGATGAACAGGAGGATGCCGCCCAGCACGGTCACGAAGAACAGGGAGATCCCGCCCAGGACGGGTGCCGTCTCCAGCATCCCGCTCAGCTCCTTGCGGAAGAAACGCAGCGCCGCGACCATCGTCCCGACCCCGAGCGCAAGGTTCAGGATCACGGGCACGATGATGTGCCGCCACATGCGCTCGCGCGCGACGTAGATCGCGCCCCGGAACGGCGCCAGAAAGCCGCGGAAGAGGCCCACGGCGGGCAAGTTTACACCCCGAATCGACCGCGGGCGCGAAACCCTGGACGAAGCGAGCCGAGAACAGGCCAGGAGGTCCCCATGGCCCAGACCACTCTCAGCCCCGATTCCCCCCACCTGCTCCCCACACGCGGCGCCCCTCCCGAGGCCGGCGGCGTCATCGTCGACACGACGCGCCCGCGGCAGACCGAGGCGCCGAGCGCGCCGTTCCGCGACTTCCTCGCGGGGGGCGTGGGCGTCTTGATGGGCGGCGCCGCGGTAGCGACGCACGTCATGGGCGCGACGCGCCTCGCCGCGGCCATCACGGGCGCGGAGGGGCGCGCGACCACGGCCATCTCGGGCGTCGAGAGCCGCGCGGCCGTGGTCGGCGCGGGGCCGAAGGCCGAGAGCGGCGCATCGCTTCCGACGTCCGCGGGCACCTTCGGCGCGGGGTCCCAATCGACATCGGCCGGCGCGGGCGCGCTCGGGGCGGCGAGCGCGGGCTCCGACGCCTCGGACCTCGCGCAGATGCAGGCGATGCAGCGCGAGAGCCAGGTCTTCAACATGCAGCTGCTCGCGTTGCAGGACCAGGTCCAGCAGGACAGCCAGCGCTTCACGACGCTGTCGAACGTGATGCGCGCGAAGCACGACACGGCCAAGGCCGCGGTGTCCAACATCCGCAGTTGACGTGCTAAGGTCACCGGGCTTTGGCGATGAAGGTCAACGGCCCCGGGGCCCAGCCTCCCGAAGCTCCGGGCAAGCTCGACGACGTCGATAAGGGCGGCAAGGCCGACAAGGCCGGCGGCAAGGCCGACGTCTCCGGGAAGAGCTTCGCCGAGACGCTCGGTGCGGGCCGCCCCGCGCCGTCCGCCGCACAGGGCGCGAGCCCCGCGGACCCGCTCACGTCGGACATCACGGCCGAGCTCAAGGCCGGCAAGATCGACGCGAAGACCGCGCTCGACCGCGTCGTCGAGCGCGTCCTCGATCGTCAGCTCGGCGCCAACGCGCCGGCGGACGTCCGCGACCGCCTGCGCGACGCGCTCCGCGACACGATCAGCAGCGACCCGTTCCTGGCCGAGCGCCTTCGCGGCCTCGGCTGAGCCAGCGCTAGACCGGTTTCACGTTGAGGTGACCTCGGGCTCGACGCTCTTCCGCACCTCTCCCGGCTGCGGGGGAGGTCGACACCGAAGGTGTCGGGTGAGGGCCCGCACCCTCACCCGCCGAGCCTGCGGCTCGTCGGCCTCTCCCGCGAGCGGGAGAGGCGCAGATCGCTCGATCGCCTCGACCTGAAAACGGTCTAGGCGCTGACGGCGGGATCCGCGGCGGGGCGCAGGGCGCGCTTCGCGGCGATGGCCTCGCGCAGCTGCGGCGGCAGGAACACGTCGTCGGTGTCGAAGCCGGCGAGCGCCTCGATGAGCAGCGCGGCCCGTTCGGCGGCCGGCGTCTTGCGGTCGACCAGCACGCACCACTGACCCTTCACCTTGCAAAGCCCCCCGCCCCCAGCGGTGTCACCGGTCATCGTCTCGTAGCGCACGCGGATGCCGAGGTGCGCGGCGGCCTGTTCCAGCGTCTCCGTGATCTGCTCGGGCTTCATCGTCGATCCGTTTTACCTGCTTTCACCGTCGGTGTCACTTTCGCCGCGTCTCGGGCGCCGAGCGATCGAGGTCGAGGATCTGCGCGCCGCCGACGTAGTCCTTCGTCTCGTAGCGCGTGAGGCTGCCGAGCTTGCGCACGATCGTCGCCATGCGCTCGGCCTCCTCGAGGATGGTCTTGACGTTGGGGAGGAGCTGCTCGTTGGGGCCGAGCTTGCGCATGAGCATCTGCGCGTAGCCCATGACCGACGTGAGCGGCTGGTTGAGCTCGTGGGCGGCGGCGCCCGCGAGCTCGACGGCGACGGCCTGCTTCTCCGAGATGGCGAGCTTCTCCTGCGCGGTCGCGAGGCGCTCCTCCATGCGCAGGCGGTCGCGGAGGTCGCTGAAGATGCCGACGGTGGCGATCTCGTGGCCCTCGTCGTCGAAGACGAGCGCGGCCGAGATCGAGACCGGGATCTTCTCGCGCGTGCCGCTGACGAGGTCGCGGCGCACGGGCTCGAGGCGCCCGCCGCCGCCGTGCTCGGCCGAGCGGATGAGGCGCATGACCTCCTCGGCGACGCCCTGCGGGTAGAGGCGGCGCACCGACATCTTGCCGATGACGTCCGCCGCCCGGTAGCCGGTGATGCGCTCGGCGCCCTGGTTGAAGAGGAGGATCGTGCCGCGCAGATCCGCGGCGATGATCCCGTCGACGGTCGAGTTGAGGATGCGCTCGAGGAACTCCGTCGTGCGGCGCAGCTCGCGCTCGAGCTCGCGCGCGAGCGTGACGTCGCGGAGGGAGAAGATCGCCGCCTCGTGCTCGGAGAGGATGCCGATCGAGGCGACCGACATGATGAGGCGATCGCCCGAGGTCGTGACGAGCTCGAGGTCGAAGTTGTCGACGGGCTCGCCCTTGATGGCGTGCGCGATCTCGGCCTCGAGCTTGGCGCGATAGACCTCGGGCACGATCTGCGTGAGCGGGCGGCCCGCGAGGCCGTCGCGCGCGTAGCCCGTGACCTCCTCGGAGGCGCGGTTCATGTAGAGGACGCGGCCCTCGCTGTCGAGGACGACGATGCCGTCGGAGGCGCTGTCGATGAACGCGCGGTACTGCTCGATGGCGCGCAGGCGGCGCTCGGTCTGGAAGTCCTCCTGCGTGATGCGCCGCGTGCGCTCGCGGATCGGGTCGAGCGCCTTCGCGCCGCGCAGGATCATGCCCACGAGCGAGGCGGCGAGGCGGCCGACGCTGAGCACCTCGTCGGAGGGGCGGCTCTCGGCGTCGCTCGGCTCGCGCGGGAAGCGGGCGATGAGCGCGCCGAGGGGCTTGCGGCCCACGATGAGCGGGAAGACGGCGGAGTGCTCGGTGGCGACCGCCGTGAACGTCACCTCGCCGGTCTCGAGGGCGCGCTGGATGTGCGGGTACTGCGCGAGCGGCAGCTTGATGCGGCCGACCTCGGACTCGTCGCTGTCGGCGACGATGTACGCGGCGTCGGTCGTCTCCGAGACGACGGCGAGCACGCTCACCGACGACGCGGCGAGCGCGTGCGCGACGTGCTCGGCGAAGGCGTGCAGCTGGCTCTCGCCCGTCCCGACGGCGAGGACCTGGGCGGCCTTCCAGAGATCCTCGTCGACGGCGCGGCGCAGGAGGTCGCTCATCGCGTCTTCCCCTTCCCCTTGCCCTTGCGGCGCGCGCGCGGCGCGATGAGCGCCTGCGCGGCGGCCTGCGCGGCGGCGTGCACGGCCCGCACGGGGACGCCGGCCTTCGTCGCGAGGCGCCGGCAGTCCTCGAGCTCGGGCTTCGCGCCGAGGAGCTCGCCGTCGAGCGCGCCGAGCTTGACGCGCACGGGGCCCCACGGCGTCGCGACGCGCTCGAACGCGCGCGCGAGCACGGCGCGCGCCATGGGCTGCGTGCGCACGCCCAGCGTCGTCGAGTTGAGGAAGAACGCGCGCTGGACCGCGGCGAGCGCGTCGGGCGGCGCGAGCGCCGTGACCTCGAGCGCGGGGCGCCCCTTCTTCATGATGATGGGCGCCGACCAGGCGTCGACGGCGCCCGCGGCGAGCAGCGCCTCGACGAGCGGCCCCACGAGCTCGGGGCTCATGTCGTCGAGGTTGGCCTCGACCCGCACGACCTCGGCGGGCGCGGGCGCGGCGGCCTGACCGAGCGGCGCGCCGACGAGGACGCGCAGCACGTTGGGGCGATCGTCGAGCTCGCGCGTGCCGGCGCCGTAGCCGACCGCCGCGAGCACGAGCGGCGGCGGCGGCCCGAAGTCGTCGACGACGGCGGCGACGATCGCGGCGCCGGTGGGCGTCGTCAGCTCGCCGCTCCCCTCGGGGAGGATGGGCACGCCGCGCAGCAGCGCCGCCGTCGCGGGCGCGGGCACGCCCAGCGTGCCGTGCGCCGTGCGCACGCGGCCCGTGCCCACGACCGGGGGCAGCGAGCCGATCGAGGCCGGCGCGAGCCACGCGATGGCCGCCGCGGCGCCCACGACGTCGGCGATCGAGTCGTAGGCGCCGACCTCGTGGAACGTCACGCGGTCCACCCGCGTGCCGTGCAGCGCCGCCTCGACGTGCGCGATGCGCTCGAAGATGTCGGCGGCGAGCGCGCGCGCGTCCGCGTCGAGGCGCGCCCGCCCGAGCAGCCGCTTGACCTCAGCGTAGTCGCGGTGGTCGTGCCCGCCGTGCTCGTGCTCGTGCTCGTCGTGAGCGTGAGCGTGGCCGGGGGGCGCGATTCCGTACTCGTGTACGTACTCGTGCGCGCGGCGCGCCTTCGCCTTCTCGGGCCACGTCACGACGAACCCGCGCCCCACGAAGCCGCCGCGGCGGCGCCGCTCGAAGCGTGTCCGCAGCCCGCGCACGCCCATGGCGGTCACGGCGTCGGTGACGACTTTCGCGGGGACGCCCGCGTCGACGAGCGCGGCGACGGTCATGTCGCCCGCGATGCCCGAGGTGGGCTCGAGGTGCAGGTGCAGCCCCTGCAGGGCCCCCGCGCCTGCCCGGCTCACGTCGCGCGCTTTCGGTTGAGCATGGCCGCGAGCTGACCCGCGCCGAAGCCGTTGTCGATGTTGACGACGGAGACGCCCGCGGCGCACGAGGTCAGCATCGCGAGCAGCGCCGCGATGCCGCCCATGCTCGCCCCGTAGCCGACGCTGGTCGGCACGGCGATCACGGGGCGCGCAAAGAGGCCGGCCACGACGCTGGGCAGCGCGCCCTCCATGCCGGCGACGACGACGATGATCTCGGCGCGCTCGATCAGCTCCTTGCGCGCGAGCAGCCGATGCAAGCCCGCCACGCCCACGTCGAACAGCCGCTCCACCTGGTTGCCCGCGAGCTCGGCCGTGAGCGCGGCCTCCTCGGCGACCGGCACGTCGGCCGTCCCCGCGCTGACCACCGCGATCATGCCGCGCCCACGATCGGGCGCCGGCGTCTCGCCGAGCACGAGCGCGCGCGGCACGGGCAGGTGCCGCACCGCCGGCACGGCGAGCCGCACCGCCGCCGCCGCCTCCGGGGAGACGCGCGTCGCGAGCACCGTCGAGCCGCCCTTGGCCAGCTCGACCATGATCGCCGCGATCTGCTCGGGCGTCTTGCCCTCGCCGAGCACGACCTCCGGGAAGCCCGTGCGCAGGTGCCGGTGCGTGTCGGCGTGCGCGAAGCCGAGCGAGCGGAACGGCAGCTCGCGCAGCTCGCGCACCGCCTCTTCGACGGGGACGCGGCGCGCGGCCACCGATTCGAGCAGGTTGCGCAGGCGATCAGGATCCAAGTGACTCGTCCTTCGGCGGAGATTATCTAGAACTCGGCCATCACGCCAAGGCTCGGATAGACCGTGAACGACGAGATCGTGGTGTCGTGCGTCGGAGGCGCGAGGACGGGCGCCGTGAGGTGCGCCGTCCCGATCGCCTCGGCCAGCGTGAGCTCGAAGGCGAAGAACAGCCACCGGTAGCCGAGCGCGATGCCGCCCTGCCCGCACAGGAACGTCGCCGTGCCGTCGAAGCTGGCGACCGTCGTCTCCGTCGGCAGCGTGAGCTTGAGCTCGGTGGAAAACGTCGTGAACAGCACCTTCGGCCCCGCCCACACGTGGAACCAGTTGCGCGACGTGCCGATCAAGACGGGCACGTCGAGCTGCCAGCGCGAGAAGTCCGACAGCGAGAGGCCGGGGATCTGGTCGGACAGCGGGAATTCGTACGAGAAGCGAGAGACGCCGAGCCCGACGGTCAAATCAAATGGACCGCTGGCACGGTCGACCAGCTGGTAGCGCGCGCCGCCGCGCCAGGCCGAGCCGGCGTAGCGCACGCCCACCTCGAGGCGCTCGAGCGGGACGTAGGTCGCGGCGAAGTGCGGGCTCACCGACGGCGTCAGCAGGATGAAGTTCACGCCCGCGTCGAAGATCTTCCACTTGTCGTCGTCGGTGAGCGCCTGACCCATCGCGCCCCGGTTCGCCAGCATCTTGCCGTCGTCGAGCAGCGTCTCGAACGCGCCCACCGGCACGTTGCCCTCGAGCCCCGCCGACGCCGACACGTGCCCCTTGGGCGCGACGTGCGCCGGCTGGAAGGTCGAGAGCGAGGGCGCGCAGCCCGCCGCGGAAGCGATCGAGAGCATGCTTGCCGCGATCGCGGTCCGCGCGGGCGTCACGCCCTCACGGTATCACGAACGCGCGGGCGGCTGACCGAGGGTGATCCGGCGCGGCTGCACCTCGGCCTTCTTCGGAACGCGCAGCGTGAGGACGCCGTCCTTGACGTCGGCCGTCACGCGCTCGCCGTCCGCGCTGTCGGGCAGCGAGAACGAGCGCGAGAACTGGCCGTAGGAGCGCTCGAACGCGAAGTAGCGCTCGCCCTCCTGCGCGTCGTTCTGCTGCTTCTGCTCCGGCTTGCGCTCGCCCGAGATCGAGAGGACGTTGCCCGTCAGCTGAATGACGAGCTCGTTCTCGGGGACGCCGGGGACGTCCGCCTTGAAGACGTAGGCATCCTTCGTCTCGCGGACCTCGAAGGTCGGGGAGAACGCGGGGGCGGCGGGAGCGAACGCGGCGAATGCGTCCCCGCCGAGGAGCGCATCCATGATTCGAAACGGGTCTCTGCGAAGCAACGTAGCCATTTTTCCGGTACCTCCTTCGCCTCCAAGAGGAAGCACCGGAGAAGCGGCGACAAGCCCCTCGCGTCCGAGAGAGCCGTCTCGCGCGATTATTGCGAGCCCGGCAACGCGAGGGTGATCGAGCCGTCGGTGGCCGTCGTGCCCTGTGTGAGCACGAGGCCGGGATCGGCGCACCAGGTCGCGGGCGCCGAGCAATAGACCTGCACGAGGGCGCCGGCGACGACGCGGCCGGAGCCCGTCACCGAGCCCTTCCAGGCGATCGCGGGCGGAAGGACGTCGGCGCGCGTGTTCACCGCCACCTGCGGCGTGTACCGGCCGACGACCCAGCGCGCGAGGCCGAGCGTGGGATCCGGCTCGACGAGCAGCTCGTAGGTGCGGCCCGCCGCGAGCGGGAGCATGTACTTCCCGTCGGCGCCGGCGGTCGCCGTCGCCATCGTCGGGGCGGCGAGCGGCGCTCGATCGATGGCCGTCACCTTCGCGCCCGCCAGCGCCCCCGCCGACACGCCCGAGGGCGCCGTGAGCGTCCCCGAGAGGGTCATGGGCTTGCTGAGCGCGATCGACGCCGCGGCCCCCGTCGTGGGCACCGTGACGTCCGCGAGCGTGATCGCCACCGAGCTCGCGCCGTCGGGCGGCGCGACGATGACGTGATAGAGGCCGTTCGGCAGGAGCCCGAGGTGAGCGGCACCCTGCGCGTCGGTGACGCCGTCGGCGTACGCCGTCCCCGTCGCCTGGAGCTGAGCCGCCGTCGCGCCGTTCACGCGCAGCGTGCCCGCGTTCGCGATCGGCGTCGCGAGGTCGACGCGAACGCGCGCGCCGGCGACGGGCGCCGCCCCCGTCCCGGTCACCGCGATCGTGAGCGCCGAAGCGGGCACCTTGGCCCAGTCCATCGAGAGGTCGAGACTCGACATACTCGCGAGGAGCACGATGCCAGGCGAGGCCGCGACCCGCGCCTCCGGCAGCCCGCTGCCGGCGGGCGGCACGATGTCGGCCGAGAGCGAGCCCTCGCGCGTCGTGAGCGTGAAGGTGCCGTCGGCGCCGCTCGTGCCCACCGTCGACGGACGCGCGCCCGCCTGCAGCAGCACGCGGGCGCCCGAGACCGGGTTCCCCATGGCGTCGCGCATGACGCCCGTGATGCTCGCGCCGGGCGCGATGGTCATCTGCTTCGTGATCGCGTCGGGGAGCCCGCTCACGAGCAGCGGCGCGAGGCCGCCGTCCGGGATGATGAGGACGTCGTACGTGAGGCTCGTCGAGAGCGGCGCGACCATCGCGCCCTGGCCCGTGTACCCCTCGAGCGCGACCCCGGACGACGGGCTCGTGATGCGGACGTACGAGGGGATCGGGAAGCTGTGCTGCGTGTCGACGGGGTTCAGCGTCACGAGCGCGCTCGAGCGTGCGTCGCCGAGATCGAGCGACGGCGTCGTCGCGAGGTCCATCGTCTTCACGGTCAGCTCGCGCACGGGCAGCTGCGCGCTCGCGGGCGGCGTCACCCGAAAGCGCAGCGTCGGCACCTCGGGCGAATTCACGGAGAAGATGACGGGGGCGCGATCGCAGGACGGCGCGCCGTCGATGCTGGCGTTGACCTGATACGTCCCGGGCGCGCCGAGCGTCAGCTCGATCGTCGAGTCGTCGACGCGCGTGTAGGGAAGGTCGGCGACAGACGAGACACCCGTCATCTTGAGGAGCCAGGTCCAGTGCACGGCGAGCGCGCCCGGCACCCCCGAGACGCTCGCTTGCAAGCGAAGGGTCTGCCCGGTCTCCAGGTTCGCGAATGAGCCGGGGACGGGGGCGAGCGGGTTGATTCCGACGATGCATTGAACGGTGCCGCCGTCAGCGCTGGAGCCGGCCGCGCCCGTGGCCCCCATGGACCCGGCGCTGCCCGTCGAATTGCCCGCGGCGCCCGTGGAGCCCGCGCCGCCCGGACCAAAGATCGATCCTCCGGCGCCCGTCGGATTCCCCCCACCGGCCGCGCCGGTCACCACACCGGAGTTGCCGGCAGCGCCCGTGCTCGTGGAGCCGGTTCCGCCCGTCCCGCTGCCCTGTCCCGTCATCGGGTAGCTGCCGGGCGCGCCGCCGCCGGACCCGAAGCTGCACCCGGCCACGGCCAACGCGGCGAGCGCGAGCACGCGAACCATGCGAAGCGTCCGCGAAGGCTCGCTCACGGCTGCACCGGCTGCGGCAGGATCTGCACGGCCCAGGTCTTGCGCTGGATGCAGCCGTCGGGGTCGAACATGCTCGGTAGCGAGCACTTGTCGGCGTCGTCGCCGCAGTTCAGGAACTCCTGCGCGCTGCGGTCGGTGTCGCGGTCGTGGATCTGGACACGCACGCGCACGTCCTGGGCGAACGTGAAGGTGCCGGGCAGCTGGAAGCTCGCGAACCCGGTCGACATGAGCATGAAGGCGCCCTTGTTGACGCTCACGAACCATTCGATGTCGTGGACGCCGGCGCCCGGGACGGGATCGAGGTCGTCGTCCACCGTGGTGACGTCGAACTCCGCCATCGTGGACATGCCCATCGTGGACGACATGATCGTGGTCATGGGCAAGCTCAGATCCGGCGACGTCGCGATGAGGCACGGCGGCTGATCCGGCGCCACGGTGAACTTCGCCATGACCGGGATGCTGTCGCCGGCGGCGGTGGTCACCGTCAGCGTCACGTGGTAGTCCCCCGACACGTCCGCGACGAAGCAGGCGGTATCGGTCGTCGAGTCACCGTCGCAACGGCCCGGCGTGCCCGGGTTCATGGAGCCAGGCGGCGAGAGCAGCGACCAGCCGCAGTCGTGCATCGCGAGGCCTCCGAAGCTCGAGCTCTTGCACGAGACGCGCATCGGCTGATCGAGCTTGAAAGGCCCGGGGCCCGAGGGCAGCAGGAGATCGATCGCCCCGACGGGGAGCGGCCCGCGCTCGATCTCGAGCGTCATGTCGGCCGTCGACGACCGATCCGATTTGTCCGTGGCCGTCACCTCGATCTGGTACGGCCCCGGCGTGTCGCCCGTGATGCACTGGACCGGGCCGGACGGCACTGACGGCGACACGACGGCCCCGGTGGTGCAGTCGACGATCGCCGCTGTCGCGGACGGCGAA
>Ga0265339_10003230_pt1 | contig 11439 bp, 1 predicted proteins | sample 4CB219metaG_FD_202085 | JGI IMG/M metagenome (GOLD analysis project Ga0265339, IMG submission 202085) | Rhizosphere microbial communities from Carex aquatilis grown in University of Washington, Seatle, WA, United States - 4-CB2-19 metaG | ecosystem: Host-associated > Plants > Roots > Rhizosphere...
CCCGGGCCGAAGACGTAGGCAGAACCTCGCTCCCCCGTGACGACGTCGGCGTTCGCGACCGTGAAGTCGTTCGCGCCGTCGCTCGCGTCCGCGCCGCTGCCGTCGAGGTGCCACAGGCCCACGAGGCCGTCCTTCGGATAGTTCGGACCGCCCGCGGGATCGCACGAGGCGGTGTGGCAGCTGTCGGGATCCGCGCAGGTGACGGGGTTGCCGCCCGTGCACGTGCCGGCCTGGCACGTGTCGGTTTGCGTGCACGCGTTGCCGTCGTTGCACGAGGTGCCGTTGGTCTTCAGCGGATTCGAGCAACCGCCTGATGCGACCGAGCAGGTACCGACGTCGTGGCACTGGTCGAGGGCGTGGCACTGGGCCATCGGCCCCGGCGTGCAGACGCCGGCCTCACAGGTGTCGCCCTGGGTGCAAAGGTTGCCGTCGTCGCAGAACGAACCGTTGGGCGCCGCCGAGGCAGCGCAGCGGTTGCGCTCGGCCGAGCCCTCGCCATAGTAGGCCTGGAGCTCCGCCGAGCTGAGCGCGCGCCGGAGGACCGAGACCTCGTCGACCGAGCCCACGAAGGGCTCGCCGACCCACCAGATCCTGCTGGCGTTGCAGCCGAGGGCGATCGTGGCCTCCTCGTTCGACATGGCCGCCGCGGGTCCGAAGTCGTTGCCCCCTTCGAACTGACCGTCGAGGTGAACGGTGAAGGCACCGTGATCCCATTCGACCGCGACGAGGTGCCAGACGTCGGGAGTCAACACGTCGTAGGACTGAGCGAAGCCGTATCCGCCGCCGTTGACGTGGATGACGCCGCCCGCAACCGGCTGCCCGTTGGCGCTGCATCCCACGCTGATGGCGTAGTCCTGGCCCTTCGCGAAGACGACGCGATCGTCGTTGACGTGCGTCGGGCACGGGAAGTCGGCGGGCACCTTGACCCACGCCATCACCGTCATCGCCTGGTCGTTGGCCGTCGACGAGACGGCTGGCGCCGGCGCCGTGTAGCAGCCGTATCCGTCGAATTCGAGGGCCTTACCAATCTTGCCGCCGATGACGTTGCCTTCCGAGCCGGTGAGGTCGATGTGGTTCGGGCCCGAGTCGAGCGTGTTGCCCTCGAGGCGCCACCAGGCGATGAGCTGGTCTTGCGGCGGCGGATCCGCATAGTTCGGGTCGCACGTCGCCGTCTGGCAGGCGCCCACCGGGCAGGCGGGCGGCGGGCCCGCGACGCAGCTGCCGGCGTGGCAGGTGTCACCGTCGGTGCACGCGTTGCCGTCGCTGCAGCTCGTGCCGTCGGGCCGCGGTGCCGGGGCCTCGCACGCACCCGTCGACGGATCGCAGACGCCGGCGGCCATGCAGGGGTTCGATGACGAGCAGTCGACGTGATCGCGGCCCGTGCACGCACCCTCGAGACAAACATCGGTGCGCGTACACGCGCTGCCGTCGTCACACGGGGTGAAGTCGCCCTTCGGGGGGTTGAAGCAAACGCCCGACGAGGGTTCGCAGATGCCCGCCGCGTGGCATTGATCGGGGGCAGTACAAGTCACGGGTGCGCCCGTGCACGCCCCCGCCTGGCATGAGTCGCCGGTCGTGCAGAGATCGTTGTCGTCGCAGGAGGTCCCGTTCGGCTTGGGCGTGTACGCGCAAACGCCCGGCGAGGCGGACGCTTGAAAGTAGTCCCTGATCTCCGACGGCGTCAGCGGCCGGTCGTAGAGGACGGCTTCGTCGACGTCGCCGTCGAACGGCGTACCGACCCAGTACGTGTTCGAGTCGACACAGCCGATCGAGACGTCATGGTCGAGGTTGTTGACGTCTGCGGGAGCCGCCCACGACCAGACCGCGCCGCCGTCCACGAATGCATACACGTTCGCCCTGTCCCAAGTGACGGCGAGGTGGTGCCACTCGCCCCGCGGGAAGAGCGTGGGCGGCGGATCGCCCCACCCGAGACCGCCGCCTTGCGAGACGAGCGGGAACAACGCGGGCGCGTCGTTCGTGGAGCATTTGATGGCGATGTTGTAGTCGTTCCCTTTGCCGAAGACGACGGTCGCTTCAGCGCCGGTTGGGCACTGCCAGTCCTTGGAGACCCGCACCCAAGCCATCAACGTCATGCCGGGCGCGCCGCTCAGCGACGCGCCGGGCGGGGCGGCGCCGTTCACGCAGGACTTGCCTGGCGTGAAGGCGAGGCCACCTCCCGCCTGACCGCCGACGGAAGGGGCGCTCGTGACGTTGAGATCGTCGTGCGACGGGCTCGAGTCGGCGCCGTTGCCCTCCAGGCGCCACCACCCGATGAGACCGTTCGACGGCGGCGCGACGCCGGCCGTCGGATCGCACGTGCCGCTCTGGCTCTGCTGGCACTGCCCGGGCGGCGCGCACGTGATCGCCGTTCCCGACGTGCACGCGCCAGCGTGGCACGTCTCGCCGCTCGTGCAGGAGTTTCCGTCGCTGCACGTCGTCCCGTCGGCCGCGGTCGGACCGACCCCGCAGGCGCCCGTCGTGGGATCGCAAGTCCCGCGATCGTGGCACGCGTCGGGCGTCGGGCAGAGGACAAGGTTCGTTCCGGTGCACACGCCCGCCTGGCAAGCGTCGGTCTGCGTGCAGGGGTTTCCGTCGCTGCACGTCGTCCCGTCGGCCTTCGTGGGAGAGGTGCAAGGATTGTTCGCGGCCGCGAGGTAGCCGTTGAGCTCCGCGGGCGACAACGCTCGGTCATAAAGGACCGCCTCGTCGATCGAGCCCATGTAGTTGGGCGAGAAGCCGCTCGGTGTCGCGCCCACCGCCTGCATGAACGCGCCGATGGCGAACGTGTGGTTGTCGTTGCTGAGGACTCCCGTGTCGCTGAAGCCCGGAACCGCGTTCGAGGTGTAGCCGAAACCGTCGATGTAGTTCGTGAAGAGGTTGGTCGACTTGTCCCAGATGATGGCGACGTGATGCCAGGTCCCGGCGGGCAAGCCGCCGGCCCACCCCGGGTATCCCCAGGCAAAGTAGTCCTTGGCGTGCAGGGTCCCGGTCAGCCCCGGCGACGGGGCGCCCGTGTGCCACCCGACGGCCATGCTGTAGTCGTAGCCCTTGCCCATGATGGCGCTGTAGTCGATGGTTGGCTGCGCCAGCGGGCTGGTCCGGACCCACGCCATCATCGTCACGCCGTTCGCGTGGGCGAGATCGAGCGCCGCGGGCGCGTTGGTCAGGCGCAGGTACGAGGTGCCGTCGAAGTCGTAGGCGCCGCCGATTCTCCCGCCCGTCTGCTGCGCACCGACGTTCTCGAGATCGAGGTGATTGGGTCCCGAGTCATGGCCGTCGCCGTCGAGGCGCCACCAGCCGACGATCCCATTCTGGGGCGGCGCGGCTTCTGTCGCGTTGCAGGTGCCTGCGTCGTGGCACTGATCGGGCGCCGTGCAGGTGACGCCCGAGCCGCTCGTGCACGTTCCCGACTGGCAGGTGTCGTTGGCCGTGCAAGCGTTTCCGTCGTCGCAAGACGAGCCGTTCGGCTTGAGCCCGTCGCTCGGGCACGCCGCGGACGAGCCCGTGCACTTCTCGGCGACATCGCACTGGTTCGCGGCGGCCCGACAGACCGTCGTGGCCGGCGCGAAGGTGTCGGTCGGGCAACTCGGCGAGATCCCATCGCACACCTCGGCCACGTCGCAGCCCCCGTTGGCCTGACGGCATACCGTCCCCGCGTTGCCGGGTGTGTGCGTGACACCATTGGCGGGATCGCAGGCGTCAATGGTGCAAGGGTTGTTGTCGTCGAGCACCGGAGCCACCCCAGGGGTGCATGTCCCCGCTTGGCAGATCTCGGTCCCGTCACAGGCATTCGAATTCGGGCACGGCGTTCCGTCGGGCACCGGCGGGTTCGTGCACGCGCCGCTGGCGTTGCACGCGCCCGCCGCGTGGCACTGGTCAGAAGGCGGGCACGTCACCGTTCCGCCGCACACGCCCGCCGTGCACACGTCCGTCGTCGTGCACGTCTTCCCGTCGTTGCAGCTCGTCCCGTTCGCCTTCGCCGGGTTCGTGCACGCGCCGCTCGCGTCGCACGCGCCGGCCACGTGGCACTGATCGGACGCCGGGCACGTCACCGTTCCGCCGCACACGCCCGCCGTGCACACGTCGGTCGCCGTGCACGTCTTCCCGTCGTTGCAGCTCGCTCCGTCCGCTTTCGCGACCGGGGCGGGGCACCCCGTCGCCGGAACGCACGCCCCGACGGTGTGGCATTGGTCCGTCGTGCAGGTGACGGCCGTCCCGTTCGTGCAACTGCCGTTCTGGCAGGTCTCGCCTGTGGTACACGCGCTTGCGTCGTCGCACGTCGTCCCGTTCGTCTTGTTGGTCGGCGTCGGGCAAACGAGGAGCACCGGATCACACGCCACGGTGTGACACTGGTCGGTCACGCACGTTCCCGCGCCGCACGCGCGCCACAGGTTGAGCTCCTGGATCGCCCAGGGCGTCGTCGCGGTGCCCGTCTGGACGATCTTGAGGTAGCGCGCCGTCTGGATCGGAAAGTTGATGACGAGCAGCTCGGTCGTGCCGGTGCCCGTCGCGATGGCGCTGCCCCAGTTCGTGCCGTCGCTCGACACGAAGACCTGGTAGCCGCGCGGGTACTGGCCCGTGCTCGTGCCGGCGTCGACGGTGAGGCCCGTGAAGGTCTCGGGCACGGCCATGTCGAGCTGGAAGGTCTGCCCGTTCGCCTGGTTCGCGCCCGTGGTCCAGCGGGTGGTGGCGCTGCCGTCGATGGCGTTCGACTGGTAGTTGGTGCCGCTGAGCGCCGTCGAGCTCGTCGCGACCCAACCATTGCGCGTGACCGCGGGCCCGTAGACGTTGAACTCCGCGATGGACCACCAGTTCGCGGCGAAGGCTTGGGTCAGCTGGACCTTGACGTAACGGGCGTTTTGCAGCGAGAACGTGGCCGTCACGAGCGCGGCCGTGCCGGTCCCCGTCGCCACGGACGTCCACGTCGAGGCGTCGTTGGAGACGAAAACCTGGTAGCCGCGCGGGTAGTCGTTCGTCGAGCCGGCCGAGTCGAGCGTCACCTGCGTGAAGCTCTGGGGCGCCAGCATGTCGACCTGGAAGAACTGACTGGTCGCCTGACCGGCGCCGCTCGTCCAGCGCGACCCCGTCGATCCGTCCAGGGCGTTCGCCCGGACGCTGCCGTTGCCACCGGGATCGGGGCTCGACGTCGTCCCCGGCGCGGTGGCCCAACCGACGCGCGGCAGCGCCGTGGCCGGTGTGCTCGAGCCGAAGACGTTGAGCTCGTAGATCGACCAGAAGTTCGTGGCCGCGCCCGTGAGGGCAATCCGGATATATCGCGCCTCGACCGAGGCGAAGCTGATGGTCACGAGCTGCGACGTGCCGGTTCCCGTCGCGGCGACGTTCGTGAACGTCGACGATTGTCCGTCCTTGGAGACGAGCACCTGGAAAGAACGGGGGTACTCGCCCGTGCTCGTGCCGGCGTCGAGCGTGATCTTGTTGATGCTCTTCAGATCGAGCATGTCGATCTGGAAGTACTGCCCGTTCGCCTGGTTCGCGCCCGAGCTCCACTTCGTCGTCGAGCTGCCGTCGATGGCATTCGCGCTGCCCGTGCCGGTTGGATTCGACGAGAGCACCCAGCCGGTTCGGGGGAGCGCCGTCGCGTAGACGTTGAGCTCGGCGATCGACCAGGGCACGGTCGTCGTCGCCGTGATGCTGACTCTGAGGTAGCGGGCCGTTTGCGTGCCGAAGGCGACGTTGACGAGCGGCGTGGTCCCGGTGCCCGTCGCCACGCTCGTCCAGGTCGCGTTGTCCGTAGACACCTCGACCTTGTAGGAGTGGGGGAAGTTGTTGACGTTCGTGCCCGCGTCGAGCCCGACGCCGACGAAGCTCTGCGACGCCAGCATGTCGACCTTGAAGAACTGCGTGTTCGCCCCATCGAAGGGCTGGACGCTGGTTTGAACCTTCGCGGTCGTCCAGGCGGTCGAGGCGTTGCCGTCGGTCGCGTTCGCGAGGGTGCCCCCGCAGGTCGCGGCGGTGGTGCACGTGCTCAGGACCCAGCCCGTGCGCGTCAGCGCCGTCAGCGCTGACACCGAACGTTCGACGGGCGCCGACGACGTGGGGGACGATTCAGTGACCGTGGTCTTCCGACACGCTCCGGCGGCGAGCGCGAGCACCGCCGCGAGCGCGAGCCGACCAGCGGCGACTCTGGACACCCGCCTCACGGGATCACCGAGGTCAGCTGGCGGGGCCCGTACCCGCGTTCCCCGTACTTGTAGACGCCGGCGAGCACGCCGATGTCCTTCGGCGCGCCGTTCTGACTGACCCGGCGCTCGATCATGTTCTGCAGCCCGTCGTAACGGAACGAAAACGCGTACTGGCCTCCAGGGTCGGTACCGGCGCCCAGCGTCGCCCCCGTCAACCGCGCGGCGTCGTCGTATGTGTACGTTGCCGAGTGATTGAGCCCCTGCCCGTCGCGATCCTCGACCGTCTTCGGCGCGCCGTAGGACGTTCGAGCCGCTACGACGATGTTGAAGAGATCGGTCCGCACGCCGCCGATCATCGACTGCAGATCGACCGACTGCGTGAGACCGAGATCGTCGTAGGTGTAGCTCTCCGTGGCGCCGTTGCCGTAGCTTTCGCCGACGACGCGCCCTGAGGCGTCCATGTCGGTGGCGTGCCACAGCTGCGTACCGCTAGAAGACACCGACGTCGCGCGTCCCGCGCCATCGTACGCGTACGTGGTCGTAAAGCCGTCATCGAAGGTCTCACCGAGCGTGAGACCGGACGGACTGAACGTGGTCTCCACCGTCGCGCTGCGCGCACCCGCGGCCGCGATGATCGTTCGCGCGAACTTCCGTGAACGCCCGAGCACGTCGTAGCAGAGATGTGCCTCGCCGTTGACGCCGGGCACGCCGGTTGGCTCGATGACGGACGAGAGTCTGCCCTGGACGTTACAACCGCTCTCCGCGGCGCTTGCGTCGTCGTCGTAGCTATAGGCGTAGTCGATCTGATCGTCGGGCGTCGTGCCTTCCCGCCGGTGCGTGAGCCGCCCCGCGAGATCGTACTCGAACGCCACGTGCTGCCCGGCGCCGTTGAGGTGATCGATGAGGAGGTTTTGGTGGTCGTACTGGAGGACGCGGCTGCCGGTATCCGGGTCGCTCCCCGATATGAGTCGGCTGAGCGTGTCGTATCCAAACGAATGCACGGCGACGCCAGCTTGCAAAGACATCGAGGTAATCCGATCGGCGGCGTCGTAGGTGGCGGCGACGCTCTCGAGGCCCGATACGAGCGATCGTTGAGTCAAGACGACCCGACCGAGCCCGTCGAGGTCAGATCGCACATCGGCGAGCTGCTGGCCGCCCGACAGCTCGGCGGGCGACTGTACGATCTGGAAGATCGCGTTCGTCGTCGCATCGATCCCGAAGACGGTCGTTTTGACCGCGCCGTTGGGTAGCGTCTGGTGAACGAGGCGTGCGGCCGCGTCGAAGTCGAAGGTCTGCTCTCGCGTGCCTACGGGCGGAGCCGTCGGGGGGAGCGCGGTCGCATAGAACGGTTCGGCGGCCATCTGGACGTGGCCGCGTTCGTCGTAGACCTTCCAACCCGAGACGATCGTGCGGCCATCGCCGACCGTGCTCGTCGAGTACAGCCCCTGGCCGCCACCGTTGGTCACCGCGGTCGTCGTCCGCCAGCCCGAACCCGGCGGCACGTTCCCCGAGGAGAGTGCCGAGAACGACGCGTCGAAGACGCTCGTCGTCGTCGTCGGAAGCGGATGGTTCCAGCTATAGGTGTAGTGGATGTACGGTGAGTACGGCAGGACTTGCAACGAGATCGGCCGCTCGACAGCGTCGAACTCGACGTCGGTAACGACACCATTTGGATCTTGGAGCTGCTTGGGAACGCCCTGGGCTTCGTTCCAGGTCATCGTCCAGATGAGCTGCTTGGTGCCATTCGGCGAGACCGCCTCCGTACGTCCAAAGAGGCAGTCCTGGAACGTGAACGAGCGCATGACGCCGTTCGCGTAGACAGCCGCAGGATTCCCGCAGGCGTCGTAGTCGGTCGTGGACTGCGTCACGAACTGCTGCTCGGTGTCGAGCCAACCGTCGATGCGACGGACGAACCCGAGAGAAACGCCGCCTAGGCCCGGATAGGAACCCTGAGGCGGCCCGTAGTACGTTTGCGTTCTCGCGCGAACAGTCAGGCCGTCGATCTCAGTGACCTGCTCGTCGTCGACCTTGTCGCGGACCCAGGTCGAGTCGTCGTTGGTCGCATATTGACGCGTGATGATCTTCTCGTCGCCCGGAGCTGTTAGGATCCCGAGGTGCTTCTCCTGAATGGGACGAGCGAAGTCGTCGTACTGGTAATCGACGCGCGTCTCCACGGGCGTGATCTGCCCTTCGTAGATGAGCGTCCCTTCAGTTTGCGGGACGGCCACGCGCAGCAGGTCGGCGCCGCTCGGGATCTGCGCTCCCGGCTGCGGGAGCCCGCGCAGGATGGCGAGCCACGGCGGATCGGGCGTGTTCTTGACCTCCCCGACCGCGATCGCGGACCAGGTCGTCTGCTTGATGTCGAACACGTACCCGGCGTCAGAGCTGCGCTTCGTCCACCAGGTCTTGCCGCGCAGGACGCGATCCGAACCGAGGCCCGCATGGTAGCGCTGTTCGCTCACGAGGGTCGTCGCCTCCGTCGCGCCGAGCTCGCGCGTCAGGCTCTGGAGAAAGCCACCGAAGCGCCGTTCAACGCCATCCCAGAAGCCGTCGCGCACTGAGTGCTCGCTTACGACGGAAGGCACGCCGCCGCCGGAGTCGACCTCGACACGAATCGGCACCGGGATCGAAGTCGGTAGCTTGTGGTCCCACGACGCGCCCGACTTGTCTGCGTCGGCCGACAGAGCCGACGACGACGCGTACTCGATGCGCGTCACTTGGCCCATACCGTTGTCGACCGCCGTGAGCATGCCGGACGTCGTCGCGCCCGCGAGGTCGAGAATCCACAGACCGCGGGGCGAAGACCAGACGACGTCGTGCGAGCCGTTCCCGTTTGCGTCCGCGATGGTGACGACGGCGTCGGAGCTCGCGCCCTCGGGCCGCTCGAGGCTCCGAGGCGCCGCCGCGTAGTGCAGGTTCGGTAGACCCGCGAACCATTGCACCTGCGCTGCCGTAGTCCGGATCAGATCGACGAGGCCATCTCGGTTCAGATCGGCGAGCTGGATGTCGCCGAGTGCGACGCCGTCGTCGCGCCAGGGATAGGTGACGCGGTCGAACGGCACGAAGGTGCCGTCGCCCCGACCGAGGAAGATCTTCATCCACGTATCGGTCAACCAGACGACGTCCACGATGCCGTCGTCGTTCATGTCGAGGAAGCGCGTGCCGCTCGCCCCGGGCTGAACCTGGACGTTGCCCGCGCTGATGGGGGGCAAGCTCGTCGGCGCCCCCATCCCCGCGATGCCGTTGAAGCGCACCGAGATGCCGCTCGAGCGCGCCTGGATGGCGTCGGTCCGTCCGTCGCCGTTGACGTCGGCGAGCACCCAGTTCGGATCGTGGAGCGGGACATTGCGGGTGCCGGGCCACTCTCCCATCGACGTCCACGTTTCGCCGACGAGTCGGTAGGCCCGCCAGGTGTCATCGACGACGCGTACGAGCTCGGGGCGCGAGTCGCCGTCGAGATCAATCAGAGAGGACGATTCGAGCGGAACGTCGTCCGCTCCATGGAGCGAGCGCTCGCCCAGCAAGATCCCGCCGTGGTTCTGACGATACGTGTGATTCCCGAGCTCGAGGCGCAGAAGATCGGGCGCGCCGTCGCCGTCGACGTCGGCGAAGCTCACACCGCGCTGGTTGAGCACCCATCCGCCGACTCCTGGAACCGACACGACGCTCGCCGCCTCGGGCCTGGCGTACGTGAATGTCACGGGCGCAATTTCGCTTGCCGCGAGGTCGAATCCCGTGTCCTCGGTGACTCTGCTCACTCGGCTGAGATCGAACGCTCCGTCGTACGCGATGAGGTAGTGCCGGAGGTGGTGCGAGAAAGACATCACGTCGATCTCTTTGAGGCGCGAGCCCGTCTGCACGGCGAACCCCGTCCGGTAGCTCGTGACGATGTCCGTCCGTGCCTCGTACTTGAGCGTTACCGAGTACGCGGGTGCACCGCTCACACTCGGTCCCCAAGTGATCGTGTCCAGGTACACCTCACCCGTCTCGTGGCGATAGGAGAACCGCATCTCCTGCGAGACGATATTGACGACCCACTGCACGTACCACGCGGCGGTGTGCGTTCCGTTCTCCTGGCGCCCCTCGGCCGTCTGTCCCAGGAAGTAGTGCGTGCCGTCCGAGTCGGTGATCTCGAACGACGTCTCGTGCCGGATGACGCGGAAGTGAAGCCCCTGACCCTCGACCAGGAACTGTCCGGTCACGCGCGGATCGGGGACGAGGCGTCCGCCGCCCGCGAGACCGATGAGCTCCAGCTCGTCGGTCTCGTCGTACGCGGGGACGCCACGCCTCGTCGAGCGACGGATCTCGATCCCGGGCAATGACCATCCAATACCCAGCGGGCCATTGCCGAGCTCTCCCGAATAGGTGAGCGAGAGGTGAGGCCCGAATCCTCTGACGCCCGCGGGCAGCTCGATGGGGACCGAGTAACCGACCTGCCCGCTGAACAGGTCCGTCGAGACCTTGTCGCCGAGTCCGTGCACCGACGCGGGCCCGTCCGGCAGCTTCAGCGTGTTGGGTGAGACGGCGCCGGGTGCCGGTCCCTCCAGCGCCCACGCGCTCTGTGTGCCGGCGAGGATCGCGGACGCCGCGAGAGTTGCGGCGACGGCGGCGATCCCGCCGGGTGAATGGCGGCGTGCCCTCATGACACGCCCTTACTGCGCGAGGTTGTCGACGGAGAGGTAGTCGATGCGGAGGAGGACGTCCTCGACCTTCTCGAGCGGGAAGCCCGCGTCGAGCATCGACTTGGGGAAGAGCAGGACGTAGTCGCCGTAGAGACCGCGGCCGGCGAGCTCCTCCGACGAGCCGTCCTGGTAGGACGTCTTGTAGAACTCGCTCCGCGGGATGTTGAACCACGGCGACACCAGCGCCGGGGTGAACTGCTGCGGATCCGACGCGCTCGGCGCGCCGCCCGGCCTGAAGAGCTGCTCGGACGGATAGACCGAGCCCGACTGCATACCAGTGGGCTGGACGCCCTCCGTGTCGCACCACTGGCTGCTGAACGTGTTCCGCTTGAGCAGGAGGATCGACGAGCTCGGCGCGCCATCGCTGAGGCCGTCGCCCTGGATGGTCGCCGTCACACGCCAGAGGCGCTCTCCGCAGCGGCTCTCGAGGATGCCGTCCGGCAGGAGGTTGAAGGGCACGGCCTGCCCCATGTACGTCCCGTCCTTCGCGAAGTACGCGTAGGCGCTGTTGTCGAGGCGGCCCTCGAACCGCTGCGCGGGCGTCCACGCTCTCTCCCCCGAGTCCGACACCTGGCTGCGGTCAGGGATCGCGAGGACGTCGTCGCGCAAGCTCA